>Ga0209313_1001600_pt1 | contig 14060 bp, 8 predicted proteins | sample BioC13SIPDNA_3_FD_185748 | JGI IMG/M metagenome (GOLD analysis project Ga0209313, IMG submission 185748) | Anaerobic biogas reactor microbial communites from Washington, USA - Biogas_R2_B C13 SIP DNA (SPAdes) (version 2) | ecosystem: Engineered > Bioreactor > Anaerobic > Unclassified | place... | reverse complement strand
AATAAGTTGGGGAGGGAATAAGTGCAATACAGAAGAGGCCGCACATCGAACCCGCATATACAAATAGCAGGGCTCGTTTCATGGGGATACGGCTCCGCGCACACATGCCGAACGCGAATCAGTTCCGGCACATCTCAAGATGCCCACGCTAGCACACACTCGAGAATCACCGAGGACGATGCGGATAGGAACTTTTATCGCGGCAATGTGCCCAAAATACGGTGCCGTGTCAAGCAGGAAATCAACCGAAAAGCAGTTCGAACGCACGCGCCGGCGCTATGCCGTGGAGGGACAGGACGCGGAGGAGCTGCAATTGGCGAAAGCGTTGGTCTGAGGCACGCCGCCCCTGAAGGGGCGGGAAATGCCGTCACTACCGCACAGTGTCACATCCCTTCAGACGAGGGGGAAAGGCCGCATCCCCTCCCGTCCAGCAAAAAGACCTCGTGGGAGGTCCGCCCCCCTTGGCCCCCGCCCCGCCTCACCCGCGAGAAGGGAGGGGAGAGTCGAGTATCCGCGTGAACCCCATCACCGCGGCACCACGGGGAGCAGCAGGCGCGACGGGCGGCGCGTGCCGTGGTGCACGGTGATCGTCGCCGTCCTCGTCACGGCGCTCTCTGCCTCGGAGAGGCCGGTCTGGAGGTTCCGCGAGTAGATCGGGAACCAGCTCGCCGCAATGCAGAGGCGGAGCCGGTGCCCCGCCTTGAAGGTGTTGGCGTTCCGCATCCGGTCGAGCGTTAGCTTCACGGGCGTACCCGGGACCAGCGGCTCGCGCGTCGGCGTGCCGCCCCGCGCGCTCGCGCGCAGCACCGCGTTCCCCGGCCCCATCAGGTTGTAGGCCGTCCCGTCGGGGGCGACGTCGAGGAGCACGGTGTAGATGTCGCAGTCCGGCGCGTCCGAGGAGATCCAGACCTCGGCTGCGATCGGCCCCGTCACCTCGACGTCCGCGGGGAGCGGCCCCGTCTCGAAGGTGAGGATGTCGGGGCGGTCGGCGAGCCACCGGAGGTCGGTCGCGCCGAAGTTCGTCCCGTAGTCGTCGCGCACCGGGTCCTGCGGGTCGGCGACGAACGAGCGCGAGCCGTCGGCGGGGGGCGCGAGGACGAGCGCCCCCCTCCCCTCGCCCGCGGCGAGGTAGACCGGCGTCGTCCGCGCCGAGGACGGCGGCCACGCCTCCTCCCGCCGCCACCGGTCGTCGCCCATCACGAAGAGGTGCACCGGCGCCGCGTCGTCGATCCAGTTTTCGACGCCGCGGACGTAACGGTCGAGCCACGAGAGCACCACGTCGTCGTAGTCGATAACGGCGGACGGACCGAAGGTCCGGTCGCCCGCGGCCGCCGACGCCGTCGCGTCCACGCCGTGTATCCAGGGCCCGATGACAAGCTTCGTCCGGGGATCCGCCTCCCCCACGCGCGACGCGAGGAGGCCGAGGTAGTTCGCCGTCGCCCCCTGCGTCCCGTAGGCCTCGTCGTACCAGCCGGAGAGGTTGAGGACCGCGGCCTTGACCCGGTCGTACCGCCCCTCGATGACGCCCCAGTCCCAGTACGCCTCGTACGGCCCGTGCGCCAGCCAGTCATAGTAGTACGGCGCCGTGTCCGCCAGGTACGGCATCTCATTCTGCGGGAGCCAGCCCTGGATGACGTCCACGCCGATGCGGACGTACTCCGCCTTCGCCTCGTCCACGGTCCGCGGACCGGAGAGGTCGTGGCGCACGCGCGTATCGGGCGTCATATCCACGTAGACCCACGACGACCAGGCGGTCTCGAAGACCCCGCCGAAGTAGATGAACTCCCTGATGGTCGAGAAGCACATCGCCGGAACCATCGCCTTGAGGTGCGGGGGGCTCTCGAGGGCGGCGAGCCACTGCACGGCTCCCGGGTAGGAGAGGCCGAACGTCCCGACGTTCCCGTCCGACCACGGCTGGGCGGCCGCCCACTCGATCGTGTCGTAGCCGTCGCGCCCCTCGTTCACGTACGGCGTGTAGTCGCCGCCGGACCGGTAGCGCCCGCGCACGTCCTGCACGAGGACCGCGTAGCCGCGGTCCACCGCGCGGCGGAAGGTGCGCTCGTTGTCGAGGTCGCCCTCGTCCTTGCTGTACGGGGTGCGGAACACGAGGACCGGGAAGCGTCCGTCGCGCGCCTGCCGCCGGAGGTCACCTCTGAGGAGCGTGCCGTCGCGCATCGGTGTCTCGACGTCGCGGTCGAGGCACCAGTCAACGGAGAGCCGCGCCTCGGCGCGGAGCGCCTCGCCCCCGCCGCCGACGGGGACGCACGCCGCGAGGAAGCGGTACTCGCCGCGCGAGAGCTCCCGCGGGACCGCCGCGTCGACGAGGGGGAGGACGAACCGCCCCGCGGGGAGCGGCGGGTGCGCGGCGACGTAGCGGTGCACGCCGGGCCTCGTCGCGAGCGCCCCATTCCTTCCGCGCACCGCCGAGATGACGTAGCCGCCGGGGGTCACGAGGCAGACGTATCCGTCAAACGGTTGGTCGACAGGCCCCTCGAGGACGACCTCCGCGGCGACCCGGTCGCCCGTCTCGGCCCGCGGCGGCGCGTCGATTTCGAGGGACGCCCCCCGCGCGCGGGCGCACGCGCACGCCACGGCGACCACGGCCCACACGGCCGCCCTCGCCCTCATCGCCCGCCCCCGCGCACACACGCGCCGCGAAGATGCCTCCGCACGCGCCGCGCGACAGCCCGCGCCTGCGCCGGCGTGGTCCGCCACCGCGCGAACTCATCCTCGCGCGCCCAGGGGTGCCGCAGCCGTCCCGGGTCGTCGGCGTACCGCGGGACGAGGTGCCAGTGGACGTGCGGCACCACGTTGCCGAGACAGGCGTAGTTCATCTTCCACGGCCGGAACGCCGCGTCCACCGCCCCGGCCGCCGCCGCGAGCTCCCGGAAGAGGCCGGCCCGCGCGCGCGGCGGCAGCTCGTGCGGCTCGCGGGCGTGGCGCTTCAGGAGGAGAACGCAGTAGCCGCGGTGCAGCTGGTGCTCGCCGACGACGAGGAGCGAGTAGTTGAATTCGCGAACGAGAAACGGGTCGTCCGGGCGGATGCGTCGGATGCGTTCGCAGATCGGGCAGCGTGGGTCCGTGGCGCGCATAGCTCCTCCGGGACTGCGCCCAGCATAGCACACTCCCGGCCGCAATGCCCCTGGGGTGGGATTATAAGCCCGATAACCCAGCAATGAGATTCTTATCGAGCCCGGTGTATTGGAAAAGCCGGAACCGCCTTTCTGGCGTTTCACTAATGACTCAAACCGGCTGGCCTCGCCGAGCGCCGGGAAGTCCCTGGTCCAGATTATGCGCCGGCTTCCTGCAAACCTTTTCGACCAGCGGGATTTTCCTGAATTGTGGTCGGACAATCTCCGTTCGGGATCGTCGGTGACGCCGATATAGAATCGGTTGCCGACATCCGTCCATAAGATATACACGGTAAAGGAAGATCGTCGCAGACAGGGGCTGAAGGAATCGGCGAGAGAGATGCGGCGGGTATGGGTTACAACTGGGAGGACTGAGGAGAGCTATGATTATCTGTTCCCCCGAAATTATCATACAGCTTTGCGGATTAGAGGTTGCCGATAGGTGACTGAAGACTGGTGCGCTACAATCCAGTGCTTCACTGATACTCAGCCCGGCTGGCAAGAGAAGAGCGTGGAAGTTTAGTGCAGGGGGGCAGGTCTTACTGGCAAGGTGTCTTTACGCTTGCCTTCTGCCTACATAGGTGACCCCACCGGTTTACGCCGGTTTGTTGCCGCCCCTCTCACTCCTGCTCATATCCTGGGAATCGTCATACTCAGATATATCTCCTGCGCACGAATATTATGGTGGTCAGCAGATAGCAGAATGTCGCAAAGAGCAACGCATAGCCGAGAATGCCCGCGAGATAGATCCAATCCATAGTCACAACACGATAGCTGCGATGCACGCTCTCCACCCTGTCGGCAAAGGGGGAATAGCTGGGGAGAAGCATATAGCAGGCCGCGAGGAGTTGCTGCGCCATCTGGAGCATAATGCGGCGCAGACGATTCGTCATCCCCTCGATGGAGCCCGCGGTGGTGGCCATAAGCCAGTAGAACAACTTTTCCTGAACCGCCATAATGATCATCAACGCGACGGCAGGGTGTAGAAACGCCGTAAGAAGAATGCCCCACGAGAACGCCACGGTGCATCGGGCAATGCCCTGGAGCGCGACGAAGACGATCCCCCTTTGAAATGGTATTCCCCAGGAGAGAGAGAGTGTGGTCGCGATAACGACCCCCAGGAATTGCACGCAGGAACAGACGAGCGCGGTGGAAAGAAACACCGAGAGCATCCACCACTCCGGACGGCACGGCTTCGTCAACACCATCTTGATGCACCGGCTGTTGATGTGATAGTACATCGTGAGGATCGCCAGGGCCATCCCCAGCATAAAGGAGACATTGCCTATCGCCGACTGGATTTTTCGGATCAGCCTGAATTGTGTCTCCGAACTCACCGTGACGATGGAGGGAATAAGCGTTACGGAGAGAATGATGAGGATGAACAGGCCAATCGCCCGGATGAGCTTGTTCCTCCGGATGAATACAAGCTGCCCCTTGATCTCCTCAATCAGCTGCCTGGGCATTCCCCGCTCCTTTGAGCGCATCTATGAATATCTCTTCAAGCGTGGTTCTCTTCAGTGAACAGGCGTATACCGCGAGCCCCCTCCCCGATGCATACGACAGGAATGTCGGAAGCATTCCCGTGGGAACGGTGGCCTGTATCACCCCGTCCCCGCTGCGTTCCACCGCGATATAGCCGGGGACATCCGCGCACGCGTCGAACTCCACGCTATGGAAGCCGTGTTCGAACCGCAAAAGCTTTTTCAGCTCGTCCTGAATCAGGACCCGTCCGCGGTCCATAATCGCGACGTGGTCGCTGACCATCTCCACCTCCGAGAGGATGTGCGAATTGATGAGGATCGTCGTGCCTCTCCGGTGCATCTGTAAAAGGATATCCCGGAACTCCTTGGTGGCGATGGGGTCAAGCCCCCTGGTCGGTTCGTCCAGGAAGAGGAGGTCGCACTCCTTCAGGATGCATACGGCGATGCCCGCCTTCTGCTTCATCCCCTTGGAGCATTTGCTGAGAGGCAGGTCGCGAAACTCCGACAAGCCGACCAGTTCTATGACCTCCCCGACCCTGCGCGGAGGAATCGGGTCGCGGTACAGCGCGCCGTAGTAGCGGATCGCCTCCTCGACCGTGAAATACAAATGGTAGTGAGGCTCCTCGGGGAGGTAGGCTATCCGCTCGAAAAGCGGAGACCCCATCGTAGGCCTCTCGCCGAAGAGCGAGACAGAACCCCTGTCGGGCTGCAGCAGCCCCAGGAAGCAATATAGCGCCGTGGATTTACCCGCGCCGTTGCGGCCCAGCAGCGCCACGCAATCGCCGGGCCGCACCTGGAGGTTGAAGCCGTCGAGCGCGCGGATCTTCTGCCGCCTGCGCCCCTTCGCGAACTCGACGGTCACATCGCGCGCTTCGAGTATCATTCCTTCACCACCCCGTACTTGCGACGCAACTCCCCTATGATCATCGTGTCCTCTTTCTGATCCTTCACGGCCTGCGCGAGGTCCCTCTTCATCCTTTTGGCCACCGGGCAATTGCACTCATCCAGCCGCTTCTCCCGCCCGCAGGGGCAGTAAATCCTGGCCGCTATTTCCGCCCCGCGCCCATCGAGCGCCCTATCGTCCCGCATACGCAGGTCCCGATATGATTCGCGTTTCTGCCCTGCGAGATATCTCCTGCGGGTGATCCCCCTCCCCTCCCCGACCGCTTCGAGGAGGGGAATGACCGTGCGTTCGAAAAGCACATCCGCGTTGCTGACGGCTCCTGTTTCATACAGGACCACCTTGCCGCGATGGTCGATGAGCACCGTTGTGGGATATGAAGTGACGCCGTACCGCTTTCGTATCCTGCCCCCGGCATCGATCCCGACGGGGAATGCCATCTCATACGTAGCGACAAATTCCCTGACCTCGGCCTCTTCTTCATCGGCGTTTATGCCGAGCAATACAAACGGATTGTCCCTGTGGGCCAGCGCATACCGATTGAGCTCGGGGATCTCCGCCCGGCACGGCTTGCACCACGTGGCGAAGAAGTTCAAGACAACGATCTTCTTGCCGACCGTGTCCGCCAGGCTGAAGGTTTCGCCATTCAGGAGCTTCAGGGTAAGATCCGGCGCATACTTGCCGCGCCATTGAATGGCCCGCCGCAGCCTGTTCGAGTATCGGGAGATTGATGCGCTGTCCGGCATCTCCTTCGATACCTGATGCACGCCGACGATGCCGATCGCCAGCAACAATGCGATCAATGTCGTGCGCGGGGTGCTCATTGCTTCCTCATCTTCTTCTGTTGCAATTGATACTCAGCCTAAAAGCAAAAGCGCATCCAGAATCGGATGCGCGTGGAGATCGGCCAACCTCGTGTTCAGGATCGTGGTTTCCATCGACTCCTCCAACCCGATCGCGGATTTGATTCTGTACTTCCTATGGTGAGACGTCAAGATGATAGTGGCGTTTCAGGTAGCCGGGGGGTTGCTGCCGAACTATTAGAATGCGTTCTCGAGACATCGGGTGAACGCCTCGGTCGTCTGGCGCGGGATGGCCTCCCTGCAGCACTGCCGCGTACATATTAGCGTCACCCGCTGGCACTAAGGCCACGATCTCCCACCCGTTTTCTTCTCTAGGATAAACGCACCCTGCCAGAAGTCAGATTATGCGCCGGCTCCTTGCAAACCTTCTCGACCAGCGGGATTTTCCTGAATTGTGGTCGGACAATCTCCGTTCGGGATCGTCGGTGACACCGATATAGAATCGGTTGCCGACATCCGTCCATAAGATATACACGGCAAAGGAAGATCGTCGCAGACAGGGGCTGAAGGAATCGGCGAGAGAGATGCGGCGGGTATGGGTTACAACTGGGAGGACTGAGGAGAGCTATGATTATCTGTTCCCCCGAAATTATCATACAGCTTTGCGGATTAGAGGTTGCCGATAGGTGACTGAAGACTGGTGCGCTACAATCCAGTGCTTCGCGGATACTCAGCCAGGCTGGCAAGAGAAGAGTGTGGAAGTTCAGTGCAGGGGGCAGGCCTTACTGGCAAGGTGTCTTTACGCTTGCCTTCTGCCTACATAGGTGACCCCAATGGCTTTCCTATCGCCGCAGCCCGCTAGACCTTGTGCAAGAAGGTCTCCTTCACCTTCTCGCCCGATATCTCGCTCCAGAGTTCCGCGTAAAGGGAGAGTTGTTTCTGATAGGCGCTTTTACGGACAGGGTCCTTCTCGAAATCATCCGTCTTGTAATCAACGATAACCCAGCCGTCTTTTTCATGGAACAGCAGATCAATTGCTCCCCTGATTATCGTATCTCCCCGCATCGTGGAGAATGGGAGTTCGAAGTACCTCTCGTCAGACTTCAGCATGCGTTGCCATAGCGAGGATGCCATAATGCCATCAACAAGCTTGGTGAGCCGCTCCAGATCTTCCGGAGGCCTCTCCTCCTCCGTGATCCAATTCCGCGCTAGGATCTCCAGTTTGGACCTCTTCCCAGCGGCGCACGCCTCCAACGCGTTGTGGACGATCCGCCCCCACGCCGTCCCGTCACCTCTCTCGCCGGTAATCACCGCCTCGGGCTTTGCCATCGCTGTGACTGTCAAGCGGTGATATGTCTCCTTCTTGATGCCAGCTAGGGACTCATCCCTTAGTTCCTTGGCCTTGTCCAACGTACCTTCGTCTATCTCGACAGTCTCCCGCGCGATTGGCTCCACCATCACCTTCAGTGCAACTTTGGGCATGTCCGCCAGATACGACTCGAATGTCCCCCATGCCCTCTTCCTCTTTCCCTCCCTGTAGGTGCTCACGATCAACATATTCTTAGCCCTAGTCACCGCCACGTAATCCAAGCGCATTTTTTCGGCATTTTCGTATTTTTTCTCTTCCTCGGCATAGTCTTCCCAATCCCTTGGCGTGGCGACAAGATCGTATCCGTATTCGCCCTTGGGCACGGGCAGGGCGAAATAGCCGAGCGAAGAATCTTCCAGCCGCCGCACATGTGACATGGGTTCATGATCCCCCGCCATGCCGAGCGGATCGGCGAGGATGACCACCGGCGCCTCGAGGCCCTTGGCCTTGTGGAGATTCATGATCCTCACCGCCTTCGTAGTCCCCGGGAAGAGACTCATCTCCTCGATGCTTTCCGTCTCCCGCATCTCCCGCATGCGATCGACAAGCTCGGCGAAACTGCCGGTGCCATCGCCCCCGCTTTCGCGCAACAGTTCGATCGCCTTGAAAATGTTGCCGCCCCTCGTGGCACCGGTAGCCTTCGAGAGCGCGAAGGGAAGGACGCCCAGTATTTCGACGATCTTCTCGACGGCCGTCATCGGCGTGTGGCTCGTCGAAATCGCGTGCAGTTCCTTCAGCCGCGCAAGCGACCGCACCACGATGTCCTGGCCATCGCCCCCCTCGAAGAAACAGGAGAACCTCCCGCCGCCCCTGGAGAAGAGATACAGGTCATTGTCGCTCACCCCGAAGAAGATGCCCCGCAGCGCCGCGAGCAAGGCGACCGGGTCGGACGGGTCCGCAACGGATTTCATCACCTTGTATATCTCGTACAGCTCCTCGGACCGGTTGAAGTTCTCGCCTCCGGTGATCTCATACGGTATCCCCCGCGCTTCGAGCGCCCGCGCGTAAAGATGGAGGTGTTTTTTGAGACGCGTGATAATCATGAAATCGCCCGGCTCGGCTTGTTCGCTCTTCCCGTTCGCCTTCTCCTCCTTGGTGCGTTCCAGTCGGAGCGATCCTTTCAGCGCGCCGTGCATCCAAGAGGCGATAACGGCGGCGTCCGTCTCGGCCACCTCGCCGGGCCTGTTGCCCGGGTGTTTCGGGATCGGGTTCTCGAATACGCCGCCGTCGAATCCGGCGCCGTTGCCTCGCGTCGTCATAAGCGGCGCGAATTTGGCCTGGTATTGCGTCTCCTCGGGCGGGAATTTGGCGCGGAACACCGTGTCGGTTATGTCCCGCACCGGGTCGAGGGACCTGAAATTCGACGTCAGTTCCAGCACCTCGCCCGCCCCTTCACGGAACATTCTCTTCACGCTGTTGAAGATGTCTATGTCCGCCCTCCGGAACCGGTAAATGCTCTGTTTTGGGTCGCCGACCAGGAAGAGTGCCCCCTTTCGCGGCTTTATCCTGCGCCAGCTGTTCTCCGCGTCATTCTCCCCGGCGAGCAGCATGACGATCTCGGCCTGTATGGGATCCGTGTCTTGGAACTCGTCCACAAGCAGGTAGCGTATCCTCTTCTTGAAGTACGACCGCACCTCTGCGCTGCCCCTCAGAAGGTCCGCGGTCAACATGAGAAGGTCCTGGAAGTTCAGGAGGGAGCGCTCCCTGCGCCATTCCGCATAGTAGCGTGCTCCCTCCATGGCGAATTCGATCAGGGGCTTGTGCAGATATCCACGCCAGAGGCGCAGTGCGGGACGCACCACCTCGTCCCTGAACTGCGCCATTTCCTCGAAACGCTCTTTCCCGTCCTTTTTGGGCCATCGGTTCAGCGTAACCCCCGATTCTCTGTCCAGTTTTTTCAGCAACTCGACGAAAAGCCTGTCTTCCTCGAGATATCCGATGTCTGCCAGCCTCAAGCACCTTACCACGATGTCCTGAAGGGAATCCCATCCGTCGGGGGGCTCTTCCCCGGGTATTTTCTTCCTCATTGCACGGATGAATTGTCCGACGGTTTTTTTCGTCTCCGTGAAATCCGGCCTGGGCGCATCTTCCCTCACCGCCTCCACGTCGGGATATCTAACGAGCCGGAGGTAGATGTCTTCCAGGAGGGCGGGGCTCACGCCGTTGTCCCGGATCCACCCGATGACCTTCGTCCCCTCGCGCCCCTGCTTCTCGATGAATTCAGCCCAGGAGCGCTTGGCGAAGATTTTGTCGTCGTCTTCCTCTATCTCCTCGAAGCCGGGGTCTACGCCCGCCTCAACAGGCCTCTCACGCAGGATTCTTGCGCAGAACGAGTGGATGGTGCTTATGGACGCGCGTTCGACCGTCTGGAGCGCCGCATCGATCCGTGTCTTCTCCTCTTCTTTCGCCTTGTCCCCGCGGAACAGTTTTTCCAGTTCGATCTGGATCCTCTCCCTCAGTTCGGCCGCCGCCTTTCGGGTGAACGTAACGACCGCGATCTCCTCCACTTTCGCCCGGCCGTTTCGGAGAAGGCCGACCACCCTGTTCACGAGGCTGAAGGTTTTGCCGGATCCGGCGCCGGCTTCCACGAAGAAGCATGCGTCTAGATCCTTGGAAATCCTATCGCGCGCACTGGCGTCGAGAAGTCGCTGTTTGTTCATTTCAGTCCATTTGGCTCAATGCAGTCCAGTCCTGCAGTCCCTCGTTGGTTTCATCGTTCAGCTTCAGCGCAAGTCTGGCGCGGGCCGCATTGCCCCCGCACACATCCTCGAAGTCGCAGAACTTGCAGCCCCCCTCTTCCGTGACGGGGAAATTTCCGTTTCCGACAAGGTTGAACACCCTGTCGATGGCGGCCCGCCAGACCGAAGGCCTGTCCTGGGCCCGCCGGATGATGCCCCCCTTGCCCTCCCTCGTCCCCTTCTCCGTTGGGAAGAGGTAGCCGGCCATGGTTACTCGCGCGTTCGCGTCTTTCCCGTCCTGTCGCAGGAGCTGTTCGGCCGCGACCGCGTACAGGCAGTGCTGCAACTGTGTCCCCCTCACCACGTAGCCGCGCTCCTCGAATATGTAGGCGCTCCCGGTCTTATAATCCCAGACGTGGTACTCCGAGGATCCGGCACTGTCTATCCTGTCGATTCGGCCTCTCAGGAAGAACGATGCGCCGTCCGCGAGGGGAACCGCGACGGGGGCACTGCCTTCCATGCCGAAAACTGCTTCGCACTCGACCGGGGTGGTGCCCAATCCTCTGTTAATTTTGAGGAAGACGTGGACGTCACGCCGCAGTTGGCGGAGTTCCCCCTGAAGGACCTCCTCCCCTGGGGGAGGCACGATCTCCCTGTACTTGGACACGGCTTCCGCAAGGATTTTCGTGATGAGTGCCTTCTCTTCTTTGGGCGACCGTTTCCCCGGCGCATCTTTTACCGTGTCGATGTACTCCTGGAATACCTCGTGCAACAGCGTCCCCCGCTCCTTGGGTTCAAGCCACACAAAAGGTTCCCGTTCCACCTCTTCCGGCTTCTTCACTCCGAGCACGTACTGGATGAAATAGGCGAAGGGGCAGCTGGCCGCGGTTTCGATCCTTCGCGCCGACATGATGAGCGCGTGGTTCTTTCTCGGATCGAGATCGTCAGCGCGCCCCGTGATCTTCCCGTCGTAGGCGGTGAAGACAGAGCCCGACCTTGCCTCCTCCGCAATGAGTCCCTGCCGCAACCCCTCATAGCGCCGCCGCACCGATTCCGTCGCTTCTCTCAGAACGTCTTTCCCGGCGATCCTGCCCAGCCAGAGGTCCGTTTCGTCTAGATCGCCGTCCCCGGCATCCGCTTTGCAGAAGCCCACCGGGTCTCCCAGGGAATTCAGGAGATCGCCATAATCCGCCTTCGCGTCGCCTGAGGAAACGCGGAATACCCGGAGCATGAAGGGCGATGGGAAAGCCCTTCGTCCCTCCCTGATATCGAAGGCGGAACAGCTCACGGTCAGGGCGCCGTGGAGGCGGGCGACAAGTCGCGCGGCGTCGAACCGCTGCTCGGCCATCCTATCTGCGGAGCATTTCAGACCGGTCGAGATCCGGGCCCGTTCCTCGTCGAGCACTATGGGGTCCTGTGCCGCCTTGAGAGGGAATTTCGATTCGTCGAAACCGAGGAGGAACGTGGCGCCCCGCCCGGAAAATCCCCCGTTTTGGATGCTGGACACGTGGAGATTTCCCGGGAGCGGACCTGACCCGCCTATCCGCATGCCGGAAACGACATCGATGACCCTGCGCACGGCCTCCTCGCTGGGCATGGCCCGCCGCGCAAGTGATTCTGCCGCCTTCAGTTCCTCCTTGACGGCGGCGACGAACAACGCGTCGTGCGCGCCCGGGACCTTCACGTGCCTGTCTAGGAACGCAACACAGCCTCCGCACAGATCGCCGAAGCGGATTTTCCCGTCGCCGGCCGCGCTCGGCGCGATGGACAGCAAGTCCTCGCAGAGCTTCTTCAGCACCGTCAGTGTCCGGAGCCGGCGCTCCCGCGCCTCGCGGGACGCGTCGTCTTCGTCTTCCAACTCATCCGCGGCTGGATTCCGGCACTCCTCGATCATCCCGGCCAGCACCCGCGAGTAACGATCCCTCCCCCACCCGATCCCCGCCCCGCGGAGAAGGCCGCACAGAGAGGAGGCGCCGACCGGGTCCTCGCCGACGGAATCCCATTTCATGACGCCGGCCGCTATCGCGCGACGGAGGTACGGCTCTCCATAATCCTCCGCGATCCAGTAGAGGAACGACAGGAGCGCTCTCCCCGCGGCTGTCGTGATGCCGGAAATGCCCTCGGAAAAAGTCGCCGGTATCCCGAGTTTTTCGCAGAGCGAGTAGATGAGATCGGCGTAGCATTTGCGATTGCTGTAGATGATTTCCGCATCGTCGATCCTGGTGTGTGCTCCGAGTATCCTCCGCAGGACCTCCCGCGCTTCATTCCGGTACCCCAAGGCGTGGAAAAGGCGCACAGTGCCGTCTTTGAAGGCCGCGGGCGCTTTTTCGCAGGCGTGGAGCCATTTGAGCCTATCCAAGTCTGTTTTCGCGGGGCTGGGATCCGTTGAGTCCCCGGCGCCCACAGCGCCCTGGGGGCGCTCGAGCCCATGGACTGGATCTTCACGCACGACGATGAGATCTTTCCCGCACAGCTTCTCGAGGAACTCCCGTTCCACGCCCGACAGGATATGGGAAGATACAATGCAGAACAGTCTATCCCTTCCGCCGCACACCCGCCCCATGGTCTTCAACGCTAAAAGAATCAGCCCGGCCTTGTCGACAAGGGAGTTATGTTCCAGCGCGTTTTCGTACGCGCCGAGGATAAGCCGTATGTCGCTCTCCTTGTCTGAATTGACGAAGGCTCCACGCGGCAGATCGCGGGCTGTAATACCGTTTAACCTGAGCTCGTTTATCGCGCCCGCGAGCGCCTCGACGATGCCCTTGTTGACCGGATTGTTCTTGAAGTACCGGAGCTTCCCGGATTCCTGAAGCGCGCTGAAGATATCATCGATCAGCACATGAAGCCCGGTGACGGACAGCGCATGAAGGTTGTTCGAGATGATTCCGCTCTCGGCGCACTCGGCGGCGAGCGAAGGGATCGTGGCGACCTGGAAATTCATCCACGCCACCCCATGACGAGCAAGGCATTCCAATAGCTGGTTGCCTGTACGATAATTGCCGGATATAAGGACCTTCGTTTTGCGGGGGTATTTCAGGCAGACATTCTTCAGCTCTTGCAGTTGTGTTTTCATCGCCTTGACCTGCCCCCATCCTTCGGGCTATTCTCAATGCACGCCCTGCCCTGCTGCGATCCCCCCCTAACTCTGGACCACCCTCCATGTATCCATCTCTTCACGATTACTATGCATGGCATCTGTGATGAAACCGTGTGCTTCATTACCGCATATTCTGCGATTCTTCACAAGTTATTGTGCCACAAGATGAGGTGAATCCGGCCACCGAAGAGATCCGGATGCGCCTGTTCGGCGTTTTGCAGGGTGTTTCAGTAAAATGAGAGAAATTCACGGAATTGACGTATCATGTTAAAAATGAAGGCCGGAACGTTGGTTCCGGCCTTTGCACTTGGTCGCGAGGGCGAGAGGTGTACCCGATTCGGACAGGGTTCCCGGAGATTTGGCGCGAGAGAAGCAGCGGGTATGCGTTACAGGTGGGCAATCCGGGGGGCTGGCTTTGGCGATAAAGATGATCTTGACTTAGCATGTCGCAATTTAGTCATTAGTCGAGGTCTGATTATATGATAGGCAGCTACCTCCCTGACGCGTTAGCATCGCACTGAGATCGCCCGGTAAGTGGTCTCAGAAAGGAGGTAGCTGGTATGTACTCGATCGGCATCGATCTCCACAAGGAGACGG
>Ga0209313_1001552_pt1 | contig 14297 bp, 9 predicted proteins | sample BioC13SIPDNA_3_FD_185748 | JGI IMG/M metagenome (GOLD analysis project Ga0209313, IMG submission 185748) | Anaerobic biogas reactor microbial communites from Washington, USA - Biogas_R2_B C13 SIP DNA (SPAdes) (version 2) | ecosystem: Engineered > Bioreactor > Anaerobic > Unclassified | place... | reverse complement strand
GACGCCGGTCGCGATCTGCGTGCTTTTCGACAAGCGCGGGCTCAAGGAGGTCGACGGCGTCCCGGTCCACTCGGTCTTCCGGGTCTCCCGGATCGACTGAACCGAAGGAAGGATTATATAGAACGACAAATCACATTTTTAGCACTCTTACCCGACTGGGAGGAATACCCGTGCTTTCAGGACAGCCGATTATCATTCTCAAGGAAAACGTCGAGCGGACCCGGGGCCAGGAGGCCCAGCGTTCGAACAGCGCCGCCGCAAAGGCCATCGCCGCCGCGGTGCGGACCACGCTCGGTCCGCGGGGCATGGACAAGATGCTGGTCTCGTCGACCGGCGACATCGTGATCACGAACGACGGGGCCACGATCCTCAGCGAGATGTCGGTGCAGCACCCCGGCGCCAAGATGGTGATCGAGGTCGCCGAGACCCAGGACGACGAGGTCGGAGACGGCACCACGACGGCCTGCATCCTCGTCGGCGCGCTCATGGAGCAGGGGGAGCTGATGCTCGCCAAGATGGTCCACCCAACCGTGATCGCGAACGGCTACACGATGGGCATGAACAGGGCACTCGAGATCGTGGAGGAGAACGCGATCCGGGTCGACCCGGGGGACCGCGAGACCCTGATCAAGATCGCCGACACCTCGATGACCGGCAAGTCGATCGAGCAGGTCAAGGACAAGCTGAACGGGATCGTGGTCGACGCGGTCATGACGGTGGCCGAGGACCGGAACGGCGAGAAGATCGTCGACCGCGACGACATCATGGTCAAGAAGCAGAAGGGCGAGACGATCGACGACGCGAGCCTGATCAAGGGGATCGTGATCGACAAGACCCGCGCCTCGGAATCGATGCCGAAGCGGGTCAGGGAGGCCCGGATCGCGCTCGTCGCCCAGCCGCTCGAGATCGTCAAGACCCAGGTCAAGGCGAAGATCAAGATCAACACGGCCGACCAGCTGAACGCGTTCGGCGCGCAGGAGCGCGAGGCCCTCAAGCAGCTCGCCGACACGGTCGCCGCCACGGGGGCGAACGTCCTCCTCTGCCAGAAGGGGATCTCCGACCCGGTCCAGTACTACCTGGCGAAGGCCGGCGTCCTGGCGATCCAGGACGTCAAGGAGGAGGACATGAAGTACGCGGCCCGCGCGCTCTCCGGCAAGGTCGTGAACAAGGTCTCGGAGCTGACGGCCGACGACCTGGGATACGCGGCGCTCGTGGAAGAGGCCGACGACGCGGAGCTCGTGACCTTCTCGGGCTGCGAGAACCCGAAGGCGATCACGATCCTGCTCCGCGGCTCGACCGACTACCTGATCGACGAGCTCGAGAGGGCGGTCGTCGACGGGACATCGGTGGTCGCGGACGCGATCGAGGACGGCACCTTCGTGGTCGGCGGTGGGGCGGTCGAGACCGAGCTCTCACTCCGGCTCCGCGAGTACGCGGCCACGGTCGGGGGCCGGGCCCAGCTCGCGATCGATGCCTTCGCGACCGTCTTCGAGTCGATCCCGCTCACGCTCGCAGAGAACTCCGGCTTCAACCCGCTCGACAAGCTCGTCGAGCTCAGGGCGGCGCACTCGAGAGGCGAGAAGAACGCGGGCCTGAACGTCTACTCAGGCGAGGTCGTCGACATGCTCGAGGCAGGCGTGATCGAGCCGGCGCGGGTCAAGCGCCAGGCGATCCAGTCGGCGGCCGAGACGGCGATCCTGCTGATCCGTGTCGACGACATGATGGTCACCCAGAGCAGGTCCCCGATGGGCATGCCCGGCGGCGCCTGACCGCTCCTATCTCTCTTTTCTTCCGTTTCGGGACGAACCGCGATCCCGCTTCTCCCGCCCCGATCCTGCATACCTCACCGGGAGGTTTCGGGGCGTCGGCCTGGCCCGCCTGGGCGGGAACCTGCGCACGGCAGGACGGGGCGATCCCGCGCTTTTTCGTGCGGGCCGGCATATCCGGAGGGGGCAGGGCTCCGCGGGGAACGGGAATCCTGCACCACGGGCAGCCGGCGGGGTGTGCTGTCGGGCGGGAACGGCGACCGGGGGGACCGGTAACTTTCTAACATTTCTCAAATCTATGCTTAATTAGTAACACAATTATACAAATTTTTATTACCCCTTCGGTGCCAATGGACTCCGGGAGCTTTCCAGGACCAACCGGTTGGTTCCCCCAAACACCACCCATCGAATGTGACATGGAGAACGCACAGACCCGACAACACACACACAGGGAGACGATTGAGAGATGAAACAGGTCATCCAGGCCGACGGAGCCGAGCTGGGGCTCGATACCGATCGGGACACCCTCCTCTACTCAGCCCCGCGGCCCGACGACGACGAGAGCGCCGCCCGCCGGCGGGGAACCGACATGTACCTGCACACGGACGAGGGGGGACAGGAGGTCTTCTATGCCCACCGCTGGTCGCTCGTCACCGGGGAGAAGGAGGCCCTCGCCGTCCTGCCGGCACGCCAGGCGGAACGGTTCCTGGGCGAGCGGGGCCTCGACTGCCCGGCGATCCCGGGAGCGAAGGCCTTCTCGACCCTGAGGGAATGGGGCTACGGCATCATCGAGGAGTTCTGAGAGACTGCGACGTGTCCGCCGGGCCCACCCGTGATGACCGCGGCCCGCGCGCACGGTCAATCGGGAGACGGGTTCCCCCAGACTTTTTTTGGGCCGAAACTGAAGAGAGAGGAAAAAAAAGGGGGCGTGACCCGTCACCGCGGCGGACGGCCGGAGCGGCGGGCGAGGAACGCGACCGGGATGGCCGCGAGAAGCGCGATAAGACCGCAGGACGGGGCCTCCTGCGTCGTGGCGGACGGCAACACACCGCCGACGTCCCGGAGCGTGAGGACGAAGACGCCGGGGACCATATAGTCCCCCTCGTCCCGGATCGCGATCGTGTTCTTCCCGACCACCAGGTGCGGCCCGACCGCGGTCGAGTTGATCGCGAGGTCGGGATAGGGCTTGCCGTCGAAGAGGGCGGGGATCGCGTGGTCGTTGACGAAGAGGGTGTTCTTCCCCTTGTTCCCTCCGGGCACGACGCCCTGGAGCGTCGCGCTCCCGCCCGCGGGAAGCGCCGGAACGTCCTCGATGACGATCCGGGTCGTGGCCGCGTCCGCGGTGACGTCCCCCGTCGCGTAGATCATGTCGGACCCCTCGACCACCCAGTACCTGACCGTGCCGCCGCTCCCACCGTCGTAGGTGAGGACGAGGACCGCCCCGGAGAAGGCGATGCCGGCGTCCATCGAATCGTTCGCGACGGTCAGGGTGAGCGGCTCGCCGGGCCGGGCCGCCCCGGAGACGTCGTAGACGAATAGGCCGCTCGGGTAGTCGTACGGCGGGGAACCCTTCCGATCCGTGTACGTGCGGATGGGCGAGAGGACCGCATCGCCGGCCGTTGCCTCGACGGAGGCGGGAACGCCCTCGGACCCCGAGTGGCTCCAGCTCCAGAAGAGATAGGCCGAGGCCGACCGGATGGTCCCGCCGTTGGGAAGAGAGACCGGGAACGTGACCGAGTAGCTGCCCCCGGGCGGGATCTCGCCGCTGTACCGGCTGTCGCCCTGGGTGAGGACCAGGTCGCCGGTGACCTGGCCCCGGTCGACGACCGCGAGCGTCGTCCCCGTGTAGTCGGCAGAGACCGCAGGGAGAAGAAGCGCGAGAGCGAGCAGGAGCACAAGGCCCCGGGCGGCGCGGCTGGCGGTCATCGCCGCACCTCCCGCACGTCGCCGGCCCGGTTCGGACCCTCCAGATTGTGAGGCCTGGTCGGAGCGCGCGATGCCTGCTTTTTGCCGCGCTCCTCGCCGGTCCTCGAGAGATAGGAGACCACGCCCGCCCCCGCCAGCATCGAGAAGGCGAGGATCCCGCCTCCGGCGAGCAGGCCGAAGACCACGACCCCCAGGCCGGGAAGGGCGCCCTCGGTCGCGAGCAGCGAACCGACCGGGTCTGAATCCGCCACGGCCCCGCCGAGCTCCGCGGGCCGGTAGCCCTGCTCGCCGGGGAGCGCACTCGCGTTCGTCTCTGCCGTCGGCTCCTGCCCGGGGCCGCCGGCCGGCCCCTCCCTGGCGGCCATGACGACGGGGTCACCGGCGGCGGGGTCGAGGGTCGCGGGAGCCGCCGTGGCAGCGGGCGGCTCTGCCGTCGGAAGGAAGGTGACCGTGGTGGGCTCCTCCGTCGGTTCCGTCGGGAGGTCGTTGTAGGGCTCCGTGGTCCGGACTGTCACGGGTTCGGTCTCCCCAGCGGTCACGTTCTCCACAGTGACGTTCTCCACGGTCGCGCCCGGGACGGGGGTCAGGTTCCCCGCGGTCGCGTTCAAGACCACCGTGGCGTTCTCCCCTGCCGCCGGGTCGATCGTCGTCCCGGGATCCGGCGTGGCGGCGGCAGGGTCGGACGGGGCCGGGACGATCTCGACGGGCGTCGACGCGTAGTCTCCCGCCGTGGTGGTCCCGCCGGTCTGCGCCGTCGTGGACGGCAAGACCACCGTCTGGTCGGCGCTTGTCGGAAGCGGTTCCGTCGTGGCCGTGCTGGTCACGGACGGCAGGATCGTGACGGCCGGCGTGAAGGTCAGGCCCGGCCCGGAACCTGTCGGCGCCGGGGTGAAGGTCGTTGTCTGCGGTGTCGTTGTCATGGTGGTTGTCTCCTGCGTGGCGTTCGGTTGTGCAGTGGTCATCGTCGGGGTCGCGGACGGCGTGGGGGTCGGCCCGGTCGCCGTGGAACTCGGCGTGGCGGTCACCCGGGGCGTGGTGGTCGACGGGGCGGCGGTGCCGGCCACCCGGAGGACGACGAGCCCGGGGACCATGTAGTCCCCCTCGTCCCGGATCGCGACCGTGTTCTTCCCGGCCACCAGGTGCGGCCCTACCGCGGTCGTGGCGATCGCGAGGTCGGCGTAGGGCTTCCCGGAGAAGAGGCCGGGGAAGGCTTTACCGTTGAAGGAGAGCGTGTTCCTGCCCTTGTTGCCGCCGGGGACCACCGAGACCAGGTCCGCGGTCGTCCCCGCCCCCGGAGCGGGGACGTCGGAGAACACGACCCGGGTCGTGGCCGCGTCCGCGGTGACGCCCCCGGTCGCGTAGATCATGTCGGCCCCCTCCGCGACCCAGTACCGGGTCCCGGTCGAGCCCCCGTCGAACGCGAGCAGCAGGACCGCCCCCGAGAACGAGATACCGGCGCTCGACGCGGCGTTCGTGACCGTGAAAGCGAGCGGCTTCCCGGGCCGGGCATGGCCGGCCGCGCTGTAAACAATGGTGCCGGCCGGATAATCGTACGGCTGTGACCCCTTCCGGTCCGTGTACGTGCGGATGGGCGAGAGGGTCGCGCCGCCGGCCTTGGCGCGGATCGAGGGCGCGACCCCCTCGGTCCCGTCGTGGCTCCAGGTCCAGAAGAGGTAGACCCAGGCGGTCCGGACAGTCGCATCGGAGGGGGCGGTGACCGGGAAGGTGACCGTGTAGGTGCCCCCAGGCCCGACCTCGCCACTGTACCGGCTGGTGCCGTGCTCGACCAGGACACTGCCGGTGACCGTGCCGCTTCCCGCCACAGCGAGCGAGGTCCCGGTGTAGTCGGCGGCGACGGCCGGCACGAGCAGGAGGAGGGCGGCCAGGAGCAGCAGCCCCCGGCAGGATGAGTCACTCTTCATCGGCCCTCCCCCGCGCGCCCTGCCGCGCCCTCGCAGGCACCGCCGCTCCCGCGGGCTCCTCCGCAGGGCCCCGGGCGGCGGCGTCCGTGCGCTCGGCTGCCCGCGAGAGGTAGCGGTAGCTGAAGAGACCCGCGCCGGCGACAACCGAGAAGACCAGGATGCCCGCACCGGCGATCAGGGCGAAGAGGACCACCGCGGCCCCGGTCCCGACCGGGTCCGCCGTGACCAGCTCCCCGAGTGACGGGGCACCCGGCGCCGCCCCCGCGGGAGCGGGACCGCCTCCCGGCTCCACGGGGACGCTCGCGTTCGCCGTCGAGGCGGGTTCCTCCTCTGGCCCGGGCGCGGCGGGGGGCGGGATCTCCGCTCCGGCAGGAGAGCCGGTGGCCACGGAGGGTTCAGCGGCGGAGGCGGGCGGCGAGTTCGCGGGGACGACCTCCTCTGGAGTCCCGGCAGGGGTCGGCGCAGTCGTCGGCGAAGCCGCCGGCCAGGTCGTCTCCGCCGTGGCGGCGTTCGTCGTCGCGGTCACCGGGAGCGCGGTCGTGGCCGCGGTCGGAACAGGGGTCGGGACGGCGGTCGGAACAGAGGTCGGGACGGCGGTCGTGGCCGCGGTCGGAACAGGGGTCGGGACGGCGGTCGGGACGGCGGTCGGGACAGCGGTCGGGACGGCGGTCGGAACAGGGGTCGGAACAGGGGTCGGAACAGGGGTCGGGACGGCGGTCGGGACGGCGGTCGGAACAGGGGTCTTCGCGTCGGCCAGGGTCTGGACGAGCCCGACGAAGACCGGGTGGAGGCGCGTCGCCCCTCCCCGGCCGAACCCGACCGTGTTGGAGGCCCTGACCGCGGATTTCACCCCGTATGTCCGAAGGTCGAAGTAGCCGCCACTGCTCGCCCCCGCCGCGTCTGTCGCGATGGTCTGCCCGTTCAGCAGCAGGAGGTCGCCGTCCCCCTTCGTGGACGCGATGTAGACCGCGTAGAGGCGAGCGTCGGTCACCGAGCCCGGGGGAGCCCCCGCCCCGAGAGAGACGCCGGCCGAGTTCTTCCCGGCGGCCTCGTTCAGGTTCTCGTTCCCCTCCGCGAACCAGTACTCAACCTCGGGTGCCGAGGCGTCCTCGGTGGCGACCGCCAGGACCATGCCGTAGATGCGACCGTCGATCTCGCCGGACGTGGTCGCGGTGGCCTGGTTCGAACCCGCCCGCACCCGGCCAGTCACGTCGTAGGCGCACCAGTGGACCCCGAACCCGGAGACGTAGGTCATGCTGTTCGTGTCCCCGCCCCCCCCGAGCGCCCGGCCCCCGAGCGAGGCCCCGTTCAGGGCGGTCTCCAGGCTGCCCGTGTACTCGGGCGTCCCGCCCCAGACGCCGACGTAGAGCCGGGCGAACCTGACCGTCCCGGCCGGGACCGTGAACGACTGGGAGTATGGTGTCGCGGCAAGGCCGTGCCCCCCGGTCACGGAGACCGTGCCGTGGTGCTTTCCGTGGGCGACCGTGTGGAGGGGCACGCCGTTCGACGCGTAAACGGCCGCGGCCGGAGCGGCGATGAGCAGGATCACGGTCATAACAGCGAGACAGATCCGCGCGGGGCCGGCTCCTAAAAGGGTGCGGGTCGTCCGCGGTCCCCGGGTCCCGGAACGCGCCGCGGCCCCCCTCACAGCACCGACCCCCTGACCTTGACCGCGGTCGAGTACCCGATCAATCCCCCGATGATCCCACCCAGGACGGCGAGGCCGATCTGGAAGACGCTGTACCACGCCGCGTAGGCGATGTGCCAGACGGCCGGGGCGAACAGGAAGTAGAACGCCCCGTACGACACGAAACCCCGGACGATCCCGATCATGACCGCGGTCCCCCTCCGGTCCGCGTAATCCCCGCCGAGAAGCATCACGAGCAGGTCGATCGCGACACCCTCCACCAGGTACCACCCGAGCCAGAGCAGGATGTTCGTGCCCCAGATCACCATGGCCACGATCTCCTGGACGAAGAAGAGGAGGGTGGCCGTACCCGGTTTCCGGACGAGGTGGACCGCCAGGATGAGCAGCACGGAGGTCGGGACAGTAAAGAGCAGCCCGCCGAACGGGCCGAGCAGGTCGTTGAAGGTCTGCCAGAACCAGCGGAAGACCACGCCGAGCAGCGCGGCGATCAGCGCGATGGTCACCAGGTCGCTGGTCGTGAACCTCGTCAGCATGCTCGAGCGGCTGAACACCAGGAGCGCGACGATAAGGACCAGGAGGCTCCCCCCGATCGTCGCGTAGGTGACCCAGGAGAAGGGCGGGACCACGACGGCCTCCGCGGTGACGCTCTCTGCCTGCGATACGCCCTCCGCCAGGTAGGTCGCGGTCACCACGAACGGGGCCGGGGTCCGGTACTGGACCGAGGCGGGTGGGCGCACCCCGAAGGTCATGTTCTGCGACTCGCCCGGCCCGAGGACCGGGACGGAGGCCCGGACCGTCCCGCCGTCCGCCGTGACGCCCGTGAGCGGTTGCTGGGGGATCGAGACCGGCATCCCGAGCGGGACCGCGACTGCGACGGAGAGGTTGGTGATCGGCACGTCGCCGTTATTCCGGAAGGTGACGCGGACCCGCTCGTCCCACGCGGTGCCGGCGACGAGCGTGTCGGCGGCGTACACCTCCTGGTTCTTGACCGGGACCTCGACCGCGAGGACGAGCGGGCCGTCGCCGGCGAGCGCGGGGGGAACGAGGAGGGCGAGCCCGAGCAGCAGCAGGATGACGGCCGGCGCGCCCCTCACGGCGACCGCCTCCGTGCGTACCAGGCGTAGCCCCCGGCGATCGCCGCGAGGAGGAGGACCGCGATCACCGCGAACGGGACCTGCCGCCCCTGCTCACGCTCCGCCACCAGGACCGAGACCCCGGTCTCGGAGACGGCGGCCCCGTCGTCGTAGGTGAGCTCGAGGGCCGCCGCGAACGGGTGGATATAGGTCTCGTCCCCGCGCTCGAAGACGATCCGGTTCTCGGCCGGTCCCAGGAACGGCGCCACGTCGAAGGTGTCGATGTCGAGGTACGGGCCGTCCTTGGCCCGCCCGACGTCCTCGCCGAGGAGGCCGTCGTTGAAGAGGAGACGGTCGCGCTCACCGGCCGTCCCGGCGATCTGCATCGTGGTCAGGGTCGCGCTCTCGAGCCCCGCCGTCTCGATGCTCGCGTTCACCTCGACGATTTCGCGGTCGATCCTGGTAGCGGGGGCGAGGGCCCTGTTCCCCTCGTAGACGAAGAAGCGGGTGAGCGGCATCGAGCGGTTCTCGACCACGGCCGTCAGGTAGCACGCGTAGGGCGCCCCGTTGTCGTTCCTGTACCGGGCTTCGACGACGTTCATGCCGGGCCGGACCAGGTCGGTCACGTCGAAGAGGTACGAGGCGACCCCCCAGGCCGAGACGATGTCGGCGCTCCCGGCGCGCTGCGGGAGCGCCTGCCCGTTCACCGTCACGTCCAGGGTGTCCCCCTCGTTGTAGTTCCAGACCGGGACGCAGAGCCGTCCGAATGCGACGCGACCCCCCGGGACCTCCATGTACTCGACGTACGGGTTCTCCGAGGTGTACCCATGGCCTCCGGATGCGTACACGCTGCCGCGGACGGTCCCCTCCGCCACCAGGACGAGCGGGCTCCCCGCCCCCCGCCACTCGCCGGCCGTGACGGCCGGGGCGAGGAGGAGCACGAGGAGCAGGAGGGCGACGGCCCGGGCGCACGGTCTCACAGCAGCACGCTCCCGCCGTAGCCGACCGCGGAGAGGAGGGCGGACGTCCCGATCAGGGCCGCGGCATATCCCCCCACCAGGTAGTCAGCCCGGCCAGGGCGAAGCTCGATCAGCGAGGTGCGCGCCCGAGCAGCCCGGAAGGCCCTCGCGTCGGCGGCGAGCGCGAGCTGCCGGCCGGAGCGCAAAAGCCCGGTGATCAGGGGGAAGAAGAGGTAGGAGAGGCCGCGTCCCATCCCGACGAGCCCGCGGAGGTTCAGGCCGCGGGCCTGCATGGCCCTGAGGATCTGTTCGGCCTCGCCGATCATGACCGGGGCGAACGAGACGGCGGCAGAGACCATGAACGCGATCTCCTGGGGGAGGCCGATCGGGCGCCGCCCGGCCCGGCCCGGGACGATCGAGGAGAGGGCGGCGATCAGATCTCCCGGCTTCGTGGACGCGACGAGGGCGAGAGCGGCGCTGGAGCTCGCGATGAAGCGGAAGGACTGGACGAGGCCGTAGTAGAGACCCTCCAGGTAGATCGCGATCCCGCCCGTGATCGGGCCGAGGACCGGGAAATCGGCCGGCAGGAGCACGAGCCGGGGCCCTGTCCCCCAGTAGTAGAAGAAGGCCTGGGAGAGGATCACGCCGAACGCGATCGAGGCGAAGATGAGCAGGAGCGTCCGCACCTGTCCACGCGTGGGCCGCAGGAGCGCCCAGAACGGCACGGTCGAGAGGACGAGGAGCCCGAGCAGCAGGGGCGTGCCCACCAGGACGGCCGCGAGAGAGATCGAGAGCACCCACAGGAGCTTGGTCCTCGGGTCGAGACGGTGGAGCGGCGTCTCGCGCTCGAAAGAGCGGAAGAGGCTCTGCAGGGATGACATCAGGATCGTATAGTTACCTGCCGCCTAATTAGTGTTACGCAGGCGCTATTTTTGTTTAATAACAGTAATATCCCGTGGAGGCAAATATTAATGGTCGTGACCATCCCCCTGCTCGCCATCGATGACCTCACCTACACCTATCCCCGCACGGACTGGCCGGCGGTGGATGGGGTCTCTTTCACGGTCGAGCCTGGCGAGTTCGTGCTCCTCACCGGGCCGAGCGGTTGCGGCAAGAGCACCCTCGCCAACCTGGTCAAGGGGCTGATCCGCGAGGGGGCCACCGGGACGATCGCGATCGACGGGGTGCCGACGGCCTCGCTCGACCCCCCCGACCTCGCCCAGCGGGTCGGGATGGTCTTCCAGAACCCCGACCTCCAGTTCTTCGGCGTGACCGTGCGCGAGGACGTCGCGTTCGGGCCCGAGAACCTGGGGCTTCCGCGCGACGAGATCAGGGCGCGGGTCGACGACGCCCTGGAGGCGGTGGGGTGCACCCACGTCGCGCGCCGGGTGATCTCGACCCTCTCGGGCGGCGAGCGGCAGCGGGTCGCGATCGCCGGCGCGCTCGCGATGCGCCCCCGCCTCCTGATCCTGGACGAGCCGACCTCCGACCTGGACCCGGGCGGACGGCAGGAGATCCTGGAAGCGCTGGCCGACCTCCGACGGCGCGGGGTCACGATCCTGCTGATCGAGCACAACCTGGAGGAGGTGGCCGAGTACGCGGACCGCTGCATGGTCATGGACCGGGGCCGGGTCATCGTCGACAGCACGCCGTTCGCGGCGCTCTCGAACCCCGCCGACCGGCTGATCGAGATCGGGGTCCATCCCCCCCAGCGGTACCGCCTGGCCCGGGCCCTCGGGCTCGGCGAGGCCTCGGACCGGATCCTGCTCGACGCCCTCCGGGCCCGGCCCGCACCTGCCGTGCGGTTGGCCCCGTCCGCCGAGGAGAACGGGCGGCCCGCCGCGGTGGTCTTCGAGGGCGTGACCTCGGACCGCGATGGGCGGCAACGGGTGCTGGATGGGGTCTCGTGCCGGATCGGGGCCGGCGAGTTCGTCGCGATCGTCGGGCGGAACGGGGCGGGCAAGTCGACGCTCGCGGGCCACCTGATCGGCTTCCTCAGGGCGACGGCGGGGACGGTGCGGGTCGAGGACGAGGACGCGGCCGGTCAGCCGGTCTCCGTCCTGGCCCGCCGGGTCGGGTACCTCTTCCAGAACCCCGACCACCAGCTCTTCATGGACACGGTCGCCGGCGAGGTCGGGTTCGGCCCCAGAAACTACGGGATCGACGACGTCGAGGGGCGCGTCGGGCGGGCACTGGAGCAGATCGGGCTCACCGCGTTCGCCGCCCGCCCGCCCCAGTCCCTCTCGCGGGGCCAGCGGCAGCGCGTGGCCGTGGCCTCGATCCTGGCGATGGAGCCCCGCGTGATGATCCTTGACGAGCCGACGACGGGCCAGGACCGGGGGCACCTCCACGCCCTCCTGAACGACATGGTAGAGCTGCACCGCTCGGGCAGGACCGTGCTGCTGATCACGCACGACCTGACCCTGGTCGCTTCCTACGCCGAGCGGGTGCTCGTGATGGACGGGGGACGGCTCGTCTTCGACGGGACGCCGGAGGCGTTCTTCGACGAGACCGCGCTCCTCGCCTCGCTGGGCTGGAACCCGCCGGTCGCGGTCCGGCTCGGGCGGACACTCGGCTGGAGGGGGGTCCTGACCCCGGAGGACCTTCTCGCCGGCGAAGGCGGCGACGGGCCAGGTGTGTGAACCCGCGCGAGGGCGGTTGCCGCTACCCGAGCCGACGCAGGAGCCCGGGCGGCCCGCCCGCACCACCCTCCCCGAACCGTGCGTCGGCTGTGGGTGAGGATATCCCGCGCTCTTTCTCCATTTAAGTAAGAAAAAAAAAGACAATCATAAGACATTTATGGTTTGGCGATGGGTACTGATTGTACCACCGGTCCACTCCCCGTCCGCACGACGACCTGATTGGCGGGTGCTCCGGGCGCCGGTACGCCCTGGGAACGGCGGGCGGCGAATGGGGAGCAGGAGAACCGGTTACCGGAGATGTGTTGATGAGCAGGAAACAGGATCGAGAGAGGAGGCATCGAGAGAGGAACCGGGCCTGGACAGTCCTGGCAGTCGCGCTGGCGCTCCTCTGCCTGGCGGGGGCGGCGTCGGCGGAGGCGCCCGGCAGGCTCCTCGGCGCCTCGAACGGCACCGTCTCGGGAGGCGTCCACGTCGAGGCCCACCAGCCGGTGCCGTGGACGAGCCAGGAGACCGGCGCCACGTCCCGCGAGTTCGCACAGGCGTTCTCGCTGCCGGACGGCGCCACGGGTAGCAGCGTCGCGTGGGCGCGGCTCTACGTGAGCGTCTACGCGGGGTCGGCGGACTCCTCGTGGAAAGCCCTGGCCACGGTCTCGTTCGACGGGGACGGGGACGGGAACTACGAGAAGACGCTCGGAACGGAGACGATGGCCACGGCCGATGCCTCGACCGACGGGACGGTGTATGTCGTCAACGACCACTGCACCCGGGTGTACTCCGACTTCCTGGCGTGGTACGACGTGACCGGGCTGATCGCATCACCCGCCCCCGCGGCCCGGGTCAGGACGGAGCCGGTCGAGGACGCGAGCTTCGACGGGAGGCTCAAGGCGGTGGCCCTGGTCGTCGCCTACGACGACGGCGACGGGGACGAGGTGCGGTACTGGGTGAACGACGGGCACGCCTGGGTGAACGCGGCGACGGCGCCGACGACCACCGCGTTCGACACCGTCCCCGTGCCCGCCGGCTTCGTCTCAGCGACCCTCGACACCCTGGCCCTCTCGGGCAGGGACGGGGCCTACGCGTTCAACGGCGAACCGCTCGCGGGCGCGGATCCCGTCGCGCCGGTGAACTTCTTCGAGCACGGTACCTGGGATGTCACGCCCTTTATCACGCCCGGGACCGGGAGCACGCTCTCGATGGAGCCCGGGACCGGTGCCAGCTCGTTCAAGGCGGTCCTCGCCGTCCTCGCGGTCCGGTCGCCCGCCCCGGCGGCACCCGACATCGCCGTCACCTCGATCGCCCCCAACCCGGGCGCGGGCGACTTCCTGTTCGCCCGCGAGCCGAACGTGATCGCGGTGACGATCGAGAACCGGGGCTCCGGGCCGGCGCAGGGCTTCACCCTCGCGGTGGACGCCGGCGGGACGGTCGTCACTGAGGCGGGCGGCCCCCTCGAGGCCGGCGAGAACACGACAGTCGCCGTGGTCGACGGCTCCTCGCGTGAGGGAGGGACGAACGTCACGGTCAGCGCGACCGCCGATTCCGCCGGCGGGATCGACGAGACCGACGAGTCCAACAACACCCTCTCCACCACGCTCACCGTCTACAACAACGGCTACAAGGGCAAGCGCTGGACCGGGGGCGAGGACCTCGCCACGCAGCAGCGGTTCGAGGGCACGATCGACCTGGTCTATTCTGCAGGGAACTCGGCCTATGCTGGAGCGGGCTGGACCGGGAAGACCTGGACCTGGTCGGCCACCGACCTCCCCGTCCCCGACGGGGCGACGGTGATGGCCGCCCGTCTCTACCAGGGGTTCACCTACAACAAGATGGGCGCGGACCCGTCCTGGGACCTCGCGTTCAACGGCGAGACGGTCGCGCCCGTCGCCGCGTACAGCGACATCAAGGGCTTCGGCTCGTACAGCTACCCCTACGGGCTCTACGTCTACGACGTGACCGGCGCGTTCGACACAGCAGGGAACAGCATGACCATCACGCCCGAGGCCGGGCAGAACTACGGCATCTACGGGGCCTACCTGGTGGTCGTCTTCGCCGACGAACAGAACGCGACGCCGAAGGAGATCTGGATCAACGACGGGTTCGACATGGTCCAGTCCCAGACGGGTTACTCGGTTTCCACCGAGGAGGCCACCGCATATGCCACCTTTTCCGGTATCAATGGAACCGGTGTCACCAGCGCGAACGCGACCGCCATACTCGCGAGCGCCGCGGATGCGGATAAAAGCGCGTTCTTCTTCAACGACGAACAGTACACCGGTTTCTGGCCGGATTACCTTAAGGGTCCCCAGGTTGGCTTCTCGACCTACGACGTGACCGACGCGCTCGTCAGCGGCGACAACGAGGCGA
>Ga0209313_1001504_pt1 | contig 14658 bp, 17 predicted proteins | sample BioC13SIPDNA_3_FD_185748 | JGI IMG/M metagenome (GOLD analysis project Ga0209313, IMG submission 185748) | Anaerobic biogas reactor microbial communites from Washington, USA - Biogas_R2_B C13 SIP DNA (SPAdes) (version 2) | ecosystem: Engineered > Bioreactor > Anaerobic > Unclassified | place... | reverse complement strand
CTCCCACTCCCTATATTATACCACAGTACCCAAAAGTACTCAATACCAAAATGGAAAATTTGACAAAAAAATTAGCCCTTTTCGGGCTTCTTAAGGATTTTTCTTTTATTCAACTGTCAAAGACCCGACTGGACGTATATGGCAGAAGAGCAACAATAAACTACCAATTTGAAGATCAGGTCCTAACTACAGTAATAATTGTATTTCTCGAATCCTATGATAAAACACAAACCGATATGGATATCCGGAAGAACCTTTATTCATAAACACAAAAAAGCCTGGCATATGAATATGGTATTCGGCCTGCTGATTACAAAGCAGTTTCAATTAAATAAAGATTTAAAAATGTTTTATTATATAATTATTATTAATTTATAATGAAAGAAGGTCTCATTTTGGATGGGGAAAAAGTGACTAATAGCATTAAGAACTCGTGGATTAATCAGGGAGTGATATTAGGAATTTTATCCGTCTTATCCTATTTACTCACTTATGTTTATGAATATGGTTATTACAGATATTATGGCATTCCTAGTAGTTTTATTAATTTAAACATAACATCAATTATTACTAAATTTATTACTATTGGTTTCGTATTGATATTTCTTATTTTATTAATATTAAGTTTAATTAATATGTTAAATCTTCAAAAGCCTAATAAAATACTTGTTATTATAATTTCTGTTTTAGCATGTATAAGCATAATTCAATTACTTGACTTTAAAGGAATTTCCAATTCAATTTCTACTAAACCTACACAATCACTTATTGTTTTTTTAGTAGTATTATCAGGAATAATAATTCCTTATTTTTATCTATGTAAAAAGATATGGAAGAGCGATGACCTCTTTCAAGGAGGCGTTAAATTCTCCCAGCGAAGATTAAATAAACTTTTTATATTTATATTAGTATCAATAATGACAATATTGTCTTTTACATATAGTTTGGGATCTTCTAGAGCATCCCAGAATAATATATTTCTTGTAACGTCAACAAAACCCGAGATGTTGGTAATCACGCCATATGAGAACTATCTAATTTGTATTCCATTTAACAGAAAAACAAAAGAAGCTAATGATCAATTCATCATAGTTGATCCAACAACGAGGCCTGACATAACTTACCATTTAGAAGATATTGGGCCCATAAAGATGCTTTATAAATAAATGTTGGACATAGAGGAATCATTTCTGTAACTTAGGGAACTGATACTTTTTCTAGGTCAGTTGCAATCCAATTTTCCGATTTGCTTTATTTCAATCCTCCAGAAAAGCTAGACAGGTTTTATAGACAATTTCTAAAGTGACCGTTTAGACACTGGAACATTGCCGTTTTCCCGTCTTCCCGATCAATGGATACATATGATTCATGAGACATTTCTATAAAAACCACCTGTTCGTCCGCGTTGAATAACCGGGATAGTATACGTGCATCAAACATAGTCATTACATCGTCATTCTTCTCGCAGTAAAGCTTTACATATAATGTGTTCAAAAACCTTGGTTCCTCTGAAACCGGACAGAAATGAATGTCTTCATTCGTTATCCCTGCCTGAAAGAGATAGATGCCGTCCTGGTTTTCTAAAATCCAAATGCCCTCTTCATCTTTGAATAGCTCATGAATTTTATTGCTGGTTTGCTGTTTGATATTTACTTCTCTTCTGTCGATACAATTTAAACCGTTTATAATAAGTCGGTCTTCCAAGATTTCGTCAACCTTTACCCCAGCCAAAAACTCAAAAAATATGTCAGATACGCGGCTCTCATACCAGTTAACCATTTAGATTGTCACCCCACCCGTTCTTAGCTCATTTATTCTCTACTGCTGTAAATTTTTCCTTGGTTCATTAAAATATTGCGGCGCCCCTATTGGTTGAGGGGTTGCATGTTTCATCACTGAAACCCTGATATAGTTTGATGAATTCCGATAAGCGCCAATAGAGAATTAATCCTTCAAGTTATCAATAAATATCGCCGTTAAAAGAAGCCCGCCCGGGAAATATCCTATTGCCATAGCGAGCCAGAGGTATTTGTCAAAGTGGCTCATTTGATAATTCAGATGATAAGTTATGACAAAGCTGAGGATTATGGAACTGAATATAAAAATGTTCTCGACGACTCTTTCCATAGTGAATTTTTCTAGAGTCCACATGACTAATCCTGACATTAAATAATTTATAAAAGCCGCAACAGCGCCTACGATCACGGCATCAGAAAATGCCGGGAAAAATAGACCCAAAATAAATATTAAGGCAATTAATACTATTTCCTCTCCCATGAGAGCCAAAAAAAAGAGAGCCCACATTGTATTCACGACCCGATTTCAAAATGTTTGACAAGCAGCCTATACGACTTTTTTAATCTTTTAACTTTAGAAGATTTTCAATATTACTGGATGTATTAATTGTATCCGGATTATCAGGGCCAAGGATCTCTTCCCGTATCTTCAAAGCCCTCATATAAAGCGGTTCTGCTTCGGCATACTTTCCCTGAGCTCGATATAATTCGGCTAGGTCTTTGCAGGTCGTTGCCACATCAGGATGGTTGGGGCCAAGGACCTCTTTCCTTATCTTTAAAGCCCGAATATATAATGGTTCTGCTTGAGAATATTTACTTTGATCCCTATACAAATTAGCTAGATTGTGGCATGTCCATGCCACTTCCTCATGGTTAGGGCCGAAGGTCTCTTCAAATATTTCTAGATCCCCTATAAATATTTGTTCTGCTTCCGCATATTTACCCTGATAGTTATATAATACAGCTAGATTATCACGAATAATTGCCACACCCTTATGGTTGGGGCCCAAGACCTCTTCCCATATCTTTAAAGCCCGCATGAATAGTAGCTCTGCTTCGCCATATTTCCCCTGAATTCTATATAATCCAGCCAGATTGTTACAAGTTGTTGCAACATCCGGATGGTCAGAGCCCAAGACCTCTTCCCATATCTTTAAAGCCCGCATGAATAGTAGCTCTGCTTCGCCATATTTCCCCTGAATTCTATATAATCCAGCCAGATTGTTACAAGTTGTTGCAACATCCGGATGGTCAGAGCCCAAGACCTCTTCCCATATCTTTAAAGCCCGCATGAATAGTAGCTCTGCTTCGCCATATTTCCCCTGAATTCTATATAATCCAGCCAGATTGTTACAAGTTGTTGCAACATCCGGATGGTCAGAGCCCAAGACCTCCTCACTTATCTTTAAATCCCTCAAATATAGTGGTTCTGCTTCGGCATATTTCCCCTGGTCTTGATATAAGCCTGCCAGTCTGTAGCAGGTCGTTGCTAAATAAGTATGGTTGGAGTCAAGGACCTCTTCCTGTAAGATCAACAGTTTCTTATATAGGTCGACAAGCAGATTGTATTGTGCATTTCTATTAAAAACTGGAGCAACATCGTAAAACCATACACTAAGTTCTGTGATATCTTTATGCTCGTTTTGATGATAGAAGGCCTCACGTATGGCCGTTTTGTTTTGTTCAGAAATTATCTTAGCTTCTTTCTCCGGCAGTTGACCGGAATAATATTCAAACAAGTATTCATGGACCCTTTGCCTATCTTCTTCATCCTGAAAATCCTGTAGATTCTTGCTCATCAATTGATGTATTGAGTAAATGGCTTTTCCGCCGATAAAGGTTTCATTTATAAATGAGTGTTTCATTAATTCGGTGAATAGATGGCGAGGGTATCCGGTATCAAATTTAGTCAGCAGCGTTTCGAATAAGTCACGATCCCAGAACCTAGCTGATGATAGCACTTCCAATGCAGCTTTTTCAGAACGATCCAAATATCATAAGAACCGCTCCAATAACTCATCGTGGGTTCCAGTAAATTTGTCAGCTTGGGACTCAGGTTCATTGCGGTAAATCTCTACTGTCAAGTCTAGATAGAAGGGTACTCCTTCACTGGACTTAACTATCGCATCCTGAATTTTTGAGTCGGTGATTCCCCGGTTGTTCAGGAAATCACGGATATCCGGATCTGCAAGATTACCGATAAGATGCTGCCCTATATAGTCGCTCCAATTGTCATTCTTAATATCTTCCCATCTAACCCGCTCTCTTCCGCATATGACCCAAAGGATGTTCTCCGGTAATGGCAACTCAGCAATTAAGTCGCGTATCCAGGCATCTCTTGACATATAGTGCCCGACATCCCTATTATTTTCCCAGAGGGCTTCGTAGGTATCAAAAAAGATGACTGCCGGTTGGTTTTTCTTTTTCAAATATTCTGCGAAATCCTGAGCAAAATATATTGGAAGCTCATCTAATATCTCCTGGGGTTTCATTGTTTCTAATTCCCGTAAGGTCTTTTCTCCCCGCAAAGTCCACCATGTCTGAATATAGGAATGCCCCTTAAAGACTATCTTGGCAATTTTCGGCACAACACCAACAACAGGCATATCTCCCAACGTAGAAATTATGTCTGAGATCATTGAACCATCCTCAAAGAAGGGAATTTCATTGGCGGTCAATGCTTGATTAGGATGAATCTTCTTCCAGTAGAATGAATAAGCAATATCATATGTTGGAAGTGGGATCTTATATTTTGTTCTTAGCATATTGACCAGTTGAGCTAATGCTTCGTCCTGCTGTCGAGATTGAGGCATCTTAAAATCCAGAGAAACACATATTGCATTCGGATTTATTGACGCCAGGTTGCCTTGAAGTTGTTCAATGAGGGATGTCTTGCCTATACCGCCAACGCCATAATAAACAAGCACTTTATATGTTTCCTCTGGTTTACGTACTAATGCTTTTTCAAAAGCCTCTTGGAATTTTTCGCGATCCACAAATATTTTTTGTGCTGTCGTTTGTAATGCTTCACGCCTAGATTTGGGGCTAACCATTAAAATGTCCTCCATATCGATATATAATTTTAAGTAGATTTTTCATTCCTGTTTTGGCACCTGTTTTCCTACTTGTTATGCGAATGCTGACTATATAACGCTGGAAAATACACGTTTTTATTTAGGTAATCCAGCAATTCATTGTTTATTGAAGCATTCCAAAAAAGCAGCAGCAAACAGTTTGGAGAAAGCCCTTCTTTTGCAAAAATCCCCTGTACTATATCCTCAAGTTTTGGGTTAGTAATTGCAAACTCAAATGCTAAATGAATACTTGTGTTTATCTCTGCTTTAATATTAAGATTTTAGACTAACTTCTATAATATTTACCAAATTCCTGCAAATATAAGGGAAGTCAAATAGGCGTGTCGGTAGATATCGTGAAAATTGCAGACCCCTGCTTAAAATGGCACATCTTTTACATGTGGTGATTCCCAGCAATCGGACAGTGTTTTTGCACCCTACTACAAAACGGGTTCTGCACTTTTCACTGGTTCATTCTATGGGGTATATTTTAGACATTAACATAAATTTTAACGTTTCTCCCAATCTTTCAACGATTACCTGTTATCCATGCACACCCCCACTAAATTTCAACGATTCCCCCTACAACCTTATCGGAAAAACGGCCAGATTATGTCTCGCAATCACAAAACAACCTGCTGCAAAACAAGAAAAGCCGCTCCGTAAAAACGCAGAAGGGCTTTATTACCGGCTTTTCAGGTTAAAAAAAACCATCCACCGATAAAATACTTTTTATCAATAGATGGTAGTTTTCATGGTGTCGGAGGACCGACGTATTATTATCCAAACCGTTTTGATTGGGAATGCTGGATAATGTAAATAGGGGGCGCTTCGCGCCTCCAGCCTGGCTTCGCCAGATGGAGGCGTCGAACGCCCCCCAGGCCCGCTCCAGGCGCATTCCCTCCCCTCCACTCCGTTTTCGGGAAGGGAATGCGCCTTCCGCTCCGTGGCCGCCCGCCCTCCTGCTCCGGTCGCTCGGTCCGTCTCGCTTTACTCGCTTCGCTCCCTGTGCTCGACTTCACTCGCTCCCTCTGGCAGGAAGGCTCCCCGCCGGTAGGTTGTTGGTTACCCCGTCCCCGCAGCACCGGGGCAGTACCACCACACAGCTCCGCTGCGCTACGCGCATGGTGGTACTGCCCCTACACCGCCTCCAGGCCATGCCCTCCATATCATTCCAGGCATCGCCTTTCGGCTCCGTGCCCGCGGATACCCTGCCTCACGTTCCTGGTTTGTAGCGTATCCCCACCGGGCAGAAGTTTTTGTGATTTTAAGGCCGTTTCCTTCATCATCACCTCGATAGCTTTCATCTGCGTTTTTATGTTGCCAATGCCAAAAACAAGATTGGCAAGTATCGCATTTTCGGGGTTAATTTCATCCATCGAATCACCACCTTTCAGAAAATAAAAAAAACAGGTATTCATAACCTGTTTGCCCTGCTCATATTTATTTGATAGACTGGATATACAAGGTAGGAGGGGGACATATGAAAATGTATAACCATCAGGGATTGGCCGCCGTTTTATCCTGTATAGTCCCAGGGTTAGGGCAAGTCTATAACGGTCAAGGTAAAATGGCACTTGTTTACTTTATAATACATTGCATTCTCGTGTTATTTGGTGTTTCCACTCTATACACAGCTATTTTGAAAAACTCAGGCTATGAAGCACCGATATTTTTATTCATAGTTGTTATAGCTAATATAATATGGTCGGCTACAGGGGCATACAATCAAGCATTGCATCATAATGCCATATTGGAAAAAGAGGAAAGCGAAAATGATTAAGGCGAGTGAATCACCCCCGCCCTATCCCTTAACCTCACAACAATAAATCCGAGCCAGAAACATCTGTTCTGTGTCCACTTCAATCACTGATTCAATATACCTCGTATTCTTTACCATCAATCTTATACTTTTTGCCAATTCCTAAAGCCTCGTTAATTTCTCCTATATTTTTAATCTCCCCCCCGTTTACCCCACCAACAGGTTGACCGCCCGATCCAACTCCGGGCTGCCTCCTGTAACCCGGGCAAACCTGTTCTCCTTGAAAACAGGGGTAATACGCTTTGGCTGGCTGTGACTTACCAAGTCGCTGACTGCACCAATAAACCCCCAGCCGGTACCCCTGAACTCTTTTAAGTCCTCAGCCTCATAATAGCGGGTGAGCAGTTCTTCCCTGAGTTCATAAACCCTGTTATGCCGCCGTTTATCACGGGGCAGGGGAATAACCTTTTCCACCAGCTCCTTTAACTGTGACTCATTTACCTTAACCTTATAAAGCCTATCAGCCTCCCGGCCAAGCTCATCCAGATAACTATTAGCCAGACCAAGGGTGCGGGCAGCTTCCTCAAATTTCTTATCCAGCTCTCCAATATGCATGGTAGCCCAGGAACGGTCTGCCTTCCGTAAAGCCAGGTTCAGGGTATTTTGACAAACTACCCGTATCGGAGTAACAGCTACCCGCACCGCATGGCGTCCGTCGTGACCATTGGAAAAAAGCAGGTAGGGAACTACCTCTTCCCCCAGTAACATCCTGCCATCCATCCGGGCCAGCATCCAAACCCGTCTGCCTCCTTTTAAGCTTCCGGCCGTATCATAACGCACCCCGTCATTTCCCAGCAATTTATCAGTAAATGCAAACGCCTCACGGTTCTGTACTATCCGGTAATCCTTTCCCACAATACCGAGAACCTTCTTATCGGACATCCGCACATTAGCAAAATAATCATCAACTACATTCCCATCAACATATACCGGGTGCCGGGCCACCTCCCAGTCCAGTCCCGCAGTCTTTAAAGCTACTGCACTATCTGGTGCCTCTGCAACCTTTACCCCCAGCCCATGCCAGGGAACCTCGCGCAAATAAAACATAGATTCTACCTCATGAGCCATTTCGCAAACCCCCATTCGATTATTTTCTACCACAAGTATACACAGGCACTATGACAGTATATTGTCGTCATCAGTAAAATTAATTTTATTGTCCGCCACAGCCTCCCCCACCCCTGCTTCACCCCCCTCCATCCCCAACCCCTTCCTCCCCCCTCGCACCCCGTCGGCCTCGCCCCGGTTATAGGGGGGAGGAAGGGGCTTTCAATCTTATAACCCGTTCGTGGTCGGCATCAGTCCAGCCATTTACCTACACCGCCTCCAGGCCAGGCCTTTACGCAAACGCTTCCGCTACTGTCGTTCGTCCCTCACTTCCTTCGCTCCACCGTTGCTCCAGGGCCTCGCCTTCCGGCTCCGTGGCCGCGGATACCCTGCCCCGAGTTCCTGGTCTGCAGCCTATCCCCGCCGATGGGTTAGTGCTACTTACAATGTTCTGCCAACCTGTTTGGTTAGTGGTAAATCCCTACGCTTCGCGTCAAGGCATTACAGTCTTGCCAGACGGGCTTATTATCGTGCTAGCCGCACCGGCTTTATTAATAGTCCTCGCCGGACGGGCATTACAGTCTTACCAGACAGGTTTATCTCAGTGCTCGCCACACCGGCATCCAATACCATGCCCTTCCGCAAATGCTTTCGCTACGGTTTTTGGGTCCTGACTACCTCCGCTGCAGCATTTGCTCCGGGCATCATATCGGATAGGGGACCGTGTACCCTCCGATAGCGTGCCGGCCTTTGGTTCCTGAATGACCGGCACCCTACCTCCGGGGCGCGCGCGAACGGGGAAGGGATAAGACGGGCTTGGCTCCGGTCTTTGGGTCCTGAATGACCTCCGGCCTGGACTGGTCCCGTCGCGGGGGTGTTCCAGGGACTTAGGCGACGGCGTACCGGGGATGGGGTTATGGGGTATCCGTCGCCCTGTCTAAGTCTACCACCCCCGAGCCACCCGTCCAGGCGGCCCGCCTTATCCCTTATTTGTGCGCGCGCAGGGGTTCCTAGGCTCTGGCACCCAGGGATGGGGTGCTGGTAGCATCAGATGGTGGTGCCGGCGGTGGGGCATCCGGTGATACCTCACGGACCTGGCGCGTGGGTTGCGGTAGACAATCGTGGGCAGCTGCCCGGGGGTGGAACCGGCATCCATTGCCCTGGCGGCCGGGCCGCAAAGCCCGGAGTAACCGGGGATAGCGGGCAAAATAAATATAAAAAAACCCTTGCAATAGTGGCAATAAGCCACTATAATTATAAGTAGAGGGGCGCACAGCCACATAAGAGGGGGGACTGACGATGAGAACAAAGCTGATGCAAATGGCAAACCGGTTGCATTACCAGGGTGGACTATCCCGGTCATCAGCCTTGACCGTGGCCTGGAACCTGATGCGGACCCGGCAGCCAGAGTACACGAAGGTCCGCGGTGTGAGTTATGACGGACGCCAGGACATCCTGAAGAAGTTATCCCGACGCGGCCTGTCCGGCATTACTGCCCGACTGCAGCGTGAACCGGAGAATCCGGCGGATTCCTCGGCAGTCAGGGTGGAGCTGGTACATGAACCAACAGGGCGAACATGCCATATCGGGTACCTGTCCCGGGAGCGGGCGGACCAGGTGGCACCGCTTATGGACGCGGGCATCCGGGTGGAAGTTAGGGACCTGGAAGTTACCGGAGGCCCGGGCGGTCCGCATTATCGGAACTATGGATTGAATTTCGCTTACCAGGTAGCAGGGGTGGCATAAGCCCCCCCTGCCCTGAAAGATAGAAGGGGGGAATAGAATGGTATATCACATTATCAACCAGGCTGAACTGCAGAAGGCCATCAGGGATGAGGTCGAGGAATGCTTAAGCTGCGGCAGGTCGGAGGGTATCGCCACTTATAACCGCCGCCGCCACTGCTGGGAACCTGACCAGGAAGCAATCGACAGCCTGCGCAACCAGGTCAGGGATTACCTGCTGGATCACCTGGCCGATCTGCTTGAGGAGGCACTGGACTACACCATGAATCCGTCGGAACTGATTGGCGAGTTCTACGACTGGGAACCGGAAGGTATCCAGTCAGGTCGTCTTATTAGTCCGGACACGATGGACGATTCTATTTATGCCGACATGGAACACGACCGCCGCAGGGATGATAGGCTGCTGTTAGCAAGCCCTGACCGGCAGTGTCTTAACCCACAGATAAATGAATAATGAAAGGAGCGATAAGTATGAACAAAAGTATTATGGAGGTCTTAGACCAGCTGGAGCAGACTATCAGAGGGGAAGTAGGACTGAAACCGTCTATAAAAATCAACTTTTTCCCCACCGATAACCCGGCACTGAGTTTTACCCCGGCTGCGCTGAGCGCAGCAGATGCCCTGGCCCGTGCAGGAGCAGGTGATAAGGCAGAGCCTCAGGAACATAATGGTTGTACTTGGTTCAAAGTAGGGGATAAAATGACGGTATTCTATGACGACATAGACTACAATGATTACAGGAAAGCAGGTTGGCTGGACTAATGATGATGGGCGGTCTGCGGACCGCCCCGCCAGCCAGGCGGTCATAGTGAGGAGGAACCAAATGTATATCAAGGCAGAGGATAATGATGGGTGGACCATAGCCGATGAATTCGCTTTCCACAGCAATGTAGATGATGTCTATTTTGAAAAGATTGAGATAGACCCACCCTATGGACTTAACATTAAGACCTATACCATAGAAGATGGGGACCTCGACCTGGGGAAGCTACTTCGCGAAATCTTTGGAGACCAGTACATCAAGGTCATTGACCGTGATAAGACGCGAATATTTAAACTAGCATAATATAAGCCCGGTGCCTGCAAATGGTATCCGGGCTAAATTATTGCCTATCTCCAGCCTACTCAGCAGAGATTCTCCCATCCCTGGGTGCCAAAGCCTCGGAATTTCTGCGCGCGCATAAATAAGGGATAAGGGGGGCCGCCTGGACGGGTGGCGCGGGGACGGTATAATCAGAAAAGGCGACGGAGTACCCAATACCCCCGTCCCCGGTACGCCGTCGCTTAAGTGCCTCAACCGTCCCCGCGACGGGATCCGTCCAGGCCGGAGGGAGGAGGAACGACGACCGTAGCCAAGCCCGCCTTATCCCTTCCATACTTGCGCGCGCCCCGGAGGTAGGGTGCCGGCCAACCAGGAACATAAGGCCGGCAGGCTACCGGAGGGTACGTTCTCCTATCCGATACGATGCCCCGGAGTCAACGGCGCAGCGAAGGGAGAGAGGAACGAACGACCGTAGCGGAGCCGTTGTGGAGCGGCATGGTATCGGATGCCCGTGCGGCGAGAACTATAATCGGATGGGCGACGATAGGAGCCCAGCCGTAAGCAGGGTACCGACGCAGGAGGTACGCTGCTCTTTATCCTGGAGCCGGTCCCGACGAAGGAGGGACGGGTGGAAGGATGCCCGTCCGGCGAGGACTGATATAAAGCCGTCTGCTAAGACTATAATGCCCGTCCGGCGAGGACTATAATAAGGCTCGTGCGGCTAGCACTGAGATAAGCCCGTCTGGCAAGACTATAATGCCCGTGCGGCGAGCACTGTAATAATGTAATAAAGGTATCAGCTTTGCTGATGCTACCTTCGGTAGAACCACTACTGACCTCTTACCTGGCAGTACCTGGGTGTACATAACTCCTATTCGCGGCTGGCCCGAACGCAGGGAGGTACTGCGGCGAATAGTAGTTATGTACACCCGAAACCACTACCATCCGCCTTAGGACCGGGTTTGGCACTAACCATCGCTGACCTGGCACTGTCGACAACCACCAAACCACCTTCGGGGATACGCTGCATATTATGACCCCCAGGCAGGGTATCCGCGGCCACGGAGCCTCCAGGCGATGCCCGGGAACCGGCTGGCACATCCATCCCCGGTGCCAGCCGAAAGGGAACCGGTGGACGGGCATGGCCTGGAGGCGGTCTATGCTATACCTGGTAGCTGGACTGACTAGGAACGGGCCTGAAGGATTAAAGCCCCTTCCCTCCCACCCTATAACCGGGGCGAGGCCGACGGGGTGCGAGGGGGGGAGGGAAGGGGTTGGGGATGGGAGGGGGGGTGAAGCAGGGGTGGGGGAGGCTGTGGCGAACATTATTAGACCTAAAAGCAATGCCCCATAATACGCAGACAAAGGCGGACACCGGCGGACAAAGCAAACCTAAATTTTAAACTTTGACAGCTTGTCGACCTGCTGGGCATCATCCCTGGTTATCTCGCAACTTTCACCGTCCACAAAGGTATATATACCAGGACCTACATATTTTTGCTCTTCCCATATACCTTCGAGCACATCGCCATTTGACAAAAAATAGCGGCCATAACCGTTTGCCTTGCCCTCCTGGAAGTAACCTTCGAACCGGTCACCGTTTCTGTACTCTATCACGCCGGCACCGTGATACTTACCGTTTTTATACCCACCGGTATACTTTTGCTGGCTGTCCAAATAGAGTAGCACTCCGGCACCGAGCATCAGCAGCGCCAAGCCGATGAGGATTACTTTCCTGGTAGTCATTATCGAACCTCCCGTTTACACCAGCATACACTGCACGACCTAGGTGCGGCAACCACCAACTGAACTAATGGATAAACGGCAGCGATAGCTGCCGTTTTATCCGGGCATGGGGACGGCGGGACGGGGACGCAGAAACCGCTAACCTACCGGTGGGGATACGCTGCACTTTGGAACCAAGGGCAGTGTATCCCTCGGGCACGGAACCGGAAGGCGATGCCCGGAACGAAGTGTAGGGCATGACTGGAGGCGGTGTAGGTAAATAGCTGGATTAATGCCGACCGCGAACGAACGAATGCAGTTTCCTTTATCCATTGCTATAACGTTATTGGATCATTCAAACAAATCGTTAACCTGCCGTTCCATGTCCTCCCTTCGTCTAGCACTCGCCTCCTCGTCCACTGCTATCGTTACCGCAACCAGATCACCTTCCTTAGCTCCAACGGGCAGCCAGGTTCGCGGAATGTTGTAAAACTTCTCCTCATATTCAACTACTACAATTTCACCTTCAAACCGATCAATAATTATCACGTCAAACCCTCCTTATGGTTTACAGTTGCCGCAGGGGGTATACCCCTGGTTAATTGCTTCATCCCTGCTGTTAAAATTAATCTGGTTCGCTTGGGATGGCAGGGTTTTACACGTTGGTAGGTGAAACTTTTTACTATTTTTATTGCCAATATACTTCGCTGATATTTGAGCCGGAAATGGTGTTTCGATGGATGGTGTAATAGGAGATGAAACTTTGGTTGTGCTTGGTGCAGTATTTAAACTGATGGTATTTCCGTTACTGGTAGCGATGATAGTACCCTGTTCATCCGTGCGATAAATCTTCGCTCCTGTAGCATGTAAACGTGCTAGTATTTCAGGAGTTGGATGCCCATATGTATTGTCACTGCCAACACATATAACTGCGAATTGCGGTTTTACAGCTTTTAGGAATGATACTGTGGTTGAGGAATCACTTCCATGGTGTCCAACTTTCAGCAGATTCGCCTGTATGTTATGGCGAAGCATTTCATTTTCAGATATATCCTCCGCATCCCCGGTAAACAGAAATGCTGTTTTTCCATGTTCTAACTTCAATGCTGCGCTGTAGTTATTGAGATTATCATATGTAGATGAATTAGGTGCTATAAAATAAGTCTTAAAGCCCTGGCCGACATCTATACTCACACCTGCTTTGACTTCGGTAGCTTTCAGGCCTTTGTTTTTCACTGCAATTAGCATGTTTTCAAATGTCTTGGTAGTATGGGTTACCCGAGGCGTATAAAAGCTGCCGATTTCAAATGACTTTATTACATCCGCCATACCACCGATGTGGTCACTATGTGGATGAGTGGCGATAACAGCATCCAGATGTTTTATATTTTTCTGATTTAGATAAGTAATAACCGGTGTACTACTTTCTCCAGCATCAATTAAAATATTTTTCCCAGAGGAAAGCTGAATGAGGATAGCATCTCCTTGGCCTACATCAATAAAATGTACTTTTGCTTGGGTTGCAACCGATGATGGGGGTGGCGTTCCTGATGGCGGTATAGAGAAAATCGTAATTGTTTGTGATCCCTGATCCCATCCAACTGTCCCGCCGAAGGCTTCTCCAACAAACCTTAAAGGTGCAAGAGTACGACCATTTACTATTTTTGCTGGTACATCTAACTTTTTGACCTGGCCATTAATTGTAGGTTCAGTAGAGCCTATCGGCAAAATTACTGTCTTATTACCCTTAATTGCCGTGGCTGTTTGAGTGTCCTGATTCCATGTTACTGTAGCTCCCATTGATTCAAAAATACTGCGCAAGGGTACAAGTGTACGACCATCTTCAATAATGGGCTGAGTATCACTGAATGAGAGCTGTTTACCGTCTAAGACTACTGTTGGAGCAGCTATTACTGGTAGCGTAAAGACAAAACACAACAACACAAGCAAAACAAAAATCCAATGTTTACGCACTTTTTATGCCCTCCCTATTTATAAAAACAAAAGGTGCTTTGTTTCTCATTACCCTCCCTTCTTTTAATCCTATTTGTTATTATTACCTACCTTCGCGACATAATATTGTCATTATAGAATTACTCTCTAATCACTTTTAATCACCAAGCCTCCAGCTGATCCATACACCACATTTGTTTAATCTGTAGCTCTTTTAGCTTAACCAACAGCTCCTTCTCTTCCCGTGGAGCGGTAACCTGGTCCAGTTGCTCTTTTAGCTGATAAATCTCCAGCTTAGTTGTTTCTACTATCCGTTCAAGTTCTTCTTTCATCATCCAAAATAACTCCAAATAGCCAGGCCGTTAATGTGAAGCAAATAATAGAACAGACCTAACCAGACTGCCACGCTTATTAAAATACTCCATCTTTCAGTACCGGACAGGTTATTCCTCTTAA
>Ga0209313_1001478_pt1 | contig 14800 bp, 14 predicted proteins | sample BioC13SIPDNA_3_FD_185748 | JGI IMG/M metagenome (GOLD analysis project Ga0209313, IMG submission 185748) | Anaerobic biogas reactor microbial communites from Washington, USA - Biogas_R2_B C13 SIP DNA (SPAdes) (version 2) | ecosystem: Engineered > Bioreactor > Anaerobic > Unclassified | place... | reverse complement strand
CCTGCTTCACGCAAACAATACTGTGATAACCCACCGCTACAGGCTCCTGTTCGCCCTCGTGCCCAAAACCAAAGTGCCGGATTATTGACGCCCATCCGGCAAGGGTCAAGACCGGCGGACGAGTCTTCGTGGCGAGAAGGCGAGAAGCCAACGGCAGAGACCGTCGCGCCCCGGAAAGCGGACATTGACGTCCCGCTTTGGGAGCGTTACATTAGCAGCCTGTTGAAAACAGGGGGGCTGGCTCCGAGCTGCGTTGGACAGCCCCCCAAGAAAAACGACCACCGCGAGGTGCCTGTCCCCTGGTTCAATACGCGACACCTCGGCCGGCGGTGGCGCAACCCGTTTCTAGACGCTTGTTTAACGGAAGACACAATGACTACAGAAACCCCCAAACCCGCAGCGATATTCCCCGACTTGGAAGGCAAAATCGTTCTCATCACCGGAGCTGGTCGAGGCATTGGCAGGGCCATTGCCGAAGAGTTCGCCCAGCAGAAAAGTCATCTGATGCTGGTTGACCTGGATCCTCGCGTCGAACAAACGGCGGCTGAGATTGCGTCCGCTTACGGGACGACGGTCAACTTCCGTTTGGCCAGCGTAACCGACTCGGCACGGGTCAAAGAGGTCGTCGAAGAGACCATCGAGCCGTATGACAAGCAGCTTCACGTTCTGGTCAACAACGCCGGGATTACCAGGGACGGCATCGCCATGCGGATGTCGGACGAAGACTGGAATGCGGTGATCGCCACCAACTTGACGGGCGCTCACAATTTCTGCAAGGCGGCGATCCGTTACTTGCGCAAGGCCAACGGCGCCGTGATCAACATCAGTTCCATCAGCGGCCTGATCGGAAACGTCGGCCAGACCAACTACTGTGCGGCCAAAGGCGGATTGATCGCGTACACCAAGGCTCTGGCGGCTGAGTACCCCGGTGTCAGGTGCACCGCGATTTGCCCCGGATTCATCAAGACGGACATGACCGCGAGAATGCCTTCCGACGTCCTCAAGTTCGTCGTGGCGAGAACGAAGCAGAGAAGAGCCGGCGAACCGTGGGAGGTTGGCCAAGCGGTGGTGCGAGCGGCTGCAGCGTACGGAAACAGCTATTCCCCGTGCGGCGTGGTTCTGGTCGCCGGAGGCATGGAACTGGGTGGGGGGTAGGAAATGAGTTTCACGGAAGCCTGGCAGACGCTCGTGGAAAACTTTGTCCTGTGCATCGACCACGAGAAGGTGCCGCAGCTTGGCGGCTACTTTTCCGAGTACGTCAAAAGCGGCTGCGAGGTCGCGGCAGCGGATTTTCGTCTCGTGCCCCTGACGCCCGACTTGCTCCGCTGCCTGATCACCTCTTCCAACTGCCTGACCGACTGCATGTTTGAACTGCAGTCGAAGTATCAGCAGTTCGTCCCGGACGATTGGGGTGGTCACATGGACAAAGGCCGACGTGATTTGGCCGTCGTTGGGTTCGATATTCTGGAGGGTGTTGTCCTCGATATCCTGGAACTCAACCCGACGGCCGCCCACCTGGATTGGGCACAGCCCAAACTGGACTCGCTGGAGTGGGAGCGTCTGCTGATTCGCGCGGTCGTCGATTTCGGACGCAGTTGCCGGGCACGACAAGTGCGCGTGTTGCCCGCCAGTGGCTGCCCCAGCAAGAGAGGGGCGGCGACAGGGGTGGAGGAGTCTCCAGAAGCGTTGAAACAGCGTTACGATGGTGCCGCTGAAGCCAGTGGATTTGAGTACGACCAAACCCTGGATCGCTTCGTTTTGAATCTGGAAGCGAACTGAACGGCTCCTTCCCACCGCTCGGCTTTTCACCGCGTGAGCGAATCGGACGACGAGCGGGGGATCTGCGCAAGCAAAAGCCCTCGGACCAGAGTCCGAGGGCATGTTTGTCGTTCACGATGTCTCCGCGCCAAGCAGAAACCGACGCCGAAAGAACTTATTTTTGGGCTTGCTTCTGGACTTCCGAATCCTTGCCCTCGTCGAATCCTTTCTGCTCCGCGCCGTTGCAGCCCTTCTGGCTGACCGGGCCGCAGTCCTTCTGGCAGGCGGCTCCGCCCTTCGTTTCCACGCCGCAAGCGGGCTCGCAGCAGGTCCGGTTCCAGCCCCACAGCCGTGGGCGGCAGGGCAGAGTGATCGATTCGCAGCCCTTCTGGCTGACCGGGCCGCAGTCCTTCTGGCAGGCAGCTCCGCCCTTCGTTTCCACGCCGCAAGCGGGCTCGCAGCAGGTCCGGTTCCAGCCCCACAGCCGTGGGCGGCAGGGCAGAGTGATCGATTCGCAGCCCTTCTGGCTGACCGGGCCGCAGTCCTTCTGGCAGGCAGCTCCGCCCTTCGTTTCCACGCCGCAAGCGGGCTCGCAGCAGGTTCGGTTCCAGCCCCACAGCCGTGGGCGGCAGGGCAGAGTGATCGATTCGCAGCCCTTCTGGCTGACCGGGCCGCAGTCCTTCTGGCAGACAGCTCCGCCCTTGGTTTCCACCCCGCAGACCGGCTCGCAACAGGTTCGGTTCCAGCCCCACAGCCGCGGGCGGCAGGGCAGGGTGCTTGATTCGCAGCCCTTCTGCGCCGCATCGAACTTACCTTCTTCCACAGGTGCTGGCTCGGCGGCGACCGGCGGCTCTTCCACGACCGCCTCTTCGCCGAGCATCCGAAATCGCTCGAACGCGGAGGCAGTGACGCCTCCCAAACACACCACGCAGGTCAACAGACCAACTGGCAGGATCATGCGACACTTCATCTCAGTGCTCCTTCAAAACCGGGAACTAGACGCTAAACAGTGACTTTCACAAGTCTGCTTCCGTCACCAGACCGCTAGTCACCCTCCTGACAACCGCCCGTGTGGTTGCGACGCTGACGTCCGGATAGACACCTTCCGTGCAGTTTTCTTACGTTATCTATCGTCTTAGGATACACTACAGATTCTCTAGTTTCTCCAGTTTATTATTCTGGAAATAAAACGGAGACGGCCGTAGGATTCGTCCGGATCGTGGCTGATTTGACGTCTTTGCTGGAGAAATGGTCGTTTTGAGCGGCGCAAGGCCGAGCTTGCAGGTTGTGATTAACGGAATAGCCGCCGCGTCCCGATGCGAATAATTGGAACACTTGACCAAACCGTTCTGTACATGTCCGTTTTGACCAAACTGCCAAACTTGACACCCACTCATCCCCAACATATTATCGCTGTGTGGGCTGCCCGAACTTCTTTTGTAAACGGCAATTAGCGTCATGAGTAATCCGCTTGTCTGCCAGATCCTCGGCGGCGTGTTGGCCTTGTTCTTCATCTTCCTGCTGGTGATGTGCTGGAAGACGTGGCGGGTTCTTCACATTCTGTCAGCGTTTTTCGTATTTGGCGGGGCGGTGACTTTCTTGACCTTCGCCTCGTACGTACTGAAGACGCAAGCAGCATGGCGGAAGCACTACGAGACTCACAAGGTTTCCATCGCCAAGGCGCAGACGGAGGAAGTCCGGCTTTTGCAGGGCGACCTGATCGCGGTCCAGCAGGACGAAGACTGCATCCGCAGCGCCCGCGCGAAGCTGAACGACGAAGTTCTGGATCGCGGCCGGGTGTGGCGGGAATGTACCCCGACGAGTGCCGTCGACGCCGATACGTTCAAGGTCAGGACCGTGCCTGCGAGTCAGGCCGCTGGCACTGCGCCGGAGCCCAGCGGGATTGCCGCCCAGATGGTGCTGTACGTCTTTGCGGAAAAAGAAAGCAAGGACGGCTGGAAGGTACCCGGTTACTATCTGGGGGAATTCCAGGTGGATGAAGCGAGCGACACGGAGGTGACCCTTTCCGCCATGCTTCCGTTGGACCCCGACCAGTTCCAACGGATCCAACAAGGCGGCGCCACGTGGGCCTTGTACGAAGTCATGCCGGTGGACAGCCACGAGGTGTTTGCCGAGATGGACGACAAGGAAAAGCGGATGGTGGGCATGAGCAAGGAGGCTTTGGCAGAGTATCTGCCGAACGTGTTTAACTGGCCCGCGGACCAATACGACAAGTTCCTGGACTCCTTCTCGCGTTTCAACCGCGACGCGACGGAGAAGGATCCGCCGGAGGACACCTGGGTGTTGGTCAAATTCCTGAAGAAACACTCGATCCAGGTGGACAGCGATTCGCCGGAGTCGTTGCTGTCCGGCGAAGCGCGCTATTTCGACAGCAGCGGGAGGGCTTTGGAAGCCCGGTTGCGGCACGGCGAAGACGGAAATGTCTCGTTCGAGATTGGGGACTCCGGCATTTTCGATCTGGACACGGCAGACACGTTGATCGCCGACGGCGTGTGCGAGAAAGTCAAACCCGTCTACCGTCGTCAACTGCACGATTACACTCGTTTCTTCCGACAGACCTACCTCCGCTTGCGAGAACTCGACGATTCCATCCTGCGACAGCGGCGGGACACCGAAGTCCTGGTGGGCTTGCAAGCCAACACCGAGGGGCAGGCTCTGGCACGAACGGCGGAGCGGGACAAGCTGGCGGCGGATCTCAAGGGGTTCCAAACAGAACGGGCGGAAGTCACTGCCTACACGCAGGCCTTGGAAGCTGAATGGGAAAAGGCCCGTTCACGGCTCAGCGAACTGTACCGGACCAACCTTCAATTGACGGCCGAACTGACCCGCATCCAGTACCAACTGGCCGAAGAAGTCAATCGTCGCGCGACGAGCGGTGGCGCCGGGGTTCCGGCGCAGCCCGCCGCCCCGCCGCCCGCCGCCCCGCCCGCGTCTTCGCCTTGAGGGAACCGGTTGGCGTGGTCCGAGCGTAGGGACGTCACCCGCACGTTTTGGCGATCCGTGCTTCCTCCGTGCTGAACACCATCTCAGCCAGGCGTCCCCGCCGGCGACGGCTGGCTCAGAGCATCTCCAGCGGGTTGCCGCGGTTTTTCAGCGGGAACCTGGCGGGGCCGCCCAACCGGTGCGACTCGAAGACCGCGGAGATCATTTCGATCGTCATGCGGGCCTCGAAAATGTTGCATTCGGGCAGCCGATCTTGTTCGATTGCGGCCAATAGATCCTGGCAGGCGAGCACATTGCCTCCGTGCAGTCCGCCGTCGCGCAGCGGCTCTTGCTTGCCGATGCCGGCCGAACTGACGGCGACCCACGATTTGCCGCTGCGTCCGGGCGACCATGCCGGATCTTGCAGAATGTGAACCGCCGGCAGATGGCCAGTGAGGATTTCGATCACGCCTTCAGAGCCGAAGACTTGCAGCCCGAAACGGTTCCCAAAGGCATTGCGGCGCGAGCCGAAAAAAGCCGCGACGCCGTTGTCCAGCTGATACATCGCGTGCAGTGCATCGCCGGCCAACGCCCCGATGCCTTCGTTGCCCGGTTTCACGTGTTCCTTGGTGACCGGCTTGCCGTCCTGCAGCACCGTGGCGCAACACCACTGCGGTGCACCTCCCAAATAGTGGATCAGATTCATGATGTGGCTGCCGAGTACCCACAAGTCCTCGCCGCCCCCACGCGCATCTTCCTTGCCCCGGCCGCGCAACTCCAGCAACCTGCCGATGGCCCCGTCCTCAATCAGTTGTCGGACCACTTCCAGACGCGGACTGTAACGCGTCTGGTGGGCAATGGCGAGTTTTGTCTTGTGCTTCTCGCAGGCCGCGACCATGTCATCGGCCTCCTGAGGCGTGCGGCAGAAGGGCTTCTCCACGTACACGTGAATCCCGCGTTCCGCGGCCGCCACGACCATCTCGCGATGCTGGTCCAGCCAGCGGGGTCCGATCGCCGCAATGTCGGGTTTGGTTTCGTCCAGCAACTGGCGGTAGTCCGCATAGCCCTTCGGGGCCTTGAGCCGCTGGACCGCGGCCGCCCGCCCCTTGTCGTCCGCATCGGCGACGCCGACGATCTGACAGTCGGGGATTTGGAGCCAGACCGTGTCGATGCCGTGGCCGTAGTTGCCGCGGCCCGTATGTCCAATCACCGCGATACGGTAGTTGCGAAGAGTCATTTTGTGCCTCCGGGAATGACGCGAATACAGCAGTCGCACGACGCGAGACGGCAACCGGGAAAGGACCACCGAGACTGAATTGAAGGGAAACTCCGCCAACTTGCAAGACGGGGCGGGGCAAGTGCGGGTTTTCACGCCGGGTAGCGGGGTGGACGCGGGATGTCGGGCCGCCTGGCGGCAACTCGCGGCACTCCTCCAGGATCGCGCGGTGCTCAAACGCGGGAGGGACCGACGCCCGCGGTCAAGTCGCGGTAATGCGCGGCCAACGCTTCGGCCGCGCGGCGGGCGTCGAAAACTTGCTCCGCGCGCCGGCGGGCCGCCCTGCCGATCGCGACGCGCAGTTCCGCGTCGGTCAACAACCGAGCGATGGCCTTGGCGAGCGACTCCGCATCGTCGGGCGGAATCAGCAAGGCCGAGCCCGTCTCCGGCGGGAAAATCTCGCCGGTCCCGCCCACGTCGGTCGCCACCGTCGGCGTACCGGCCGCAGCCGCCTCCAGCAGCACGCGGCCCAGCGGTTCCTGCCGGGCTGCGTGCGCCAGCAGGGTGAACTCGTTCAGCAGCCGGTCGACGTCCTCGCGGACGCCCAACCAGTGGACGCGGCCCCGCAGCGATTCACTGGCCGCAGCGGTCCGCAACTGCCGCTCGTAATCCCAGGACTCCGACTTCTGCGAATAACGCTGGCCGACGATCACGAAATGCGCGAAAGGCACCGTCCGCGCGACGGTCTCGGCGGCCGCCAACAGCAGATGCAGCCCTTTGCGCAGGCCGATCTGGCCGATCGAGCCGATAAGACTCGATTCCGCGGGCAGTCCCAGTTCACGGTGCAAGAGGCCGGTGGGAGAACGCGGACAAAATCGCTCCAGATCGACGCCGTTGTACAGCACCCGAATCTTGTCGCCCGACAACCCGCCGGCGACGTACCACTCGCGAGTCGCGGCGGAGACGGCCAGCAGGCGAGCGTGCCGGTCGAGGTCCGTCATGGCCGTCGCCGTGATTTTGACGATGTCGCGCAGGTGCCCCACGCTGGGCACGTCCAAGGCGGCCGTGACGGGACCGCTGAGGCGGCTCATCGACAGGCTGTTGGCATGGACCAAGTCCGGCTTGACGGCGCTGATCACCGCGCGGATTCTCTCCCGGCACAGGCCGATCGCAAGCCGCCGCCCCTGGGCGTCGTGCAGATCGAGGGGAAGGACGGGAAGACGCTGCAGAGCGAGCGCGGCGGCCAGAGGACCGGGGGCGGGCCCGGCGACCTGCAAGTCGTAACCCTCGGCGCGCAAGCCGCTCGCGACCGCCAACAGCGACCGCTCGCCGCCGTTGAGCGATCCGTATTCGCACAGCACTAGGACGTCAGGCATGGCTCGGCGCGTCCGACGGCGGAAAGGCCGCCAGTAATTCGGCGGCGAAATCGCCCAGTTCCTGAAGCACGGTCTGCCGCGGGCGCGTGTCCGCTTCGGCCAATCGCCGCACGAAGGCCGAACCGACGATCACTCCGTCGGCCACCTGCGCCAGGCTCCGCACGTGCTCCGGCCGGCTGATGCCGAAACCGATACAGATCGGCAGATCCGTCTGGGTCTTGAGCCAGGCCACACTGTCCAACAACTCCGGCGGCAGTTCGCGCCGCTCGCCGGTGATTCCGGCCACCGAGACGTAGTACAGAAAACCGCTCGAAATGCTGGCAATGCGAACCGCTCGCTCGCGCGGCGTCGTGGGAGTGACCAATTGAATCAGGCTGAAGTCCGCGTCGCGGCAGATCTCGGCCAACTCGTCCGATTCCTCCACCGGCAAGTCGGGCACAATCGCGCCGGCAAGCCCCGCCGCTTTCGCATCGCGGACATAGGCCTGCGGCCCGTGCCGGTACACGATCGCGTAGCTGACCATGCTGACCAGCGGCATCTCGATCTGCGGAGTGAGCCGGGCGACGCAATCGAAGATGCCCGCCAGCTTGACGTGCTTCTCCAAGGCCCTGGTATACGACGCCTGGATGATGGGACCGTCCGCGATGGGGTCGCTGTACGGGATGCCTAACTCACCCAGTTGGCAACCGCGACGAGCCAATTCGCTCAGGACGTCGGCGGTAAACGCCAAATCCGGATCGCCAGCCGTGATGAAAGGCATCAGCGCCTTACGGCCCTGGGAACGCAGTTCTTGAAACAGACGGTCGATGGCGGACATGGGGCACTTGGGGTGATCGGTGATCGGTAATCAGTGATCCGGGATGAGTGATGGGTAGTCCGTAAACGGTGATCAGTCATCCGCAGTCCGTGAACGGTGATTGGAACGCGTCAGGCGTGAAGGCTTGTGTCTCCTCGCAGCCGGGCGATTTCTGCGGCGTCTTTGTCGCCGCGTCCGGACAGGCAGACCAGCACGATCTGGTCAGGGGGCCGCTGGGCGGCGATTTCCATCGCTTTGGCGATGGCATGCGAGCTTTCCAGGGCGGGCATGATGCCTTCGTAACGAGCCAAGGCGTCAAACGCTTGCAGCGATTCGGCATCGCTCGCGCTCCAGTAGCGAACGCGGCCAGTTTCCTGCCAGTAGGTGTGTTCCGGGCCGACGCCGGGGTAGTCCAGCCCTGCCGAGACCGAATGCACGTCCGACGTCTGGCCGTCTTCGTCCTGGAGCACGTAACTGAAACTGCCGTGCAGCACGCCGGGCTGGCCGAAGAGAAGCGTCGCGGCGTGCTCGCCCAGGCGCTGACCGCGGCCGCCGGCCTCGACGCCGATCAACTCGACCGCCGTATCCTCGATGAAGGGGTAAAACATGCCCGCCGCGTTGCTGCCGCCGCCGACGCAGGCCATGACGACGTCGGGCAACCGCGAGAAACGCTCCAGGCATTGCTGCCGGGACTCGCGGCCGATCACCGTTTGAAAGTCCCGGACGATTCTTGGGAAGGGGTGCGGCCCGACGACGGACCCCAAAATGTAGTGCGTCGTTTCGACGCTGGACATCCAGTCGCGCATGGCCTCGTTGATCGCGTCCCGCAAGGTTCGCGAGCCGGTTGTCACCGGCCGCACTTCGGCGCCCTGCAGTTTCATGTTGAACACGTTGGGGGCCTGGCGGCGAATGTCCTCCTCGCCCATGTACACCACGCATTGGAGGCCAAAATGAGCGCACGCGGTTGCGGTCGCCACGCCGTGCTGACCGGCGCCCGTTTCAGCGATCACCCGCGGTTTGCCCATCCGCAACGTCAACAACGCCTGGCCCAGGGTGTTGTTGATCTTGTGGGCCCCGGTATGGTTGAGGTCTTCGCGTTTGAACCAGATTTGAGCGCCGCCGCACTGGCGACTCAGCCGTCGGGCGTGATACAGGGGCGAAGGACGGCCGACGAAATCGCGGAGCAACTGATCCAGTTCGGCGTGGAAGCTCGGATCCCGCGTCGCCGCCTCATACTCGGCCGTCAATTGGTCTAACGCCCGCGTCAGGGTCTCGGGCACAAACCGCCCGCCGAATCGGCCGAATCGACCGGCCGCGTCGGGGACCTGTGCCGTCACCTGCGGGGTTGCAGAAGTCGCCTTGGTCATGCTCAAACACCGGGGACAACGAACTGGTTGGAAACCGCGATTGTCCTTGGCCGGAGCGAGTTGGTCAAGGCGTCACCAGCGATGCGTACAGATCTTCATAGGCGCGAAGCATGGCTTGGCGGGAGAATTGCCGCTGGACTCGCTCGCGGTTCTGGCGCCCCAACTCGCTGCCAAATTCACGATTCGCGGCCACCTGCCAGACGCGGCACAAAAAGCCTTCCACATCGCCAAAGGCGACGCTTTGCGGGTCCGCCACCGTTCCCAGCAGTTCCTCCACCCCATGTGCCCGCGTACTGACGATCGGCAACCCGACCGCCATCGCCTCCAGCAGCACGTTCGGCATGCCCTCCCAACGCGAAGGCAGGACGCACACGTCCGAGGCCCGCAGAATCTGCGGAACGCGGGGGCTCCAACCGGCGAAATGCACTCGACCCGCCAGGCCCAAGGAACGGACGAATGCTTCGAGCTGCGGTCGCTGAGGGCCGTCCCCCACCAGCAGCAGGTCGTGTTCCGGCAGTCGCTCCAACAAACGCGGCGCAAAGGAAAGGAGCCAGTCCAGCCCCTTCTGGCAATGCAAACGGCCGACGAACACGATCGCTCGGCGGCCGGCCGACAGCCCGAATTCGCTCAACTCGGCAGGCGGCACTCCCGTGTACGCTTCCAGCTCGATGCCGTTGGGAATCACCACCAGTTTGTTCGGCGCGACGCGCAGTCGCACGGCACAGTACTCGGCGACCGACCGACTCACACAGACGATCTTGTCCGCGCAAACACTGGTGCGGCGTTCGACTGCCTGCCGGAACCAGGATGGGTCGGCCACACGCTCCCCCTGCACCAGACCGCAGGCATCTTCGCCACGCGGAACGCGAGGGCGACGGCACAGACCGCGTGCCGCCAGCGTCCCCACGACGTTAGCGTGAAACAGAAACGTCTGCACAACCCGCGGCTGCTGTTCCGCCAGCAAACGCCGCAGACGCTTGACGGCAGTCCCCAACTGCCAGGCAGCACGTACGTCCACGTATCGCACGGGAACGGACGCATGCTCCAGTTGCTGGACCAGCGACGCCCGGTCTCCCAGCGGACGAGCCGCCAAGGAATACACGATGGGCGCAAAGCGGCTGGAGTCCAGACCGGATGCGATCTGAGCCAGGCAGCGTTCCGCGCCGCCGACTTCCAATTCCGTGATCACCAAAGCCACTTGGATTCGTCCACTCATGTCGTGTGAGTATATCTCGCGCGGCCAAGTCTGTCGCCCAGTTCACCGGCACTCGCAAGCCTCCGCTCGCGATTTTGCCCGCTCTACGCGTTGCCGCGCCGCCGGCCAACGGCGAACGCCAACCTGTCGGTTTGGCCGGCGTTGTCCGTCTTTCTTCCGCTGCCCATCTTCTTCACTTCGCGTCCGATCTACGGAACAACGGCGGAGGGCGGCAACCGGCCGAAGAGCCGGCCAGCCGACGCACGCCGGTTGGCCTTGCGTTTGCCGTTGCGGGGTTGACCCAGTTGCTTGCGGATGGTTGGAGCTAACCATATCATCGACGTTTCGGGGCATTCCGTCGTGTGAGTCGACAACATCGAGGAGAAGGAAGATGAAGACACGTTTTCTGGCGTTGACCATGGTCTGGGCGTGCGCGTGTTGGGCGGTTGCAGACGACGCGGTTCCGCCGAAAAGCCATCCGGATTCGTCGCCGTGGGAGAGCTTGTTCCGCGGCGACCTGTCCAACGCCCAATTTCCGCGAGGCGTCTGGACGCAGCAGGACGGCGTGCTGACGGCTACGGAGGACCAGTGTATTTGGACCAACCAGCAATACGACAACTTCATCCTGGACCTGGAATTCAAGACGGCAGACGGCACGAACAGCGGCGTGATCGTACACTGTAGCGACCTCAAGAACTGGATTCCGAACTCGGTCGAGATCCAGATCGCGGATGACTTTTCCGAAAAGTGGGCCAAGTTGCCCAGGACTTGGCAGTGCGCCGCCATCTTTGGCCGCCTGGCGGCAAAACAGTCCGCCGTGAAGAAGCCGGGCGAGTGGAATCGCATGACCGTCACCTGCCAAGGTCCGATGATCTACGTCCTGCTGAACGGCCAGTCGGTCACGGAGCTGGACATGCGGAAATGGACGGAGGCCAAGCAGAATCCGGATGGCAGCGAAATTCCCTCCTGGCTCAGCAAGCCGTTGGCCACGATCCCGCACGCGGGACACATCGGCCTGCAAGGCAAGCACGCGGGAGCACCAATTTATTTCCGCAACCTGAAGATCAAGACGTTGGACTGATCGGCACAGAAGCCGAATCGGCACCGGCGACGCCCAATTCGATACTTCGATCCGTGCGGAACTCCAACCGCGTTCCAGCAGCGGTGACCGAAGTAACTTCCCGGTTTCGGCGGAGTCTGGGGTCAGGCTTACAGATTTCAATTTTCGCGGGGCAGTCGGTTTCCAAGTGCAAAGTCTTGGGACCGCGAAAGTTGAAATCTGTAAGCCTGACCCCAACCGGTGGACGGCGGTTGTTCCGTAACCGCAACGGTGCTTGCCGCCGCCCAGCGCCCTGCCCACCATGCGTTGAGGGACCGCGGGGCGGGACGTCGGCTGGGCGCATGCGCGGCAGTGTTTGCGGACCAGGTCGCAAGCCTACGTCAAGTCGTAGAACACGACAAACGGGCTGTGCTGAAAGTCCCCGCGTTCGTAGCGGGCGGGTCCGCCTGCCGGGCCGGGTATCATGGCAGTTCTCCCGGCTGCTTGGCGGGGGCGGCTGTTTTCTTCCGCGGCGGGCCGTCCGCGGCTCGGCGGCCGTCCCACAGGTGCCGGAGCGCGGACCACGGATGGTACCACAGCATTCGCGGGCCGGCATAACGCATCACGGCGCGGATCTGCTGCCGCCGGTCCGCCTTGTAACAGTGGATCGGGCACGCCGCACAGGTCGGCTTCGCCTGGCCGAACGGACATCGGTCGAGCCGGCACATCACATAGGCGTGCAACTCAACGCACTCGGCGCAAAGCTCTTTCCTGCCGCCGTGATGCGCGCGGCAGTAGATGCGCAACATAGCCGTTACCGTCTTTCGCTCGCGAGCCAGCCGCGCCGCCTCGCGTTTCTCACGGGATCGGAAAAAAATGTTCACCATTCCCCCCGGTCGCTCTACGCGTGTTGACTCGTCCCGGGCTGAGCACGCCCCCGCTTTCGCGGCACATCCCGGCAAATCGGGACAAGATTTGTTGTCCCAGGATTTCCATCTCGCCCATCGCGCTGGGCAACCGCCGCCGGATCGCCGCCGGTTCGATGTAATCCAGCCCGCGCAACTCCCGCTGGTTCTCCGCCTCGTTCAGCCACTGGTCCACCATGCCGGCGGTGACCTCCACGTGAAACTGCAGCCCGTACGCATTCGTTCCGAAGCGGAACGCCTGCTGCACGCACAACTCGCTGCGCGCCAGTTGGATCGCCCCGGCAGGCAAGGCGAACGTGTCGCCGTGCCACTGGAACACCGTGTATCGTTCGCTCAGAGCCCCGAACAGCGGATCGTCCACTGGCGCCGTCAATTCAATGTCGTACCAGCCGATCTCCTTGACTCGATTCGCGTACACCTTGGCCCCCAGCGACTTGGCCATCAGTTGCGAGCCGAGGCAGATCCCCAGCACTGGCAGTTTGCGGCGGAGCGTCTCCCGGATCCATCCCACTTCCCACTGCAAAAACGGATACTCCGCGACCTGATCCACGTTCATCGGCCCGCCCAGCACGACGAGCCCCGCGAGCTGGGCCCAGTCCCAAGGCGTTTCGGCGGTCTGCCATCTAAACATGGCCACCTCGCGCCACGGTACCCCCGCCGCTCCGAAGTGGCTTTCCAAGCGGCCCAGCGTCTCGTGCGGCACGTGCTGCAGAACGTAAACCGCTTTCACGATTCCCCTCCGCTCTGGTCCAACGCCTGGTGAACGTCGGCCATCAAGTCATCGGCTTCCTCGATCCCCACCGACATCCGGATCAGGCCCGCCGGGATGCCGTACCGGCTATGGAAACTTGCAGGTTGACCAGCCGAGGCGAAAGGGGCCAACGTCGCGGTGCTCTCGGCTTGATAAGTCGATGTCTGGCAGATCGGGGACGCCGCGGGTGTCAATGGCGGGACAACCTGCGGATGATGCACCGCCCGCATCGCAAACGCTCATTCCGGGGAACTAGTCACACGGCCCCTTTTCGGATCCGCAGCCACCTCCGCGGCCGGCGCGGAAGCTCTGGGGAACATCACCATCCGCGCACCCGGTATCTTTCGTGCGGACTCTGCATATCATATCAATGGAATGGTTCGTGGCAAGGTATACAACGTGGAGTTGTGGCCGCTTGCAGGAGCAGGTGAGCGGGATGGAACTGGTCACCGTTTACGGGGCGCTTTTCTGCCCGGCCCCGATGCCGGTGACGTGCAAACGCGGCGCTCCGTTTGGCCTCGCGTCGCCGACGGCTGAAACGTGCGATTTCCAGCCGACGGATGCTTCCCAGGCCGCGGCAATGACAACGTCGACGAATCAGCAGCTTCCCTGTTTCACCTCTTGGCACAGGATCTCATAGGTTCTCTGATTCTAACCGCTTGCCCCGCACGGTCCGCAAGGAACGCCTCTGCTATTCACGGACACCATGGGCATTTGGAACGCCCGTGTGGACAGCCAGCGGGAACTCATATCGCCCTTTGGCCGCGTCTTTCATCCGACGAGCCCGCTTCCTGTCGCGCAGTGGGAAGACAAGATCAACGACGAGGAGGTGATCGACTTCCAACTCGACGATCCGATCGCTGTCGCCGAGTACGGATCGGACAGGGCGGTTCGCACGGTGCATCCCGGCGACCATTAGCTGGCGTTTTGGGTCGGAGCGGTCCCTGTCGTAGGTCCTTCGGTGTCCAAGGTGTTTCGTGCCGCTCATTTGGACACCGATGCCGATGGTTTGGTCGACCACTGGGAGCGGCCGGGCGGCGGGATCGATACACGGACAGTGCTCTGCCGTCCGGGATCGACGTCGATGTCCAGTACGACGCGCCGAGCGACACGGTCACGTTCAACTTCGCGCTGAACAAACCAGCGACTCGAAGACCGTCGACTTGAATCTGGTCGATGAAGGTATCGATCTGGGAGTGCTCGGTTCCTTGGACGAGACGGCGCTGGCTGACGCTACGTTCAGCGTCGAAGCCGGGCTGAACTTCGGCCTGGGCGTCTATCGGGGCGACCTGGGTGCTTGCTTTGCCAACGACGGCAGCACGCCCCTGCCGCGCCAAAACGGCGCGGTCGAGAGACTGGGATTTGTTATCCCGTTTTTGTTCCTCCAGGAGCCGCGGCAAAGGCCAGTCGGCGCTGAGACTGGACGGACGGTC
>Ga0209313_1001461_pt1 | contig 14904 bp, 10 predicted proteins | sample BioC13SIPDNA_3_FD_185748 | JGI IMG/M metagenome (GOLD analysis project Ga0209313, IMG submission 185748) | Anaerobic biogas reactor microbial communites from Washington, USA - Biogas_R2_B C13 SIP DNA (SPAdes) (version 2) | ecosystem: Engineered > Bioreactor > Anaerobic > Unclassified | place... | reverse complement strand
ATGAAGGCTCCCATGAACACCTGCAGGCGCAGACGCTTGTAGGTTTTGTCTATCTTGTCCTCAGGCAGTGGCTCCCTGTATGGCGGTGGTTTGAGGAAGTTAATCATTGATGGTTCTGTTGTCAGGTTCTGTTTTTTTGTTTTCCCGGCCAAATATTGGTTTTCTTTTTATCGGTACGGTTTCTTTAACATTAATTAATTGTTACATAAGACGCCAGTGGTCAGTTAGGGTTATGATCCCATGGCCATGGCTTTGCCCCGAGCCGCAGTGCCTCTTTTTCCCACCTGGCAGCCATCTCCTTTACTCTTTGAGGGTATCTGGGGGCCAGGTCTTCCGTCTCTGAGGGATCTTTCTCTAGATCATAAAGCTCCCATCTCTTCTCATCGTCCGGCTTAAAGTGCATCGGTTCGGGGAGCTGCTGTACCAGTTTCCATTTGCCCATGCGGATGGCCCTGTTGCCTTCATGCTCCCAGAAGAGGAACTCGCGGTCAAGTTTTTTGCCCTCAAAAGCAGGCAGCAGGCTCAGTCCTTCGGGAGGCGTGGCTGTGGCGCCGTTGAACTTGCCGGGATAATTCACCCCGGCCAGCTCGAGGCAGGTGGGCATGATATCAATCAGATGTCCCGGCTCGTCAACTATTGCCCCCGTCTTCTTCAGTCCCGAGGGCCAGTGCACAATAAGCGGAGTTGCTATGCCTCCCTCATGAACATAAGACTTATAGAGCCTGAAGGGTGTGTTGCTGGCGTTGGCCCACTCCTCGCCATAGGCTACCCATGTGTCAGCGGGTCCGGCCATTACGCCGCGGCCGCTTCTGATGAACCGTCCGTCACGCGTGTACTCAGGCTTCCTGACAGTGAGGATATGGTCAGGGGGATAAGGCTTCAGCACCTTCTGTTCTTCGGTAAGGGGTTTGGCCATCCTGTTTGTAAGCACCGGCTCGGCACAACCGCCGTTGTCCTGCATGTATAATATTATTGTGTTGTCAAGCTGGCCCGTTTCCTCCAGTGCAGCAATGATACGGCCGATGCCCTGATCCATTATGTCAATCATGGCAGCATAGGTCTCCATTCGGCGCGACTGCCATTCTTTCATTGGTTCGTCGTCCCAGGGTATGATTGATTCCGTTCTTTCCGAGAGGCGGTTAGCCGGTGTTACTACCCCCAGTTCCTTCTGTTTTCTGAAGCGTTCCGACCTCAGTGAGTCCCATCCGATATCATAGACTCCGTCATACTTCTCTATCTCCTCTTCAGGTGCATGGAGGGGCCAGTGTGCGGCATAGTAGGCAACATAAAAGAAGAAGGGTTTGCCATCCGGATGCTCGCGGATGAACTTCACTGCGGTGTCACTGATGGCATCCGTGTAATAGAAGCCTTCACCAGGGGTGATATATCTGTTGCCGCTGAGGAGCGTGAATGGATCCCAGTAACTGCATGAGCCGCTGAGATGACCGAAGAAGCGGTCAAAGCCGCGCTGGAGAGGCCAGTTGGTTGTGTCAGTATCAGTCTCGTCAGGCAATACTGAGGCTTTCATGCCATAGAGATGCCACTTGCCGGTCATGTATGTGGCATAGCCCGCATCCCTGAGCACCTCGGCAATGGTGGCGCTGTTCCTGTTAAGATCGTCAAGGTAACCCGGCTCATCCCACAAAGGCCTGGTAGCCAGGTGTCCCATGGCAGCCTGGTGAGGATAGAGACCGGTAAGAAGGGATGCGCGGCTGGGACTGCAGCGGGCGGTGTTGTAGAAGTGCGTAAAGCGAATGCCCCCCGCAGCCAGCCGGTCAAGGTTTGGCGTTCCGATCTCGGATCCGTATGATCCGATATCTGAGTAGCCTATGTCATCAGACAGAATAACGATGATGTTCGGCCGTGGCGGTCCGGCACTACTATTGCCGGGTGAGCAGGAGCCAAGTGTCAGGGTGGCAAGGATGAAGGCGAGGAGTGAAACCACTCCTGCCTTCATGCTGCAAAAAACTGTCTCTCTCTTCCCCATATCTGTTTTGATTTAACAGTTCCCTGTCAGGCCATTACGTATGCTTTTGCCATTTCGGTGTATTCCTCCACCTGCCGGCGGATCCACTCCTTATCCTTGTCCAGCTCTGCTGCCATGATCTCTGCCACCCTGGGAGCCAGGGCAATGGATTTCCTTGCGTCAAGGTATAGAACTCTTACCCTTCGTGCCAGGACATCATCCACTGTGCGTGCCATCTCCTTCTGTACTGCCCAGATGACCTCGCCCACGGTGAAGTCTGATTCGCCATTGAGCTTCTCTGCCCATCTGGGGTTCTCACTTTGTATTCTCTCAATCTCCCGCAGGTCACTGCCATATATATACCTCCTGTCACTCCTGTCAGGGTTCTTCAGGTACCCGTGTATCCGGAGATCTTTTGTGCGGCATTCACTGAAGGGCAGTTTCCTGGCTTTGATGCCGGCATTGACGGTATCCTCGGCCATCTTGCGATAAGTGGTCCATTTCCCTCCGGTTATTGTGACCAGTCCGGAGGGTGCCACAACAAGCTTGTGGCTGCGTGAGATCTCCTTTGTCCTGGCTTTGTCACTGCCATCCTTTGGTGCGGCCAGGGGCCTCAGGCCGGCAAAGACGCACAGCACATCACTGCGCTGAGGCTTTTTCTCCAGGTATCTGCCGGCGGTCTCAAGAATAAAATCAACCTCTTCATCCAGTGCTTTCGGTTCAAGCACGAATTCTTTCACGGGCACGTCTGTGGTGCCCAGGATGACCCGGTTGTGCCATGGCACGCCAAACATCACTCTTCCGTCACTTGTTTTGGGAATCATTATGGCGTCATCACCCCCAAGGAAGCTTTTGTCAACAACCAGGTGGACACCCTGGCTGGGCCTGACCAATGGTCTCCCGGCAGGATTGTCCATCTTTATAATATCATCTACAAAAATGCCGGTGGCATTAATAATACAACTGCCGCTGGCAGTGAAGTGGGTGCCTTCAATCTCATCACGTGCCACAACGCCTGAAACCTTGCCATCGGAGCTCTTGAGCAACTGTGTGACCTTTACATAGTTGACTGCTGTTGCTCCTTTTTCAATTGCTGTTTGCATCAGGTTGATCGCCAGACGTGAGTCATCAAACTGGCCGTCGTGATAGACAACTCCTCCTTTAAGGCTTTTCCTTACTATCTGAGGTATTGAACTGATCACCCTGCTGCGGCTCATCGGGAGGGAGCGTCCCATGCTCATGCCTCCTGCCAGCAGGTCATAAAAGGTAAGTCCGATTGAATAGAATGGTTTCTCCCACCATTTGTAGTTGCCAATGATGAAACGCTGGTTTTTTACCAGGTGAGGGGCGTTCCTGAGCAGATACCCCCTCTCACGCAACGCCTCCCTCACCAGGGCTACATCGCCCTTCTGAAGATAACGCACCCCGCCGTGAACAAGTTTTGTGCTGCGGGCCGAGGTGGCCTTTGCAAAGTCAGACTGCTCAAGCAGCAGGGTGCTGTATCCCCTGGTCACCGCATCAACGGCAATGCCAAGACCGGTGGCTCCTCCTCCTATGATTATGAAATCCCACTGCTTTTTCGAGTCTTTCAGATCCTTTAGAAAACCTTCTCTTTCCAATGTAGTTATGGCTTAATTATGATTTATGTCAGAAAAACAAGGTAAAATTAGGATAAGGTTTTATTAAAACAAAACAAAAAGAAAGAAAAAATAACTATTCGTAATTTTTTTAATTTTATAAGATTTTGTTTTTGTTGTTTATTTTTACTTTTGTTTTTATCTTTACAGGACAACCAAAATTGCCGGAGTGCGGCAAAGAACAATGAGAAACATTGCGCAGCGCCATAAGATAATACTGGCCGAACTTGAAAAGGAGGGTTATGTGAGAGTGCATGACCTGAGCTTACGATTGGGGGTTTCAGAAGTTACGATTCGAAAGGATTTGAAAGATCTTGAGGATCGAAGGCTGCTCATCCGGTCACATGGCAGTGCCGGTCCGGTCAGTTCCCTGACCATTGACAGGCATATTGACGAGAAGGAAAAAGTGCAGGTGAATGAGAAGAGGAGGATAGCCGAAGCAGCCAACGGGTTGCTTGAAAAGAATGACAGGATCATCATTGCTTCCGGAACCACTGTCCTGATCTTTGCACAGCATATCACCATTACCGATCCCATTACCGTAATCACTCCGTCTGTAAAGGTCTCGCTTATACTCAGTTATAAACCTAATATTGACATAATTCAGCTTGGCGGATCACTTCGCAAGAGCTCAGCCTCAGTGATCGGGCCGTATGCTGAATCGCTTCTGACAGAAATGATCTGCAGCAAGCTCTTCCTGGGCATTGACGGTCTGGATCTGGATGAGGGACTAACGACAAGCAACATAGCGGAAGCTCACCTCAACCAGTACATGATCAATGCCGCCCAGGAGGTGATAGTGCTGGCTGACTCCACCAAGTTCGGCAAAAGGGGATTCGGCAAGATATGCAACCTCAACAAGGTGCATCATATTATAACTGACCGGAATGCACCGGGAAATATCATCCAGATCATCCGGGAGAAAGGAATAGAGGTGACATTGGTATAGATTGTCCTGCGGTCCTGCGGTCTTGCGGTCTTGCGGTCCTGTCGGAGCGCAGCGAAGATCCCGACCTTCCGGTCGGGACGGTCCTGCGGTCCTGTCGGAGCGCAGCGAAGATCCCGACCTTCCGGTCGGGACGGTCCGGCGGTCTTGTCGGAGCGCAGCGAAGATCCCGACCTTCCGGTCGGGACGGTCCTGCGGTCTTGTCGGAGCGCAGCGAAGATCCCGACCTTCCGGTCGGGACGGTCCTGCGGTCTTGTCGGAGCGCAGCGAAGATCCCGACCTTCCGGTCGGGACGGTCCGGCGGTCCTGCGGTCTTGTCGGAGCGCAGCGAAGATCCCGACCTTCCGGTCGGGACGGTCCGGCGGTCCTGCGGTCTTGTCGGAGCGCAGCGAAGATCCCGACCTTCCGGTCGGGACGGTCCGGCGGTCTTGTCGGAGCGCAGCGAAGATCCCGACCTTCCGGTCGGGACGGTCCGGCGGTCCTGCGGATCAAACCGGATATTACGGTTCGTCGGCTGGCGGATCGGGACGGTCAAAAAATGTGCTGACTGAAGACTTCCGGCTGCGGATTTAACTACTCCCGCTTGCCTATTCTACAATTCTTTATGCCCTACAGGCATACGTTGTCAATGCTACTGCCTCTTGCCTGTCTACAATTCTTTATGCCCTACAGGCATAGGTTGTCAACACTACTCCCGCTTGCCTGTCTACAATTCTTTATGCCCTACAGGCATACGTTGTCAACACTACTCCCGCTTGCCTGTCTACAATTCTTTATGCCCTACAGGCATACGTTGTCAACACTACTCCCGCTTGCCTGTCTACAATTCTTCATGCCCTACAGGCATAGGTTGTCAACACTACTCCCGCTTGCCTGTCTACAATTCTTCATGCCCTACAGGCATACGTTGTCAACACTACTCCCGCTTGCCTGTCTACAATTCTTTATGCCCTACAGGCATAGGTTGTCAATGCTACTGCCTACTGCCGACTGGTACTGCCAACTGCCAACTGGTACTGCCAACTGCCAACTGGTACTGCCAACTGCCAACTGCCAACTGGTACTGCCGACTGATATTTGTATGATATATGTTGTATAACTTCTGATAATTCTTGCTTCCGGCCATACGCCAGCCGGGCAGGATTTCTAAATTTGTATCTGCCACCAACCAAACCGTAAACATTATGGCAGGAAAATTCCTTCTCCCTGTTTTTTCATTCCTGATGGTTATTGCCATTGCAGGATGTGCAACCACAAAAAAGTCCGTGACGGGTGATCCGTCAGGCCGCACTCCGTCTGCTGAGCGAGAGTTCAGAGCAGCCTGGGTGGCCACTGTTGCCAATATCAACTGGCCCAGTAAGCCGGGACTGTCTGTTGACGAGCAGAAGAGTGAAGCCATGGCGCTTCTTGATCTGCTGCATAAAAACAACTTCAATGCAGTCATCTTCCAGGTGCGGCCGCATTGTGACGCCATGTACCGCAGTGACCTTGAGCCGTGGTCATACTATCTTACCGGAGAGCAGGGTCTGGCGCCTGACCCTTATTATGACCCCCTGCAATTCTGGATTGATGAGGCGCATGCCAGGGGTATTGAGCTTCATGCCTGGCTTAATCCCTATCGTGCCCATCACCCGGCCGGCGGACCGGTCACCGATGCTTCCATAGTAAGGAAGCGTCCTGACCTGGTGCTGAAGCTCGAGGTGGAGAACTACTGGTGGATGGACCCCGCCCTGCAGGGCACACAGGATCACTCCTACAATGTGGTGATGGACCTGGTGCGGCGTTATGACCTTGACGGGATCCATTTCGACGACTATTTTTATCCTTATCCCGACTACAACAATTTCAAGGATTTTCCTGATGACCGGAGCTGGCAGGCCTACCAGGCCTCGGGCGGAAAGCTCTCGCGCTCTGACTGGCGCAGGGAGGCTGTCAACACCTTTATTGAAAGGCTCTACAAGGGCATCAAGGCTGAGAAGCCCTGGGTCAAGTTCGGGCTCAGCCCGTTTGGAATATGGCAACCCAATAATCCTCCTGCTATAGGAGGAGGCTTCAACCAGCATGAGACTCTTTATGCTGACGCGAAGTTATGGCTCAACAAGGGATGGATAGACTATTACTCTCCGCAGCTCTACTGGCCCATCAACCAGATTGCCCAGAGCTTCCCTGTCCTTTTAGGCTGGTGGAAGGATGAGAACCTGAAGGGCCGTCATCTGTGGCCGGGCATAAGCATTGGACTCTCACCCGCCTCCAGGGCCGCTGATGAGACAGTAAACCAGATCATGGTCACACGGGGCCTTCTGCCTGAGAGTCCCGGTGTGATTCACTGGAGCATCGGGCCCCTGGTCAACTCACCCGGGCTGGTAAAGGCTGTTGCTGATGGTCCTTACCGCAGGCCGGCCCTGGTGCCTGCCATGCCATGGCTTGATGCCAGAGCCCCAGCAGCCCCGACAGTGACAACGAAGACCGCGGACGGGAACCTGCATATCTCATGGACCCATCCTGATCCGTCAGATGTAGGCAGGACAGTAGTCTATTACAGGTACGGATCACAGTGGAACCAGAATATCCACGGAAATAATGTCACCAAGGATGAAATACCTGCATTCATTGTTAACCGCACTTTACTGAGTCGTACCAGGCGTGAAAACGTCAAAAGCGCCGACCAGGCTTTCCAGAAGCTTGACAGCATAGCCGTGTCAGCCGTTGACCGCTTCGGGAATGAGAGTGTCATCAGCAAGATGGCGGTCACCGGATTAACCTTTGCCGATGCCCCGGCCCTTGAGCCGGTGCTGGCTGAGTTCTATGACGGCATGAGGAGACCGCCTCTGCCGGTACCTGCCGTTACACCTGGAGTGAACGTGCTGGTTGATGACCACCTTGACCTCATCAGGGGCAAGAGGGTTGGCCTGATCACCAATCCGTCAGCTGTAGGCACAGATATGCGAAGCACCATTGACATCCTGGCCACAACGCAGGGCGTTAACCTTGTGGCACTCTTCGGCGCTGAGCACGGGGTGAGGGGAGCACAGCACGGACGCATCTTCAGCGGCGGAGATAAGGATCCTGTCACCGGCATACCGGTGTACAGCCTTTATGGCGACTCCTGGGCGCCGAAGCGCGAATGGCTCGACAGCATCGATGTGATGCTCTTTGACATACAGGGAGTGGGATCGGCATGGTACACATTCAAGTTCTCAATGTCTCATGCCATGGAGGCATGTGCCAGGGCAGGCATCCCCTTCATAGTCCTTGACCGCCCCAACCCGCTGGGGGGACGCGTGGTAGAAGGTCCGATGCATGACACCATAAGCATCTACCGCCACCGTCTGCCACTCAGGCACGGTATGACCCACGGCGAGCTGGCCACCATGTGGAACGAGGAGGAGGATTATGGCGCGAACCTCACAGTCATTAAGATGAAGGGATGGCAGAGGAGCATGATGTGGAATGAAACAGGTCTTCAGTGGGTGATGCCCTCTCCAAACATAGATAACTGGGAGACAACCGTCGTTTACCCGGGGCAGTGCCTCTTTGAGAGGACCAACATGTCCGAGGGAAGGGGTATGACCAAACCATTTATAGTTACGGGCGCCCCATGGGTAAATGCCGAAAAGGCGGCTGCCGACCTCAACTCGAGAGGCATAAGGGGTGCATACTTCCGTCCTCTCTACTTTATACCCCGGTCAGCGGGAACAGGATATAACCGTAGTGGCAAGCCCTGGAACGAGATGTGCGGCGGGGTGGAGATAATCCTCACAAACCCGTCCGCCTACCGGTCTGTGGAAGCTTCGCTCCATATAATTGATGCCTACAGGAAAACCAGTCCCGATTCACTGGTATGGAACCCTCCGACGCTGATAAGGCAGTTGAATGAGCCCGGGGTCACCGTTGAGGAGGTGGTGAAAGCCTGTCAGGATGATGTGAAGGAATTCATGGATATTAGAGAAAAATACCTGTTGTACAGATGAAAAAGTATCTTTTGATAGTAATGGCTGCTGTTGCCCTGCTTGCAGGATGCAGCACCACGGGCAGGACAGTGCAGACTGCCGCTGATATAACGGAGCCTCGTGGCAGGGATGTGTACAGGGCAAAGGGTCAGCCTGTTGAACTTGATCTGACCGCCCTTTTTGAAGCAGACCGTGCGGGCAGGAAGGTGACCCTGAACATGGGTGCGCTTGAGCTTACAACGGATGATCAGGGCATCATAAAATTTGACATGCCCGAAACGGACACGCTTATTCTGTCAGCGGATCCGTGCCCGGAGCTGCTCGCTAAATGCAGCTTCGTCATCCCCGTTAATAACTGGTTTATGCCGTACACCTATGCCGTCATGCCCGATGGCAGCGTGGAGAGACGTGCGCCATGGGTGGAGTTCCGCAGGATGCCTGCACCGGTGACACACGAGCCTCAGTTCGATTTCCTGTGCAGGAGTGATTATCCTTCCACTGTAAGCATCAACGGGGTGGAAGTGAAGCAATACAAAACAGGTATTTTCTTTCACACCGTGAAGTTCACTGAAGGAGTGAACAGGGTCAGGGCAGAAGCAGTCTACCCAGATGGCCGCAAAGCCATAAGTGAGCAGGAGTTCATATATGAAAAGCGGGATTTCTCCAGGCAACCTTACCCTCTCTGGATAGAGAGACGCTCCTTTCAGCCTGCAGCTGACATGGAGATGCTTCCTGACGAGGTGCTCAGGGTGAGCTTCAGGGGCTCCCGCGGGCAGGAAGCATGGCTGGACATCAAACCAGGCAGGAAGAGCCTGCAATTCATCCGTGAGGATTTTGACGACTATAGTCTCTACCAGGCGGAGCTGCCGGTGCGTAATTTCGCAGCGGGAGTGCCGCATACGATTTCTCTCAGGATTGTGCCGGCAGCAGGTGCCCCGGTAAAAGAGACCTACAGACCAGGCTTCACCAGAACGGTCATAGTAAGAAATCCAGAGGATTTTCCGTTGCTGAAAGTCAAAAACGACTATTCAAGGCTGGTTTACAATCTCGGGGCGCCACGACTGGGCGGGCCGATCAGGTCTGAACTCGGTCCGGGAGTGATATTGAAGAGCAGCGGCAAGATTGGTCGCAATTACCGGATCAGGCTGAGTAACACCGAAACCGGGTTCATCAGTGAAGAGGATGTGGAGCTATTGAGCGGCAGCAGGATACAGCCCGTCTACAGTGTCACCAGCATGTCATGCGGGCCGTCGGAGAGGGGAGATGTGGTGAGCATACCTTACCTGGCGCCTGTACCATATGAGGTCATGCCTGATCCTGACGGGAAGAGACTGGTAGTCACACTGTTTGGCGTTGAGTCAGCTGCAACGTGGGTCAGTCACCGCACGGGCTGCCGGGTAATAGAAAAACTCACCTGGGAGCAGACCACACCTGAAACATTCCGTGTTTATGTGAACCTGAAGACGGATAAGATATGGGGTTATGACATCAGGCCATCAGGGCGCAGCCTGGTGCTCAGGGTGAAGAATCCGCCTGTCTATGACTCGGCAGCAGACAAACCGCTGGCAGGACTGAAGATTGCCATTGAGGCCGGTCATGGCGGATCGGGCACCGGCGCCATAGGTCTGTCAGGCCTCGTGGAGAAGGATATAAATCTTGATCTATCCTTCAGGCTGGGTGAGCTCTGTGAGACTATGGGAGCCGAGGTTGTTCAGGTCAGGGACCGTGATATTGACATGACCCTCATTGAGAAGCGTGACATAGCCATAAGATCAGGTGCTGACATGCTGATAAGCATTCATGCCAATGCCGGTGGCAGGGGATACCTGTCGGTGGCTGGTACCAGCACCTACTGGCACAACCCCTTCTGGGCGCCGCTGGCGCAGACCATCTATGACAGGCTGCTGGAGACGGGCCTTGAGGAGTTTGGCGTGGTGGGGGCATTCAACTATACTGTCACCCGCGCTTCACAGCTCCCGGCTGTCCTCGTTGAGCAGGCCTTTATGACTCACGCCGAAGATGAGGAGAAGCTTGCCGATCCTGACTTCCGGCAGCAGATGGCAGTTAAGATTGTTGAGGGGATAATTGACTATCTGCAGGAGATGCAGGAATAACTTCCTGGCGGAACGCCATCATAAGTCCGTGATCGGTTGCCGTGAGGCCATCAGTCGGCCCAGCATGCGGTTGAGCATTGACATTACCTCACCATGGGTGAAGTTATATCCCTCTGCAGCAAGAGAGGTTACAAACTCGTGATGGCTCCTGCCGGCACGGTAGTCGGGTTCACGGCGGGGATGGCTCAGGTATTTGCTGAAAAGTGCAGGATTTTCTGCTATGTTGAGAACAGCGTGATACACCAGCTTGCTCCCTACCTTCCGCATTGATGACCCCAGTATCTTCTTGTTGCCGAGGGTGATGTCAGAGATCCCCTTTGGACCCAGGCGGCTCACACCCATCTCTGCCAGACCCTCAATAACAACACTGTTGACCATACTGAAAAAATCGCCGAAACGGATCATTACAGGGAAGTTACGGGCCACTGTCAAGGCAATAGTTGAAGGGGTCAGTATCACTGTCTCGCCGCCGGACGGCCTCTTCGTGACGCGGACACCATCTGCTTCTACTGCTGCGGTGTGGAGGCTGGTTCCGATACTATTCGACTGTCCCATCACAATGATTGTTTCCTGCGGCTGCCACACAAGTATGCCGGTGACACCCTCCCTGAACAGGAAGGCATCGGGAAGGTCATAATCTGTGAGTGTCACCGCCATGGGGAGAGATCTTCTTGCTATCTTTATACCGTGCTCCGGAGAAAAACTTCTCCAAATTTAACAAAATAGTATCAGCATGGAGAAATCCGAAGAAACTGACATTGATCTCAGGCACCCCGAGTTGTGGGATGAGCCAGATCATATCAGGAGGGAAATGGTCCGCACAATGAGCCATATTTACTGCCATGGTATGACAACCATCTCAGGGGGAAACATTTCAGTCATTGACAGCATCGGGAATATATGGATCACCCCCTCCGGCACTGACAAAGGATCACTGAAGCCGGAAGAGGTGGTCTGTGTTGCTCCTGACGGCGTCTTTGAGGGTCCGCAGAAGCCGTCCATGGAATACCCGCTTCACCGTGCCGTTTATGATGCCAGGCCTGACATAAGGGCCATGATACATGCCCATCCGCCGCTTCTGACTTCATTCAGCATCCTGCATCAGATCCCGGATACATCAGTGATAAATGAATGGCGGCAAATATGCGGTCAGGTCGGTTATGCTGCTTATGCCATTCCCGGTAGCATGGCGATGGGACAAAACGTAGCTGAGGAATTCATGAAGGGTCATGATGCGGTTATTATGGAAAACCATGCCATAGTGGCCGGAGGAAAAGACCTTGCAGAGGCACTGGCACGGCTGGAGGCTCTTGAATTCTGCGCAACGACTCTTCACGCTGCCACGGCATTAGGAGAAATCAGTATACCTGACCATGCTCAGAATGACAATCCGGAACTCCCGGCAGGAAGCCAGTTGCCTCCTCCCGGCCCTGGTTTGCACCCCGGGGAAACCGATAGTGCGTTGACTCCTGAAGAGGAACAACTGGCTGATGAGATCTGCCGGATGGCTTCACGGGCATGCGACAGGGGTCTTATGTATGGCTTCTGCGGGACTGTGTCAGCAAGAGCAGCCGGGGACAGATTCCTTATTACCCGGGAACGGGTTTTAAGGTGCGATATCAGGAAAACAGGTATTGCAGGTACAGACAACACCGGTACCGGTTTGAATACATGGCTGCATGTGGAGATCTACCACCGGTTACCGTCAGTAAATGCTGTCATCATGGCCCGGCCACCCTGGCTTATGGCATTCGCTGTGACAGCAAAGGAGATTGATGTAAGGACCATCCCGGAAAGCTGGATTTTGCTGCAGGAATTGCCTCTCCTGCCACTGCAAGCGCTCCAGCAGGGCAGAGGGGAGATATTTGACATGCTGGCAGGAGGGATACCGGCTCTGATGATAGCAAATGATTCGGTGATAGTGACGGGTGAGAGCCTTATGCAGGCATTTGACCGGCTGGAGGTGGCTGAGATGACGGCCATGTCACTTATCCTGGGAAAATCCCTCGGCAGTGTTAGTCCATTATCAGATGCCAACATAGATGAGCTGAGGAGAGTCTTCTTCAGCAAGTGACTTAAATTCTGTGGACTGAATAGTTTTTCCCAAGGTGCAATCAATCCAGCATATGCATTGTCATAGGCAAAGGCTTAAGTAAAGGTAAGAGCATAATACGCCGGGCAACACATAGCTCACCTTAACGATGACTGACCTGCCGAAGCGAAACGGATCAATGCAGTCAATTGACCGGAATTTCCACCTGCCGGTCAGGAAAAATTGATAATTTTACCCTGACGGATTCCGGACCCTGCGGTGGCAATGATATCCACCCATGAAACTAAAAACAGAGAATATGAGTATTGAGCTTAAGAAAGAATATGCAACCTCTCTGCTTGTACCGACGAGCATGGGAGTCCGCATCACGCCGGTTAATCATCAGCCGGTTCATTCGAGTGACACCTTCTTCATGCAGGCCACCAGCGCCGAGACCAATGTTGCGAGCATTGCAAGCTATCTGGGGCTGCCGGTGAAGGTGCTGACAACTTTCGTCAAGGGAAGCCCCATAGCGCAGTTCATAAAAAGCAATCTTGCCGGCCGCCATATGAGTTACGAGGGCAAGGAGGTTCCGCAGGGCGATCCCTGGGGATACCGTCACCAGTTCAATATTGCGGACATGGGATATGGCTCACGTGGCCCCCGTGTACATAATGACCGTGCCGGAGAAGTGGGACGAACACTTAATGTGAAGGACTTTGACATTGACCGCATCTTCGGCAAGGAGGGGGTGCAGATTGTCCACCTCTCCGGTTTGATTGGGGCGCTCTCACCGGAAACCAGCACTTTCTGCCTTGAGCTGGCCCGGGAGGCAAAGAAGCACGGCACACGCATATCATTTGACCTGAACTATCGCGCCTCCTTCTGGAAGGGACGCGAGGAAGAGCTGTCAGGGATATTTCGTGAGATTGCCTCTGTGGCTGACATCCTGGTGGGCAACGAGGAGGACTTTCAGTTATGCCTGGGAATAGAAGGCCCCGAGGCAGGAGGCAAGGACATAGCATCCAAGATTGAAAGCTTCAAGGGGATGATTGACTGTGTCCGGAAGGAGTACCCGGATGCATCAGTCTTTGCAACCACCCTCCGTCAGGTGCTGAGTGTTGATACCCACCTCTGGGGAGCCATCATGTGGGAAGGAGGCAACTGGCATGTTATTGAGCCCCGTGGAATACATGTGCTTGACCGCATCGGCGGAGGCGACGGCTTCGTGGGAGGACTGCTCTATGGCATCCTGAGGGGCTGGGACCCGTCGCGGTGGCTGGAGTTCGGATGGGCCAGCGGAGCGCTGGCAACAACCTTCCTGACCGACTATGCCCAGCCGGCCGACGAAGAGATGGTCTGGAGCGTCTGGGAGGGCAATGCCAGGGTCAGACGCTAGAATAAATGTAAAACGTCCCTGCACACCGCTGATAGCAGATGATGCAGGGACGCCTGTTTGATATGGTCAGCACCGGATCAGATCAAATCTCGCCCGGCAGTTTCCTGCCTTTCTGAATTTTTTCCTCGAGTTCAGTAACAGCCTTTTCAGCATTGTCTATCTTCTCCTTTCTCTGCTGATAGACATCTTCGGGAATTCTTTTTGAGGCTTTTTCCTTCTCCAGATCTTCCCTTGCAATCCTTATTCTCTCTCTGGCCTGCACCATCTTCTGTTCGCTGTCCTCAACCTTTCTGTCGAGTTCTGATCTCCTCTCCTGGTGCTTCATCCGTGCCTCTTCAGCCCTTGCCTGTCCAAAATCGCGACCTTCCAGTCCACCCTTGTTTCTGCCATAGGCATTACCCTTGCCTTTATCGCGGGCCTTATCCTTCCTGCCCCCTTCCATATCGCGGATCCTTTCTTCTTCTTTCTGAGCTGCTTCACGAACCCTTTCCTCCTCATCCTTCATTGCCTCACGTGCTCTCTCTTCTTCATCTTTAATTGCCTCGCGGGCTCTCTCTTCCTCTTCTTTTACAGCTTCGCGCGCTCTTTCCTGCTCCTTCTGCAACGCCTCGTCAGCCTCCTTTGCCTTCTCCTTGCCTTTTTGTTTTGCCTGGTTTACCTCTTTGTTTGCCCTGTCACGCCCGCCCTGCTGCTGTGCGGCAGTTTCGTTTCCCCAGGCCATAAGTGCAATAACAAACAGAGCCACCGGAAATATTGATAATATCTTTTTCATGATCGTATTGTTTTAAGGATTATAGTTCACTCATTATAGTGTCCAGTTTCATCGCTGCTTCCTCGATCTCAGTAATAGTGCTGTCAAT
>Ga0209313_1001453_pt1 | contig 14934 bp, 15 predicted proteins | sample BioC13SIPDNA_3_FD_185748 | JGI IMG/M metagenome (GOLD analysis project Ga0209313, IMG submission 185748) | Anaerobic biogas reactor microbial communites from Washington, USA - Biogas_R2_B C13 SIP DNA (SPAdes) (version 2) | ecosystem: Engineered > Bioreactor > Anaerobic > Unclassified | place... | reverse complement strand
GGCCTCGACCGCCGCCCGCTGGGCGGCGGACAGCGGCGCCCATACCTGGACCGTCACGACGTGCTGGGCCCGTCGCCAGACCCCGGCGATCTCGCCATCCACCAGCAGGGCGCCCGGCCACACCCGGGCCGGCCAGAGCAGCGCCCGGCGATCGGCCTCGGGCACGAGCAGCTCGCGGTCGACGCCCTGAAGAAGGAAGTAGGTGTCACCACTCGGCAGCAGCCGCGCGGCCGCCGGCTCCTCTTCGGGCACGTCGAACGCTGCCAGGTTCTCGGTGAGGCTCCAGGCATCCCCGACCGAAGTGGTCACCGCTGTGAGCTCCGGGCGCAGCGCCTCGAACACTGCGGCAGCGGGCTTGGTCCGCACTCCTGCCCAGTCGCCAAAGGACGTCGAGGTTCCCGCGCCGAAGGCGGTCAGGAAGCGGCGCGCCAGCTCCAGGCGGGCCTCGTGCGGGTCCATCTCCGGTCGCGGCATCGTCCACAGGTGAGGTTGCCGTGCTCCGTCCCACCGCACGAGGACCCGCCCGGTCACGGCGGCATACCGGAGTGCGGTGTGGTGCCCGAGGCCGACCGCACGCGCGGCCTCCCCCACCAGCATCGGCTGACCGCCCAGCTCCGCGTCCAGCCGGTCGCCGATGTCCTCACCGAGCTCCCAGTGCCGACTGCCCTCGGAGGTCCGACCGAGAGTGAAGACCGCCCGATCGACGCCGGCCACGACATAGACGCTGTAGCGCGGACCCCAGAGCTGGACGAGCGAGTCGTCCTCCAGAGTGCCCGGCTGCGTGCCCTCGACCCGGGCATGGATCGACAGCAGCGCCGCCCGCGGCATGCTGTCTGCCAGGCCCGGCCACGCAGCCTGCCGCAACGACTCAGGACCAGGTGGCAACCGCCTGTCGAGGGCGGTGGCGCGCCTGCGGTAGGCGAGGATCTGCTCCCGCGAGAGGTGCATCATCCGGTGCCTTCGTTCAGCTCGAGCGGCGCCTGAACCAGTCAGAGATGGCCTTCGCGGCCCGCAGGACCCAGCTGGGATCGGCGCCCCCCTCGAGCGACTGGGTGCCCAGGAAGTGGGCGTTGACGTCGCCTTGTCCTCGCTCGTAGTCGGCACTGTTTTGTCCGGGAATGCGCTTCTCCAGGCCAGGCATGTCGATCTCACCTCTCAACGCTTGTCCCACCGTACGTACTCCGTGTGTCGATGTACACAGCAACCGGCCGTCGGTCTGACTGCAGGGCGGCGCTGTTGCGGGTGGACTTGTGACCAGGCGGGCGCGATGAGGGGCCCCTACGCTGAGGTGATGACTCGCTTTGTCATCGATGCGCCGACGTTGCTGCAGCTCGTGGACGAGCAGATGGCTGTCCACCCCGACCATCAGCTCGTGGCGCCCAACTCGGTCCGCTCCGAGGCGATGACGCTCCTGCTGCACGATGTCCGCAGCGGCGTACGCAGCGAGGCCGAGGCCCTCGAACGGCACGAGCGACTGACGGCGGTCAAGATCCGCCTCCTCGGTGACCGGGTGTCGCGTCGGACAGCGTGGCAGATCGCGCGAGAGCGCGACTGGGACGGTCTTCGCGACGCGGAATACCTCGCAGTGACCCGCCTGCAGGCCGATGCCTTGGTCACTGTCGACCCCACACTGCGGTCGAAGGCAGAGCCAGTGGTGCGACTCGCCCCGATCGAGGATCTCGCTCGAGGTGAGCAGTGAGCGCCCCCTCCACTCGGCCGACAGCGTTCCGTGCGTTCACGACCGTCGAGTTCTGGAGCGGCGCACACGACCCGGCCCCACCTTCGCGGTGAGGACGCAGCGGGACTGAGCCACCGCATACCCCCTTGCCGCCGGCTCAGAGCGTCGGCGGCCCAGGAGGCGGCGGGATGGCCGGCCCAGACAGCGGATGGCCTTGCGCGGACTCGTACCACTCCGCATACGCCGCCACGGCTGTCGGCAGGGTGGGGAAGATCCGGTCCGCGCCGACGCGATCGATGAAGCCGGCTGCCTCCAGAGGCATCCTCAGATCCTGCTTGACACGGGCGAGGGCGAGCTCGATTCCCATGTCTTCCAACGTCTCTCGCAGAGTGTCTAGCGCATCGATCGCCGTGAGGTCGACCTCGACTGTGGCCTCGACGTTGAGCAGGAGCCAGTAGACCGGGCCCTCACGCCGAGCCCGGTGAACGCTGTCGAGGGCCTTGGTGAGGAAGTAGGCGGAGTTGGCGAAGAACAGGGGCGCGTCCCACCGGTAGACGACCAGCCCGGGCACCTGCACGGCGTCGGGGTAGTCGTCGATGTCGTGCATTCCGGCGACCCCGGGCACATAGCCGAGGACGCCGTCGTGCGCGTTGACGATCCGGCGGAGCAGGTCGAGCACCGACATCGCGATCGCCGCGCCGATCCCACCGAGGACCCCCAGGGTCAGCACCGCCACGCTCGTCGCGATCGCCAGCAGCAGCTCGCTGCCACGGAACGCCGCGAACCTGCGGAACTCGCCGATATCGACGAGCCGGAGCGCCGCATACACGACGATTCCGCCGAGGGCAGCCAGCGGGAAGGTGGCCAGGACCGGGCCCAGCCACAGGAGGGTCGCCACGACCAGGAGCGCCGTGACGAGCGAGTGCAGCTGGGTCCGGGCACCCATGGAGTCGGCGAGCGCGGTGCGGCTGCCGCTCGAGCTGATGGGGAACCCCTGGAAGAGGCCTACGGCGACGTTCGCGGTTCCGAGGGCCAGCAGCTCCTGGTTGGCGTCGGTCCGCTGCTTGTGCCGGAGGGCGAAGGCGCGGCCCTCCAGGACGTTGTCGGAGTATGCGACGATCGCCACCCCCACAGCGGCCGGCAGCAACCGCCACACCTCGATCGACGTGACCTGCGGGACCTCCAGGGAGGGCAGACCTTGTGGGATCGCGCCGACGACGAGGACCCCCTCCTCGGTCAGCCCGAGGAGCTGCACCACGGCGGCCGCGCCGAGCATGACGAAGAGCGGTCCGGGCCAGCGGGGTGCGACGCGGCGCAGCACGAGCAGCAGCACCAGCGTCACGAGCGCCACGGTCAGAGTCGGTATGTGCGTGTCGCCCAGGTGCGTGATGGCGTACCGGAGTTCGCCGAGTGTGCTCCCCTCGACCTGGATGCCCATGATGTTGTCGAGCTGGCTGACGATCATGAGGACCGCGATGCCGGCCATGTACCCGACGAGCACCGGCTTGGAGAGCAGCTCGGCGAGGAACCCCAGCCGCAGCAGCCAGCCCAGGATGCAGACCAGCCCCACAGCGATGGCGAGTAGTGCGGCGACGTCGGTGCGGCTGAGCGCACCTGCTCCCGCCGCGAGGATTGCTCCGACTCCGGCCGCGGTCATCAGTGCGGTCGTGGACTCCGGGCCGACGGAGAGCTGACGCGAGGTGCCGAGCACCACATACACGAGGAGCGCGGGGATGACCGCCCAGAGCCCAGTGACCGGGGGCAGCCCGGCGACCTCCGCATACGCGAGGACCTGCGGGACGAGGTAGGCCGCCACGGTGATGCCGGCAACGACATCCCCACGCAGCCAACCGCGTTCGTAGGACCGGAGGACGCCGATCCCCGGCAGGAGCCGCGTCAACGACCGGGTCCGGCCACCACCGGCGGTGTCAGGGGGCGAGGCGCCCTTGGTCATGCGAGCCTCCACAGGCTCTCCCGGTGCCGCGCATCCCATGGCGCGGCGTCGGGGCCGAGTCTAATGATCAGCGGGTGCAGCGACTGCGTACGGTGCGGACGGTTGCGTGCGGTCGGTCCCTCCCGCCGTAGACTCCGGCGCGTGAGCAACTCTCGGACCTACCCCACGATGGAGGACGTCATCGGCAACACCCCGCTGGTGCGTCTGCAGCGGCTGCCCGGGCCGGAGAACGAACGCCGCGGCAACGTCCTGCTCGCCAAGCTCGAGGGGAACAATCCGGCCGGCTCGGTGAAGGACCGGCCGGCGATCAGCATGATCCGCGGCGCCGAGGAGCGCGGCGAGATCTCCCCCGGCGACACCCTGCTGGAGGCCACGTCCGGCAACACCGGGATCGGCCTGGCGATGGCGGCGGCGATCAGCGGCTATCCGCTCGTCATCGTCATGCCCGAGGACGCCTCCACCGAGCGCATCCAGACGATGAAGGCCTATGGAGCCGAGCTGATCCTCACGCCGGCCGCGGGCGGCATGGAAGAGGCCCGCGACGTCGTGACCCGGATGGAGCAGGAGGGTCGCGGGCACGTCCTCGACCAGTTCGGCAACCCGGACAACCCGCGTGCCCACGAGGAGGGCACCGGCCCTGAGCTGTGGCGCCAGACCGACGGACGGATCACCCACTTCGTGTCCGCGATGGGCACGACCGGCACGATCACCGGGGTCTCGCGGTTCCTGAAGTCGCGCAACCCCGAGGTCGAGATCATCGGCGCACAGCCCTCCGAGGGCTCGAAGATCCCTGGGATCCGGGCCTGGCCTCCGGAGTACGTCCCGAAGATCTTCGATCCCTCAGCCGTGGACCGGACCATCGAGGTCTCCCAGGCCGACGCCGAGGAGATGGCCCGTCGGCTCGCCCGCGAGGAAGGCATCTTCGGAGGCATCTCCGCAGCCGGCGCGTGCTGGACCGCCCTGCAGGTCGCCCAGGAGGTCGAGAACGCGACGATCGTCTTCGTGGTCTGCGACCGGGGCGACCGCTACCTCTCCAGCGGAGTGTTCCCGGTCTGACCCATCCTCGGGGCCTGGATCCGGCAGTCCGTATGCGGCGCTCGAGGGCGCAGGTCGACGTCGGCTACGGCCAGTAGTGGCTCCGGTGGCCGCCTCTGAGGCCCGGGTCAGGACCGGCGTCGTCTCGCGCGGACCTCGACGCCGACGGTGATGACGAACAGCGCCGCAAGAGCGGGGGTCATCACTCGGGGGCCGTGTTGCTGGAGAGGTAGGTGAGGGCAGCGCTGACGCGCCGGTCGAGGCCTGCGCCTTCGTCGAGGCCGAGCTTGTGGAAGATGGTGCCGACGTGCTTGCTCACGGCGGACTCGGACACGAAAAGTCGTTGAGCGATGGCCTTGTTCGTCAGGCCTTCGGCCATCGCGGCGAGGACGTCGAGCTCGCGCTCGGTCAGGTGCCGTAGCGGCGAGGTGTCCGTGCGGTGCCGGGCATGGAGAAGGACCTCGACAATGGCGGGGTCGATGACTGAACCGCCGGTGCGCACTGCTCGGATGGCGCGGACGAGCTCCTCCCGATGGCCGACCCGCTCCTTGAGCAGATAGGCCAGACCTGCGGTGCCCGATCGGAACAGCTCCTGGGCGTAGGAGGCATCGGCACGCTGGGAGAGCACGACGACGCCCACCGCGCCCGTCGTGGCGCGGATGTCGAGCGCGGCGGTGATGCCGTCGGTGGCGTGACCTGGAGGCATGCGGATGTCGGTCACGACGACCTCGGGCTTCAGGCGGGCCACCGCCTGCATGAGCTCGGGGGCGGTGGCGACTGCGGCGATCACGTCGATGTCATCGCCGTCGTCGAGAAGCCGGCGCAGTCCCTCTCGCACGACGAAGCTGTCCTCCGCGATGACCACGGTGATGGGTGCCGTCATACCGGTTCCGCGGGGATCGAGGCGGTCAGGACGGTACCGCGAGGAGTGCTGTCGATATCGAAGTGGCCGCCGAGGGACTCCACGCGGTCGTGCAGCCCGCGCAGGCCCGCTCCCGCATGGGAAGTGGCGAACCCGGGGCCGTTGTCGGTGACCTGAAGCTGTGGTCCGAGGTCGGTGGTCTCCAGGGCGACGCGGATGTGAGAGGCAGGAGCGTGCTTGAGCGCGTTCGTCACTGCCTCGCAGGCGACGAAGTACAGCGCTGCCTCGACCTGCGGCGGCCAGCGATGCGTCGAGGAGGCGTCGAGCTCGAGGTGCACGCTCTCGGGCAGCCTCGTGAACCGATCGCTCAGGGCGGCGGGGAGGCCGCGGTCGGCCAGGGCCGGCGGGCGGATCCCACTGACCAGCTCGCGGAGCCCGTGAATGGTCGCCTCGACCTCGTCCCGGACCTCGGCCAGCACGGCCGAGACGCCATCAGGGTCGCGACGTGACTGTCGTGCCGCAAGCTCGGTCAGGGTGAGGATGCCGACGAGCTGCTGCTGGACCCCGTCGTGGAGGTCGCGCTCGAGCGAGCGACGGGCCTCGTCCTCGGCCGTGACGATGCGGGCGCGGGACTCGGACAGCTCCTGCTGCAGACGACGGGTCTGAGCGGAGAGGTCGACCAGCAGCAGAAGCGGGAAGGCTGCGAGTGCTGCTAGGAACAGCGGCTGCGGCACCAGGTGCGGCAGTGCGGTCGACGAGCCGAGGACGACAAGGACAAGGAGGACGGCCAGGGCGCCGATGCCGAGCAGCAGGCGCCCCAGGACCGCGCGGTGCTCCGTCTCGCGCCACCACCGGTGGGCGAGGATCGCGACGCCGACGAGGAACAGGAGCGGCTCGGCATCGACGAGGGCGTCTCCGACCGCACCGAGTGAGGAGAGCGCTGTCACGGCGTGGGGGTTCGGCACCGCGAGCGATGGCTCACTGCCCACGTCCACCGTGGCGGAGCCGAGCATACGCAGCACCGTCGCGACCACGGTCAGTCCTGAGGCACCGACGACCAGCCACCCGTGCCACCGCCGCACGAACATGCCGGTCGGCATCAGCAGAAGCAGCGCGATGACCGCAACCGTCTTGGCCATGAACACCCCGTCAGCGACCGCATTGAGCCATGCGTCGCCGCTGCCGTTCTCGATGCGGCCCACCGCCGCCGCCTCGAGTACCCAGGCCGCGAAGATCAGCGCTCCCGCCACACACAGTGCCCGTGCCGCCCCATGGCGGGGCGTCAACGCGACCGCCGCAAGCCCGCTGGCGAGCCAGGCCACCAAGGGGACCAGGACGTACGGGTCACTGGACACGACCCGATTATGTCCCTGCCGAAGGGCGGTTCGCCTGTAGTGCACACCACCTCCCACCTACACCAACGACCACCCCCTTCGGCAGCCGAGGGCAGGCGCCAAGGATCCGCTGAGGTTCACGGTGGTGGTGTCACTTCTCGCGTCACTCTGGAGGAACAATGCACCGTCACATCACTACGGCAGCGTTCTCGCTCGCCGCCCTGTCCTGGACGCTCGGCCAGGGCCTGCTGCCCGACCTGGGCACCGGGACCAGCGACCGCTACGACGCGGTCTCGGCGAACCCGGCCCTCGAGTCTCTCTCGGCCGGGCTGCTTGTCCTCGCCGGAGCCTTCCTGGTCCTGGGGTCGCTCGCCGCGATCTACCGCCTTGCCACAGTGGTCGCGTCCAGGGGCCGCTCACTGATGCTCGCAGGGTCCGCACTGACCGGTCTCGGAGGCCTCTGGCTCGTCGGCGGACGCGGAGCGTTCAACCTGATGTTCGTCCGCATCGTCGAGACCGGGAGCCTTCGGACTCGTCCTCGCCGGCCGCGCCATCGACTCAGCTCACAGGCAGACAACGCGCACGGCACCCGCTGACTACGACCTGGCGGAGGTCCCCACCGCCTCATGAGCGACTGCCAGGACAGGAAAGGCAGGTGACGGGATACTCGCCAATCGTCGCCCGAACGGCTGAGATTCACGGCGGCTCCGGTCCGCTCTCACCTGCGCCGATGCATACGGCTGGATGTCGCCCTCGTTGTGGTTGTTCACGGGTAGGGCGGGAGTGATTGGATGAGCGCATGACGGAAACGACGGCGCCGCGCGAAGTCGGTGTCACGGAGCTGGTCCTGCGCGATGCGCATCAGAGCCTCATGGCGACCCGGATGGCGCTCGAGGACATGGTCGACGCCTGCACCGACATCGACGCGGCCGGCTACTGGTCCGTCGAGTGCTGGGGCGGGGCGACGTACGACGCCTGTATCCGCTTCCTCAACGAGGACCCGTGGGAGCGGCTGCGCACGTTCCGGGAGCTCATGCCGAACAGCCGCCTCCAGATGCTCCTTCGCGGACAGAACCTCCTCGGCTACCGCCACTACGAGGACGGTGTCGTCAACCGCTTCGTCGAGAAGTCGGCCGAGAACGGCATGGACGTCTACCGCGTCTTCGACGCCCTCAACGACGTGCGCAACGTCAAGGAGGCGATCGCCGCGGTTCGCCGCGTCGACAAGCACGCCCAGGGGACCATCTGCTACACCGAGAGCCCGCTGCACACCGTCGAGGGCTACGTCGAGCTGGCGCGTGACCTCATGGAGCTCGGCTGTGACTCGTTGTGCATCAAGGACATGGCGGCCCTGCTCAAGCCGCAACCCGCATACGACATCGTCAAGGCCATCAAGGACGACCTCGGCGAAGACGTGCGCATCCACGTGCACTGCCACGCGACGACCGGTGTCACGCTCGTCAGCCTCATGAAGGCGATCGAGGCGGGTGCCGACGTCGTCGACACCTCGATCTCGTCGATCTCGCTCGGGCCGGGCCACAACCCGACCGAGTCGCTCGTCGAGATGCTCCGCGGGACGCCGTACACGACGAACCTCGACGACAGCCGGCTGCTGAAGATCAAGGACCACTTCGCGCAGGTCCGTCCCAGGTACAGCCAGTTCATGTCGGCCATCACTGGTGTGGAAACGGAGATCTTCAAGAGCCAGATCCCCGGCGGCATGATCTCCAACATGGAGAGCCAGCTGCGCCAGCAGGGCGCGGGTGACCGGCTCCGTGAGGTGCTCCTCGAGGTGCCGCGGGTGCGCGAGGTGGCCGGGTTCCCCCCTCTCGTCACGCCGTCGAGCCAGATCGTCGGCACCCAGGCCGTGTTCAACGTGCTCATGGGTCCGTACAAGACCCTCACCGCGGAGTTCGCCGACCTCATGCTCGGCTACTACGGCGAGACGATCGGTGAGCGTGACCCCGAGATCGTCGAGGCCGCGCGGGTCCAGTCGGGCAAGGAGCCGATCGACGTCCGCCCGGCCGACCTCATCCCACCGGAGTGGGACCGGCTCTCCATCGAGGCCAGCGCGCTCGAGGGCTTCGACGGCACGGACGAGGACGTCCTGACGTATGCGATGTTCCCGGGCGTTGCTCCCGGCTTCTTCGTCGAGCGACCGCAGGGGCCGAAGAACGTCGGTAAGGACCCCGCTGAGCTGGCGACCGACGAGCTGTCCAAGCAGTCGGGCGGTCCGGTCAAGGGTCCCATCAACTACTCCGTGACGATGAACGGCAAGTCGCACTCCGTCACTGTCGAGAGAGCCTGAGGTCAGACGTGAGCAAGATGAACCACCAGGCCTCGATGGAGCAGCGCATCGCCGACCTGCGCGCCCGCAAGCGGGAGATCGAGAAGGGCGGTGGCGAGGACCGCATACAGAAACAGCATGCGGCCGGGAAGCTGACCGCCCGCGAGCGGATAGCCGCTCTCCTTGACCCGGGAACCTTCCAGGAGACGGGCATGTTCGCCCGCCACCAGTCGAGCTACTTCGGGCTCGACAAGGCCGACTTCCCCGCTGACGGGGTCGTGACCGGCGAGGGCGCGGTCCTCGGACGTCCGGTCCACGTCGCGAGTCAGGACTTCACCGTCGCCGGGGGCAGCGCGGGTGAGGTCCACTCCAACAAGGTCGCCGCAACTCTGCGAGCGAGCCTCGCGACGGGGACGCCGTTCGTCTTCATCAACGACTCCGGCGGTGCGCGTGTCCAGGAGGGCATCGGCTCGCTCGCCGGTTACGGCCGGGTGTTCTACAACAACGTCCTGCTGTCGGGCGTGGTCCCGCAGATCTCGATCATCGCGGGACCGTGCGCCGGTGGCGCTGCTTACTCCCCCGCGCTGACCGACTTCATCATCCAGACCCGCCAGGCCCACATGTTCATCACGGGGCCGAACGTCATCGCCCAGGTGACCGGCGAGCAGGTGACGGCCGATGAGCTCGGCGGCGCGGACGCCCACATGGCGCTCTCGGGCGTCACCCACTTCATCGCCGACGACGACGAGCAGGCGGTGCTCATCGCGAAGAAGCTGCTGAGCTTCCTCCCGCAGAACAACTCCGAGGACCCGCCGATCGTCGACCCCGATCACGTCGTCGAGGCCGACCCCGAACTGCCCGGGATCCTGCCGGTCTCGGACAAGAAGGGCTACGACGTCCGCGAGATCATCGTCCGGCTCGTCGACCGCGGCGACTTCCTCGAGGTCCAGGCGGGCTACGCGGCCAACATCGTCGTCGGCTTCGGCCGGATCCTCGGCCGGACCGTGGGCATCGTGGCCAACCAGCCGAAGGTGCTCTCCGGGGTGCTCGACATCAACGCCTCCGACAAGGCCTCGGCATTCGTGCGCTTCTGCAACGCGTTCAACATCCCCCTGCTCACCCTCGTCGACGTCCCCGGCTTCCTGCCCGGCGTCGCCCAGGAGCACGACGGGATCATCCGGCACGGCGCCAAGCTGCTGTATGCCTACTCCGCGGCCTCGGTCCCGAAGATCACCGTCGTGCTGCGCAAGGCGTACGGCGGCGCCTACGTCGCGATGTGCTCCAAGGACCTCGGTGCCGACAAGGTCTTCGCCTGGCCCACCGCCGAGATCGCGGTCATGGGGGCCGAGGGGGCCGCCGAGATCGTGTTCCGGCGGGAGATCGCCGAGGCCGAGGACCCGGCGGCGCGCCGAGCGGAGCTCGTGGAGGAGTACCGCTCGACCTTCTCGACTCCGTATGTGGCAGCCTCGCGCGGTCTCGTCGACGACATCATCGAGCCGGCGCGGACCCGTGAGTACGTGTCGAGGTCGCTGGAGATCCTCATCAGCAAGCGCACGATCCGGCCAGCTAAGAAGCACGGGCTGGGTCCGACATGAGCGGCTCCATCGGCTCGGACGGCAGCGTCGCGGCCGGCGGCTCGTCGGACGGGGCCCAGTCGATCACGGAGCTGGTCGAGGCGGTCCGCTCGTTGTCGGAGCGGGTGGCCCAGCTCGAGGCCGAGCTGGCCCAGCGGCGCGCGCAGAACCCCGGCGTGCCGGAGGACGTGGCCATCGCCATCTCTGCGGCGGTCGCGGCGTTCCTCGGCCACCGCGCCAAGATCAAGCAGATGCACTACCGCACTGGTCAGGCCTACGCCCAGCAGGGCCGGGTCGTCGTCCAGGCGCACCTGAACACCCAGCGACCGAGGTAGAGGACATGCAGCTCAAGGTGACGGTCAACGGCGTGGCCTACGACGTCGAGGTCGAGGTCGAGGAGGAGCCGCATCCCACGATTGGCGCGATCTTCATGAGCGGCGGCACCTTCTCGCCGACGCCCCAGAAGCCCGCCGCAGGTGGGCCTGCTGGAGACAACGCGGTCACAGCACCGCTCGCGGGGACGGTCACACGCGTCCTCGTCGAGGAGGGTCAGGCCATCGAGGCTGGCGACGTCGTCGTCGTGCTCGAGGCCATGAAGATGGAGACCGAGATCAGCGCACCCCAGGCAGGGACCGTCGACGCCGTCCACGTCTCCCCCGGCACCGCCGTCACCTCCGGACAGGTCCTGCTCGAGATCAGCTGAGCCGAGTACTTCACGCTGCTCGTCGACGCCGGCGACACCCCCGAGCAGGACGCCGAGCGCGTCGCGGACACCTGGACCCACGCTATTGACCCTCAGCAGTTGAACGAGGCACTGAGCCCCGTCCGGGCCACCCTTGGCAGGTTGACTCCGCAGCGGGACGATGTCGCCATGACTCCCGATGATGGCCGTCGCGGTGACACCGATGCACCTGGCACCGCCACCGAAGCCGAACTCCCTGGCCGCGATGCGCGGGCCCTGCGTGAGGACCTCACGAAGGAGTACTTCGCGCTCGTCGATATCGTCGGGGGCTTCGACGGCCGGGTCATGACGGTCAAGGGATGGTCGGTCACCTTGTCCCTGGCCGGCCTCGGGTTGGGCTTCCAGCAGGGGCACTTCGCGCTGTTCGCCCTCGCCGGCGCCACCGCCTTGGCGTTCTGGTTCATCGAAGGGCAGATCAAGACCCAGCAGTGGCGCTACTACTCGCGGATGCGTGACATCGAGATCGCGCACTACCACTTGAACCGCATCACCCTCCCCGAGCTCGGCGAGGCCTCCGCCCTGCGCATCGACCAGCAGTGGAGCTACCAGGGAGACATGCCCGACTGGCGCAACGATCAGCCGTGGCGGCGCACTCCCGACGAGATCCGAGCGTTCCTCTTCAAGCCCTACCGCACCGTCCATGTGCTCTTGCCTCACGCTGTCGCAGTCGTCATCGGCTTCGCGCTCTTCGTCGCAGCATGGGCGGACGCTCCGGGACTGGCTGAGCTCACCCCATAGCAAGGGAGTCGAACGGCAACGGTCTCGTTCGCCTTGGCACGACACGGGGACGCTCGCCTCGGGTGTGACTGGCTCGTCGGCGACTCCACGGGATGCCCTCGCTGACCAGTTCGGCCGGCGTTGTCCTCACCTCGCCATCTGCCCGCCCGATCATGAGGTGCGGCGCCCTGCGCCACATCGGACTCCTCTCGACCTGCACGCACCGTCGGATACCGCTACGTTGCCTCCATGGAGATCACCTCGCGGACAATGTGGTCCGCACTCGCCTCTGCTGCCTTGGTCCTTCCCGCCATCACTGCCGCCCCCGCATCGGCCGCCCCGAAGGCGCCCGTGGTCTTCGACGCCTTGGGCGACTCCTATGGGAGTGGATACGGAGTGCCGCCGTACTCCCAGGAGTGCGGCCGGTCCGCGGCTGCCTATGCCGTCCAGATCGACGGCCGCATGCGCATACAGCTCGACGACTTCGCCGCATGCGCCGGCGCCACCACCAACTCACTTGAGGCCGGCCAGCTGTGGGCACTGGACGAGGACACCGACCTGGTGACCGTCTCCATCGGAGGCAACGACATCGGTTGGGGAACTGTCGTAGCCGCCTGTGTCGCAGGAAGTGACCTCCAGTGCGCCGGCGCAATCGCGGCCACCACCGCCACCATCACGGACACCCTCCCCGGGCTGCTGCGGGACACCTACTCCCAGATCGAGGGCGCCGCTCCCAACGCGCACGTGGTGGTCACCGGCTACCCGCGACTGTTCTCACCCGAGTACGGCTCCTACTTCAACGCCTCTCCGTCTGAGCAGCAAGCAATGAACGACGGCGCCGACCTACTCAACGCCGTGATCGCCGGTGTGGCAGCCGAGTACGGCTTCCAGGTCGTCGACGTGACCAAGCGATTCATTGATCACGGCGTCAACGCCCCCGATCCGTGGATCCTCGGTCTCACCGATCCCGGTCTGTTCCACCCGAATCTCTCCGGCTACGAGGCCTACGCCGCGGCGGTCACGGCAGCGATCAACCCTAATAGCCTCCGCTAGCACAGACGCTCCTTGCTCCGGCCGACCCCCGTCCGAACCGCCCTAGCGGACGGGGTAACGCAGGAGATGTCGGCGCCAGCTCAGGCGCAGAATGATTACCGCAGCCGAAGTCAGGGTGTCTTAGTGCAGGGCTGTGGCGAGGTTGCCCAGGACGAACTGCCAGCCCAGACGGTAGTTGGCAATCGCACCCTTTGAGGTGCGGTGATGCACGGTGACCGTGGTGCCGTTGCCGGTCTCGGTCAGCGTGACCCGGACCAGGTCCTCGACGTCCTCTCCGTCCCAGCGCCACGTGAGCTCGAGGGAGTGCGGCTCGTCCAGCCACAGCACCTCGCCTTCGACGCCGGTCCCGGCTTGCTCGCTGCGCGCCGACCAGCGCCCGCCGGGCTTGGCTTCCATCGTGTATGCGGTGTCGGGCCACTGCGGCCACCACCAGTTCGCGAGGCCGGCAGCAGTGGTCCATGCCGCCCACACGTCGGCGACGGGACTGCTGCACGAGAAGGTGACAACCGAGTCTGTGGTGCCGTGCGGTGCCGCGGGAGAGGATGTGCACCATGCCCAAGCCATACCCCCAGGAGTTCCGCGACGACGTCGTGGCTGTCGCCCGGCAGCGTGAGGACGGGGTCACCCTGACGCAGGACCATCCTGTCGGTCGAGCGCGAGCACGACGGCTTCCAGGAGTGGTGGCAGCCCTACACCGGCGGCGTCGGTCCGGCGGGGGCGTATGTCAGGACGCTCTCACCCGAGCACAGGGATGAGCTTCGCGACCGATGCCGGGCGATGCTGCCCGATGGCCCGTTCGTTCTCATCTCGCGCGCGTGGGCGGTCCGCGGACGCGCCTGAGCGAGTACCAAGACCACGCCCGTCATCCGGCGGTGCGCAGCACCCCGCTCGCCCGTCGATGAGCGCGGTTGGTTGACCTGGCATGACGATTGGCAACGGCGGTCTACCGGATCATGCGGATCTCGACCAGCCCGTCGAGATCCGGATCAGTCTGTTCAGTCCCGTCGTCGATGAAACGGTTCTTCTCGTAGAACCGGTGCGCCCGCGAGTTGTCTTTGGCCACCCACAGCTGAGCAGGTCGCCCACCGAGGGCGTCGTCAAGGAGGGCTTGTCCGACACCTTGTCCGTAGCAGAAAGACAAGACGTACAGCGCGAAGAGCTGCTCATCGCGCACGGGCGGGTGTCCCTGGTGCTCGATCGCTGGACCGTGCACGACAAAGCCGACAATCTCATCTCCCTGCCTGGCGACGCGGACCCGCTGCCTAGCGTCGTCCTCCGAGAGTCGACCCGCCCACATCTGCCGCCGGGCCTGGCGGGCGCTGTCGTCGTAGAAGCGCTCCGGAAGGAGTGCTCCATAGGCTTCTCGCCAGGCTCGAACGTGGACCGAGGCGAGCTCCTCCGCGTCATCCGGGCTCGGTACGGCCAAGCGGACGTCCACAGATGCCACGCTTCATGCTCCCACGCCCGCGACGCCGCGCAACATGGCCAGCAGGAAGCCCCGAATACATCCGGCGCCCAGCCTCAGCCTCCCGACCTGACTCGGCCACCACCGCCATAACCACGGTCAGCTCCCGGCGGTGTGCAGCAGGTTCAGTAGATGCCGGATCGGTGGCCGAGCGTGATGGCCACGATGACGAGGAGCTCGTCGCGGATCTCGACCAGGACGCGGTAGTCACCGATGCGATACCGCCAGTAGCC
>Ga0209313_1001452_pt1 | contig 14938 bp, 14 predicted proteins | sample BioC13SIPDNA_3_FD_185748 | JGI IMG/M metagenome (GOLD analysis project Ga0209313, IMG submission 185748) | Anaerobic biogas reactor microbial communites from Washington, USA - Biogas_R2_B C13 SIP DNA (SPAdes) (version 2) | ecosystem: Engineered > Bioreactor > Anaerobic > Unclassified | place... | reverse complement strand
CGTGAAGCCCACGTCGAATACCTGGGCCGGGCCCAGTATGACGACCTGTTGAAACTGACCGCCACAATGGCGAAGGTGAGCCGGACCCAGATTCGAGTCGACGTCGCCATTGAACAGGCCGACGGCGGCGAGCCCGTCTGTCGCGGTTGGACGGTCCACGTGGTCACCAACCGCGAAGGTCGACCCATTCGACCGCCGGAATGGTTCGCGACATTGCTGGACGGCAAGGAATAGACCGGCGACGTTCAAAAGGAACTGCGAAGGATCTTGCTGGAAATGTCGGGGCAAGAGGTCCGCTGATCTCAACGGTATACCAGGAAACAAGTCCTCGCCGCTCCAATCCGTATTTCGACCTGGCCGCCTGGGAAACCCGCAGCCCGTCTGCCGAAGGCTCCCCGGGCTCGTCCGGAAAGTCGCCCTGTCGGTCGGAAACGGCGATAGCCTGCCACGTTATTCGCTCGGCACGAGAGGCTTCTCGGCAATCACGTGCCGAAATAGCTCCAATTCCTTCTCGTCATACGGCCGGAAGTCGCCGTGGAAGAGATCGTGTTGCCAGACCTCCGGCTCCGGCTGGCCGGGACGATGGCCCCAGTTCAGGTCGGTCTGCGTTTTCCCGTTGACCAGGCCCCAGTGAAGACAACCCACGTCTTCCCGGCGGAAGACGGGCAAGCAAGTCGCCACCAGCGAACCGCGCCCCCGGTTGAGCCATTCGGTGTTGATCATGGGCCGATCGTGCTTCTTCAGATCGGCGATATGCTTCGACAAGTGCTCGATGGCCTAGTGGGTCGCTCTTGCCGAGTGCGACTCCGACCCAATCCCCGGTCGTCCCTTCCAGAAACCGTCAAACCCCATTTCCCGGAACGACTTACAGCCAGTCATTGCGGGCCTTGATCGTGAGCTTGCCGAGAGCTTCATCGCCTGCTCCTTTAGGAACTGTGACAAAATAAAGTATCCATTTCAACGGGACGGAGCGATTGTGTAATTCCAGTCACCGTGAAACTTGTGTTTCATGATATTCAGTTGTGCCATCGTTTCGTCGGAGACTTTGATGCCCGTTTCGTAGTTGTTCTTGTCCAGTTGCGCCTTAATGGTGAGACCAGCCTCCGTCGTGGTGTTGCCAATCAGGTTGACGATGACGGCTTGGCTGACAAGCGGTTGACCGCGCCAGTTCTCGGTGATGTGACAGAACATTCGATGCTCGATCTTGTTCCACTTGCTCGTGCCGGGCGGAAAATGACACACGGTGATTTTGATGCCAAGCTCGTCGGCAAGCTCTTGAAGGCAGACCTTCCACAAACGACAGCGGGCCCCGTTGCTACCTCCCGCGTCAGCGGTGACCAACAGTTCCGTGGCTTGCGGGTAGGTCTTCGATCCCATGCGACGCCACCAGCGGCGGATGCTCTCCGTCGCAAACTCGGCTGTGTTACGATCAATACCGACGCTTACCCAACCGTTGTTTTGGGTTTGGTCGTAGACGCCGTACGGTATCGCAACGCCAAGTTCCTTGTCCCGGAAGTCGTGTGTTCGCACGCTCTCTGGCTGTCCCTTGGGCCGCCATTCACGCCCACCGTTCTTGAAATCTCCCACCAGTTCCCGCTTTTTTGCGTCGACCGAGACAACCGGCTCGCCGCGCCGTTGGAAGCTGCGCACCTTCTTGTTAATGTACTGAAACTGGGCGTCGCGATCGGGATGCTGCGTGCCCTCACGAGTCTTTCGGTTCGCCTGGAGGCTAAAACCGAGTTCCCGAAGCATGCGGGCGACCGTGCGGTACGTTATGTCATGGCCCAGTTTCTGCAATTCCTTTGCGAGCTTGCGAGTGCTTTTCGACGTCCACAACAACGGGGACGTCGGCTCGCCTCGCGTGGCTGGTTCCACCAACTTCTGCAGGTCCGATTCGAGTGCCGCGTCGTGCTCCGCCAACCGCCGCCGACCACCCCCCGGCCGACGAATCCTCCCTCCCATGATCTCGTCGGCCAAGTCCGGGAAACCTTCCTCAATTTCCTGAACACCCTTGTGGATTGTCGCACGGGAGATCCCAGTAGCCCGAGACACGACCGAGATACCACCACGACCAATCGCCATGGCTTCACAAGCCGCCCAGCGACGTTTTAGCTTTTCATTCATCATGGACTGCAGCCTGCTAAACTTTTCCGCAACGACTGGTGCCATCGTCGTACATCCTTGTACAACGTGAACAGGACAACGCCTTCAAAGATGCAGTTCATAGCACTTCTGGTCCAATTGGTCAAGTTATTTTGTCACAGTTCCTAAGCGAGGAGAGTAGCATCTTGCCTTTCTTTCGTCCCCATCGCCTCGGGAAACGAGTCCAGCCCGACGCGTAAGCGAGCAAAGTAGCATCTTGCCTCACTTACCCGTCGGGTTACGAATCCGTGACAGCAGTTGGCATGTTTACGATCAAGGCCGTCATTGCGATCACCTGAAGTCCGCAATAAACTTCTCTGCAAATCTCTTGACAGCCCCTTACGCCGCTTGTATCAATGTATTAATACAAACGTTGCCCGGGGTCCCGAGGCCGAGCAGGGCGCTCATGCAGATCCGAATCTCTTCCAACGACGGCGTCCCCATCTACCTGCAGATCGTCAACCAGATCAAGTACCTGGTGGCCTCGGGGCGCCTTGCACCCGGCGACGAAATCCCGCCCATTCGGGCGCTGGCCGAACAACTCCTGGTGAACCCAAACACTGTCGCCCGGGCTTATCGGGAACTGGAGACCGCCGGCGTCGTCGAAAAGCGGCGCACGGCCGGAACGTTCGTGGCCGACGCCGGGTCGAAGCTGAGCCGGCGCGAGTGCCGGAAAATTCTCGCGGAACGCGTCGACGCCCTGCTGGCCGAGGCGCAGCAGATGAAGATCCCGACCACTGATCTCGTCCGGCTGATCGAAGAACGGCAGCAGCGGATGGAATCGTCGCCCAAACAGGGGAGAGAAACGAATGATTGACAGAACTGGACTTGACGGCGAGGCAGTCGTTTCGACGGATGGGCTGTCGAGGCGATTCGGCAAAGTGGTGGCCCTCGACGACGTGACCCTTGCCGTGCCCCGCGGGGCCGTGTTCGGGCTGGTCGGCGTCAACGGGGCGGGCAAGACCACGCTGCTCAAACACGTGCTCGGACTGCTGCGAGCCAAAACCGGGACGGTTCGCGTCTTCGGACTCGATCCGGCCGTCGACCCTGTGGGCGTTCTCTCCCGAATCGGCTACCTCGGCGAAGAAAACGATCTGCCGGGCTGGATGCGGGTCCACGAACTGATCGCCTACACCAGCGCGTTCTATCCCACCTGGGACGAAGCCTATGCACAAAAGCTGCGCGAGTCGTTCCAGATCGATCCGGCGGCCAGGGTGAAGAACCTCTCGAAGGGCCAGCGAGCGCGAACCGGACTCCTGTTGGCCCTGGCCCATCGCCCCGATCTGCTCGTGCTCGACGAACCTTCCTCGGGCCTCGACCCGATCGCCCGCCGCGACATTTTGGAGGCCGTGGTCCGCACCATCTCCGAGGAGGGAAGAACCGTTCTCTTCTCCTCCCACCTGCTGCACGAGGTCCAGCGAGTTTCCGACCACATGACCATGCTCCACGAGGGCCGAGTGGTCTTCTCCGACGAGTTCGACCTGATCCAGGCCTCCTATCGCGAACTGACGATTCGTTTTCCCGAACCCCAAACCCAGCCGCCGCCGATCCCCGACACCCTCGGCTGGCGAGGCATGGGGCACGAGTGGTCGGCCGTCTGCCGCGGGTCGATGGATGAAATCCGCGCCGCCGTCTCCGAAATCGGCGCCCGCATCGTTGAAGACCATACGCCCTCCCTCGAAGAAATCTTCATCGCCCAGGTGGCCAGCGAAAGCCCCGTAGGTGCGGAGAACTGATCATGCGATCTCCATCAATCGCCGTCGCCTGGGAGATAGGGGCCCGCTACCGCTGGTGGCTCTGGGCCGGGTTTGCCTACTACCTCGTGGTCGAAACGGCTTGCCGTCTGCTACCCCAGGGGGCCGTCTATTCGGCGCTGCACCTCTACCTGATCGGGCCTCTCATCATGACCGCACCGCTGGGACTGGTGCTCATGTTTGTATGCGATCCCCAGACCGACCTGTCCAGCGGCGATTCACTCTTCCCCCCGAGGCGGTTCACCTTGCCCCTTTCCACGTGGGCGCTGGTCGGCTGGCCGATGCTCTATGGAGCGGCGGCCATGTTCCTCCTCTGGCTGGCCCTTATCCTCCCTGCCCTGCGAACGCTCCGCCCGGAAATCACTCTGCTCGATCCGGCTTTGCTGGCGGCCGCCTGCCTGGCCTGGGTCCAGGCGCTGGCCTGGACACCCTTTGGGCTGCCGTATCTGCGAGTAGCCGCAAGTGTGCCGCTCGTCGTCGGAGTTCTTATTTTGCCCGTTCTCGCCGCATGGCTTGGCATACCCCGTATCGTCATTCTCGCCGGCCTCGCCGTCCAGATCCCGATTGCCTATGCCGTCGCCGTTGCGGGCGTCGCCCGTGCCAGAAGGGGAGACAACCCGCAGTGGAGCCGGATCGTCCATGCGGCCACGTGCCTCGTTCGCTGGTATGAGGCGGGCGAGCGCACGTTCCCCACGGCGAAGGATGCCCAACGCTGGCTGGAGCAGCGGCGAAACGGACCGGGCCTGACCGTCGCCCTCCTCCTGTCGACTCCCTTCGTGGTCGGGCTGAGCTTCTTCACTGCCGTGCATCCGATACCGGAACTCCCCATGCTGGCGTGGATCGCCTCACCGCTCTGCATGCTCTGGCTCCCCGTGGCGTCCTCCGTATCGGCCGGGGCGGAATTCGGACTGTTCCGCGTCTCGCCTCGAGACTCCAATCCGTGCGCCTTCCTGGCAACGCGGCCTATGACCTGCACCGATTTCGTCTTCGCCAAACTCCGCACCGCTCTCCACGCCGTGCTCGTCTGCTACGCCGTCGCCGTGCCGGTCTTCCTGCTCACCACACTCCTCACCGGCTGGCATCGCAAGCTGCTCGACGGCCTGCTCTACCTGTCCGGCGGATCCGCCGTTGGGGCGATCGGAATCGTCCTCCTCGCCCTTCTCTTGCTCCCCGCATTGACCTGGAAATGCTCCGTCGAAAACATGTTCATCGGCCTTTGCGGCCGGAAGTGGGTCACGAACATCGCCATTCCCGGCACTGCCGTCGCGTTCTGGTCCCTGCCTGCCCTGGGCTGGTGGCTCTACAAAAGCCCGGCAGTCCTGCACTTCCTGGTAAACGCCGCCCCCTACCTGCTCGTCCTCCTGGTCGTCGCAAAACTGGCACTCGCCGGACACGTCTACCGCGTGCTGAGACGAAGGCAACTGATCGAACCGCCCGCAGCCCAACGCGTCGCCGCCCTATGGCTCGCCGCGGTGATCCTTCTGAGCGGATTGGCCCTGTGGCTGATCCCCTCATCGATCCTTCCCTGGCATAGCGCCGTGTTCGGCGCCGTTCTCCTGGTCCCCATCGTGCGGATCAGCCTGGCCCCCCTGTCGCTGGCGTGGAATCGGCATCGGTAGGGCAGATACCAGGATCGCCGTGTCAGGAGCCTTGCCGGAGTAGAAAGCGAGGTAGTGTGTGCGGCCGATCGCGGTGGCGTTCACATTGCCCGCGTCGAACGTGACCTGACTGCCGGTGGCGACCGCCTCGGAAGCGGGCCAACCGAGCGGATTGCCAAAGACGGCGTCCGGATCGACGACTCGACGCCGAAGGATGCCCTTGCCGCGCTCGTAGTAGTAGTTGCTGAGCAGACCGGTTTCGGCGTCGAGGATCAGGCTGGGCGTGGAGGCGGTGACATCGCCGATGTTGGTTTGCCCGCGGGTCCACGTTGCGCCGTAATCGGTCGATACCATCTGGAATTGAGATCGGGTTGAGGACGTGCCCGTTATCTCCGTGCGTGCGATAGCGAGAATCCTGCCGTTGCCGAGATAGACAGCGGAGGGCTCGGTCGGCCATTGCGGTTTGGTCAACTCGGACTCGACGGTGGTCTGCGTCCAGGTTGCGCCGTTGTCGCTGCTGGTCAGCTTGCCCCAGGAGTGGCCCGGGCCGTCGTCGCGGTAATCGCCCGCGAACCACATCGCCATGAGCCCGACCGTGGGGACCGCGAAGACGTCGGTGATCTGCACGGGCGTCACGGCGAGATTCGGCGTCGCCACGAGTTCGAACGTCGCGCCGTCCGTGGTGCGGTAGAGGTCGTGGTTCCACTCCTTTCCGCCGATTCGCCGCACCCAGAGGAACATCGCCCCCGTGGAGTCGAGTCCCTTGCCGACGGCGACCTCGCCATATTTGGGCGTATCGGCAACCACCGTTTCCGCGGTCCACGTCTTTCCGCCGTCGGTGGACGTGCGGGCGTAAACAGCACGGGCGTCTTCGCCGATCGAGTGCCCCGAGCCTCGGCTATACACGCAGACCAGCTTCTCGCCGAGAGCCTGGATCATCGGCCACGAGTTGTAGCCGCTCACGTTCTGCACGACATGGGGCTCTGCGAGCCCGTCGAGCGGCGTCGGCTTAACCATGGCCAGGCCCGTGGAGCGGGTGGACGAGTCGGCCGGATCGTCCGCCCCGAAGCCGGCAACGGTGGAGGCCAGCAGCGCCATGGAGAGGAGGGTTATTCGCATGACAACCTGGCTGAAAACGAGGAAGGAACCGGCGACGACGTGCTTGACAAGTTCTGACCGTAAAGGCTGGATGGAAGGCATGATTCGGTTCTCGATGTTTGCTTGGCCAGATGGGCTGCGTGATTCGCGGTACGGGAGTTCCGAGATAGCGGCCCCTTGTGTCATTCGCGCCGTCCCATCCGTCATTCCCACCTCAATTCTGCTCTCTTGTCTCTTCGGTTGTCAACCGCCAGCTTCGACAACCGACGTGGGTCACATCGTCCGCCTCGTTTCAATCCACGCTCCCCGCGCGGGGAGCGACGGCGTCCCGCCTTCCAACCCTGACGCCCTTCTCGTTTCAATCCACGCTCCCCGCGCGGGGAGCGACAGCCGTCAACAAGGATACTGACGAACTATACGCCGTTTCAATCCACGCTCCCCGCGCGGGGAGCGACATATTGGTATGGCCTAATACCAGAGGGGTTGCTTGTTTCAATCCACGCTCCCCGCGCGGGGAGCGACTTAGCTCCACCTCTTTCCAGGATGGCACCGAAAGGTTTCAATCCACGCTCCCCGCGCGGGGAGCGACCGACGATAGGTTGCTGCCCGATGGTCCCAATAAAGGTTTCAATCCACGCTCCCCGCGCGGGGAGCGACGGCATCACCGAGGGTAAACACGTCCGAAGTTTTCGGTTTCAATCCACGCTCCCCGCGCGGGGAGCGACAGCAGACTACGAAACCGAGCAGAACAAACAGGCAGTTTCAATCCACGCTCCCCGCGCGGGGAGCGACCGATGGCTTCGCTGAGCGTCCACGGATTACCCTCGGTTTCAATCCACGCTCCCCGCGCGGGGAGCGACTGTTGGCAAAGTCGCAGCCGTCTGTGGACATCTCGTTTCAATCCACGCTCCCCGCGCGGGGAGCGACTTGGTGGGGATTGTCGGCCGCCCGTCGGCCGATACTGTTTCAATCCACGCTCCCCGCGCGGGGAGCGACATTACACCGCGGAGGATAGCCGCTATATCTGTCCAGGTTTCAATCCACGCTCCCCGCGCGGGGAGCGACTTAGCTCCACCTCTTTCCAGGATGGCACCGAAAGGTTTCAATCCACGCTCCCCGCGCGGGGAGCGACATCTCGTCTGGTGGGTCAAGACTGCCGTGGCAGTCGTTTCAATCCACGCTCCCCGCGCGGGGAGCGACCGACGATAGGTTGCTGCCCGATGGTCCCAATAAAGGTTTCAATCCACGCTCCCCGCGCGGGGAGCGACGAATCATTGAAAGCAGAATTGGGCGATTTGGTCTGTTTCAATCCACGCTCCCCGCGCGGGGAGCGACCATTTCTCCCGGACCCGCCGGGTACGGTGCCGTTGTTTCAATCCACGCTCCCCGCGCGGGGAGCGACGCGGGTGTGTTGATCTGTGTCGGCGAGCGGCGGATGTTTCAATCCACGCTCCCCGCGCGGGGAGCGACACCCGGCGGGAACCGGGAGAAATGAGGTGAGAAGATGTTTCAATCCACGCTCCCCGCGCGGGGAGCGACCCGGCGGTGGGAGCGTTTCGGATACTGCTTACGCGGTTTCAATCCACGCTCCCCGCGCGGGGAGCGACTTCCTTGGGTAGGGTGTTTTGGAGTGCTGGGGACGGTTTCAATCCACGCTCCCCGCGCGGGGAGCGACCGAGTGACTGGCCGAATAGCATTACACTCAATCTGTTTCAATCCACGCTCCCCGCGCGGGGAGCGACTCGGCCGGGGCAAGCCCAGCCTCTCGCCCACCGAAGTTTCAATCCACGCTCCCCGCGCGGGGAGCGACCGCGAGTGTCCCACGTGGCCAGCAACGCCTTATCGTTTCAATCCACGCTCCCCGCGCGGGGAGCGACCCGCAACCGACGGCGAGCAGCTCGCCGCCGTCCTGTTTCAATCCACGCTCCCCGCGCGGGGAGCGACATTAGACCAGCCCCCCCGTAAGGATGGCAGTTGAGTTTCAATCCACGCTCCCCGCGCGGGGAGCGACTCGCCCTCGCCGCTGTCTTCGCAGCAGACGAGGACGTTTCAATCCACGCTCCCCGCGCGGGGAGCGACCTCACGGCCGCCGAAGCACGCGCAGAGCGATTGGTTTCAATCCACGCTCCCCGCGCGGGGAGCGACGACCCCTCCCCTCCCCTGCCCCACTGAACCCACTTGGTTTCAATCCACGCTCCCCGCGCGGGGAGCGACCGGGCATGGGGACGAGCGTGATCGCACCGGCACGGTTTCAATCCACGCTCCCCGCGCGGGGAGCGACCGAAGGGCCGCCGGCCTCGCTCGCACCTGGCACGCGTTTCAATCCACGCTCCCCGCGCGGGGAGCGACGAAGGGCCGCCGGCCTCGCTCGCACCTGGCACGCGTTTCAATCCACGCTCCCCGCGCGGGGAGCGACCCGGAGAAGCCGACCAGGTCGCCAGGCATCGGCAGTTTCAATCCACGCTCCCCGCGCGGGGAGCGACTTCTCGGGCTGCTCGATGGGGCTGACGTCATTCCGTTTCAATCCACGCTCCCCGCGCGGGGAGCGACCCGCATAGCCTGCAGGAGTCCGTCGAGCGCCGCAGAGTTTCAATCCACGCTCCCCGCGCGGGGAGCGACGAGGCCTGCTTCGTGTGCGACCAGTCGAGCCGACGGTTTCAATCCACGCTCCCCGCGCGGGGAGCGACATGGGGTGTTGGCCGGCATCAGTACTGGACACGCGTTTCAATCCACGCTCCCCGCGCGGGGAGCGACGTCTTTCGGGTCAACACCATCCGATTTCCCGAGCTGTTTCAATCCACGCTCCCCGCGCGGGGAGCGACGGGCGAGATCGCCGGGTACCATTGCACGGCGGACGTTTCAATCCACGCTCCCCGCGCGGGGAGCGACGCCGTGGGTAAGAGGTTGCGTACTCGCGCACCGGTTTCAATCCACGCTCCCCGCGCGGGGAGCGACCGGCCGAGGCGGAGCAGCCGTTGTTTGCGGTGCAGTTTCAATCCACGCTCCCCGCGCGGGGAGCGACACGAAATGCGGCGGCGAGCGGCGTCCCAGGGAGGTGTTTCAATCCACGCTCCCCGCGCGGGGAGCGACAGGAGGGGCAATAATCCTCCGCGATCCTATGAATAGTTTCAATCCACGCTCCCCGCGCGGGGAGCGACAGCTTCCGCCAGCCCTTGTGGCTGCTTGGTAGGGTTTCAATCCACGCTCCCCGCGCGGGGAGCGACGTCGAGTTGACGGCGCCCCCGTCGGGTCAGTCGAGTTTCAATCCACGCTCCCCGCGCGGGGAGCGACCCACTCGCCAACCGCTAGCCGGGCCCGCGCATGAATGTTTCAATCCACGCTCCCCGCGCGGGGAGCGACGGGGAGGGCTGTCGGATGGAGACAGGACCCACGGTTTCAATCCACGCTCCCCGCGCGGGGAGCGACGCCGGCGAGCCGATCCGAGCCGCGCGGTCACCCCTGTTTCAATCCACGCTCCCCGCGCGGGGAGCGACGGTTGCGACATAGCTTGCCTCTTCACGTTAAAGGGTTTCAATCCACGCTCCCCGCGCGGGGAGCGACGTGAGGTGGCATCATGTCGACTATTACCCTTCGCGTTTCAATCCACGCTCCCCGCGCGGGGAGCGACCTGTGGCTGGGGCTACGATCCGGTTCGCCGTTCGTTTCAATCCACGCTCCCCGCGCGGGGAGCGACGCGAAAGTCGCAATCCCCTGCCAACCATCTGTGAGTTTCAATCCACGCTCCCCGCGCGGGGAGCGACGTCAGCTCCGTGACGCGGAGGTATTCGATGGGGCCGTTTCAATCCACGCTCCCCGCGCGGGGAGCGACGCAGGCGTGGACAAGGCGGAGGTCGGCTGCTTTCAGTTTCAATCCACGCTCCCCGCGCGGGGAGCGACACCTTGCGGCCTCGGCAAGGGCCGTCAATGACGCGTTTCAATCCACGCTCCCCGCGCGGGGAGCGACGGGTGCGAGGGTCAGGGGGCTTCGCGATGCGGAGGTTTCAATCCACGCTCCCCGCGCGGGGAGCGACACAGGACTTGGAGGTGCATCATGGAAACAGCAACGTTTCAATCCACGCTCCCCGCGCGGGGAGCGACGTCGAATCGCCGTACTACGGCGAGTACATAGCGGTTTCAATCCACGCTCCCCGCGCGGGGAGCGACCACAATAACGCGCCGGCTGTTCGCCGATCTTACCGGTTTCAATCCACGCTCCCCGCGCGGGGAGCGACTCTACGCGGCCGTGTGCCGCTGGAAGCACGGCCAGGTTTCAATCCACGCTCCCCGCGCGGGGAGCGACGTGAGGCCGGCGGCCCTTCGTCCTCGTCTGCTGTGTTTCAATCCACGCTCCCCGCGCGGGGAGCGACCAGTGGCCGGGTGACCAGATCGAGGCAGTGGAGCGGGTTTCAATCCACGCTCCCCGCGCGGGGAGCGACAGCCAGTCGCGTTCCACGGGGGAGCGGATTAAGTAGTTTCAATCCACGCTCCCCGCGCGGGGAGCGACCGTCGGCGGTGTGCTCTACTGGTGCGGGGACAACACGTTTCAATCCACGCTCCCCGCGCGGGGAGCGACCAAGTTCGAGATCGTTTCGGGAGGGGCTGTAGTCGTTTCAATCCACGCTCCCCGCGCGGGGAGCGACGCGAAAACACTGACCGAAGAGCAAGCGGCCGAACTGTTTCAATCCACGCTCCCCGCGCGGGGAGCGACGGTTTTTTCAGTCAGGTGCGTATCAATCCTGCTGTGGTTTCAATCCACGCTCCCCGCGCGGGGAGCGACGTGCGTGCTGCAACTGCAAATTATCGTATGTGAAGTTTCAATCCACGCTCCCCGCGCGGGGAGCGACGAGTTCGGCCGAGACTGACACCTCCGCAACCCTTCGTTTCAATCCACGCTCCCCGCGCGGGGAGCGACACATTAGTGCTGTGAGTGCGATCGACGTACACGTAGTTTCAATCCACGCTCCCCGCGCGGGGAGCGACCCGGTTTGCCCGCGTGGGCGGCTGACACCGACACGTTTCAATCCACGCTCCCCGCGCGGGGAGCGACTCTGTGGGCAGTGCCGCTATTTATACATCCGGAGGTTTCAATCCACGCTCCCCGCGCGGGGAGCGACCGGCCGCGGAATCTCAGGGAGCTTGGCTCGTGTTGGTTTCAATCCACGCTCCCCGCGCGGGGAGCGACCCCCTTCCGTCCCCGTCCCGGTACCGGCCTTGCTACGTTTCAATCCACGCTCCCCGCGCGGGGAGCGACGAGCAGGTCGTCGAGTAGCTCGTACCACGAAACACGTTTCAATCCACGCTCCCCGCGCGGGGAGCGACATCCCAAACTTGTCCAGCACAATCAGCGGGATTTGTTTCAATCCACGCTCCCCGCGCGGGGAGCGACTCCCGAGGAGAGATTGGAGTTGGGCGTAGGTCAGTTTCAATCCACGCTCCCCGCGCGGGGAGCGACCCGCACTGTTTGCTGTGACACAGCAAGAGGTGTCAGTTTCAATCCACGCTCCCCGCGCGGGGAGCGACGCGAACGACTCCACCACGCGGCCGTGGATGCCTGGGTTTCAATCCACGCTCCCCGCGCGGGGAGCGACGGGTGGTAATGTGCAAGTGATACAGTGGGCAGGCGGTTTCAATCCACGCTCCCCGCGCGGGGAGCGACTCCCCACCGGCCCGCCCGTCCTGGTCGCAGTCGTGTTTCAATCCACGCTCCCCGCGCGGGGAGCGACAATCCGTCCCCATGCAATCAGTATAGTGGGGGTCAGGTTTCAATCCACGCTCCCCGCGCGGGGAGCGACAATGATGGTGGCATAGGTGCGATCAGCGGAGCAGGTTTCAATCCACGCTCCCCGCGCGGGGAGCGACCGTCGATCTCGGCCGTCACGTGGCAGAGTTCGTGGTTTCAATCCACGCTCCCCGCGCGGGGAGCGACTAGAGCCGATCGGCCAGCAGGAACCCGACACGCGGGTTTCAATCCACGCTCCCCGCGCGGGGAGCGACTCGAAACGTTCTTCCGCCAGATGAGTGATGACGAGTTTCAATCCACGCTCCCCGCGCGGGGAGCGACTCCATATCACCGTTTCGGGGTCACAGAGAGACACGTTTCAATCCACGCTCCCCGCGCGGGGAGCGACTCTCTTCGCCGCGATCGCAGCTTCCACGGCCGTCGGTTTCAATCCACGCTCCCCGCGCGGGGAGCGACATAGAATTGCGGAACACGACAGAACCTCCTTGCGAGTTTCAATCCACGCTCCCCGCGCGGGGAGCGACTAGCCGTGAAGGTGTTCAGCCGAGTTCATCATTCAGTTTCAATCCACGCTCCCCGCGCGGGGAGCGACTCGTCCAACGTGTTCACGTCCCAGGCCTCGGTGATGTTTCAATCCACGCTCCCCGCGCGGGGAGCGACCTTGTTTGTGCCACACCGCGGACAGCGGACGATCGGTTTCAATCCACGCTCCCCGCGCGGGGAGCGACCAGGCAGCGGCCACAACAGAGCCGCCGCAAGCAGTTTCAATCCACGCTCCCCGCGCGGGGAGCGACCACGAGAATCACGCATTGACCCACGTCTGCTACGTTTCAATCCACGCTCCCCGCGCGGGGAGCGACAAGCGGCGTCGGGTGAGGGCGAAATATTCGACGTGTTTCAATCCACGCTCCCCGCGCGGGGAGCGACCTGGTACACCGGGGCCAGTCGATCGACTCAGACGGTTTCAATCCACGCTCCCCGCGCGGGGAGCGACGCGACTTGCCCGACTGCACGCATCCGGTGATCGCGTTTCAATCCACGCTCCCCGCGCGGGGAGCGACCCATGTCGCGACAAGCCGTAGCCGATCTTGTCCTGTTTCAATCCACGCTCCCCGCGCGGGGAGCGACGCAGCCCCACGGCACCGGCCGGCTCGCCCGAGGGTTTCAATCCACGCTCCCCGCGCGGGGAGCGACACCTGACGCGGCTCGGCCGCGTAGGTCAGCTTGCGGTTTCAATCCACGCTCCCCGCGCGGGGAGCGACCTACGCCGATACAAAGGACGCAGCCGGCCCCTGGTTTCAATCCACGCTCCCCGCGCGGGGAGCGACCTGACGACCGGAACCACGTCGCGGCGGTTCAGCTCGTTTCAATCCACGCTCCCCGCGCGGGGAGCGACGCTGTACTCCTTCCAGTATGCAATCTCCTGCCTGTTTCAATCCACGCTCCCCGCGCGGGGAGCGACTCGAAGAGTTGGCATTCAATCCAGATTACGACAGCGTTTCAATCCACGCTCCCCGCGCGGGGAGCGACCTGTTGCCGTGGGGCGGCCCCTCGAGGTATCGCCCGTTTCAATCCACGCTCCCCGCGCGGGGAGCGACGACGTCCACGCTCCCCATGATCAGGTCCTTTCGAGTTTCAATCCACGCTCCCCGCGCGGGGAGCGACCCACCGGCTCGGTCATGGCGAACGAACTGAAATGGTTTCAATCCACGCTCCCCGCGCGGGGAGCGACGCATCAGCCGTGCCTGGAGCGGTGACGGTTCCGTGTTTCAATCCACGCTCCCCGCGCGGGGAGCGACCCACGCAGATCCACTCCCCTTTGTGGGTGACGCCGTTTCAATCCACGCTCCCCGCGCGGGGAGCGACGTCGGCCCATCAGAGTTTCCCCCTATGCCATTTACAGTTTCAATCCACGCTCCCCGCGCGGGGAGCGACTCCGGCGAAAGGAGATACTGCGATGAAGTGGAATGTTTCAATCCACGCTCCCCGCGCGGGGAGCGACCGGAGGGCGGATGGATATTCGACCACAACGCCCTGTTTCAATCCACGCTCCCCGCGCGGGGAGCGACGGTAAGTGCCGGACCGGGGCCCACGAAAGGGAGGGTTTCAATCCACGCTCCCCGCGCGGGGAGCGACTATCGATCCGGTGGTCTACGTCGACCCGTTGGGACGTTTCAATCCACGCTCCCCGCGCGGGGAGCGACCCGGCAAACGTGCTAGACCCTGCATCCATGCACTGTTTCAATCCACGCTCCCCGCGCGGGGAGCGACGCCGGTCCAGCCGCGATACGACAGCAGTTCACGCGGTTTCAATCCACGCTCCCCGCGCGGGGAGCGACCCCCGCGGATCTGCCTGATCCGATCGGCCAGGCCGTTTCAATCCACGCTCCCCGCGCGGGGAGCGACGGCCAGGGCGGCCGCCGCCGTGGCCACGCCGCAGTTTCAATCCACGCTCCCCGCGCGGGGAGCGACTTTCGTTTGTCGGCGGCAGGCAGAATCGGTACCAGTTTGTCAGCGGTGGTGGTACCGGTTAGCGGGTTGCCCGGCGGGTGGAAAGAGGGGCCGTGTTGCGGGATTTGAGTTTCCGCCGGGGGTAAGGCGAGATG
>Ga0209313_1001444_pt1 | contig 14979 bp, 18 predicted proteins | sample BioC13SIPDNA_3_FD_185748 | JGI IMG/M metagenome (GOLD analysis project Ga0209313, IMG submission 185748) | Anaerobic biogas reactor microbial communites from Washington, USA - Biogas_R2_B C13 SIP DNA (SPAdes) (version 2) | ecosystem: Engineered > Bioreactor > Anaerobic > Unclassified | place... | reverse complement strand
TGGTCTCGGGGATCCCCAGCCGGTGGGCGATGGCCCGCCGAGACAGGCCCTCCACGTCGACGAGGTTCCGGACCTTCTCCAGGAGCTGGGGGTCGATCTGGCGGCCCGTGGGGTGGGGCCGGTCCCAGTCGAGGTGCTTCGCGAGCGCGTCCCGGTCCTGGTTGAACCGTTCCTCGGGGGTCTTCGCTGCCCAGATGCTGTACCGGCCGTAGTAGCTCTTCCCGGCCTCGTACTCGGTGATCCACGCGTCGCAGTCCTCGCGGACGGGGCAGGACCTGCAGATGGCCTTCGCCTCGTCGATCTGCCGGGCGTAGCGCTTGCCCCACCCTTCGGGGTGGTGCAGGTCCGGGTCCACCGCGGAGCAGGCGGAGCGGGCTCGCCAGTCGTGGTCCGTCACGGCGGACAGCAGGGTCGCGAGCAAGGGGGCGGTCACAGCAGTGGCTCCTGTCGTGTCAGGTGGGCGAGCCGGTTGCGGCGGGCACAGCGAGGACCCTGCCGGGCTACGTCGAAGGCGGACCGGGCGTGACGCAGGTCCGTGGACTGCCCGGCGGGCCGGGTGCTCCAGTCGGCGCGGCGCCGCTCCCCAGCGGTCACGAGCTCGGGCGGGTAGGAGGCGTAGGAGCCGTGCCCGTTGCCGCCCGGGGGGACGAGCACGCTGTCGGGGTAGGCGGCGAGGACAGCACCGAGGACCATCGCGCAGCCGAGGAGGTGCGCTGGGTCGATGGGGTGCCGCTTGCCGCCGGCGAACCCTGTCGGGGAGTTCACGGCCTCGACAGCCATCCGCGGCCGGTCCGAGTCGGTGGTGGGGTCGAAGTGGCCGCATCGGATCCGGTCGATGGCCCCGAGGACCCGGGCGATGTAGACGGTGCCGACCTCGCCGGTGTCGTTGAGGATCACGTCGTGGTCCAGGAGGGTCGCGGGCCTGGTTCCGGTGCGGATGAGGGCGATGCCGGTGCCGTCGGCTCCTGGGTCGATGCCGAGCCACAGGGTCATGCCGGTCGCCTCCCGGCCTTCCCGCGGCCGAGCAGGATCTCCCGGGCGTGGTTGACCCGGTGGATCGTCCACGTCACGGTCTCCTGGTGGCCGTATCGGTTCGACCGGACGGTGATGAGCCGGTCGGCGATGGTGGACGCGGTCCACCCGGCGGCGGTCAGGTGCATGACGGCGACTAGCTCCTCTCCGGTGATCTCCTGGCGTTGGCCGGTGGCGCGGGTTTCGGTGGACAGGTCGAGGACGATGTGTCCGGTGTCGTCGGGAACGAGGACGGCCAGGCGGAGTGGGTCGACGGTGATGTCGTTGGCCAGCCGCCACGCGGTGCGCTCTTGCTCGGTGAGTCCGGCGACGACTCCGGCGATGTCGGTGCGCAGGAGGGCTCTGGCCCGGCAGGGTTCGAGGACGGGGCAGGTGGAGCACAGAGCCTTGGCTGCCTGGACGTCGTCGTAGTAGTCGCGGGTGGCGGTCATGTCCCGGCGTGTGGCCGGGTGCCGGAACGTGACCTCGTAGGTGCCGAGGATCGTGGAGTTCTCGGTTTCGGTGGTGAGTTGGGCGAGGTCGAGGCCTTCGGCGAGGGCGTCGGCGCACTTCGCCCGCGTTGGCCAGTCCCCGTCGTTGGCGCGCTGGGTGAGCGCCGGGGATGTGGCTGCGGGGGCGAGGTGCGCGAGGGTCACGGGTGGTCGACCCCCGCGCTGTCACGTGCGACAGGGGTGGTGTGGTGGCGCGAGCGCCACCACACCACCAGGGCAGCGATAGCAAGTGCGACCTGGATCGCGACAACTCCGAGTGCCCCCGCAGTGAGGCCATCCATGTCCAGGATCAGCGCGGTGGCCTGGGCGAGCAGGCATGCGGGGAGACCGAGGTCAGCGCGTTTCCTGATCCACGTTGCGGTGGCATGGTCTCCGGATCGTGTCGAGGCATGGGCGGTGACCATGCCGGTCACGAATAGGGCGAGGGCTGCGGCTGACAGCACGAACAGTAGGTGGCTCATCGCGGAGGTGCTCCTGTCCGATCTGGGTCGTCGGGGTCGGTGAGGTCGTTTGCGATCATGTAGACGGCCCCGGCGAAGGCGTCGAGGACGTTGTCGCCGGGCCTGGGGTGACCCGCTGCGTACCGGGTTCGGGTCGCGGTTAGCTGCCGGTCTGCGACGTCAGCGATCTCGGCGAGTCGGTGTTCGAGGTAGACGGCGGTCGCTCGGGCTCGGTCCCGCTCGCCCCGGGCGGTGGTGACGTCGAGGGTGAGCTGGCGGACGGCGTCGCAGGAGGCTGCCCACTGCTGCCGCCAGATGTCGGCCTGGGTCCGCTCACCGGCGGACAGCAGCGAGGCGAGCATGAGCGCGAGCACGAACAGCAGCGCGAGGATCACGATCGCGGCGGGAACGGGGATGGTCACCGTGTCCACCCCCCGACGGGGGTGAGTTCGGCGTCCCGGTCCAGGTCCGCGCCGGTGAGCGTCGCCGGGGCGGTGGGGTCGGCCTTCTGGAGCTGGGCGCGGAGGGCCAGCGCGCAGGCCTTCCACGAGGCCACGGCATCGAGGGCCTTCTCGTCGTTGTCCCACCCGCGGGCGTACCACCCGACGAGAGCAGCGAAGGCCAGGAGGACCAGGTACGCGACGAGGGCGACGGCGTTCACGACGCCACCCCCACCGGCTGCTCCGCGGTCTCGACCGGGCGGGCCTTGCGGACCCACGGCAGCCGCAGGTGGGTCGCGCGCCGGGCGACCGCGGCGGAGTAGTACCCGGGCTCGATGACCCCGGCCTGCTTGAGCGCGCGGAGCAGTCGCCGGTACCGCCACCACGGCATCGGCGGGCAGTCGATCCACAGGTGGTAGTGCCCGGGGGTGCTGGACGGGATGGCGCGGACGGGCCAGTCCACGTCGAGGGCGACGGTGTGGTGGCCGGGCTGGATCGGGGCGTCCGGGTCGAGGATCCCGGCGAAGGGGTCGTCGGACGGCCCGCGGACCGGCTGCGGACCGGGGAGGACCTCGCTGGACACGATCCGGGCCAGCGGCGACAGCGGGACCGGGAACCGACGCAAGGCCTCCGAGTCGGTCTCGTCGTACTCGTGATCGCGGACCTCGCCCCAGTGCGTCTCGAGGTCGACGCAGTAGGTGACGTGCCGGTAGTCCGAGAGGGCGAGGGCGGTCCGGTGCATGTCGACCCGCTGCGGGGCGTGGGCGGCGATCAGCTCGGCGCACGACTGGAAGTCCCCGAGGTGCACGACCACGCACCGGGGGAACTTGACCTTGTCGTCGTGGAGGGCGACGACCTCGTCCAGCTGGACCTCGACGACCATGAACGTCTGGCCGTGGCCGAGGTTGAGGTAGGCCAGGTCACCGGCGCCCCACAGCAGACCGTGGAGACCTCCGCCGCACCTCGGTTCGGGATCCCAGTCGGGGGCGACGACCTCGGTGCCGGGCTGGGTGGGCCACTGGAATTGGCCCCAGCCGGTGATGGTGCCGTCGTCGTGGGGGGTGCAGGACCGGATCGCCAGGGCCTTGCCCGGTCGCGGGGTCCAGGTCGCGGTCATCGGGCGTCACCCGCGGCGGTGGCCACGGTCCCGTCCTCGATCACGATCCCGACGGAGCCGGACTCGTCCACCCGCTCGACCCACACCTGGCAGCCGTGCTCCGCGGCCATGGCCTCCAGCAGCCGCATCGAGTCGCCGTCCAGCAGGGACCCGTCGGTGACCCGGATGACCCGCATCCGGGGGTTCGCGGCCATCGCGACGGCGACGGAGACCTTGAGCCGCTCCGACGAGCAGCACTGGGCCAGCGGCACGCCCTGGTAGGTGAGGCCGGTGCCGTCGTCGGCGAACGCCAGGCCGGGCAGGGGCATCCGGGCCTCGGCGAGCAGGGTCCGGCGGGTCTCGTCCAGACACCGGATGTCGTCGGTGAGCTGCTGGGAACGGGCGGCGACGTCGGCGTGCTCGGCGGCGACTCGGCGGCGGTCAGCGACGGCGCGGGCGCGGGCGTTGCGGGCCTCGATGTCGCTGACCTCGGCGGTCAGGGCGTCCAGGTCCGGCAGCGCCTCGTCGCCGGCGTCCAGGATCTGCAGGATGTTGAAGTGCTCGCGGGCGGCCCTGTCGCGTTCCTCGGTGAGGGACTGGATCTGAGCGTCGAGGGCGGTCATCCGGGCGGACAGTTCCTCGGCGCGCTGCTCCCACTGCCGGTGTTCGTCGACGACGGCGCGGGCCGCGTCGAGGCGGGCCAGCGCCTCGGCGATCGTGACCTCGGACTCGGGGGCGTCGGGGTCATCGGGCATCCCGTCGAGGACGGCGGCCAGCCGCTTCACGTCCCGGTTGACCTCGGTGCGCTGCTCGTACAGATCGGCGCGTCGCTGGTCGAGCTCGGCGGGGTCCTCGTCCAGGTCCAGGACGGCGAGCAACTCGGCGACCTGCTCGGCCTCGCGCATCCCCAGGAACGCCACAGGGTCGAACGACAGGCGACCGAGCAGGGTGTCGAGGACGGTCTGCGGGGAGCGGTACCGGGCCCCGGTCGGGCTCTCGACGGTCAGCCGGGTGCCCTTCCCGGTCCAGGTGCGGGTCACGACCAGGTCGCCGAGGTCCAGCTGCACGCGGGCGGTGTCCGCGCCGTGCCGGATCGGGTCGGGGATGGTCCGGGCGGCCTGGGCGTTGCAGCACACGGCCCAGATGGCATCGAGGACGCTGGACTTGCCCTGCCCGTTGGCGCCGGAGACGACCACGACGTCCCCGCTGGGGGTGATGTCGACGGCGACGAGCCGCTTGAAGTTCTCGGCCTGCAGCCGGATGACCCGCAGGCCCTCCAGCGGATCCGGTCGTCCGGTGTCGACGGCGACGGGGGTGGGTGGCGCGAGGGTCACCTCTGGTCTCCTCTGCTGTCCAGGTCGCGGCTGACGGCCGCTGTGACGGGGTCGGGCTCGTCGGCGGGCGCGGTCAGGTCGTGCTCGTCGAGGTCGGGGACCGGAGTGCCGGTGATGGGTGCGCGGCGGTAGCGGCGGCCGGGGACCGGGTCGCCGTTGCGGATCGCGGCGTACCAGGCCCAGCGGCGGGCGGTCGGTTCGTCGGCGTACGCGGGGTCGGTGGAGGCGTCGCGGATCCAGCGGGCGGCGGTGACCCGGTTCACGCCCCACGTCTCCCGGACCGCGGACACGCCTTCGCCGGGGGAGGTGGCCAGGACGAGCAGGACGTCCCCGGCGGCCGGGGCGGTCGCCGTCCGGGTGGTGGCCGGGGCGGTCACGTTGAGGCTCCGGCGCGGGCGGCGTCGGCCATGGACATGCCGCCCTGCTGCTCGAGGTGCTTCGCGCACGCCTCGACGAAGACGGCGAGGGTGACCTTGTTGGCGTCGGCGGGCAGCAGCCCGGCGCGGACCCCGACCTCGCCGATCGCGGTCGGGATCGCTGCTGCGGCGGCGGCCTTCGCGCGGCGGGGTCCGAGCCCGGCGGCCATGCGCCGTAGGACCCGGGGGTCGTGGGAGTCGACGACGAGGCGCACGAACTCGGAGAGGGTCTCGGCCTGTGGCATGTCCGGCTCGGCGGAGGCGTCGGCGGGACGCTGTGTCTCCTGGGCGGGACGCTGCTGGGCGCTGCCGTTACGGGGGGCACCGCTGGCGGGACGCTGCTCGCGGGCGGCGGCCGAGTCGATGTCCGACGTCGCGCCGTCCTCACACATCGCCAGAGCGATCGCCGCGTCCGACTTCGACCACAGGTAGGTCCCGACCCCGAACCGCATCGCGGCGTTCCGGATCGCGTCCCCGATGATCTCCTTGACGGCCGACGCGCCGGACTTGCCGTCCGCGTCACCGAACCCGATCCGGGAGATGCCGAGCACGGTCAACCGGATCCACAGGGTGCCCTCGACGATCCGGGGCGGGCACGACGCGAGGTAGGCCCGAAGCATCTCGGGGTTGCCCGAAGAGATCGCCAGCTTGAGCATCTCCGGGTCCACGAGCCGGTTGATCGGCTCCCACCCCCAGGTCGGGTCGACCTCGTTGAGGCGCATCGTCACGCCCGCGTGGCCGACGTAGTGGAGGTGGATCGCGGGCAGTCCGTGGTACCCGCCGCAGGTGATGCCGTTCCGGTCGGGCCTCGTGCACTGGCCCTTCGGGGAGTCCCTCTTGATGGGCTGGGGGAGCAGCTCGACCTGGTCCTGAGGGAAGGGGGCGGCGAGGGCTGCCCAGCGAGGGTCGTTGGGGTCGGCGCCGGGGGTGATGCCGGGGACCACCAGGTCGGAGGTTGCGGTTGGCATCGTGGTGGTGGTCACGGCCGGGTCTCCTTCGCGTGGCCGGTGCACAGCCCGGCGATGACCGCGTAGTTGGAACAGGGGGTGCGGTGGCAGCCGTCCGGTTCGCTGGCCTTGAGGGAGTAGACGAAGTCCTCGACCTGCTCGGAGCTGATCTCGACGGCGAGGGCGGCGATCACGTCGCGGTCGATGGCCAGCTCGTAGACGGCGCGGGAGAACTCGTCGGGGCGGGCGGTGCCGATCGTGGAGCGGGACAGGACGATCAGCGCGGCGGCCAGGGTGCGGGGGTTCGCGGTGACGGCGGTGAGGATCCTGGCGATCACGTCGCCGGGGGAGGTGGGGGTGATGGCGAGGGTGTAGGTGTCGTCGGTGTTCTCGGCGAGGTCGACGACGAAGGGCCCGCTGTCGGGGTCGGGGGCGGGGGGTGTGGGGTTGGCGTCGCGGAGGATGCCGGTGATGAGGTCGCTGGTCACCGTGCTGGGCCGGGCGTCGGTGTGGTTCATGTGGGATGCTCCTGGTGTCTGGCCCCGTCAGCTGCTGGTCTTCGCGGTCCTATGCGCTGGTGGGGCCGGTTCGTGTCCGGGGCGGAGTTGCTGGTCGTGCGGGGTGGTGCAGGGTTGGGAGCGGCCCCTCCCCGGGCTCTGTGAGCGGCGGCCGGGTGAGGGGCCGCCAGCTCAGGGGGAGATGGGTCCACCGGTGTAGGTGGCGGTGATCCCGGGCAGGCAGACGCAGGCGGTCACGGTGGTGACGGCGAGGGCGATGCCGAGCTGGGTCCAGGGGTTGCGGGCGACGGCCCGGACACGGGCACGGAGCCGGCGGGCGGTCATCGGGCCGTCACCGCCTCGCGGCGCGAGGACCCTGACGTCCTCGGCTGTTCGGCCAGCGATTCCGAGGAGATCCGCTCGTGCACCGCCTTCGCGAGTACCCTCCAGTGACCGGAAGGGAGCTGGTGTGCCGGGAGGGTGCCCGCGGTGCAGTACCGCAGAACGGCCTGCCGACTCACGCCCAAGAGACGCGAAGCCTGGGAAGTCGTGTAGTACATCGGAACCGATGTCATGCACGCATTGTGTCGTTCACTGCTAGTCGTGTCAAGCACAACTGTCCGTGTCATCCGTTGACACGCATGTCAACTGTCCGATTTCATGGGGTGCATGAGCACTCAGCGTCATCCCGATCACCCGTTCGGCCGACCGCAACCACCCGGACACCCGCCCCCGCACCCGACCGTTCGGCCACATCCTCCCCGCACCCGGCGCGGCGTGATCAGTGCCATGGCAACGTCTGATCATGGAGCCCACCTGGAACAACGCCGTCACGGGATGGGCCATCGAACAGCGAGCCGCTGGCATGGCCCCCGGCAGCATCTCACTGTGGCGCCGCTACCTTAGGCGCCTCTCCCGAGCCCACCCAAGAGGCCCCTGGACCGTTACCCGGACCGACCTCATCGAGTGGCTCTCCCGCCCCGGCTGGTCCCCGGCCACCCGCCGCTCCGCCCGGGCCGCCGTCGCCTCCTTCTACAGGTGGGGCGTCGACGCCGGGAAGATCAGCATGGCGGACTCCCCGGCCACCCGGCTGCCGAAGGTCCGTACCCCCCGCGGCAGACCCCGGCCCACACCAGACGAAGTGATCCGCGTCGCCGTCTCCCGGGCCACCGTCCGCGTCATGCTGATGCTCCGGCTAGGCGCCGAATGCGGTCTGCGCCGCTGCGAGATCTGCCGGGTCCACACCCGCGACCTGGTCGGCCTCCGGCTATGGGTGCACGGCAAGGGCGGCAACGTCCGGGTCGTACCCGTACCAGCGTCCCTGGCCGCCCTGATCCGATCCAGGCCGCCCGGGTGGCTGTTCCCCTCCGGCAACGGGCACCTGTCGGCGCCCTACGTCGGCAAGCTCATCTCCCGGGCACTGCCCGAGCGGTGGACCGCGCACACCCTGCGGCATGCCGCAGCCACCGCATGGGCCGACGCCGGACTGGACATCGACGAGATCGCTGAACTCCTCGGTCACTCCTCCGCCGAGATCTCCCGCGTGTACAAGCTGATCTCGATGCGGAAGCTCGCCGACGGCGTCGATCGCGCCGCCCGCCGCCTCACCGTCATCCGACCGGACGACGAGGACGGAGAACTCACCGCATGAACACCCACAAGTCGCTACGGTTCGTGCCCATGAGGACACTCAGGACCATCGTGACGGCGCTCCTCGCCGCAGCGGTCGCCACCGGCTGCGCCACCACCAGCACCACCGGCCAACACGACATCACCACCACCACGTCGTCGGCGGCCGATGCCGAACCGGCCGCCGACGAACCCGCCGACAGCAGCGACCAGGTGGCGAGGGTCGGTGCCACCGGGTTCACCTACGAGGACGGGCTCAAGGTCGCCGTCCTCTCGGTCAAGCAGGTCCGCCGCGACCCCTACGCGGCCGGGGGGAAGCGCGGGCAGCCCGTCGTCGCCGTCAAGGTCCGGATCACCAACGGCAGCGACGCGAGGTTCGACCCGACGCTGGCCACCATCGGCCTTCGCGCCGGCCCAGATGGCACCGAGGCCGAGGGCGTCTACCAGGACGGCCTCGGCGACGGGTTCACCGGGAGCCTCGCGCCCGGCCGGGCCGCCACCGCCACCTGGGGATTCGCCGTCGACAAGGCCGACCTCGCCCAGCTCGACATCTCCGTCTCCCCGGGATTCGACTACGAGGACGCCCTGTTCACCGGGTCCCTGTAGACACAACGAAGGGGCTCCGCGGCTGGTGGACACGACACCAACCGCGGAGCCCCTGTGACGCCCGGGTCACCAGTCCAGGTACCCGGAACCCGGCTCCCACCGCCGGGCAGCTTCCTTACTCGAGCGCGGCCCTGACCGCGCAGTCCTTCGTCGCCCGCTGGACAACGGGACCAACCGTCGCCCCATACCACTCCCGGCCACGAGGTGGGCGGACACCGTCCTCATTCAGTGATCTAGCGATCGCCCGGTACGAATGCCCGGCTCGGCAGTCAGCCACGATCCTCGCCACCACATCGTCTGGAACTGCCGATCGCTTGTTCCGTTGTTGCTCGCTACGGCTTGCCCACCTGCAGTTTCCCGGCTCGTAGTCACCGTCAACGTCGATCCGATCGACCGAGTACCCCGGCCCAGGACGCGGTCCCATGTCCTCCAGGAACGCCGCGTAGGACTGCCTCCACCTGTCACACACTCGAATACCCCGGCCCCCATACCGGTTGTAGTTCGGGGCCTTCGGATTGGTACAGCGTTGAATCAGCGCCTTCCAGCTCCCGTACTCCGGGTGAGCCGCTCGCCACCTCGGGAAGTAATCAAGGTTCTCCCGGGTCCACCTGCGGCTGTGCTCGGCGTGGTTCCGCGATTGCATGGTCACGGCCGGAGTCCCAGCCACTGCAGGATCCGCCACCACCAGCGCCGCCACCACGCCACGGCATCGACTACCGGCTGCGGCCGGACGTCGACGTCGAGAGGGACCGGGACGACGGCGTCCCCGCGCTCCTCGAGGAGCCGGCCGAGGGTCGCCCAGGACATCCACGCCCGGCCGGCCACGCCCCACTCGGGTCCCCACGAGTTGTCGATCCACACGCGCTCGTTCTCGGCGTCGACCTCGGTGATGACGAGCTCGTGGCCGCCGCGGACGTACGCCCGACCGGCCAGCCACAGTTCCCCGTCGTCGCTGGGGAGATCGAACGAGCTGTACCAGTTGACCCCGATCAGCACGGGGTTAAGGCACGCGGCCCGGATGGTCTCCTCCAGGCCGAACGCCCACTGGTACCCGCCGATCAGTCCGCGGGCCTTCGCGGCCTTGCACACGCCGAGACCGGAACTGCCGGTGTCGTCGGGCGGGTAGGTGCCGGTGAACTCGTCGAGGCGCGTGGCCTCGGAGTAGATCGCGACCGCGAGGGCCTGATCCAGCAGCGGCGGATCCGGGAACACCTGCAGCGGGTCCCACGTCGGCGAGCACCCGAGCCCACCCACCATGGCGTTGCCCGTGCAGTTGTGGACCCCGACTCCTTCCGCGACGTAGGACTCGTCTCCCTCGACGCTGAGGTTGTAGACCGGGCCGTCGTACTCCGCCACCTGGAGCTCGCGCACCTTACGCCACACGTGCGACGCATCCTGACGACACCTTCCAGTGCCTGGTGCACAGCTCAACGTCCACTTCGGCTTGCGATGGACCGCAGCCGCGTTCTGAGGAGACTCCCGGTAGTCGAGCACCGGATGCAGACCCTCGGCCTGGGCGATGTCGTACATGTTCACGGCCAGGTGATGGGAGATCGTGACGCCTTCACGAGTCCCATCCGGCCTCACTGATCCATCGGTCGTGACCCAGCCGTCGAAGACGGCCCGTAGGAACTCCCGTGGTCCGTCGGACACGTCCCCATGGAGCCGCTTCCGGACAGTGTGGTCCCCACCGATTGATCGGAACAGCCTCGACCAGCCCGTCCCATAGAGAGTCACCCACGTGCAGTTGTTGGAGCGAACCGCGACGTGCGGAGTGACTCCGAACATCTGCTCACAGATGCGCACGGTGTCGCGGATCTGATTCTGCTTCTTCTCGGACCCGAAGGTCCAGCGGACCTTGTTCCCGTCAGCGTTCCCATCCGCGAGCCACAGACCCAGCAGCCGACCGAAGTCCGGACTGAGTTCGATCTTCTCAGGAAGGGTGTTCGCGCTGGCTGGAAGCTTCCCAACGTGTGGGGCGACCACGAGGTAGCTCTTGCCACCGCCCACGTACTTCGTGAGTGCGACCTCGTCTCCGATCCGAAGGTCGCGAGCCTCCACGTAGCCGCGGGAGGTGAGCACGGGGTGCTCCCTGGTCATGCACAGGTGGGAGTGTCCCCAGAGCTTGATGCTCAGGAGCCCGGCTGAGTCATCCCGGACCATGGTCCGCATGACCCGTCCTGTACGGCCTTCGGCGGTCACTACCCGCTCGAGGAGTCTGACGTCCTCGATCTGGCGTTCGCTGCCGTCGGCCATGCGGATCAGAGTGCCTGGCGGGAAGCAGGACCCGAGCGCGCCCTGATCCAGGATGCCGATGTGCCGCTCGTGCCGCACCGACACCACCGCGTCGGCCAGCGGAGCCCGGTACGCGCGGGACCGGGCGTCGTGCCAGACGTTCCGACCCAACCGCCCCGAACCTGGGGCGACCGCCGGTCGCTCCGGGATCCGCTCCCGGTACTGGTCAGCGCTGGTCACTGGCGGGAGGACAGCGCCCGGCGGGCCGCGGCCGGCGTCAACCCGCCGCGCAGCAGCGACAGCACCGCCGACGCCGCGATCGCCAGCAGCGCCATCGGCCAGTCGACGTCGAGCCACCCGGCCCAATCGGTGCCGAGCACGGCCAGCGCGGCGCCGGCGAGGGTGATGACCAGCCGCTGCCACAGCACCGCACCCGACGTCCCGGCGACGAAGGCGAGCACCGAGGCGATGGAGCCGCCGACGAGCAGGCCAGCCGTCCCGGCCCAGTCGATGCCCGTGACCTGCCCGGCCGCGACCAGGGCGAGGATCGGGGTGATGACGTCGATGGCCTGCCGGCGCAGGCGGTCGAGCAGGTCGAGCCACGCGGCCCGGTCGTCCAGAGCTGGCACGGGATCCTCCCGATAGATGATCGGCATGACGGGTCCTCCCGTCTGTGTGATGGTCTGCCCGGGTTCCGACACCTCGGGCAGGTCAGGGCCGCACCTGCGCGTAGATGGCGCCGCCGAGCCCGAGGAGCGTCACGACGGCGGCGACGATCGCGGCGATCCCCCCAGCGGTGTTCCACCACGCTGGCCGCCGAGCAGCCTCTTGCCTCTCGGCTGCGGCCCTCTCGGCGGCGGCCTCCCGCTCCGCCGCGGCACGCGCCGCCCGCTCCTCCGCGAGGCGCCGCATGTCGTCCAGGTGCTGCTGGGTGAGAGCCTTCATCTCGGTCCGGAGTTGGGCGAACCCGATCTCCAGGCTGGACATGCGCGAGTTCGCCGATGTCTCCCCAGCCTGAACGCGCTCGATGAGCGACGTCATCTGCTGGAGAAGCTGGACGACCATGCCGCGCAGTTCTCCGAGCTGCCCGGCGAGGGCGACGTCTCGCTCGTGGTACTCCTGGCCCGCCACGCCTTCTATCCCTGCGGGGTCAGGGCGGCAGCGATCCGGGCCACGACCTGGCCGAGGACGTCCTCGGTGACCGCGGCGAGCTGCTCGCCGTCCAGGCCTCCGGGGTTGGACACGATCGCGTCGAGGACGTTGGCGAGGCCGGTGACCTGCCCCTGCACCTCGCCGACAACCTGGGTGAGCTGGGCCAGTGCGGCGGCGAGGGTCTTCACGGCGGCGAGGGTCTGGGTGGCGACGCCGCGTTCCTGGTCCTCCCACCGCTCCAGTTGGGAGAGCGCGGTCCCGAGGGCGATCCCGGAGCCCTCGATCGGCTTACCGGTGGCCGGGTCGAGGTTCGGGAGCTTGCGGGTAGCCACAGCAGCAGCTGCGGCGTCCGCCACTGCCTTGACCGCTGCCGGGGTGAGGTCGACGGTGGCCATCTTGCCCTCCTCGATGGTGTCTCGAATCGCAGACCGGAGGTCACCGGCCCACGAGCGGTCGATCTTGCGGCGGGTCCACTCGCGGTGCTCGATGTTGCTTCCGGGCCAGGCCGGAACGCTCCACCCCTGCGCCTCGCAGATGGCGCAAGCCGCCCGATGCCCGACCTCCAGCAGGGCGTCCGGCCAAGGGGTCGAGTCGCCGGGATGTAGGTACTCGAAGCCCCAGAAGAAGGGGTTCCCGTCGGTGTCATCGGAGCCCGGCGCCTGGCCGGCGTACTCGCCTACACGGACCCGGCTGAGGGTCGTGGATGACCCCATCCCGGCGTGGTTGACGTTCCCCCAACCGATCAACCATGCGCACACCTCGCTGGTTCCGGGGATCATCGCGGGGGCGAGGTGGCACAGCGGCCCGGGGACGTCGGTGCGCCCGTTGCGGAGCAGGTTGAGCATCTGCTCCTGGGTGGCTGCGGTCGTGAGCAGCTTCGCGCTGCCGGTGGTGTGGTGGTGCACCAGCCCCTGCGGGTCCCACCCGCCAGGGGTCGTGTGCGAGTACCAGGGCTTCCCGTCGGGCTCGTAGGCCCGCACCGTCACGCCCCAGTCCTTCAAGGCGGTGACGAGTTGGGCCGGTGTGACCGCCATGGTTGCGCCTCCCACGAGGATCGGGGTCACGACGCCGGGCCGGTCAGGCGTCGAACATCTCGATAAGCACCGGCACCCACGCCCCGGCCGGCACCGACGGGGTGGGTAGGAACGCCCACTCGCAGTGCGGCCGGACCGTGACCGTCACCGGGGCAGACACCTCGGAGATGAACTCCTCGTACTCCTCGACCTCGTCCCGGCCGACCGTCAGCGTGAACGCGACCTCGGTGCCAGCGTCGGTCGCTGGTGCGAGGAACGACGGGGTGGGGACGTGGGCACTCGGCTGCAGGGTGACCGCCGGGCCAGAGACCTGCGACCAGGACCACCACGTGGGGTGCCCGCTGGAGGCGAGCCCGTCGAGATACACCCGCTGCAGCGAGTCGACCTCCTGGTCCAGGCCGGGGTTGGCCACCAGCAGGACGTCGGTGTGCACCGACAGGTCGTAGAGGCGCCGGCGAGGCGCGAGATCGGTGACGACCTCCAGTTCGTACAGGCGTGCCCGGACCCGCGGCTCGCTGGTGACCTCCAGTTCGTGGAGCCGGGCGCGCACCGGCGGCCGGGTGGTGACCTGCAGCCGATGCAGTCTCGCGGTGGCCATCGTCAGTCCCGGGTCACACCGACGCGGCGACCGTGAGCGTCAGCGCCGTCGGGTCGGTGATGAGGGCGTTCTCCGTGGGGGTGAGGATCCATTCTCCGGCGACGATGGTGTCGGTGACTCCGGTGTGGGTCCTGGTCGCGATCGTCGTGCTGCCCTGCTTGAGGGTGAGGACGTAGGTGCCCGTCGGGGAGGCTTCGTCCATCCCGAGCCGGTAGTTCAGGGTCTTGGCACCGACGGGCATCGGGTCCAGCGACAGGATGAGGGGGTCGGAGACGGGGTCCTCGCTGGACTGCGCGTAGGAGGCGTCGGAGGAGTCGGCCAGCGCGGCGGGGATGTCCGCGGCACCGACCACGGTCCATCCGCCGGGGTCGGACACCGCGTAGGCGTGGGCCGTGGTGGTGGTCGCCCAGACGGTCACGGTGGCCGAACCGGTCGCGGCGTCGTTGTCGGTCGCGGTCAGCCGCAGGACGTAGGTCCCCGGCGAGGTGGGGGTGAACGTCGCGGTCAGGGCGTCGTCGTCGGTGATCGTCGGGGGGGTGACGCCGGCCGGGACGGAGTCGAAGGTCCATGCGACCGACTCGACGGTGCCGTCGGTGTCGTCAGCGGTCCCGGTCACCGTGACCTCGGTGTCGACCGGTACGGCCTGGTTGGTCCCGGCATCCACATCCGGGGGCAGGTTCGCCGGCTTGATGGTCAGCGTCCACGCCGAGTAGATCCCCGCCAGGTCGCTGGTGATGGTTTCGGCGGTGACCGTGTCGGAGGTGTTCCACACGGTGGTGAAGTCGTGCCCGGCGAAGCAGGCCGAGAGGCTCAAGGTCCCGCCGGTGAAGGCGTCGATGTCCTTCGTCACCGAGGCGTCCGCGCTCAGCGTGGAGATGTTCGGGGTGCCACGGGACTGGTGGGTGACGTAGAACGCCCCGACGCCGTTCGCGGTGGCGACCACCTGCGGCGTGGTCGGGGTGGTGGTCCCCCCGGCGGTCTTCTTCGCGAAGGCATCGACGATCCCGGCGGTGTCCGCGCCGCGGATCACAA
>Ga0209313_1001438_pt1 | contig 15034 bp, 10 predicted proteins | sample BioC13SIPDNA_3_FD_185748 | JGI IMG/M metagenome (GOLD analysis project Ga0209313, IMG submission 185748) | Anaerobic biogas reactor microbial communites from Washington, USA - Biogas_R2_B C13 SIP DNA (SPAdes) (version 2) | ecosystem: Engineered > Bioreactor > Anaerobic > Unclassified | place... | reverse complement strand
TGAAAATCCCGATGCCCAGCCCGATTCTGCGGATCCCTGGCAATTCAACAATTTCCGGTTCCACCCATGAGCGTTTGCGCCGTTTGAGAGGTGACGAATGGTCTCTTCGGCCCTGAAGGACCAGTTCGCATCATCCGTCGGGAAGGCACGGGCGCGGGAAGGAAGCCGACGATTTGCGGGTGGCGGGCCAGCGGTCGGATGATTCAGACGCTTGCGCCGCGCTGCTGAAGGAAGACAATGACGTGTTCGTGACGGTCTTCGGCGGCGAGACGACGGGCGGTTTTGCCGTAGTCATTGCGGACGTCCAGGTCGGCGCCTTGCTCGACGAGGCATTGAACGATGTCGAGATGGCCGGCCTTGGCAGCCGCCATCAGCGGGGTTCGGCCGGTCTTGTTGGTGGCGTTGACATTCGCGCCATGCGCGATGAGGGTGCGGACGATCTCGAGATGGCCGCCGATGGCGGCCAGCAACAAAGGCGGAGAGCCCTCGGTGCCGGTGGCGTTTACGTGTGCCCCCAGTTCCAACAGGCAATTCACCACATCTAAGCGGCCGGTACGAGCGGCGACCATCAAGGGCACCTGACCGTGTTTGTTCTGGGCGTCCACGGCGGCGCCGCGCTCGACGAGGAAGCGCACGATCTCCGTATGGCCGCTGCTGGCGGCCAGATGGATCGGCGGGTTGCCGTCGTCGCCGCGGACATCCAGATCGCCGCCATGCTCGGCGAGATAGCGGACGATTTGGCTGTACCCCTTCAGCGCGGCCCACATCAGCGAGGTCCAGCCGTTGACGTTACGGGCATTGATGTCGGCTCCGCGGTCGACGAAATACCGCACCAGCTCCAAATGCCCCTTATTGGCCACGCACATCAGCGGGGTCCAGCCGGTTTTATTCCGGGCATCCACCGGCATGCCACGTTCCATCAGGGACGGAATCAATTCCTCGTCCAAGGCATTGGCGGCCTTGATCAGGGGGGCGCAATCCTGTTCATTCATGAAATCCAAGAATAACCGGATGCGGGAGGGGAAGCAAGATCGGGAAGGCCGGGGAGCGAAACTGCGAAATGCGTAAATGGGGCGAAACGAGACACCCGCAAAAAGACGGACCCGCGGAAAAGCCGGCGGCCCGCTATTCCCTCCGATCCATTTGCGCCGAGCGTGTCCGCTCAGAGATTCAGCGTGGCTGAAGCGGTTTTGGTGTTGAACCCCTCGGCGTTGATGGCATACACGCTGAGATTGAACGACTCGTCCGGGCCGCTTTTCAGGAAACTGGCCTTTGGTTCTTCAACGGTTTCAGATTGTCCGAAACCGGTGGTGAAAACGTAGCTGGTGGCGCCGGGAATAGGCGTGCAGCGGCAGGTATAGGCGGTGCCGCGGCCCGAGATGGTGTACTTGTCCGTGAGGCTCAAACCGCTCGGGGTGATGGCCGCAAACTGGGCGTTTTCGTCAACCGGATCGGCCCCGTCCCCGGCGTCCGTGTCTTCGGTGGTCGGGGCCGCATCGCTATCATCATCACCATCGCCACCACAACCGGTGAAAAGACAAGCACTGCACATCAGGATCGCCAGCATCAACAGGAATCGTTTCATGATCATCTCCAGGTTTGTTATCCGGGTTGCTTTGCAGATCCAGGATGGATCCCAATGTCACCTGTCTTCTACCAGCCCCGCGGGGAGGACGGCAATCGGGAAAGAAAGAAAAATGAAAAGCGAACGGTGACCGTCCGGGTACATGGCCGGCTGGAGCCCGGGCACCCCCGCCAGGAGCAACGGGCATCCTGGCGGCAGCAGGCTACACCTTGGCGAGTTCGATCGCGCAAGGGTGGCCGTTGACGTCGACATCGCCGTTGCCCGGGACGGCAGCGATCTGCACGGCGAGGGTTTCGGCAGCCAGGGTGTCGCGGTGCACCTTGACGGCGGCGAGCAGTTCTTCGTCGGCGGATATTGTCAGTGTGATGCGATCGGCAACGTCGAGGTCCTGCGCCTTGCGCTGGTTCTGGATGCGGTTGATGAGTTCGCGGGCGTGGCCTTCCTGCACGAGGGCGGGGGTCAGCGCGGTTTCGAGGGCGACGACGACCGCGCCGCTGGAGGCCACGGCCAGCCCGGTCTTGGGCGTGCGCTGGATGAGGACATCAGCCGGATCGAGCGCGAACGTCTGGCCGTCGAGCACAACCTCAACGGGGCGGCCTTCGAGCAAGGCGGAAATCTGGTCGGGGGTGAAGGCCGCGACAGCCGCGACGGCTTTTTTCATGAGGCTGCCGAGCTTGGGCCCGAGGGTCTTGTAGTTGGCCTTAGCGGAGAGTTCGGCGAGATCGGTTTCTTCTCGGCTAAAGCGGACTTCCTTGACGTTGAGTTCGTCGGCAACGATGTCGGCGAGCGGGCGGACGAGATCGAGGACAGCATCGTCGCGGCAGACGACATGGAGGGCGGAGAGGGGCTGGCGCACCTTGAGGTTGAAGTCGGCGCGGAGCTGGCGGGCGAGGCTGACGACTTCCTGGACGCGGGCCATCTGGGCTTCCAGGGCTTCGTCGCGGGGCAGGGCGCCCGGCAGAGGGAAATCGCAGAGGTGCACAGACTCGGGCAGGCCCTCCGTCCGCAGGTTGCGGTAGATCTCTTCCGAGATGAACGGCACGAACGGCGCGGCGATCTGGCACAGGCGCAGGAGAACCGTGTGCAGGGTCTCGTAGGCCCGCGTCTTGTCGGCATCGTCTTCGCTTTTCCAGAAGCGCCGGCGGGAACGGCGGATGTACCAGTTGGTGAGGTCGTCGATGAACTGAACGAGGGGACGCACGGCCTGTTGCAGGTCATAGGCATCCATGGCGGCGACGACATCGCCGGCCAAGCGGTCGAGGGTGGAAAGAATCCAGCGATCCATCAAGCCGCCGCCGGTGGTAGCGGAACCCGGTGGCCGTTGGAAGGTTGTCGTTGGTTGTTGAGCCTGGTCCCCGAACCCGGAACCCCGTTTCCTGGGCTCCCAGCCATCCACGTTGGCATAGGTGACAAAGAAGGAGTAGGCGTTCCACCACGGGATGAGGAGGTGGCGCAGGGCGTGGACGACGCCCTGCTCGGAAAAGCATAGATCTTCGGCGCGGACGATGGGCGAATTGATCAGGTAGAGCCGCAGGGCATCGGCCCCGTAGGTGTCGAGGATATAGTTGGGGTCGGGGTAGTTCTTGAGCCGCTTGGACATCTTGCGGCCATCCTCGGCGAGGACCATGCCGTTGATGATGACGTTGCGGTAGGGAGCGCGGTCGAAGAGCGCGGTGCCGAGGAGCATCAGGGTGTAGAACCAGCCGCGGGTCTGGTCGAGGCCTTCGGCAATGAAGTCGGCGGGAAAGAACTTGTCGAGTTCGCCGGCGCGCTCGAAGGGGTAGTGCTGCTGGGCGTAGGGCATGGAGCCGGATTCGAACCAGCAGTCGAGTACTTCGGGCGTGCGCCGGTAGGTCTTGCCGTTGTGGGTGAACGTGATGTTGTCCACGTGGTGCTTGTGGAGGTCGGTCACGGTCTGGCCGGAGAGTTGTTCCAGTTCGGCAATGGAACCGATGCAGATCATCTCCTGGCCGTCTTCCGAAATCCAGACCGGGATGCAGGAGCCCCAGAAGCGGTTGCGGGAGATGTTCCAGTCGCGGGCCTCGCGGAGCCAGTTGCCGAAGCGCTTTTCGCCGAGGGCGGCCGGGACCCAGTGGACGGTATCGTTGTTGGCGGCGAGGCGGTCGTGCAGATCCTCGACGCGCACGTACCAGGCCTCGATGGCGCGGTAAATCAGGGGGGTGTCGGTACGCGGACAGAAGGGATAGGAGTGCACGAGGGTGGATTGATGCACGAGTTTGCCGGCGGTTTTCAGGGAGTGAATGATCTGCTTGTCGGCATCCTTGCAGAACACGCCGTGGAATTCGGGCACGGTTTCAGTGAAGGCGCACATGTCGTCGAGGTAGTCTCGCAGGGAAATGCCGGCGGCCTGGCAGACGCGGAAGTCGTCCTCGCCGAAGGCGGGGGCCATGTGCACGAAACCGGTGCCGTCCTCCGTGCTGACGAAGTTGTCGTTCAGGATGCGGAAGCAGTCGGGTGCGCCCTTGAACGTGTCGAAGATGGGCTCGTAGGTCAGGCCGAGGAGATCGGCGCCCTTGAAGGCGGCGATCTTTTCGTACTGGTCTGGCTTCTTGTAGTAGGCGCCGAGGCGGGCCGCGGCGAGGAGATAGACATTTTTATCTGCCAGGTCCCGGACGGCGACATAGTCGATATCGGGACCGGCACAGATGGCGAGGTTGCCATAGAGCGTCCAGGGGGTGGTGGTCCAGATCAAGGCGTAGACGGGTGCGCCGCCGGCATCGAGCTTCCCCGGCAATTGAGTGAGCTTGACCCGGACGGTGATGGAGGGGTCCTGCACGTCCTGGTAATTACTGCCGGCTTCGAAGTTGGACAGCGGGGTGCTGAGCTTCCAGGAGTAGGGCATGATGCGGTGCGACTTGTAGACGCGGCCCTGGTTCCAGAGTTGCTTGAACGCCCACCAGACGGACTCCATGAAGGTGGGATCCATGGTCTTGTAGTCGTTGTCGAAGTCCACCCAGCGGCCCATGCGGGTGACGGTCCGGCGCCATTCGGAAACATAGGTCAGCACCATGGACCGGCAGGTTTCATTGAAGACGTCCACGCCCTTGGCGCGGATGTCGGGGGCACCGGCGAGGCCGAGTTTCTCCTGCGCGAGGGCTTCGATGGGCAGGCCGTGGCAGTCCCAGCCGAACCGGCGCTCGACAAAATGGCCGCGCATGGTCTGGTAGCGCGGCAGGATGTCCTTGATGGTGCCGGCCAGCAGATGGCCGTAGTGGGGCGCACCCGTGGCAAAGGGCGGGCCGTCGTAGAAAACGTATTCCCGGGCCCCTTTGCGGTGCGCCAGGGTTTTCTTGAACGTGTCGTTCTGCTCCCAGAACCGAAGGACATCTTCCTCCATCTGCGGGAACGACAATTTGCTGGAAACGGGCTTGAACATTGGGATACTTCCTTCTCGGACACAACCGGGCCGAATCAGCCGAACATTGAAAGACGCGGTGGGGGAATTGTCAAGGAAGCACGGGAAGCGTCCGGATACGCCATCCGGAGCGGCCGGGGCGTGTGCGACTCGCAGGAACCGGCGCCTGATCGAGGCAACGGCCTGAGGCCGCCGGGCAAAAGTCAATCGGCGGGGCGGACGGGGGCGGTCTTGCGTCGGGCCTGCTTGGCCTTGCGCCAGTCGATGAGCCGGCGCTGGAGGTAGTCAGTCTCGAACCGGGTAATGTCCACTTCGGCATCAAAGCCCGCCGCGAGCGCGCCCTGGTTGCCGAGGATGGCGGGTCGGGCCTGGCTGAATTGGGAAGGCTCGAACTTCAGGGTGGCGTCATAGGGGTACAGGATGCGCACGGCCCGGCCGTCCTTGACGGCATCGATGAACCGTTGGATCTGGTTGCGGCTGGAAACGGCCTTGCGGTTGAGTTGGTCGGAGACGACCGCTTCGTAGACGATTTCGGCGCGCTGAGCGGCCACGTTCCAGATCACGACATCGATTTCGCCGAGGCAACGGCCTGTGGCATTGTGGTAGGTGAGGTTGCAGAAGGCGCGGGATTCCCGGGGATTATGGCGGGCGTTGTATTGAAGACCGGCGAGGGTTTCCAGCACGGTGCCGATGCTGCCCCACTTGGGGCCATCCAGATCGCGGAGCTGTTCGAAATACTGCTGCACGAGGGGGCGGCGCGCTTCGGCGATGGATCCCGGCCAGAGGCTGATGACGTCTTCGACCGGCAGGGATTCATCCCGCCAGGAGGTGACGGTGGCGGCCGGGGGCGGGGCGGCGGGCTCCGGCCGGGGCCGCAGGAGCCAAACGGTACCAATGATGGCTCCGGCGATCGCCACGCCGAGCGGCAGGAGCCAACGCGGCGCCGCCCGGCGCGGCGGGGACGGGAGGGGAACAGCGCCGGTTATGACCGGGGGCGGGGGAATGACAATGGTGGGGGTGGTGGCCGGGCGGACGGCGGGAGTGATGCGGATGCTGGTTTGCCGCAGGCCGCCGGGCAGGGCGGGGCGCAGCGCGGCGAGGGCGGCGGCGGCGGTGGCAAACCGGCTGTCGGGATCAAAGGCCATGGCCTTCATCACCCAATCGCAGATGGCCGGGGGCAGGTCGGGCCGCCATTGGGCCAGGGGCGTGATCCGGTGTTCGAGGTGGCTGGTGATGAGGGCTGGAATGGTGTCGCCTTCGACGGCGTTGCGGCCGGACAGCATGTAGTAGTACAGGCAGCCCATGGCGTAGATGTCCGTGCGTGCATCCAGCGGCTGGTGGCGGAGCTGTTCCGGGGCGATATAGAGGATGGAGCCGTAGATGGAGGTGTTGCCCTCGAGGCTCTGCAGGGTGGGGCGGGTCACGAACCGCGCGAGGCCGAAGTCGAGGATCTTGTACTGCCAGGCGCCGCTGGGCAGGCGCGTGCGCATGATGTTCTGCGGCTTGAGATCGCGGTGGATCAGGCCGGCCTGGTGCGCGGCGATGAGGGCCTCGAGCGTCTGTTGGGCCGCGTCGGCGAAGGCGGCGAGGTCAAACGGGCCGCGCTTGATGCACTGGTCGAGCGTCTCGCCATCCACGAATTCCGTGATGACGTAGGGACCCTCGTCGTCCATGCCGTAATCGTGGATGGTGAGGATATTCGGATGCTGGATGGCGGCCAGGGTCATGGCCTCGCGCCAGAGCCGCTCCGTGCCCGCGGGATCATCCGCAATGGGTTCCAGGGGTTTCCAGCGCTTGACGGCGACAAACCGCTGCAGTTGCGTGTCCCACGCCTGGAACACGGCCCCCGCGCCGCCGGAGCCGACGGCCCGCCGAATCTCGTAGCGTCCGGCGATCAACTCGTTCCGAGGGCGGTTATCCATGCTTGTAGCCGGGGCATTTCCATTCACGCGGAGTATTCTATCAGACGGCACCTCGCCGTCGAGTCCCGAGCGTGCACCCTATTTTGCGAACGGCCATATACGATTGGATGCACGCCTTTCACAAACAAGCCATGAACACCGCCGGTCGAAGACGTCATCAGCCTCTGGCCGGGATCCATCGCCGAAGCGCGCCGCCCCCTCGTGCAGCCGCGCCTCAGTATAGTAGTTGCAACTATTATATTACGGGCCAGGTGGAGCGCATCTTATTTGCGATTTTTTTGGGGGAGTGGGTATCTGAGCATGTTGGGCAAACGCGCGCCGCGCGGAGTCGAAAATAACTGTTTCCGCCGGGCGAGAATCAAAGTTTGAATGCGGCCAGAGTCTTGAGGCGCTCGATGATGGGCAGGTGCTGGGTGCAGCGGGCTTCGCACTGGCCGCAATCGATGCACTTGGCAGCTCCGCCGGGCGTGATGTCCCAGTGCAACTTGAAGCGGGCGCGGATGGCGTCGGGCGGCATCTGCAACTGCAGGAGGTTGTGAATGTCCATGTATTGCGGAATGGGGATATCCTGCGGGCAGGGCAGGCAGTAGCCGCAACCGGTGCACATTTCGTTGAAATCCTTTTCAATGCTGGCGCGGCTGGCGGCAAGATGCGCGGCATCGTGGGGGGTGAAGTCGTCGAGGGCGTGGACGGCAGCGGCGACCTGTTCCGGGGCGCTGAAGCCGACAAGGGCACAGGTCACAGCGCGATCGGAAACGAGGAACCGGAGGGCAGCGGCGACGACATCGGGGTCGCCGGGGGCACGAATGAAGTCGAAAGCGGCGGGGTGCTGGGGGATGATGCCGCCGCCGAGGGGATTCATGGCGACCAGGCCTTTCCGGAGGCGCCCGGCGGCTTCAACGCCCTGGCGGCGGTAGGGAAAATTGATGGCACAATAGCCGAGGGTGACCCCTTCGATCTCGGGATGGTCGGCCAGCATCTGTTCGACTTCCGGGCCGCGCATGTGGGTGGACACGCACACGTGGCCGATCAAGCCCTCCGCCTTGGCCTGCAGGGCGGCCTTCAGCGCACCCCCCTTGACGCGGGCCTGCCAGTCGGCGGGATCCATGACGCACCAGATGTGAAAAAAATCGATGCGGGGCACGCCCAGGCGCCGAAGGGATTTCTCCAGTCCGCGCCGAAAGGCGCCTCCGGCGGCTTCGGAGCATTTGGATGAGGTGTAGAGAGGCAGGGGGGAAGGCGGCATGGTGCGGAGGGCTTCGCCGAAGATGTCCTCGCTCTGGTCGTCGCAATAGTAGGGAGCGGTGTCGAAATAGGTAATGCCCGCGCGCCGGGCGGCGTGAAGCAGGGCGATGCCGGCGGCATGTTTTTTCGGGGTGGGCAGGCGCATGCCGCCAAACCCGATGGCCGAAAGTTGCTTGCCGGTCTGGCCGTATCCCTTATAGATCATGGTGCCCGCCCTTGAATACTTGACGCTAGCGCGGTTGCAGGGTTATAAACAAGCATGAATCTGCACCCGCGTTCTTCGTTCGGGCATTCGGCGCACGAAATGACGGAAACAACCATGAGACCAGGCCGGGGCATCCGGATCTTATTGGCGGTGCTGCTGCTGACGCCGGCGGCGGTCCGGGCGGGGCCGGATGAGGAATTCGCATTCGCTTCGGGGCTGGTGTCCTTTACCCCCTCGTTTCCCGACCTGGCCCAGAAGGTGGTGGATGCGGTCCTGGCGAAGGATCCGTCCCAAAAGGACCGCAGCAAAATCATTCAGGCCGAAATCCTCATCAAGCGCCGCCAGTTTGCCGAGGCCGAGGCGCTGATCAGCGAGATGGGGATTGCCAATCCCAAGGCGCAGGCCATCAGCCTGGCCCTGGGCAAGAACCTGTTTGCCATCGGCGAGGTCGACAAAGCCCGCGCCTTGTATGAGGCCTTCTTCAAACAGTATGAAGGGGAGGGGCAGAAGCCGACGGATCCGGACATTGCCCGTTTCTACCGGGATGCGGCCTACCAATTCGCGCAGATGAAAGAGATGGTCGGCGACTTCGAAGGCGCGGAGAAAAGCTACCAGCGGGTGGAGGAGGTGGCCGACACCGGCGAAATGAAGCGCTCAATGATGGTCTCCCGGGCACAGGCGCTGGTGAAGGCGGCCGAGCAGAAGGGCGGGGAGGAGCGGGACAAGCTGCTGACCGCCGCTAACAAGATTTGCGAAACGCTGCAATGGGGCGGGCTGGATCTGCAGTTCGTGGATTCCATCGTGATCATGGCCAACATCGAACTGGCCAAGGGCAATCCCGCAGGCGCTCGGAAGGTGCTCATGCAGTACATGGACATCATCAAGCCCATCGACGACACCCTCAAGGCGGAGGGCCTGCCGATGCGGGACAGCCCGATGGCCGGTGCGCGTTCGATGCTGGGGCGCCTGCTGAAGGAGGAGGCCGACAAGCTGGCCGGGCAGGAGGGCAAGGCGGCGGACGCCATCGCGGCCTACAGCGGGGCGCTGGGCGAATACTACAACGTGTTCGTGAAGTACGGCGAAAGCGAATGGGGGCCGACGGCGGGACTCCAGGCCAAGGAAATCAAGAGCATCCTGGAAACAAAATACGGCAAGACCGTGAAGATCGACCTGCCGGAAACCCTGGCCACCCAGGCGGCCGGCACGGAGTTCATGATGGCCGATACCCTCTTCCGCCAGAAGAAGCATGCCGAGGCCGCGGCGGAATACCTGCGCGTGCTCTCCCAGTTTCCTGAAGCGGGCGATCTCTCCGCCGGGGCGCTGGGCAACCTGCTGCAGTGCTACATGAATCTGGATGATGCGCTCTATGCCAAGATGGCGGCGAACTACCTCGGGGAGCGGTTTGCGGTGCGAAGCGACATTCCCGCCAAGGCGTTGGCGTCGGTGGCCCAGCTGTACGAGAAGGCCGGGAATGCGGAGATGTCAAAATACATGTTCGACCGTTACCTGGCCTACTGCCCCGGGGACGCGCGGGCGGGCCAGATCCTGTTTTACCTGGCCGCCAAGGCCGAGCGGGCCGGCCAGCAGGAAGCGGCCGACGCCTATCTGGCCAAAATCATCACCGACTACCAGAACGACCAGAACTATTCCAAGGCGCTGAGCAAGCGGGCTTGGAAGGCCTATCTGGACAAGGATTACGCGGAAGCCATCCCCGGCATGCTGCTCTACATCGAGGAATCCCAACCCAGCCCCACGCGGGCGCAGGCCATGTTTGCCCTGGCCGATTCCTACCGCCGCACGGACAAGATGGCCGACGCCGTGCGCCAGTTCGACGCCTTGATCAAGGCGGTCTCCCCGGCGGGCAATCCCTACGGCAATTCCGCCGAAGACCTCAAACGGAACGAAGCCCTGCTGGAGCAGGCGCGGTTCTATTTCGCCTTTACCCTCAGCCGCTTGCCCGGCGACGCGCCCCGGCGGGCCGCCGTCTCCAAGCTGGACGAATTCCTGGGTCTGTATCCCCAGTCCGCTTTGGCCGCCAAAGCCCTCAACCTGAAGGGCTCCCTCCAACTGGCGCTGAAGGATCCGGCGGCCAACGAAACCTTCGCCCGGCTGGCGCGTGATTATCCCGATACGGAGGAGGGCAAGAGCGCCCAGTACGCGCGCATCAGCGGCGCGCTGGACCTCGGCCAGTTCGACCAGGCCAAGGAGGCGCTCGCCGCCATGCTGGCGAGCCCCGCCAGCTATTCCGTCGATGAATTCACCCGCGTGGGACAGGCCATGCTCGACAAGGGCCAGTGGCAAGAGGCCGCCAACGCCTTTGGTACGGTGGTGGGCCAGACGGAGGACCGCACCCTGCTGGAACGCGCCCTGTACGGGATCGGCGCCGCGCAGTACGAGCTGGGCGACCATGCGGCCGCGGTGGCCTCGCTCAACGAGCTCATGACCCGCTGGCCCAATTCCGGGCTCTTTTATCAGGCCAAGTTCATGCTGGCCCGCGCCAACCTCAAGCTCAACGATCTGTCCGCCGCCAAGATCGTCCTCAACGACGTCTTCCGCTACGCCCGCGAACCCGAGCTGGTCAACGACGCCAGCCTGGTCTATGCCGATGTGTTGCTGCAGGGCAGCGACCAGACCGGCGCGCTGGCCACCTACAAGCGGATGGAGTTTTTCGGCAGCCAGCGCATGCAGAGCGAGAAGGAACGCAAGCAGATCGAAACCGCCATCCTGGCGGCGATCCAACTGGCCGGGGAACTGGGGCGGCCGGCCGATGTGCTGGAAAGCGCCGACAAGTATCTGACCCTTTTCCCGACCAGCCCGAAAGTCAATGAAGTCCGGCAGACGCGCACCGCGGCCGCCCTGCAGGTGGCCGCGGAAGCCGCCGCGCCGGCGGCGGCCCCGGCCGCCCAGAAGGCGCCTTGATGTTGGAACAAGGAAGAATGGAAGCCATGAAAACAAAGAACATCCTCCTGATCGCCTGGGTGGCCGCGTGGGCCGCCGGAACGGTCCTGGCCGCGCCATACGTGGTGTTGCCCAACGGACAACAGGTTCCGGGCACCGCGATTCGCGCGCTGGCCAATGGCGACGTCAACCTGACGACCAGCGCGGGCGTGCGCACCTTCCCCAAGGGCAGCTTCCTGAAGGCCGTCGCCGACAAACCGGCGGAATATGATCAAGCCGTCGCCGCCCTCAACGGCAAAAAATACGATGAGGCCGTCAAATTGCTGACCGGCATCGTGGCCAGCCAACGGGGCTTGGATTGGGACGTGCAGGCGGCCAAGATCTTGCCGCAGGCCTTGTTGGGCAAGGGGGACGCCGAAGGCGCCGTCAAGGCCTACGAGCGGCTGTTCCTGATGTCCGCCGAGGAAAAACAAAACCCCGAAAGCGCGTGGGGGCTGCGCCGGGCCCTGCTGCAGGCCAAGCAGTATCCCGCGTTGCTCCGCCAGCTCGACGCCGTCGCCGCCGGGGGCTCCCGGCCGGACGCCGCCCGCGCCCAGACCATGCGGGGCGACATCCAACTGGCGCAGAACAACGTCGAACTGGCCGCGCTGGACTATTTGCGCACCGCCATCCTGTTTGCGGACATCCGGGACGCCGCCATCTTGGGCGAGGCGACCTACAAGGCCGCCGCGGCGCTGGAGCAGCTCAAGGATCCGCGCGCAAAGGAATTGTTCAAGAAGGTGGCCACGGAATATGGCGCATCGCCGTACGCTGCCCAGGCCCGGGGCAAGATGTAGGGCCGGTTGAATTTCAAAAACAAGCGAAGGAGAAATAACATGTCCAAGAAAATCCGGTTGGTGATCTGGATGGCGGCCCTCGCGGCCTTGGTGGCAATGCCCGCGATCGGCTGGGCTCAGGAAATCGTAATGGAGGAGGGGGCCGCGGCCGAGGCGGCGGCGGATGGCGGCAGCATGGGCCTGTGGTCCGTCATTGCCGGTTCCGGCTGGCTGGGGATCGTCCTGTGGATGGCCTTGCTGGCCTGCTCGATCGCGGCGGCGTGGCTGGCGATTGATTTCTTCATCACCGTCAATCCCAAGAAGATCATTCCCGATCCGCTCGTCAACGACGTCCGCGAGGCGATGGAACAGGGTGATGTCATGAAGGCCATGGCCCGCTGCGAACAGGAACAGGGGTCGCTCTCGGCCATTCTGCTGGCCGGCTTCCGCAACGTGAAGGAGGGCTTCGAAGTCATCCAGGAACAGGTGGGCGCCGCCGCGGATCTGGAAAGCGAGAAGCTGATGCAGCGCGTGTCGTACCTGAACATGTGCGGCAGCATCGCCCCCATGCTCGGCCTGCTCGGCACCGTCCAAGGCATGATCATGGCGTTCGCCAACCTGGCCAACACCCAGGCCGGCGCGGCCCAGCAGTCCATGCTGGCCATGAACATCGCCCAGGCCCTCTGGACCACGGCCGCCGGCCTCTGCGTGGCCATCCCCGCGGTTTCCTTCTACACCTATTTCAAGAACCGCCTCTCCCGCATCATCCTGAGCATGGAGGGACTGACCATGGACCTGATCAAGGCCCTGCGGAACGTGGAGGTCGTGGAGGAATAGGGCGCGGCCGCGCCGGCGGGAGCCGACCATGAAAAAGAAATTTCCGGAAGCCCAGTTGGACATGACGCCCATGATCGACGTCGTGTTCCAGCTGATCATCTTCTTCGTCGTCACCGTGGACTTGCAAAGCAAGGCGCTGGAAACCAAGGTCCGCATGGCCATGTCGCCCCACGGTCCGATCGAAGAGCAGAAGGATCCCCGGACCGTGGTGGTGGATGTCGACAAGGACGGGGATATCTCCATCATGCGCACGCGGCTGTCCGAAGGCCAGTTGCTCACCATCCTCAACAAGGCCCGCAACGAGTCGGGTCAGAGCACCCCCGTGGTCATCCGCGGCGATTATGCCGCCAAACACGAGGCCATCAAGCGGGTCATGGATATCTGCGGCCAGGCCGGCCTGTGGAAAATCCGCTTCGCCGCGCTGAAGGAAAAGGCCTCCTAGGAAAGGTCCGTCATGGCCAGAGCGAGAAAAAAAGTCGAGGCGCCGCCGGCGGAACTGTCGATGACGCCGATGATCGACGTGGTGTTCCAGCTGCTGATCTACTTCATCGTGACGATCAAGCCGATCGATGTGATCACCAACCTGGACGTGTTCCGGCCCGCGCCGGACCAGAGCGCCCCCAAGGACCAGCCGCCGCCCAACCTGGTCCGCATCGGGGTCTATCAGGATGGCTATACGGTCAACGATGTGCCGGCCAAGCCGGAGGAGCTGGATGCGGCGCTGTCCAAAATGGCGGAGATCGATGCCGGCCAGACGATCATGATTACCGTGTCCGCGTTTTCGGAGCACGGAATGCTCGTCCGGGCCCTCGATCTGTGCGCAAAAAACGGCCTGAAAAGCCTGTCGGTGGTCAGCGCCTCGAACTGACGATGGTCGCTTGGACATAGGGAGATTGCCATGGATTCAACCATCAAGGCGTTGCACAAGAACGTGATGGAATGGCTGGCGGGCCCGACCGGATCCGTCACCATCCATGTGGCGTTGATTCTTGCCCTGCTGTTTCTGGTGGATTTGTCCATCCGCGAGAAGGATTCGGAAATCGAAGTCAAGGTGGTCGAGATCGACCAGCAGAAGCTGGATGAGCTGATGGAGATCAAGCCGCCCGAGGAACTGCCCGAGATGGTGGATACCGTCACCCCCCCGGACGTGGACGTGGACATGACGCCCCCGGAGATCGAGGACTTTTCCGCGGCGCCGGTCATGGATGAAGTGACGGACCTGGTCATTGCCTCGGACGCCATCAGTCCGATCATCATGAAAAACCTGGCGCCCGGCAACATGGCCAATCGCAGCGGGGCGGGGCGGGCCGCTTCCATCGCCGCCTTCGGCGGCAAATGGGGCCAGTACGCGGAGGCCGCCGTGCTCCGCGCCCTGGAATGGCTGCGCATCAACCAGAATCCGAATGGATCCTGGGGCACGCACGACAAGGAGGCCATGACGGGCCTCGGCATCCTGACCTTCCTGGCCCACGGGGAAACAACCGCTTCCGAAAAATATGGGCCAACGGTCGAACGCGCCATCCGCTTCCTGGTGGCCCGCCAGAACGAAAAAGGCGAATTCTGCAAGACCGACACCACCGCCGGTACCTACTCCCAGGCCATCTGCGTCTATGCCATCAGCGAGGCCTACGGCATGACCCGCATCCCGTCGCTCAAGGGTGCGATGGAAAAAGGCGTGCAGGTGCTGATCGATGGCCAGCAAAGCAAGGGCGGCTACGACTATAAGTTCGCCAAGGGCGACCGCCGCGACACCTCCCTGGGAGGCTGGTGCTGCCAGGCCATGAAGGCCGCCTACATCGGTGGCGCGGAAAACCCCAAGCTGCACGAGGCCATGGAAAAGGCGGTGGAAGACATGAAGTCCGCCCAGAAAACCGACGACGGTGCCTTCTATTACAGCATTGTGGGCCGCAGCCATTCCACGCATAGCATCACGGCGGTGGCTGTGCTCAGCCTTCAGTTGCTGGGCCATGGCAACGACAAGGAAACGCGGGCCGGCCTGAACTTTCTCGGCGGCGCCGATTGCAAATGGGACTCCCCTCCGGAATGGCCAATGTATGCCTGGTATTACATTTCACAGACAAAGTTCCACCAGGGCGGAGCCAACTGGTCCAACTGGAACAATCAGTTCGCGCCCCAGTTCATCCGCGCCCA
>Ga0209313_1001416_pt1 | contig 15201 bp, 15 predicted proteins | sample BioC13SIPDNA_3_FD_185748 | JGI IMG/M metagenome (GOLD analysis project Ga0209313, IMG submission 185748) | Anaerobic biogas reactor microbial communites from Washington, USA - Biogas_R2_B C13 SIP DNA (SPAdes) (version 2) | ecosystem: Engineered > Bioreactor > Anaerobic > Unclassified | place... | reverse complement strand
TTGTTCAGGGCCTCGCCTATCAGCTTGATTCGGTCCTCGGCGGCGTAACATGATTTGGCGATCGCTGCCTTTTTCGTCTCCGACCGGTCGGCGAGATCAAGCCCATTCCTCTTTGCTACGTCGGAAATGGTAGAATGTGACCGATCGAAGTCTTTAGCGACCTTTCGGATAGATCCGCCAGCCTTCAGGGCCTCCAGTATATCGGCCTCTTCGTCCTCAGTGACAGGACCGCCTTTGCTCATTGTGTGTACTATTAGGATAAATCATATATAAATAACTTTGGTTAATTGTCCTAATCAGGACAATTGAACCCCCTAGAATATCCCATCTTCTCCAGCATTCCGATAGCCATCTGCGCTTTCTCTACCGGCCACTTCTGATCGTCCATCAATGCCCGAACGGTTGGGAGTTGGCCTCCTCCGAGATCCCTGTAATAGGCGAGGCTCAGTCCGAGAAGACGGCCGTTTTCGCCATCGCTTTCGTCAGGTTGACGTAAGCGTAAATCGCTATCGAGAGGAGTTGCTTTCGTCGTTTTCGTCAGATTCGTCAAGTCCTCGCCTTTTCCCTCGGAAACTCTACTTTCCATACCCTCAGATTTGGCTCCACCAGGCTTTGACGAATCTGACGAATCTGACGTAAGCGTAATAGATATTTGTTCGTCAGGTGTTGTTTTTCCGTTTTTGGCATTTGACGAATCTGTGACGAATCCGTGACGAATCAGATCTTCAGTTTCTAGCCAAACGGCCTTGTCAAAAGAATCCCATCGGTTATAGGCCGTATGCAGAGTGTAAACGTTCTGAAAGACCGTCTTGCCCTCGTCGGTCTGAACGGACTCCTTTTTGCAAGACAACCCCTCGATCCGATCAAGAAGCCCTTTGCCCCCACGATCTTTTCGACCATGTAGCAGGTCGTGCAGGTATCCAATTGACACCCCTCTCCCATCCCGGAGCCTGAAATCTCGAACGATCTCGGCCCCGCTTACCGACCCCCTCACTGCTATGAACGCCAGGAGGTCATCCTCGGAGTTATTCACCTTCCGGATGAGGTTTGAAGCCCGGTCAGCGAAAAGCTCCTCAGCAAAAACGAAGTCGTCCTCGCTGGCATCGACTATAACCACGCCGTCTCCGTTGAATTGAGCTTTTCTCTGCATGACGCGGGCCACAGCCGCCGCCCGGATCAAGTCCAGGAACCTCCCAGGGTTACGCCGGTCGGAGACGTCGGCCATCCCGATTCTCTCAGCGAACGGAACCGCCACAAGGTAGACGTTCTGCCTGATCTGGCGGATGATCTCACGTGCTACCTGGACCCCTTCATCCACAAAGAACTCCTCGCCACCCTGAGCGGCCCGCGTCATGGAGTGCGAAAAGACCTGCCTGTCGGTGTCCTTGTCCTCTTTGACATTGAGTCCGTACTGGCGGTTGATCAGCTCATCGGAGAAGTGATCGTTAACGCTTGTAAGCCACCATGTAAGCCTGGGTGGGAGAGGGAGCCGCTGAGGCTGCCGGTTTCGGTCCAGGGTGATATGTGTCGCCCCTTCCTGGAAGTTGGTCATCGACCTTTTGAGGGTTCCTTCCAGGTCCTCGCTCATCACGATATCGTCCGAGAAGACGACTTGACCGGGCCGGAGGTCGCTGAGATAATAGAGAGCTTTCGCCGACACGCTCGCCTCGACCACGATTTCAGGTGGGAGACAGTGGGCCAGAGACTTACAGGCATGAGTCTTCCCCGCTCCGGATCTGCCCGATAACTTAGGCTGGATGCCGGCGCTATTGAGGATGGACCCCGACAGAACGGAAGCCAGCATCACCCTTGCGAGCTTGTCGTCGCCGACATGGAACCGATGAAACTGATCGATCACGTAGGCGACGGGATCTCCACCATCCAGGACCTCCCGAGCTCGGGCCTTGACGTCTTCGGGGACCTCCACCGGGGGCTCCTCGGCCCCGGGCTGGTCTGGTATTTCCCTCGCCGCCGCTCCACTCCATGCAGACTCCAAGGTTCGTTTGACCTCGTCGTCCTTCAGTCCTGTGCTTTTGGCCGCTCTGATAAGCTCCCTCTCTACGTCGATCCTATTCAGAGCCCCGGCCTTCACCAGCCCAAACAGGCTGAAGGCTGATCTGTTAAGCTGATCGTTTCGTCCTCCCTCTCTTGAGGCCCTGATCTCTCCGATCTCCTCCTCAAGGGCCGCCCGACCGTATGGGGTCGTTCCGTCTTCTTTGAGCCGAGCCACCTTCTTTTTGGCCGCGTTTTTGGTTATCTTCTCAAGCTTCTCTTTTCTTCGAGCTTCTTTTTCGGCCTGCCTTATGGCTTCGGTTAGGGCCTTCTCTTCTCGGAGGAAGTCAGCCAACCAGCCGGGCATAGGCTTAGGCGGGCAATCCCAGGGAGATCTGACCCATTCATATGTAACACCTGAAGGGTGAACGCTAGGCGCTACAACAAATTGGCCGCCGTCGGTCCTCACGTCTAGGTCAGTCGTCAGCCTGACACTGTTTTTAAAGTTCTCAAGCCCGATACCATCGGTCCATGCAAAAACTAAATGTTTGCCGTTAGCCGTCTTCGCTTCGGTGGTCTCCAGATCTTCTTTCGCCGTGGTGATCCCATGTTTTTTAACGTAGGCTTCGATCCGGTCTTTAGCTCCCGGCCCGTCTATATCGATCAAAAAGAGGCCAGAACCCGGCCCGGCGGCTATCCCTATGTTCGCTTCAGGGTTCTCGATCCACCACTGCCTGATCTTGTTCGGGTCGGTTGTCGCTGCCTCAGTCCAAGCGGATAGGAGCGGATGTTTACCCTGTTTCGCACAGTCGGGCTTTCCGCAACTGCATCTAACGACGTCGCCCTCAAAAATTGGATGGTGGAGAGGGTGAACCCTCCAACCCAGGGCCGCGTAACTCAGAGCCGCGTCCAAGAGGTGGTTGGGTGGGGGTGTCATCTTCCCACCTCTGGCCCGATACTTTTAGTAATTTCTGCGGGAGCGGAGCGAAAGTGTTTTCGCGGCTTTTTAGATGCCCGATCGAGATCTCGGTCGAATCTCTGGCCGATCTCCCTCCACTCGTCGATGGTTCTCGGAAGCTTGCCACTGACTTCACCGTCAGGATCACCCTCTAGCTCTCGCTCGGGGGGATTAACTATATATCTCGCAAAATCGCAGTTTAACATGACTGACACACCTGTGGATAGCACCCGCGTGGAGTCGGTTTGTCACCTGGCGAACTCCTCCGGATGGTTCCCGGAGGCGTCGCTTTCTATCCATCCATACTCTGCATGCGCTTCTCATACGCATCTATCGCCTTCCCGCTTGAGTCGTGGATCTGGGTTATCCAATCATCCTGTCCTGCTGCTTTCATCGCTCCCTGTATCTCCGCTTCCGCTTTCAAGGCGGCCACGCTGCTTTCAATCCATGCTATTTTCCGGAGAATCTTTCCGTAATCGCTATCGGTCTCTATATCGACGATGTTCTCCATCTCCGCCCGCACCTTTCGATTATGGAGGCCTTCTCTGAGCAGAATCCTAATCATCGCGCTCATCGAGGCGATGTCATCCTCTTCCATCGCCTTCTCAATGTCGTTGTACATGCTCTCGGGCATTCGGATCAGAACGGCTCTCGTCATGAGTTCCCGCTCTTGCACGTCTTGCATACTATAACGTATACGGTATCTGTATATAAAGATTATCGTCGTTCTTTAATTTAAATCAGTCCCGTCTCTGTGGTGGTATCCACTTCCACAAAAAGAGCCCCGTCTCTGCCCAAAATTACCGCCGAAAAACCGCTATCGGTCGCCACTGCGCCGAGAGACCCTCTCGGATAAGGATCTTTTCGACCCATTTACCCATACTTCGCGGCGACGAGAATTTCATATTCCTATAGTCCCTGCGCGAAGCTCTCTAATCGAGTTAACAAGTCTGGTTTGGCCGGTTGCAAAAAATACGGAGGAGTTTGTAGGCAACGACTGTATAAAGTATTGCCTACTTTCTCGTGATTGCTGCGATGAGATTTATCCTGACTTCTTGCGCTTGTACAACGGATGGATGGCTGTTTCCACGATCCTGGATGACTTTTTCAGTATATTCGCAAAGCTTCTTATCGATGTCTTTAGCTGTTTCGAGAACCCATTTTTCTAATTCGCTAATTTCGCCCATGATATAAAATCGCCGTTCATATTTAAATAGATTACCCATACAAAAATAGACTCGCCACAGAAAAACGCATCGGCAACATATCCTTACAGTGTATCCTTACGGTACCGTAAGGATACGTTTTCATAAAAATTAATAATCATATAAATTATATATCATGATGACGATGGATATATCAAAATCGATAGATTTAAATACCAAGCCGTCGTAGAGAGGTTGAACCCAAGCTACATTGGCTGGAGAGAAGCCAGGTGGCAGTGGCGGAGGGGGCGAACCCCTCTCCTCACTTTTATCCGCCCGCAAGTGGCGGTCCTGACCGTCACTTGCATTCCCCCTATCGATTGTGTGACTATCCAGCCAGTTCGGGGGAGAGTCACATAACCGCCTCGCAGGAGTCTGGCGCAGTTCTATGATATTCTCCAGAATTCGATGTGAAATATCACAGAACTATCGGCTAGGAGGGGCCAGCTCCACCGGCAAAAGAGAATCACTCTCAGAAATTAAAATAACGAATCGAGATAAAAATAGCGATGAGGAGGGTCAACTTTAATATATCCGGCGTCATAAAGCAGCAATTGTAAGAAACAATTGGAGGCTGAAAATGAAGAAACAGGATAACAGCCTCCGGTCGCCGCCAAGCCTACCGGAGGGTGTCATTGCACAAGAGGATAGTAGTAGCCAGAGAAAGATAAAGCTTTCTGTCGAGGAGGAGCTCGCACTTCTCAGAGAACGGAACCGCGAGCTGGAAGCCGAGAACGCTCTTTTAAGGGAGAGGGAGACCACCCTCGCCCGTGACGGTATCGAGGTGTTGAACGTCGTCATCGAGACCCTTCGACAGCTCCAACCAGGGAAGGAGACGACCCGCTTTTTTGTGGAGGCGAAGAAGAAGATAGAAGCCACCAGCCCCGAAGATCGCCCCCTTATCGTCAACTCTCGGATCAAAGCCGCCGCTGTTAAGATACGAGATACGCCGCCGCTGGTATCGGTGTCGATGGGTGGAGGGCAATATCACTACAACACCCGGACCCGGACCGAGAACCGGGCCCTCGCCCTCGTCGATCACCTGAAACACACAGGAAAAGGCACCATAAAGATGCCAGAGGCCCGCGCCGTCCTGGAGACTCACGAAGGCAGGCACCTCGATAGAAAGATCATCTGGAGGGCGATGAGGGCCGCTCAGGGCCTTCTCAGAGCTACAAAAGATATCGCATGGGGTGTTACCCGGCTAGTTTTTGATCCCCTTATTCCGCCAGCTCATCAGGTATACGGGGCGGTGATCGATGAAGGCGAGGAATCGCGTGTCAACACGCCACGGCCCCAAAGGAATCGGGTCCCCTGGGATGGGGTGGGTTAGGAGGGTATCTCTCCTCCAGCATCGAAGGTGACTAAGAAATTCTGATAAAAAATAACACGCTTTCCCGGTGTTTGTATGTCGTGGAGTGTTGGGTTAGTCGTAGGTCTCATAGTTCTGGCGTTTTCGTTCTGGCTTTTTTAGGTTCTTTTTTCCGGTTTTGTCGTTTTCTCGCCGCCGTGGCGAGTTGTCGCGGTCTCCAGTTCTATGATGTTCTTCAGGATCAGATATACAATATCACAGAATTTTGATTGTCATAAGATGGTTGCATTTCAAGAGCTAATATAACAAATCGCTACTGTATTGTTGACTATAGTCTGCAGAGCATTGATATTGAATAGTGTTTCTTGCCTCATTTGTGATTAGTGCTAAGCAGTCAAGAAAATATAAAGACATTTTCGGGCTACTTATTAAAGAAATTCGCCGCGAAAAATCGATATCACAGGAAGAGCTAGCTGCAAAAACGGGATTGGATCGATCCTTTATCAGTCTAGTTGAGAATGGAAAAAGAAACCCAACATTAACGACTGTAATCAAATTATCACAAGGACTTGAAATTGGACTTTCTGATTTGATGGTACGGTTTGAAGCAATCTATTCTGAGAATGAAGGGGGCAATAAAACTGAAAATAGTAGGTGAAGAGGTTTTATTAGACAAAGGGGCCTTTTCATCTAGTAAGGAATATTCTATAATCAAAAATGATATTCATGAATCAATCCTTGATGTGGTGTGGCCAAATGGCTCTAGCGATTTCTGTTTATATCCAGAACGCAAAGGCAATGGTGTAAAACCGATAAAAGACAATTTTATAAACAGTTTGGAACGTCGAGGTTGGGTAAAAGAGAAAAAAATCGACATTGGGCCTAAATTTAGACCTGGGCCCTTAGATGCTTGTTATCAGGTGGGAGGAAGGTATTTTGCCGTTGAATGGGAAACTGGAAATATATCGTCGAGTCATAGAGCGGTAAATAAAATGGCATTAGGAATCTTGAACAAATTTTTGATTGGGGGAATTCTTATATTACCCTCGAAAGATATGTATTATTACCTCACCGATAGGATCGGCAATTTCCCAGAATTAGCGCCGTATTTTCCACTATGGCAATCCCTTGAGTGTGATGAGGGGTATCTAGAAATTATTTCGATTGAACACGATCGCTTAAGTAAAGATGTAGAAAAAATTCCTAAAGGAACAGATGGAAGGGCCTTAGTATAACCCATCTTTAAATATCTTAACTATATTTTTGTCAGGTTGCAGTCCTACACTAATCGGTAAAGCCTCTCTAAGCCGTTTGTTAATATGCGCGCAGTCATATAATTCACTGCCAACCCAAAGTCTATCGTTTTTCTCCGCGGCTTGATATGTTGAACCGCCGCCCCCAAAAGGATCAAAGACGATATCATCTTCTTCCGTTGAAATTAGAATTGCTCGCTCCGGGATCATGAGTTTTAATTCATTTACGCCAGGTCTCACCTTATATTTCTTATGCCGATTGGGGGATGTATCATCCCAGAAATCGGTTAAGTTTAGTCCTTTTGGGTTCAGCTTAGATCTATGGCCGCCATAATCCTTGATTTCTTTATCACAATGACGACATTTGGGGATGGGCGTTCGCAGCCGATTGAACGTCTTCGGCTCTCCCTTTGTATAATATAACAACGCATAATGGGCGGGATATAATTTATTACCTCTAATGTATGTACCTTTCATCGATAGTGCGATCCAATGGCGGAATGTCATAATATCACTTAGAAATGCTCCAAATCGAATTGCGATTGCTGGGATAGCATAAACAAATAAAGCGCCACCTGGTTTTAGGACTCTATGGCATTCGCTCAACCATTCAAAACACCACGAATAGTATGTTTTGTCACTTAAATTATCATTGTAATTGTTTTTATAATCTTTGCCTAGGTTAAATGGTGGATCTGCAAAAACGCAATCAATAGAATTATCTTTAATCAAACTAAGTACATTTAAGCAGTCGTCGCAAAAGAGTATCCCTCTGCTTGTAGTAAGGTATGGTTCCATCTTACTTCGCCACACGCTCTATCCACATAATAATGTCGGCTTGGTTGGCTCTTCTTCACGTCTCCGGCTCGCCGCTCTCCAGCAGTTCCTCGATCTTCGGCTTCAGCTCGAAGACGTACCTCCGGCCTTGGACTCCGCCTCGATGACATTTCACGGCTTGGACCCCTATCCCCGACATGCACACCCCCAGGGGCCTAGACTCCATACCCACAATCGCGGCGATGTCCTGGACGAGGGGCTCAATCCCCCGACTGTGGAAGTCTAGGATCGCCGCCAGTGCCTTCTCGACGACCCCCTCCTCTGTCTTTGGTAAGGCTCTCTGTCGTGTCTTTGGTAAGGCTCTGTCTTTGGTAAGCTTGTCTTTGGTAAGTGATGGGGGTGTCTTTGGTAAGGATTTGGGCGCGGGTTTGTCTTTGGTAAGAGTCTTTGGTAAGGATTGCTTGTCTTTGGTAAGGGGCGGCCCCTCCTCACCGGTGTCTTTGGTAAGGGGTAAGTTTTTGCCGATGTATTGCTTTCTCGTCCTCCCATCCTCCCACCAATAACGGGACCAATAAGGCCCGTGGCCTGGTCCGTCTCGGCATTTCTTACAGCGTTCTTTGTTACACTTATAAAATTCCTGGCGGTAGACTCCCCCCGCCGGGGCCTTTATCGATTTCATGAAACTGTCTTTGGTAAGGATTGTATAAAAGCCTTACCAAAGACAAGCAAACCTTACCAAAGACTCTTACCAAAGACACGTTGCGGATACTGATCTCACCCACTATCTATTGATTTGAGGGTGTTAAAAGGGGTTTATAAAAAACGGCTAATCAATGTTATATAGCCAGGCGCGGTATTTGAGATATTCGTTCTCTTTTCGGAGGAGTTCCATCGTGGCTTCAAGCTCGCGAATCGTCCGTTTAAGCTCAAACCTCTCCTTCAACAGGGGAACGGTTCCTCTCTTCTCTCGGTCCTCTTTCAGCCGCTTGCTGACTATCCGGCTCATGCCGGCGCGTGAGAATTCGAGGACCTCCTCGGCTCCGGTCAGCTGCTCCATTTATCCCTCTCCCTTTCGGCGGGGCTCAAGGTCATCACATGACGGCATCCGATGTGCTCCAGACCGGCGGCTCGGGCCTCGGCGAGGGTCGGATATCCAGGGGTCTCTCCGGTCAACGAGAGGGTCCTCCCTTGCCAGGGGATGCACAGGGGACAGGCCTTAGAATGCGTCGAGACGATCACCAAATCATAACCATGCTCCAAGAGCCTGATCCGAGTCCCCTCTCTGAAGCTCTGCATGGCCGCGTTGTGGACGGCCATCTTCGAGTAGTTGGCCATATTCCACTGGCGGCCAGCCCGATCGATGAAGCCTGTAACTCCTCGGCTGGCCAGGTCCTCTCTCATCCTTCTGGCGGCTGTATCGACGCTATCTATCCCCAGGACCACGCTCTGAGTGTATTCGAGTTGGAGAGCTCTGAAAAGGTCGTCCACCTGTCGCCCTATGGTGAGGTCGACAGCCCCCAGCCTGGAATAGGTCGCCTCGGCGAGAGCATGGACCGCTTCCTGGTGAAGGGTTCCGAAGCCCGCCGAGAGGTGGGTTGAGAAGGCCATCCCATCGGCATAGGCGACGCCTTCGCGGAAAAGGTAGGGGATAACGTCGTCGCACCACTCACGGCCACCCACCAAAAGCTTGTTTCGAGCTGTCCTTATGTTCCGTTGAACTGCCCGGTAATAGGCGGGATTGCCACCTTTGAGGAGAACCCGGTTTATTTCGGCCTGGATCTTCCGGTCGCCGTTCTCATAGAGCTGGATGAGCCTGAAAGCTTGATCTTCGGTGAGCTTCGCCACGTCAACCATTAGGCCCCCACGCCCCCGAGAAGTAGGACCCGATACAGCTCTTCCCCGTCCAGGCCGGTCTTCGGGTCGACTTTGACGACCTCATAGATCGGGGAGTCCTCGCCGTTGATTACCAGCTTAATTTGGGCGCCAAACTCCAGGGGCTCAAGGCAGAAGAGCCGCCCCTCGGCCTGCATGATCTGCTGAGAGTATTCCTCGTCGACTACCTTGAGGTACGTCGACCTTTTTGCCTCCCATCGGCATGAGAACTCGACCCACTCGCCGGGGAGCTCCTCCTCTGTGGTGGGGTCAGCCGCCACAACACGGCAATTTAGCTCCTCTTCCCCGATGTCGGTCGTGATCTCGGTTACGGTGTCGAATTGCTTAGAAGTCACCATCACCGTGGTCCCCCAGGGCGGCCCGAACCCTTCGAGGGTGTCGGTCTGGGGTTCCCCGTCCAGGGTCCCCGTTATGGTGACGTTGAGGGCGATCGCCCCCGAACTGATCTCATACTTGACCTTGAAAGGGTCGTCCATCGAAAAAGGAGGGGATAAGGTGAGCGTTGCTAGGACTGGAGCCCATCCGTAAATGACGGGGGAGGCCTCATATTTGGCGGTCTGGTTCAGGTATCCGGCGATCACCTGGACCTAGCCCCCTTCGCCAGGTAGGGCTCAAGGAGGCGGTAGGCCGTCCAGGACCTCAGAGGAGTCCCCTTGATCCCTCCGCCCTGAAGAGATCCGTCGTACTCTTCCCACAGCTCGCCGAGCTTGAAGTAGGTTACGCCGCCTTCCTGGAGGGCTCGCCGCTTGTCGTTCGTGGTGTCGAGCCTCGCCAGGATCTCCTCGGCCACAGCGTCTTTGATTGCCTGGGGGACGACGACGTTATCATCGGCGTCTCTCTCCACCACCCAGCCCCCGCGCGTCTTGATCAGTCTCGGCCACTGGAGGGGTTGGGAGGAGATGTCTGTCTCATACTTCTTACCCACAAAAGGGAGAGAATCGACGAGCTTCGAGACGTACTTCAGAAGATCCTCTTTCAGTGCAGAAGAGGCCCCGGTCCAGGCTGAGGAGTCGGGCCGGTCGGCCACATAGGCGTCCATCTCGGACGATGTGATGTATTCAGCCATGATTTAACCAGGGAGATGGAGGGGGCATTTCGCCCCCTCTGGTGTCAGTCGATTATCAGCTCAAGGGAGAGCGTAGGCCTCGACGGTTCCGGCGATGTCGGTGTTGCTGGTGTCGGTGATGTCCAGGTGAATGGTGCCGTCGGCCTGGAGGTATCGAGCCGTCTCGATGGGTCCGATACAGAACTCATCGTTGGCAACTACATCGGCTCCTCTCACAAGGTCGCCGATACCGGCCCTAAAGGCAGGGTGAGCGGTTCCAGCCTTCAGAGTCACAGCGCCGCCGGTCCCCGTACCTGCGGAGATGTGGACGAGGATCAGAAGCCTCTTGAAGTTGGCTCCAGCAGCGATGACATGATGGTTCCCCTTATCGATCGCGTCGGGCGTCTCCCTGTCGGCCCATGCCCCCGCCAGTTCGTTTACGGTAATTTCAGATCTTACCATCTCATCTCACCTCTTCAGCTCGGAGCGCAGGTCAGAACGCAGAGACATTCAGGATCGACGACCTTCGCACCGTAACAGTGGAGGCCCCGAAGGGCGTCAGCGAAGAACTTGTCAGGCCTGTAAGCCTCGGTCTCGTTCACAGAGTCGGCAAAGGTGGTCGCCCTCGATACACCGGCCACGACCTTGTAGTGGTCGCCTGCGGTGTTGGGGACGTTGTTGGACTGAAGGATACTGAAGCCGAAGAGCTTCGCTATCTGGCCGTTCAGCATCACGCCCTCGACTCCGGACCACGTCGGGTTAACTATGGCGTCTTCCTGGAGGAGCCACTTGACAACCCAGGGAGGAATGACGACGAAACGGCCCTCCATCGGAACGTTGGCCTCGTCGAGAACCTGTTTCACGGCCAGAAGTTCCTCGGTCACGATATCGGTCGTTCCGTCGAAGATCTTATCGGACCCATCGGAACCCACAGAGCCACCGGCCCCGGCCACCATCTGAGCCACGATATACTCGTCGGCAACCTCGGCGAGCCGATAGGCCGCGTCTCTTGTGGCGCTTTCCATCAGCCGCACGTTCATCTGAGCCTTGTCGACGTCCTCGATTCTGAAGTTGAAGCTCTTGGCCTGAGTGATCTCCAGCGTGGTGCTGGCGTCGTCCAGCTCCTCGGGGTCAGAGAGGCCGGTCGTCTTGTCGTAATTGTCGATCGTTATCGGGCCGTGAGCGGTGATTCTCACGGTGTCGCCCTTCCCCTTCACGTCGCCTTCATAGTCCCGGTTGATGACGCCGGACTGGCCGTAAACAAGGCTCTTCTGGAGACTCTGGAGGATCTGAGCGGCCCAAACCTCGCCTATGAAATTCGTTATAGCCATGCGATTTTACCTCAAAGTGCCCTCTTTCATTTGGGCCTTGATCTGGTCCATGTTGGCGATGATTTCGTCTGGCTTCATGGCCTTCACAGCCTCGCGAGTGAGAGGTTTCTTTACCTCGCCCGCTGGATTGCCACCGCCGCCCACAGGCTCTTTTGGTCCGATCTCTTTCAGCATCTTCTCGCCGTCGGCCTTCAGCTCCGCCTCGGTCGTCCCCTGGAGGCGTCCCGCCAGGGATGGGGGGAGTTTCAGGTCGGTGGCGATCTTCGCTTTCAGAGTGTCCAGGGAGGTCTTTTCGTACCCGGCCACCTTCTCTTTCAAGGCGTCCCGTTCGGCTTCCAGCTCTTCGTATTTCGCATTCAGCTGGTTGACACGGCCCTGGACTATCCGGTCCACATCTGCCTGAGTAAACTTCTTTTCAGCATCATCGGACATGGTTTGAATCTCCGAGTTAACGGCCTCGTTTGCCTAATAGTATAATTAATCCCATTTACTATTTAAATGTTTGTCCCTTTTGTGAAATTTAGAGTTAGAGGAGAGGTGCCTCGCCCCCCATCTCCTCCTCTTTGATCCGCTTCTCTTCGGCGTCCAGGTCCTCCTCGGAGGCGTCGGTGTCCAGCCGGGCCAGGCTCCCTCTGGTCGAAGTCGCCCGCGCGCTGCGTCTCGTTAGCTCCACCTTTGCCGCTTCTACCGGGTCGACGGGGAGAGAGGACCTCCACTCAAGGGAGACGTTGGTGAGGGCCTGAGCTCCGCTCATCCTGGACGCAACCTCGAGTTCTGCTGTGGTCTTGAGGACCTCGACGAGCTTCGGCCTGATCCTCAGCCGGAGCCGGTTGACCTTCGCCAACGTGGGGAGCATAAGCCGCTTGAGGGCGCTTCCCGACTCGGCCAGGCCGCTCTTCGTCTCACCAAAGGCAGCCGGGGAGAGCTCGGCCATAACGTAGAGCTGGGAAAGAAGGGTCTCGATTTGGGTGAAGGTGGCGCCCATCTGAGCATCCCACACCAGGATCTCCGGTGGGGATTCGCCTTCGTTAAGGGCGATGTACTTCTCATCGGAGGCCCACACGATCTCGCCGGTTATCGGATCTCGGACCCGGAGCCCCGACGGTCCACACATCCAGGGATCGGCGAAAACGTCCAGGGTACCCGAGACCTTGATCAGCCTCCGCTCGATCTCCTCGACGATGTCGGAGACGTCTTTGAAGTCGTCCAGCCCAAAGACGCCGTCCCCTGCCTTCAGGTTGGAGAAGGGGAAGACCAGGAAGCCAGCCACCCCAGTCTCCTCCTCGGGCTTCAGGGTGGCGTATCGCTCGATGGTGTCCAGGGAGGCGGGCTCTTTGATCTCTTTGCCGTCGGAGGTGAGTTTCAAGAGCCGGTGCTCAATCTTTCCAGGCTGGTGGATCTCCACCTTGACGTACTTGTCATCGCCGAAGGTGACCTCCCAGGCCAGGACGTGAGCCGTGAAGGTCCCCGAGTCGTCCGGATCGACTACCGGGAACCAGTGGCGGGGATCGATCCGGCTGATAACCCCACGCTTCCCATCCCATCGAGGTTTGAGGACTCCATCCCCGAAGGCGATCAGGTCGCTGAATAGATCGTAAACCAGGACCTCGAAGGCGTTGTCGTCGGCTATCCTGTCCACCGTGGCCTGGTCCTCGGCGGTGACTTTGGGCGGGTTCCCCACAGCCAGATCGGAGAAGAGGGTCATGATCCGCTTGAACCAGTTGACCCTCATCTTGATTATCCGAGGGGCGTCGTCCTCATTCAGTCCAGCGAAGACGAGATCGTGATCTCCCTCCATCAGCAGCCGGTTCTTTGCGTATCGAGCCAGCCGGTCTTTGTCTGGCGGCCACTTCTGGCCGGGCTTCAGAAAATCTAACGTGGTGAATACGGTCATCTTGAAGGCCTCCTAAAATCGGTAACTCGGCGGCTCTTGCTGATCCTGTTAACCAGGTAGCGAAGGGTGTCGACGAGGTCGTCGTCTTCTTTGATCGGGGCGTCGGCCCCGCGCTCGGTCGCCTTCTCATCCCATCGGTAAGCCTCCATCTCCTCTTGGAGCATCTCAGTCGACGGGCCGACGAGGTAGAGCCACCCCTGATCAAGGGCGTTAATCATCCGCTGAATCCCGTTGAGGACGTCGTTATCGGCGCTCTGGACCGGGCTTATACCATCGGCTACGAACTGGAGCCGGTGAGCCTTCGCCGACGGGTCGACGTCGATCGATGTCGGATACATCCCAGCCAGGAAGGTTTTCAGGTCCTTCGAGACCTCAGCCGGGGATTTGTCGGCCTTGCGGTATTCCCCAGCCACAAACCACTTGTCGCCGATCCGGTAAGCCTTCAGGAACGCCGACGGATGGGTGGCACCGGGGTCCACAGCCACTCTCATCTCCTCGATCCGACCGTCGGGAAGGCGGGGGATTACGTGAAGGGCCTTATCGAAGTTCTTGAAAATCGAGCCTTCATCCGCCACCCACTCGCCGTTGATGAACCGGCGGTAAAACATCGAGGTCTTAGGGGCGTATCGGCGCTTCAGCTCCTCTTTGTATCCGTCAGAGATCCAAGGGTTATCATCGAGGTTGAAGAACCAGCCTTTAAAGTCGATCTCGGGCTCTCGGTCGATCCACCGCTTCTTGAGGTAGTGAGTCGGCGGGCCGGGGTTTGAGGTGCTGAAAAGTTGGGCGTCGTCCTCAGAGAGTCGGGTGATCAGCATATCCCAGAAGGACTGAGGGCAAAGGGACCCCTCATCGACGTATGCCTTTTCGAGGGTCTCGCCTTCGATCTTCTTATAGGCGCTTTCGTCGTTGCATCCTTCGCACCAACATTCCCGCCCGTAGATCCACACCCGCTTGAGAGATCGCTTGTAGAGGAAATTCGTCGGCCCTACCATCCGAGAGATAGGAACCAGGACGTTTCTTTCTAGGGCTCCCAGGGTCCGGCCTACCATCAAGAGGTTGCCCCTCTCGCTCGCTTCATGAATCGCCCTCAGCCACCGGACGTTAACCCCGACAGTCTTCGCACTCCTCACCGCCCCGTAGGCGAGGTTGACCCCGGCGTCGGCATGTAGGCAGAGATCCCGCTGTTTCCCCACAGGGATTTTGAAGCTCGTCAAGTTTCGGCGGCCTCCTCTTCGCGCATTTTCTCAAAGAGCATCTTGATCTCGCCCGACTTGTCGCCGTGGCCCGGCCCCTCTTCGAGCCGCCGCTTATCGATGCCGATCGCAAAGCCGGTCATCAGATATTGAAAATCGCGGGGATTATCGCAGGCTTTCAGAAGCTCCCTGCCTTTGTTCAGGGCCTCGCCTATCAGCTTGATCCGGTCCTCGGCGGCGTAACATGATTTGGCGATCGCTGCCTTTTTCGTCTCCGACCGGTCGGCGAGATCAAGCCCATTCCTCTTTGCTACGTCGGAAATGGTAGAATGTGACCGATCGAAGTCT
>Ga0209313_1001393_pt1 | contig 15380 bp, 9 predicted proteins | sample BioC13SIPDNA_3_FD_185748 | JGI IMG/M metagenome (GOLD analysis project Ga0209313, IMG submission 185748) | Anaerobic biogas reactor microbial communites from Washington, USA - Biogas_R2_B C13 SIP DNA (SPAdes) (version 2) | ecosystem: Engineered > Bioreactor > Anaerobic > Unclassified | place... | reverse complement strand
TAATACTTTTCTATGCTGAAATAAATCGAAAATTATTCGCACTTTGCTCCAGCATTCTATTTGTTTGCAGATTATTTAGCTTGAGAAAAAGGTCCCCGTTCGGGAGCCTTCTATTTGCGGATTAACACCAAAGATGAAATCAAAAGCACCTACAAACACATTCCATTTAAGTCAAAGGAATGGAGAAGGGGTATAGCACTACCTCAAGTCAATCAGCAGGGGTTAATCCTTGGAAGCACAGGCAAGAAAAATGAACTTACTGCACTGGTAGACACAGATGATGTCCATTGCCTGATGATTGGTGCATCCGGTGTGGGTAAGACTGCTTTTTTTCTTTATCCTAACCTTGAATATGCTTGTGCCAGCGGGATGAGCTTTCTTACCACCGATACAAAAGGAGATCTCTATCGAAATTACGGAGCCATTGCCCGTGACTACTATGGTTATCATGTGGCAGTTATTGATTTGCGTAATCCCACCCGTTCAGATGGAAATAATATGCTGCACCTTGTTAACAAATATATGGATGCATATAAAGACGATGAAAGAAATCTTGTTTCAAAAGCTAAGGCAGAAAAATATGCAAAGATTATTGCCAAAACCATAATCAATGCCGGCAGCGAAAATTACGGACAAAATCAGTTTTTCTATGATGCTGCCGAAGGACTTCTTACTGCTGTTATTTTATTAATAGCAGAGTATCTACCGCCAACAGAAAAAGATGATGGAACAATCACAGATTGTCGTCACATTATAAGCGTATTCAAACTGGTGCAGGATTTACTTGCTCCAAGCAAAGTGAAAGGTAAAAGCCAATTTCAACTCTTAATGAATAAGCTCCCCGGCAATCATAAAGCACGATGGTTTGCAGGAGCAGCACTTAATTCAGCTGAGCAGGCAATGATGTCGGTTCTCTCCACGGTACTTTCACGATTAAATTCTTTTCTTGACTCCGAGATGGAGCAGATTTTGTGTTTTGATACAGCCGTTGACGCTGAAAAGTTTGAAAATGAAAAATCAGCATTATTTATTGTGCTTCCCGAAGAAGATTTGACAAAATACTTTATGGTTAGCCTCATGATTCAACAGCTTTACCGTGAAATTTTGGCAGTGGCCGATGAAAATGATGGTAAGCTGAAAAATAGAGTGGTATTTTACTGTGATGAACTTGGTACGCTTCCTGCCATTGATTCACTGGAGCTGATTTTTTCTGCCAGCCGTTCTCGCCGTTTGACCATGGTTCCAATCATTCAAAGTTTCGGACAGCTTGAAAAAAACTACGGAAAAGAAGGCTCTGAAATTATCGTTGATAACTGCCAGGATACAATCTTTGGAGGTTTTGCACCCAATAGCCAAACAGCAGAAGTCCTGTCCAAAGCCCTTGGCAGCCGCACTGTTATGTCCGGGAGCATTAGCCGTGGCAAGAATGATCCCAGCCAGTCTCTGCAAATGATGGAACGACCACTTATGACAGCGGATGAATTGAAATCCATTCCCAAAGGTAATTTTGTTGTGATGAAAACCGGCACTCATCCCATGAAAACCAAGCTACATTTATTCTTAGATTGGGGTATTACCTTTGATAGTATTTATACGGTAGCAGAACGTGCTCACCGAAAGGTTAGCTATGCAGATAAACAAATACTAGAGGAAAATATTATGCGCCGTCATTCAGCATTTGTCGCTGTTGATACTGAAAGCGGTGAGCTATTGGAGGAAGTGAGCGGTACCGGTACTTTGCATACCCCTATTACCGAACCGCAAGTGGATACATCAAAGCGCCGTACCCATGTACGGACATCTTAAAAGGAAGGGGGTAGAACATGGGATATTTTGATTATTTGTATAAGGCTTCACCTGATGAGCTGCCATCAAGGGCGAGGGTTGTTTATATGTACCTGAAAGACCGTGCAGGAAAGGGGCAGGACTGCTGGCCGGCAGTAAAAACCATTGCCTCAGACTTGGATTTATCACGCAGTACTATCAAGAGGGCACTCCATGATCTTACCAAAGCCGGATTGGTGGTAAAGGAGGCGCGCTACCGGGAGAATGGGAGCAACACTTCCAACCGTTTTATTTTAAGAAAATAGCAGGCTTATGATACAAAAAAGTCAGACTTTCCGCCAAGGGAGATTTTTGTCTTTTTGCTGAACCCAGGTGGGGTTCACTGTGAACCTACCAGAACCTCTCACTCTATAAAATATTATTACAGAGAAAGAACAAAGTATATCTTATCAAGTTCTTTCTCTGTACAAGGATAAATTTTTTCTTTTTTTGACTAAGATGGTTTCTTGACGTAAAGCATAAAGCATGATATTATATTAAGTTATAATTGGAGCAAAAAAAATAAAACTCTTCTGTTGTACTCTGAAAAAAAGCGGGGTGAACACCATGGACAAGGTAAATAAAAAAACAATCGGAATGACGACACTGGTTGTCTTCCTTTTGTTGTTCACCGGTGCACTCCGTTCGGTGAACAGTGAAAATTATCTTATCAATATTGCTTGCGGTCCGTTGATTTTTGCCATTTATATCAGTATGCTGTCCATTTGGAGCATTTCTATTTGGCGACGAATGATGCATAGTCACATCAGAGGCTATCTTTTGGGGATAGCAGGTTTAATGCTGTTTTGGATTTTTGTCCGTACTCTAAAATACTTTCCTTTTAACAATATTGAGCCTGTGAATCGCTGGCTATGGTACTGCTATTATATCTCCATGATTCTCATACCTCTTTTGAGTTTTTTCGCAGCCCTTTGTTTAGGAAAACCAGAAAACTGGCGACCTAGAAGGAGATACAACCTTCTGTATATTCCCGCGGTAATCCTGATTTTTGGAATTCTGACTAACGACCTTCACCAGCTTGCATTTGCCTTTCCATTAGGGATTGAAAACTGGGATTCCCGCTATACATATCATATACTGTATTATCTTGCTGTACTTTGGATAGCGGTTTTTTTTCTGGCTGTAGTTTGGGTGCTTTTTAAAAAAAGTTATATACCTTATACGAAAAAATGGGTGTGGATGCCCTTTGTCGTTATGGGAATAGCAATAATCTATACCGTTTTATATGCCATTGACAATTCCAAAAACGGATTCGGTTTTATTGAAATGACAGCTATGCTCTGCACCTTAACGGCAGGGGTTTGGGAAAGCTGCATCCAGACAGGCTTGCTACCATCCAACACCAAATATGGAGGTTTTTTTGACGCCTCTCCATTAGGGGCACAGATTGTAGACGAAAAAGGTAAGGTATATTATAGTTCAAAGCTATCTAAACCCATTGCTCCTAATGTGTTTGAAGAGTTAAAAGAGACGGGATTCTTACAGCCAGACCCAAATACTCAACTTCATGCTTCGCCGATACAAGGTGGCTATGTCATTTGGAGGGAGGACATATCACGCATTTCCTTGCTCATTAAAGAGCTTCAAAACACAAAAACCGAGCTTATGGACGATGTTGAGCTTCTGAAAGATGAGTTAGGTGCCAAGCAAAGGCGGCTACTTGTTAATGAGCAAAACAGACTTCACGACTTGACAGTACTGCAAATCATGCCGCAGATAGATAAAATCAAAAAATATCTCGATTTCCAATCACAGGCTGGTGAACAGGAGAAATATAAGCTGCTTTGGAAAATCAATGTGCTGGGTGCATATATTAAACGGCGTTGCAACCTGATTTTGATGGCAGAAGGGCAAGAGACTGTTACCATAGGGGATTTGGCTCGCTCTATAGAGGAATCCTTTGAAAACCTTGAGTCAGGCGGTGTAACCACTGACCTATCTATTGAGACCACCTGTGACATTACACCCAAACAGGCTTTGTTGCTATATGATTTTTTTGAAGCAGTTGTAGAAACAGCTATTTCAGAACTAGATAGTCTGTCTGTTACATTGAAAGATAGCGAGAAAGATTTTATTTTATCCATAGAAATAAAAAGCATCATGGAGCAAGTATCCCTTTTAGATGAAAATTGGAAAAGTGAAGAACTGGCTTCCCTTGGCGGTCACATCGTCTTTGAAGCTAAGGATAAAAGTATCTTCTACACCTCTATCTATCTGCCAAAGGGAGGTGAGGCAAAGTGATCTCTTTTTTGCAATGCAACCCTATCACTAGAGCCATAATTATTTCCCTGTTAATTGCTGCTTTCACCGGCTTGCTATTTTTACTTATAATCAGATGGACAAGTAAACGTCGACCCTGTTCCTGCCTGATTCCTGCTCTGTTGATGCTAACTGTGGGGATAATTTGGGGGACTCTGATGGATGCACAAAACAATTTTGACCTGTCTTTTATCGGGGAGTGGCTTGGTAATCTTCCATGGTTGGTCTATGTATTAGTTTTCCTTGTTTCTGTTATTTACTGTGGCTTTGGATCCTGGCGAGAAAGGATAATAGCTAAAAGGGAAATCACCCTGGATTCCATAAGGGAGGCACTTGATAACCTGCCAAGGGGTCTTTGCTTTTCAGATGAAAAGGGAATCCCCTTGCTCATCAATCGAAAGATGTATCAGTTGGCAGAAGAAGCAACAGGGAAACTTTGTAGAAATGCAGAAGAAATGTGGCGAGAGATTTTGGAGCTTGAAGGACAAAAGTGTATAGAGCCATTATATAAGGGAAATATTTCTGCTTTTCGTTGGACTGACGGCAATATATGGCAGTTTTCCAGAACAGAGCTGACACTCCAAAACCAGAGATATATTCAAACTACGGCGACAGACATCACAAGACTTTATACACTAACCGAGGAACTGGAAAAAAACAATTCTGTTCTTGATAAACAGTACAAGCGGCTTAAAAATCTACTGAATGAGATTGTTCAAATTACTCAAGAAGAAGCAATCCTCGCCTCTAAAGTAAAAATACACAAAGAATTGGGAGAGTGCTTGCTGGCAGCTCGCAGATATCTTATTTTAAAACAGCCGGACAAGGATATCTTTAAGTTTTTTGAACAGTGGCATGAGATTATAACATTTATGGAAAGTAAATTGAAGGAAGAAAAAAAGACCTCCGATTATGCCATGAGAGAACTAATAGAGGCAGCTTGTGCCTTAGGCTGTACAATCATCTTTGAAGGTAGTACACAGGAGGATGCGGGACACTATCCCATTCTGAAAAATGCCATCAGGGAGGCAATGACAAATGCCATAAGACATGCAGGAGCCAATGAGCTGACGGTGCATATGGATATAGAGGATAATACATTATATGCAGTAATGAAAGACAATGGTAATAGGTTGATTACCTCAATTTCCGAAGGAAGCGGTCTATCCACTCTGAGAAGTAGAATTGAACAGGCAGGGGGAAATATGGAAATCCGCTTAGCTGATGGTGTGGAGCTGCATATCAAATTACCGGTAAAGGAGGTATCATGATGACAAGGGTACTAATCGTAGACGATCAGCGGACTGCACGAGAAGTGATGGAGATTGCGGTCAATCAATCAAAAAAATATTCCATTGAAAAAACAATTATGGATGCCGGAAATGCCTATCTTTATTGCATGAACGGAAGAGTTGACTTGATTTTGATGGATGTATACACATTGGACGGCGAAAACGGCATTGAAGCAGCAGCTAAAATCAAAAGAGACTTTCCCCATATCAAAATTATTATCGTTACTTCCATGCCGGAGGAAAGCTTTATACGAAAAGCACAGGAAGCTGGCTGTGATAGCTTTTGGTACAAAGATGTAGGCGAGGAAGATTTACTTACTGTCATGGATCGTACCATGGCAGGAGAATCGGTATATCCAGACGATGTGCCGGTAATCAAAATAGGGCTTGCCAAAAGTACAGAGTTCACAAAAAGAGAGCTGGATGTTCTGCGGGAGCTGGTAAACGGCCACTCACAAAAAGATACAGCAGATATATTGGGTATAAAATATGACTCTGTAAGAACTCATCTAAAAAGCATTCTCGTAAAAACAGGATATGACACCCCCAGCCGGTTTATCGCTGAAGTATCCCACAAAAACTATATGATACCCGGATTTTATAAATCCTCACCAGAGGATGAAGATACAGAAGAAGAATAATAAACATCATACTTTGTTATTCCGGCCGCCGCTTTTGGCTGGATTAGGAGAACCGTGGGAGCGTCTGTATATTTTTACACCACCTGATATTTTATTCCTCATAGTGCCCTTTGCATGAGGCAATTATTATAGAACTGTCTTTTTCACAATAAACAATCCTATGCTCTTCATCAATTCGTCTGCTCCACCAACCAATTAGATTCCCTTTTAAAGGCTCCGGCTTTCCAATACCTTCATAGGTATTTCTTTGAATATCCTTAATCAATATGTTTATCCGTTTCAATACTTTTCTGTTTTGTGTTTGCCAATAGCAATATTCTTCCCATGCTCTTTCTTCCCACAATAACCGCATTAATCTGCCTCTATCAAATCATGCTCGACAAGCTTCGCACGTCCTTCGTTAATATCTGCGATAACTTGTTCTAAATATTTCATATTGCTTTCTGAATAAAACGGATCAGCAGAAACCTCAAAAGGAATACGTTTCTCTCTGGCAACCTTTTTTGCAAAAATCGTAAAAGCAGCTGTCATAGAAAGCCCCATATCAGAACAAACCTTTTCCATGCTCTTTTTTAAATCTTCATCCATACGAAAATTCACCATTGTTTGTGCCATAAATATCACTCCCTTCTATGCAACAATATAGCAAACAGTAAAGCATTTGTCAACCAAGTGCTTTACAAATGCATGTAATAGTATATGTAATTATTCTTATCTTTATCACCATTGTACTTAACATACGACGGAGATGTTATCATCTTCCTTTTTATAAATTTACAAAAATTATCCCGCCTCCCCAATATTGGGGAAGCGGGATACTTTTTTTATTTGTTATGGTGTTATATGTATAGGTACAATTATGATTTTACTAATCCATGAAGGGCTGAAAGAGAGGTGAGGTGATTGAAAAAAATCGTTGTCAGCATTCCCAATGCCTTGCTTGCGGGCGGTGTTGTCATGTACCTGAAAAAGAACCCGGATTTCAAAGTATATCGGGAGGACGATCCCCTTGGAATTGAAGATTTGTGTATCGCCTCAAAGACAGATGTGCTGCTGGCAGAGGTACGGGAGCGCTCTCCTAACACCCTGGATGAATGGAATATCCGGGTAAAAGAAATCAAAAAAAAGCTCCCTGACTGCAAGGCGGTTTATGTAGTTGACGAAAACAGCTCACCCGATTTGGCCCACCGAGTGGCACTGGCTCGAGGCAACAGGCTTATCGACGCCTTTGTCTATGGCACAGTTTCGGGGGAGTATATGACTGCCCTCATAGGCAGCTTATAAGGAGGTGGATGCGCATTTGCATACAAGAAAACAGGATAGAAATATAGTCCTTGGCACAATAGGTAAAAAACAATGAGAAATGGAGGAAAGAAAATATGAAAGTAAAAAAGAAAATCTTATCCCTGCTCTTGGCAATAGCCATGATACTGGGTATGCTGCCCATGACGGCTATGCCGGTATATGCGGCGGATGCCACCCAGATCAAAGTCTGGAACGGCACAGAAATGCAAACCTATACCCTTGGTGCAGATGTTCTGCCTACGGGCCTTTTTTGGAACAGCGCCGATAACCGTCTGGAGCTGAACAACTATAGTGGAGGCAGGATCGAACAAGCAACAAGCGGCGACGAGCTGACCTTCTATGTGGTAGATGACAGCACCATAGACGGTGGTGAGGAAACCGCTCTAAGATATTCAAAACCTACCATCGATGGGGTCGCCGGAAAAACTCTGACCTTAACCGGCATAAAAAAAGATGTGATGTCTATAGCAGGAAGCTGCACCATCAAAAACATCACGGTGAAGGTTGACCAGAAAGGCACCGTAATGCCCAATGGTTATACCATCGCAACCAGCGGGAATATCAATGTACGCGAAAACGGCAGGCTGGAGGTAGAGCTAAATAAAGAGACAGAGAACTCTTTCCCTGCCCGAGCAGTCAATAATCTCAGCCTATATAACAACGGCTCGGCAAGCATTACGGTCACTGCTAACAACGCCAGCACTACAGACGCCTATGGTGTAAGTAGCCTATACTTATATGGCACAGGGGACTGTGATATTCAGGTGACCAATAATGGCACCGGTGAAACCAAGGCAGTTCAATCTGGACCACCTACCGTCCCCTCACACTATGTGGTGACGGGTGACTGGGACAGTCCGTCTGTCAAATATACGACTACCAACTTTTCGGTCATCGTTCAAAATGACGGAGGAGGCACGGGAAGCGCCAGCCCGGCAAATGCTGGTGCAGGCACAGAAATCACCCTGACCGCCAACTCGAAGCCCGGCAAACAGTTCAAGGAGTGGCAGGTCATAAGCGGCAGCGTGACCATCACAGACAATAAATTTACCATGCCGAATGAGGATGTCATCATTAAAGCCATATTTGAGGATAAAACCTACTCCATCAGCGTTCTAGTTGCAGGGACCACCGATTGCATAGCAAGTGCCAACCCGGCAGAGGCTCCGGCAGGCACAGAGATTACATTGACCGCCACCCCAGGCAGCGGCAAACAGTTCAAGGAGTGGCAGGTCCTAAGCGGCAGCGTGACCATCACAGACAATAAATTCACCATGCCCGCCAGCGATGTCACCATTAAAGCCATATTTAAGGATATCAAAGTAACCGGAGTAAGCTTAGACCAAAGCACATTATCACTGACAGCAGGCGGAGCCACAAAAACCTTAAAAGCGACAGTAACTCCTGTCAACGCAGCCAATAGAAATGTGACATGGTCATCAAGTAATGAAACAGTAGCAACGGTAGCAAACGGAGTAGTAACTCCACTATCAGCAGGAACTGCAACCATTACAGTAAAAACAGAAGATGGCAATTTTGAGGCTACTTGTACAGTCACAGTAGCACCGGTAACCGTAACTGGCATAACCGTAAAAACAGCACCGAGCAAGGTAAGCTATACGGCAGGAGAAGCTCTGGATTTATCAGGATTGGTAGTAACCTTGACCAAGTCCGATTCCAACACAGAAGATGTTGCCTTTGCAGACTTTGGAACAAAGGGAATCACCGCTTCCCCGGCAAACGGCAAAACTCTTGCCATAACAGATACAACCGTAACCCTAACCCATACGGCAAGCGGCAAAACTGTAACCCAGTCCATTACAGTGAACCCGGCACCGGTAACCGTAACTGGCATAACCGTAAAAACAGCACCGAGCAAGGTAAGCTATACGGCAGGAGAAGCCCTGGATTTATCAGGATTGGTAGTAACCTTGACCAAGTCCGATTCCAACACAGAAGAAGTTGCCTTTGCAGACTTTGGAGCAAAAGGAATCACCGCTTCCCCGGCAAACGGCACAACCCTTGCCATAACAGATACAACCGTAACCCTAACCCATACGGCAAGCGGCAAAACTGCAACCCAGTCCATTACAGTAACAGCAGCACCGGTAACCGTGACCGGAATCAGCCTAAACAAAACAGATCTTTTCTTAGCAGTAGGCAACAGTGAAACCCTCAGCGCCACGGTTGCTCCTGCTGATGCCACCAACAAGGCCGTGACCTGGACCAGCAGCAACACAGGTGTTGCCACAGTTGACGAGAATGGAAAAGTCACCGCCGTCGCTGCTGGAACTGCGACCATTACAGCAAAGACAGTGGATGGCGGTTTTGAGGCTACTTCTGAAGTCCAAGTAGCAACAGCTTTTTATACCGTCACCTTTGACTCTGACGGGGGGACGGCAGTTCCACCTGCTACTGTAGCTGTGGGAGAGAAAGTCGTAAAACCCGCCGATCCTAAAAAGGCAGGATTTGTCTTACAGGAGTGGCAGAGTGGTAGTACCGCCTATGATTTTAATACTGCGGTAATGGGCGACATAACCCTTAAAGCCATCTGGACAGCAGCACCACAAATCAAAGTCTGGGATGGCTCAGAAATGCAAACCTATACCCTTGGTGCAGATGTTCTGCCTACGGGCCTTTTTTGGAACAGCGCCGATAACCGTCTGGAGCTGAACAACTATAGTGGAGGCAGGATCGAAAGGGCAAATGACACCGATGAATTAACCTTTTATGTGGTAAATGACAGCATCATAGACGGTGGCGGAGAATCCGCTCTTCTATATAATAACACCACCATCGATGGGGTCGCCGGGAAAAACCTGACCTTAAAAGGCACTAAGGAAACTGTGATGTTTATATTAGGAACCTGTAACATCAAAAACATCACGGTAAAAGTTGAGCAAAGCAGCACAGGAGAAACCTATAATAATATATTCGCAATAAGTGGGTCTATTCATGTGCGCGAAAAAGGAAAGTTGGATGTAATTGTAGATATGAAGAACAATTCATCAAAATCTGCTTCTGGAGCCACTAGCATATTTCTGCATGACAACGGCTCGGCAAATATCCAAGTTACCGCCGACAACTATTCGAAAGATGCTTTTGGTGTATTGAACCTCTATTTGGAGGGTGCAGGGGACTGTGACATCACAGTAAGCAATACTGGCAGCGGTGCTACCCGGGCAGTTCGAGATGAACCTACCATACCCGCACACTATGATGTAACGGGTGCCTGGAACAATCCGTCTGTCAGCTATAAAGCAAGAGATGCTGAGACCAATGCCGATTTGAAGGCATTGGATGTCGAAACCTACGGCATCACCCCTGCATTTGTAAGTAGTGTGATTTCATACAATCTTACTACAGAACTTGGATATGGCGAAGACAAAATAAACATTAAGGCCACTACCTATGTGGAAGGAGCAAGTTTGACCATCAATGGGGAAACCGCTACTTCCGGGGTATACAAAGAAGTCCAACTCAATGTGGGAGTAAACGAGATCCCGATAGTAGTGACAGCCAAGGATGGCTCCACCACAAAAACCTATACCCTTAAGGTAACCCGAAAAAGCGGAGGAAGTTATAACCTGGTGGTTATAAATGGCTCCAAAAATCCCAATACAGACACCGTGGAGGCAGGAACCACTGTTACAATTTCGGCAGATGTAGCACCCGTAGGTAAGTTATTTGACAAATGGACCGAAAAATTGGACGGGGTGACCTTCGCAAATGCAGAAAACCCCACTACCACCTTTATCATGCCGACCGGTAATGTAGAAGTCACAGCAAACTATAAGATAGACCAGGATAAGGATACTGTCCTGGAAAGTATAGCTCTAACTGCCCACACCAGCAGTGGAGGAACCAGGGAACTCAACCTAACTCCATCCTTTGCAGGAGAAACAAGGGATTACACTGTCACCGCGGCGCTGACAGACCTGAAAATGCACTTCAATTTGAAAGCAAGGCAAGCGGGGCAGACAGTCACCGCCACGGTGGACGGGGAAAATCTTACCGTAAACAATAGTGCAGACGGACTTCAAACAGCAGTCCATACCCTTACCAAAGCAAAAACCGTCTTTGTCTTTACGGTAAAATCAAAGGATAACACCACCGAAGGAACATACACAGTAACCGTCAACCGGGGAACGGGAACGATCTATGCTTTGACTGTAAATAATGGAACCGCAGACAACTATACTCCGGCAGCGGGAGATATGGTAACCATAACGGCAAAAGCTCCTGGTGAACATGAAACCTTTGACAGGTGGACGGGGACTGAATTGGTGATCTTTAATGATGCAAATAGCGCCATCACCACCTTTATCATGCCTGAGAAGGCATTGACGGTCACCGCAAACTATAAGACAGACCCGGATAAGAATACTGCCTTGAATAAGATAGCAGCTTATGTGGCGACCTATGACAATAATTATGTATTCAAGGCCCTTGACCCGGTATTTGATGCGGGAACAAGGGAATATGTTCTCAATCTCTTAACAGACATTGACAAAATTAAATTCGATTTAGAACCTAAAAGAGCGGGCCAGACCATCACTGCCACGGCTAACGGAGCAGACTTTACAGTTCATACAATCCCATATAATTATACAGACCCTTTTGATATCTCAATAAATGCAAAGACTGTATTTATCTTTACGGTAAAATCAAAGGATGGTTCTACCGAAGGAGCATACACAGTAACCGTCTACCGGGCTGGGGCTATCTATGCTATCACCGTTGAAAATGATGGTGGAGGCACGGCAAGTGCCAGTCAGGAAAAGGCGGTGAAAAACGCAGAGATCACCCTGACCGCCACCCCGAATGAGGGCAAGCAGTTTAAGGAGTGGCAGGTTGTAAGCGGCGGCGTGACGATTTCTGGCAACAAGTTCACCATGCCCGCCAGCGATGTCACCATTAAAGCCATATTTAAGGATATCAAAGTAACCGGAGTAAGCTTAGACCAAAGCACATTATCACTGACAGCAGGCGGAGCCACAAAAACCTTAAAAGCGACAGTAACTCCTGTCAACGCAGCCAATAGAAATGTGACATGGTCATCAAGTAATGAAACAGTAGCAACGGTAGCAAACGGAGTAGTAACTCCACTATCAGCAGGAACTGCAACGATAACGGTTACAACAGTAGACGGAAGCAAAACAGCAACCTGTACAGTTACAGTAACAGCAGCACCGGTAACCGTAACTGGCATAACCGTAAAAACAGCACCGAGCAAGGTAAGCTATACAGCAGGAGAAGCCCTGGATTTATCAGGTATGGAAGTAACCTTGGCTAAGTCAGATACAACAACAGAAGAAGTTGCCTTTGCAGACTTTGGAACAAAGGGAATCACCGCTTCCCCGGCAAACGGCACAAGCCTTGCCACAACAGATACAACTGTAACCCTAACCCATACGGCAAGCGGTAAGACTGCAACCCAGACAATTACAGTGAACCCGGCACTGGTAACCGTGACTGGAATCAGCATAAAAACAGTACCGAGCAAGGTAAACTATACAGCAGGAGAAGCCCTGGATTTATCAGGATTGGTAGTAACCTTGACCAAGTCCGATTCCAACACAGAAGATGTTGCCTTTGCAGACTTTGGAACAAAGGGAATCACCGCTTCCCCGGCAAACGGCACAACCCTTGCCACAACAGATACAACTGTAACCCTAACCCATACGGCCAGCGGCAAAACCACAAGCCAGTCCATTACAGTGAACCCGGCACCAGATACTACTCCGCCTGTAATCTATGGAGTTATGGATAGAAATGTGGTAAAAGACACAACAGTAGATGTTCTATCTGGAGTAACGGCGACAGATGATGTAGATGGAGCTGTCACAGTAACAGCAAGTCCGTCAACTATTGATACCAGTACATTAGGTACAACTACAGTCACCTATACAGCAACGGATACAGCAGGTAATACAGCAACTACAACTGCAACCTTTACAGTTGTAGAATCAGCAGTACCAGTAACAGGTGTGACCTTGGACAAAGCAACCCTTGACCTGACAGCAGGTGGAGCCACAGGAACTCTAGTAGCGACAGTAGCTCCTGCCAACGCAACCAATAAAAATGTAACCTGGTCATCAAGTGATACTTCTATAGCCACAGTAGTAAATGGGGCAGTGACTCCACTATCAACAGGAACTGCAACCATTACAGTAAAAACAGAAGATGGCAATTTTGAGGCTACTTGTACAGTCACAGTAGCAGCAGTCACTTATGCTGTCACCCTTGAAACTGACGGCAACGGCACAGCAAGCGCAAGCCCGGCAACTGCTGAGGCAGGTGCAGAAATCACCCTGACCGCAAGCCCAAGCAGCGGTTATGTGTTTAAGAAATGGCAGGTTGTCAGCGGTTCTGTGACTATCTCAGGCAACAAGTTTACTATGCCTGCAGAAAATGTCACCGTTAAGGCAATATTTGAGGAAGCTTCTATTCCTATAACCATCACCAGCGTAACCGTTTCTCCTTCCTCTACAAGTGTAGAAAAGGGAGGTACTCAGACCTTTACTGCCATCGTCTCCGGCACTGGAGCTTATGACAATACAGTGACATGGAGTGTATATGGTGGTGTAGCTGGCACTACAATTGACTACTCCGGAATACTCACTGTTGATATAGCAGAAACGGCGGAGACTTTAACCGTTAATGCTGAATCCAATGGAGATAGTGGCAAAAAAGGCACTGCCACCGTTACAATAACTGATACGGCTGTTATCAAGTACACCTTGACTGTAAATAACGGAAGCGGCAGCGGTGAGTATGCAGTAGGAGATACTGTAAACATTTACGCAGGCAGCCGCAGCGGCTATACTTTCAACGGCTGGACATCATCTGATGTGACGATTACCAATGCCAGCAACAAAAATGCCAGCTTCACCATGCCGGCTAAAGCTGTCACTGTGACCGCCAATTGGAGCTACAGCGGTGGCGGCGGCGGAGGGGGCAGCAGCAGTACCAGTACCATACAGCCCACGGTGCCCGCAGCTAATGGATCAATACAGGCGAATTACACGGCCTCCGGTGGCACGGCAGTCCTCACGCTGCCTGGTTCTAAGGTAGACGAGATTATCGCCAGGAGCAAGGACGGCGAAGTGGACATTGACCTATCCAAAATGGGCGGTGTTACATCGGCAGAGCTTCCTAAAACGGCCTTAACAGCTATAAATGAAGCGGGTCTGGATGTTACCGTCAAGTTTCCCGCGGGAAGTATTACCCTTAACAAAGATGCGGCAGCCTCTGTAGCCGGGCAGGCCGAAGGCAGCAGGCTGAAGCTGGAGTTAAAGCAAGTGGCTCCGGCATCCCTCACGGGCAAGCAGAAGGAAGCAGTAAAGAGCAGCGACCTGGTTCTGGATATCAACATCTCCTCTGGCGCGAAGAAAATCAGCAGCTTTGACGGAACCCTTTCGGTAATGGTTTCATACAACGGACCCCAGCCGGTGGCAGTGTGGTATCTCAACGACAAGGGTGATCTTGAAAAACTCTCCTGCACCTTCAAGGACGGCGCAGTAAGCTTTGACCTTGACCATCTCTCTCTATGTAGTGGGACAGGATACCGAGGAACCCGCCTGGGTAAACCCATTCACTGATGTAAAGGAAGCCGACTGGTTCTACGATGCAGTGAACTATATAAATAAAGCAGGTCTTATGACGGGTACTTCAGAGACTGCTTTCAGTCCTTATACCGATACAACAAGAGGGATGATTGTCACTATTTTACACAGACTTGAAGGCACACCAAAAGCAAATACAGCTAATAGCTTCACAGATGTAGGGGCAGATAAGTATTACACAGATGCAGTAGCTTGGGCAAGCGAGAATAAAATCGTAAACGGCTATGGCAATGATATATTTGGACCGGAGAATTCCATTACCCGTGAACAGCTGGCTGTAATACTGATGAATTATGCTCAGTACAAAGGCTATGATGTGTCCACGAGAGCTGACCTTTCTAAATTTGCAGATGGAGAATATATCTCCCCATGGGCAAAGGAGGCAATGTCTTGGGCAAATGCTGTGGAAT
>Ga0209313_1001367_pt1 | contig 15544 bp, 14 predicted proteins | sample BioC13SIPDNA_3_FD_185748 | JGI IMG/M metagenome (GOLD analysis project Ga0209313, IMG submission 185748) | Anaerobic biogas reactor microbial communites from Washington, USA - Biogas_R2_B C13 SIP DNA (SPAdes) (version 2) | ecosystem: Engineered > Bioreactor > Anaerobic > Unclassified | place... | reverse complement strand
ACACCCGGCGCGCTGGACGGGCTCGTGATCGCCGACTTCGGGCGAGTTCTCGCCGGACCGTACGCCACGATGCTCCTCGCCGACCTCGGTGCCGAGGTCGTCAAGGTGGAGCGGCCCGGTGTCGGAGACGACACCCGGAGTTGGGGTCCGCCCTGGGTAGGTGACGAGTCGTCGTACTTCCTCGGCGTCAACCGCAACAAGCGATCGACCGTCCTCGACCTGGCCTCCCCCGACGGGCTCGGGCAGGCCCGCGCACTCGCCGCCCGCGCCGACGTGGTGGTCGAGAACTTCCTGCCCGGCACGATGGATCGGCTCGGACTCGGCTACGGGCAGGTCCGCGATCTGAACCCCGACATCGTGTACTGCTCGATCACCGGGTTCGGTGGGCACAACGACCTGCCCGGCTACGACCTGCTGATCCAGGCGGTCGGGGGGCTGATGAGCGTCACCGGACCCGAGGCCGGCACCCCCACGAAGGTGGGGGTGGCGGTCGTCGACGTCATCACCGGCATGCACGCGGCCCTCGGGATCCTCGCGGCGTTGCGACACCGCGACCGCACCGGTGAGGGCCAGCGAGTCGAGGTGAACCTGCTCTCGTCGCTGTTGTCGGCGCTGACGAACCAGGCGTCCGCGTACGTCACCGCCGGTGTGGTGCCCCACGCGATGGGCAATCGGCATCCCAGTATCGCGCCGTACGAGCTGTTCTCGACCGCCGACCGCCCCCTCGTCCTGGCCGTCGGCAACAACCGCCAGTTCGCGTCGCTCTGCGAGGTTCTCGGACTGGGCGAACTGCCGCACGACGAGCGATTCGCGACGAACACCGCCCGCGTCACCCATCGGGACGAACTCGTGAAGCTGCTCGAGGCGTCGTTGGAGACGAACACCGCAGACGCCTGGTTCGACGCGCTGACCGCGGTGCGGGTTCCCTGCGGCCCGCTCAACGACCTGTCGGATGCGGTGGCCCTCGCCGAACGACTCGGCCTCGCGCCGGTGGTCGAGATCGACGATGCTCGGCGCGACACACCGACCCGGCACATCGCCAACCCCATCCGACTCGGCGCGACACCCCCGTCGTACCGGGCGTCGCCACCGCGACTCGGGGAGGGTTGAACCCCTCGACACACGCCCCGACCTGCAACTGTTCGGGTCGATGGCATCGTGGACAGCGCACATGCACACCGACACGAAGGGCCACCATGGCGTTCTGGGATCAGCTCAAGGCGAAGACCACCGAGATGAGCACACAGCTCAAGACCAAGGCGGACCAGTTCCGGAACAAGGAATTCGCCAACGCCAGCATGGCGATGTGCGCCCTGATCGCAGCCGCCGACGGCAGCATCGACCCGAGCGAACGACAGAAGACCGCAGCGTTGATCATGAGCAACGACACCCTGGCCGTCTTCCCGAAGGACGAACTCCGTGAGAAGTTCGACTGGTACTGCAGCAAGCTCGAATCCGATTTCGATTTCGGCAAGGTCGAGGCCATCGCGACCATCGCCAAGTTGAAGTCGAAGCAGGATCAGGCTCGCGCGGTGATCCAGATCGGCATCATCATCGGCGGCGCCGACGGCCACTTCGACGATCACGAGAAGGCGGCGGTGCGCGGAGCCGCGCACGCGGTGGGAATCGACCCGGCGGAGTTCGAGCTCTGACCGCAGCGGAACCGGGCGGGGCCGCGCACGCCGGTGCGCGGCCCCGCCCGCGTCCGGGTCAGATCAGCCGGTCGAGGAACCCGTTGCTGAAGACGCGGTGCGGATCGTGCCGGTCGAACGCGGCGCGCGCCGCGTCCCATCCTTCGCCTCCGCCGAGACCCGTCCGGTACATCGCGGGAATCGTCCCGTCGAGGAACCCCGAGTTGCGGTAGCCGCCTTCGTCGTCGAACGCCCACCCCTTCGACCATTCCGAGCGGAAACCCGCGTAGTCGCCGGAGTAGTTCGCCACCATCCATTGCTCCATCTCGGCGAGGAATGCGGGCAGTCCGGCGGTTCCGGGCAGCGACACCACGTTCATCCAGATCGCGGTGTCCCAGTCCGGGTGGTCGGGACGCGGACGGACGGGCGAGAGGTCCGGCGCCCCCGCCGAGGCGACGAGCACCTCGTCCTGGTTGTCGACCGTGCACATGCGCACCTCGAACGGCCCGTTCACCGGGTACAGGCCCCGCGCGGCGTACTCGCCCATCCGGGTGTGCATCCACGTCGTGAACTCGTTGATGACGCGGGCGATGTTCTCGCGCCGGGTGATGACGACGCCGCCGCCCGCGACGACGCGGAGGGTCGTGGCCCGCAGATAGAACAGCAGGTCCTTCGACCAACCCCACAGGTCCTCGGTCGCGGTGGCCTTCAGTCCGGCGGCGACGGCACCGAACTGGGCGGCGCCGAATGCGGGTGTGATCGCCTGGTTTCCCGCGGCGACCCGACCGAGTGGCGTGGTGACCGCCTCGGGGATCGTGTCGGAGAAGAAATAGTTGTACGGGCCGGTGACCTCGCGCGCGGTCGGAGGCTTCTCGGGACTGACCGACCAGACCTTGAGCCACGGGGTGTCCGTGAACGGGAACCAGATCGCCTCGACGCGGCCGGATTCCTCGGTGAACCGTTCGAAGGTGCGCCCCGAAGATCCGGCGGGCGCGAACAGTTCCTGCCACGGGATGTCGGTGAAACTCTGGCAGCGGAGTCGTTGATCGGCACCGGCCTGCAGGGTCACCGAGGTGATGAAGGTGCGCCCGAGATGGGTGAGCAACGGTGTGATCTCGGGATCCGACCGGTGGAACTCGCGCAGCACGTACCCGTCCGATGCGTCGTCCCACACGACGGCGGTGAGCGCGACGATCAGGTTCGAGAGGGAGCCGAAGGACTGTCCCGGCACCGCCGTCTCCCCCGCCGCCGGGTAGGTGGCGCCGTGGGCGCCGATCGACAGGGCCCCGGCGACGGTGATGTCGCCGATCGCGGGTGCGTTGGCCCAGCCGAGACCGTGCTCCTGCAACGCGGTGAGGATCGATTCGAGGCTTGCCCCGGCTCCCGCGGTGACCGTGGCGGGGCTGCCCGACGGGTCGACGGACACCCCGTTCAGGTGCGCCATGGTGTCGATGAGCACGGTCCTGTCGACGCTCTCGCCCGGCACGACCGTGAGCGGACTCCAGCTGTGCATGGTGCCGCGCGGGCGGATCCGGTAGCCGTGTGCGTGTGCCCAGTCGGCGAGGCGCACGACGTCGCCGGGCTCGCGGGCCGTGGCCGTCCACACCGAATCGAAGTGGATGGTCTTCGCCCAGTTCTCGAACCTGCGCTGCTCGAGGTGGATGTCGGTGGGGAATCCGGGCGGCGCCGCGATGGTGGCACCGGGGTCGCCCAGCGGAACGGCACCGGCGGGCGCCCACCCGAGGCCCGTGACGGCAGCGGCTCCGGCAGCGGCGACCGCCGAGCCGATGAAGCCACGGCGGCTCAGTGTGTTCCCGGGGGCATGGTCGGTCACGGGGACGAGCTCCGTTCTGTCGGGAGAACTACGAACTCGAGCAAAAATAGAACAAAGTTCGTTTCGATGCCAGTGGCGTCGAAACTCAGAGGGACAGGCCGGACGCCTTCAGCGCCCCCGTGATGTACTCCGGCGCTCCGTCCACCGACCAGACCGCGAACCCGATCGCCGCCAGCGTCAGCACCGGCCCGAGAACCACCACCTCGAACGGCCCCCCGGCACGGATCGCCAGGGCATCCGGCAACTTGAACTCCCACCACCGCTGCCCCCGCCAGGGGACGAACGGAGCAAGGAAGGGAATGCCCTCCTTCGTGATCGCGTCACCGAGGCAGTGCGTCGCACACCCCAGTGCGATCGCCACTCCCAGTCCGGTCGAACCGACGTCTCCCGGAAAGGCCGACCAGAGCAGGACGGACAGCACGGCGGTGACGAGCGTGACGACGAACCACCCGTACTTCTTCGCCCACGAACCGAACAGTCCGCGCAGCGCGAGCCCGAGGGTGACGAACAACGTGCCGATGATCGCGGCCCGCCCGAACTGCGCCACCAGCAGGGTCACGCCGCTCCCGAGGAGCACCGCGAACAATGCGGTGTGCGTCATGGTGCGGTGGCCACCGGTCCTCTTGCGCTCCCGCTTGCCGCGCGTGATGTTGTAGTAGCCGGCGGAGGCCGCCCCGACCCCCTTCGCGGCGGCCTGGCTGACCGGGCCGAAGGAGCGCGCGACCGTGGACTGCGTCGTGTCGAGATCGGGCAGCAACGCCGCACCGGCACACACACCGGCGAACGCGAGGGTCTCCGCCGTGGACGTCGGCCCACCCCACTCTCGGGGCAGCACGTCGGCGACGAGCAATCCGACGAGCGCTCCGGAAACCGCATGGGTCGGACCCATCACCATGTGAGACAACACCTTCCGATCGATGACGCGCCCGGCGCCTTCGATGGACGCGAGGCCGGGCCTCCAACCTAGCAATCACATCCGACACACCAGCACCACGGAGGGTCCGGTGACGCGCGGAGGCCGCCCACCGTGACGGTGGGCGGCCTCCGTGGAGCTTCGCCGATCGGGAACGGTCAGGCGAGCTGCGCCTGCCACATCCAGTGCAGCTGTTCGAGTCGCGCCGTCTGACCGATCAGAAGATCCTGGGTGACCGGGTCGGCGTCGGCCGTGACCTCGATGCGTTCGCGCAGCCGCGCGATCACCGCGGCGAGATTGCCGACGATCGACGCGACGACCTCGTCGTCCTTGCTCCAGCCGCTGCCGAAGCCCTTCGTTCCGCTGTCGGAGGCCACCGTGGCGGCCCGCCCGTCCGGGCTCACTCCGATCGCGGTCAGCCGCTCGGCGACCTGGTCGGTGAAATCGCGCGCTGTCGTCACCAGTTCGTCGAGGTCCAGATGGATGCTCCGGAACTGGGAGCCGACGACGTTCCAGTGCGCCTGCTTTCCGATCAGACTCAGGTCGACGGGGTCGACGAGCACGGCCTGCAGGGCGTCACCTGCGATCTTCTGATTCTCCGTGGACAATGCGCTCGTGATGGGGCTGTACATCTTTCGCACTCCTTCCGAAAATCTCTCTTCGGATTCAACATTCGGCGACCGCCGAAGGTTCCGGTTTCCCATCGATGTGGTGAAGTCGACACTCCCCGGGCGGCGGTGCGCGGAGGATGATGGGTACGACCGTGTCGATCCGTCCCGGGTCGACATCCACCGCAGTTCGCCCCGACGGGAGGTCGGTGACCATGGATGCACAATCCGCCCTGGTTCTGGTTCTGGCCGTGCTGCTCTACTGGTGGGGCCTGGGCTGACCCCACCCGCGCGTCACGCCCGGCCTGAGCGCACGCCCTCCTCGATCTTCTTGCCGAGGTCGGCGTCGACGTTGCGCCAGTACTCGAAGATGCGGTCGTACAGTTCCTCGTCCGTGCCCCCGAGGATGTGCCCGACGACGTTGCTCGCCAGACGCTCACGTTGCGCGTCGTCCATCACCTCGCGCACGAGGGTGCCGGCCTGCCCGAAGTCGTCGTCCTCGGCGTGCTGCACGTAGCCCGCACGGACCGCCTCGGTACCGAACTCCCACCGGCCGTCGTCACCGGCACGCTGCGGGTCTGCGTGCGGCCCACCGAACGTGTTGGGCGCGTAGACCGGGGTCGCGGGATCGTTGAACGAGTACGTCATCGCACCGTCCTGCGCATAGCTGTCGACCCGGTTCTTCGCCGCGTTGACCGGGAGTTGCGCATGGTTGGCTCCGATCCGGTACCGGTGCGCGTCGGCGTACGAGAACACCCGCCCGAGAAGCATCTTGTCGGGTGAGAACCCGATTCCCGGAACGATGTTCGACGGCGCGAACGCGGCCTGCTCGATCTCGGCAAAGAAGTTGCGGGGGTTCCGGTTCAGCGTCCAGGTACCCACCTTCACGAGCGGGTAGTCCCTCTGCGACCACGTCTTGGTCAGGTCGAACGGGTTGAATCGGTACCCCTCCGCCTCCGCAACCGGCATGATCTGCACGAACACCGTCCAGCTCGGGAAGTCTCCGCGCTCGATCGCGCCGTGGAGGTCCGCCCGATGGAAGTCCGGGTCGGTGCCCGCGAGGGAGTCCGCCTCCGCCGGGGTCAGGAACTCGATGCCCTGGTCGGTCTTGAAGTGGTACTTCACCCAGAACCGCTCACCGTCGGCGTTGATCCACTGGTAGGTGTGCGAACCGAATCCGTCCATGTGCCGCCACGTGCGGGGAATTCCCCGGTCACCCATCAGCCAGGTCACCTGGTGCGCGGTCTCCGGGCGCAGCGTCCAGAAGTCCCACTGCATGGTGTGATCACGCAGCCCGGATCCGGGCAGGCGCTTCTGCGAATGGATGAAGTCGGGGAACTTGATCGGGTCCTTGATGAAGAAGATCGGCGTGTTGTTGCCGACGAGATCGTAGTTGCCGTCCTCGGTGTAGAACTTGATCGCGAAACCACGAGGGTCGCGCCACGTGTCGGGACTCCCCTGCTCACCGGCGACGGTCGAGAAGCGCACCAGCGACTCGGTTTTCACGCCGGGCTGGAACAGCTTCGCCTTCGTGTAGGCGCTGACGTCCTCGGTGACGACGAGTTCGCCGAACGCACCTCCACCCTTGGCGTGGACGACACGCTCCGGCACCCGCTCGCGGTTGAAGTGCGCGAGCTTCTCGATCAGGTAATGGTCGTGCAGCAGGATCGGTCCCCCGACACCCGCGGTCAACGAGTCGTCGTCGCTCGCTACGGGGTTGCCGACGGCGTTGGTGGTGAAGCGGGTGTTCGTCATGTTCTACCTCCGGAAAGAGCGGATGCGGACGGTGTCGCGGGTACGACGGGGTCGCCGACCGGGCCGCACGGGTGCCGGGCGGCGGCGCAGACGTCGCCGGAGCGGTCAGCGGCAGTTCCCGCACAGACCCCAGAACGTCACTTCGGCCTCGTCGACGACGAATCCCGCGGCATCCGAAGGGGTCAGGCAGGGTGCGGCGCCGACGACACAATCGACGTCGACGACCGTGCCGCACGCGCGGCAGACGATGTGGTGGTGATTGTCGCCGGTGCGGGTCTCGTACCGCGCCGGCGAACCCGCAGGTTCGATCCTGCGGAGCAGGCCCGCCCCCACACACGCCTTGAGGACGTCGTACACCGCCTGGGTGGATACGGATCCGAGTTCGGCACGCACGGCGGCGGCGACCTCATCCGCATCCGAATGTGGATGTCGGACAATCATGTTGAGAACTGCAACACGCGGCCCCGTCACCCTCAGCCCGACGGAACGAAGCTGTTCCCTGGGGTCGAAGTGTGTTCCGTCCGCGTGTTCCATGGCTCTCAGTATGCCGCTTTTCTGGAATTAGTCAAGAAAAGAAACCGTGTGGTGGCGCTCACCCTGCCGGGGCGGCGCCGACCGCGCCCCCGAACAGAACTCGGGGGTCCTCGGCCGTGCGCGGCCGAGGACCCCCGTCGTCGTCGTTCTCAGCCCGACTTCGCACCCTTGAGCGCCGCGATCGCCTTCGCGACGCCTTCACCGTAGGCGGGATCGCACTGCGTGCAGTTGTCGATGTGCCGCTGCACGACGATGTCCTCCGCACCGTCGATGGCGCGCGCGGTGTTCTCGAACAGAGCCTGCTTCTGCGCATCGCTCATCAGGTTGAACAGCGCCCGCGGCTGCGAGAAGTAGTTGTCGTCGTCCTCGCGGAAGTTCCACGAGTCCGCGACATCCCCGACCGCCTGCGGCGGATTGCGATACTCCTGCTGTTCCTGCCAGATCCCGTAGCTGTTCGGTTCGTAGTGCAACTTGCCGCCCTGATTGCCGTCGACGCGCATCGCACCGTCGCGGTGGAAGCTGTTGGCGCCGTTGCGCGGGGCGTTGACGGGGATCTGGAAGTGATTGACGCCCAGTCGGTACCGCTGTGCGTCACCGTACGAGAAGAGCCGACCCTGCAACATCTTGTCGGGTGAGAAGCTGATACCCGGCACGACGTGGGCGGGATTGAACGCGGCCTGCTCGACGTCCGCGAAATAGTTGTCGGGGTTGCGGTTGAGTTCCCACTCACCGACCTCGATGAGCGGGTAGTCGCCCTTGGGCCACACCTTCGTCAGGTCGAAGGGATGGTAGGGCACCTTCGCGGCATCGGCCTCCGGCATGATCTGCACGCACAACTTCCACTTGGGGAAGTTCCCCGCCTCGATCGCGTCGAAGAGGTCGCGCTGATGGCTCTCCCGGTCGGCACCGACCAGGTCGGCGGCCTCGGCATCGGTGAGGTTCTCGATTCCCTGCTGGCAGCGATGGTGGAACTTCACCCAGAATCGCTCGCCCGCGTCGTTGATGAAGCTGAAGGTGTGCGAGCCGAATCCGTGCATGTGCCGATACGACGCCGGAATTCCACGGTCGCTCATGACGATGGTGACCTGGTGCAGGGATTCGGGAAGGCTGCTCCAGAAGTCCCAGTTGTTGTTCGGGCTCCGCAGGTTGGTCCGCGGATCGCGTTTGACCGCGTGGTTGAGGTCGGGGAACTTCAGCGGATCGCGGAAGAAGAAGACCGGGGTGTTGTTACCGACGAGGTCCCAGTTGCCTTCCTCGGTGTAGAACTTGACGGCGAATCCGCGGATGTCACGTTCGGCGTCGGCGGCACCGCGTTCGCCGGCCACCGTCGAGAACCGCGCAAACAATTCGGTCTTCTTACCGACCTCGGAGAAGATCTTCGCCTTCGTGTACTTCGTGATGTCGTTCGTGACCGTGAACGTGCCGTACGCGCCGGACCCCTTCGCGTGCATACGGCGTTCGGGGATCACCTCGCGGTCGAAGTGGGCGAGTTTCTCGAGGAACCAGACGTCCTGGAGCAACTGGGGGCCTCGCGGCCCGGCCGTGATCACGTTCTGGTTGTCGGGTACGGGGGCACCTGCGCCGGTCGTCAGCTTGTCCTGGGTCATTGTCGTCCCTTCGTGTGCGTTCGATGCCGTGAGCGTGCATTCACTCGAAGTGCAAGATGAAGTTGTCGCCCGTCGCCGGGGGCTGGGCGGCGACGGGTGGCCGAGGTGCACCGGATCGCCCCTCGACCATCCGGTACGTTGTGGTCACGATCACACTCCATCACCTTTTCTTGAACAGGTCAAGAAAACGGGGTCGAAAGTCCTCGCGCCCCGCGAACTCCACATGCCCCGACAGCGCGATCCGAACATCACGATTCACGCTTCCCGCCCCGCCTCCCACCGTTCCGGTAATAGCATGCGATCCGTCGGAGGTATCGGTCACCGACACCACGGTTCACCGGATCACAGGACGGTACATGGGTATTCGACTGCCGAAGCGCCGCACCCGACGCGCCGTCGCCGTGTCGGTCGGGGTGTGCGCACTGCTCACCACCGCCACCACCGCCGCGCACGGCGGTGGCCTGCCGACGGTCGTCGACGGCGACCCGATCGCGTTCGGCGGCGGATCGGCACACACGTACGTCACGCTCGACGACACCGGCAGTCCGACCGCGGTCGGCGTACGATTCGACGCCGTCGCGCTGGACTCGCTGCCGATCGGGCCGCTGCCCACCACCGACGACTTCGTCCTGGGTCTTCCGGGGCAGGCCGACGCGACGGTGTTCGATCACGTCACCCTCGACTGGAATTCCCACGGCCACGATGCCCAGCACGGATTCGACGTCCCGCACGTCGACGTGCACTTCTACATGGTCGACACCGCCACCGTCGACACCATCGACCCCTTCGTGCCCGGCTATCTCGAGAAGGCGCCCCGCCTCCCCGACCCGAAGTATCTGCCCGAGGGATACGAACCCGGCAACGATCCGCTGTTCGGCACCGTTCCCCGGATGGGACTGCACTGGCTCGACGGTACGCAGCACGACCACCGTTTCACCGAGACTGTCCTGCACGGGACGTGGGACGGGCGCCACATCTTCGTCGAACCGATGATGACGCGCGAGTGGCTGCAGTCCCGTCCGGAACTGCACGAGGAACTCGGGCAACCGGCCGCCTACCAGTACACCGGTCTGTACCCGACCACCTACTCGGTGACCTGGGACGACGCCGAACAGGAATACGTGGTCGAACTCGGTGGGCTCACCCCGCGCGAGGCGAGTTGATCGTCGACGCCGGTCACCGCACCCGCGCCGGCCCCGTGGCCATGCGACCCGAGTCGATGACGATGCCCCGGTGGGTACCGGGACGGAGCCACCGCGACAGCGTCGGCCCGTCCGCGTCGACGACGACCCGCGCGTACCGGAACCGGCCGCGCAGGCGCGCGACTCCCCGTGACGTCGCGCGCCCGGGTGCCGGTTGCGCGAAAGCGAGCCTCCCCGCGATCGGCAGCCGCGGTCCGCGTGGGGCCGCCCGAGTCGCCACCCTCCAGGTGTCGCCGGTCGCGCAGAACGATCCGAGCACGTCCCCGGTGAAGGATGCGAGCACCTTCGGCAACAGCCAGTGTTCGCGCCCGCCGTGCACCGACGGTGCCGAGTCGACGGCGATGAACGGCACCGCCATCGCGGGGACGAGCCCGCGGCGCAACACCGGACTGGCGAGAATCTCGCGGTACGGCCCGACCGGCGAGTCCAGGTAGTCCACCACCATCGCCAGGGTCACGGGGATCGTCGCCCCTCCAGGTCCGTGGTCGGCCGCATCGGCGGTGCTCCGGTGCCACCACAGGGTCGCGCGCACGGTCGCGGGCCACGGCGGTGGTGGCGACACCGGCCGGTGGGCGCAATCGTCACGGCTCTCGGGCACGCTCCACATCAACGGCCACCACGTGGTCGGGACGCGAAGCTGTGCGCGTCGAATTCCTTCGTGCGGGACCGATATCTCCACGTGAACGTCGGCCACATCACCGAGTTGCGTCCGGTGGCGTCCAGGTACCAGCTGTTGCAGCCGCCGGCGTTCCACACCGTTCCCGCCAGCGCGGGGTCGAGTTCGGCGATGTAGCGTCGCTGGACGTCCGCACGCACCTCCACCGCATCCAGGTGCCGCACCGACATGACACGCAGGGCGTCGGCGATGTACGCGGCCTGCGACTCGAGCATGTACACGATCGAACTGTGCCCGAGATTCGTGTTGGGTCCGTACATCAGGAACAGATTCGGGAAGCCGTGCACGCTGATCCCCAGGTACGCTGCGGGGCTGCCGTTCCACGCCTCGGCGAGCGTGCGACCATCGACACCTCGGATCCGATGCGCGACAGGTGGTTCCGTGGGAGTGAATCCCGTCCCGAAGATGATGACGTCGGCCGGGTACTCGCGGCCCGCGTCGTCGACGACTCCTTCCTCGGTCACCGCCGACAGCGCCGACGACACCACCGTCACGTGCGGTCGCGTGATTGCCGGGAACCAGTCGTCGGAGAGCAGGATCCGCTTGCACGTGATGGCGAAATCCGGCGTGAGTCGCGCCCTCAGATCCCGATCACGCACCTGTGACCGCAGCACGGATCGGGCACGTTTCTCGAAGAGCGGCAGCACATATCGTCGAGCGAGGGGCTTCGTCATGCCCACCACGTAGGCTTCCTTCTGCCCGTACACCAACCCGCGCACCACTTTCTGTGTCCACGGGAGCCTCCGGTACAGGGCGCGGACCGGGCGGGCGATGCGATGGTCACGTTTGGGCATGACCCATGACGCCGTCCGCTGGAACAGCGTGAGATGACCGACCCGGTCGACGATCTCGGGAACGAACTGGATCGCCGAGGCACCCGTCCCGATCACGGCGACCTTCCTTCCGGTCAGGTCGCACCCGTGATCCCATTCCGCGGAGTGGAACATCCGGCCGCGGAACAGTTCCGCACCCGGAACCTTCGGCACCGCAGGAGTCGAGAGCGCGCCCGTCGCGGTCACCAGCACGTCGGCGGTCAGCGCGCCGCGCGAGGTCTCGACAGCCCAACGGGTGCGGTCGGGATCCCAACGAGCGTCCAGCAGTTCGCAATCGACGATGGTCCGGTCGGCGACACCGTGCTCCCGGGCGACCCGGCGCAGGTACCCGAGGATCTCGGACCCGGTGCCGTGTGCGCGCGACCAGTCGGGCTCCGGCGCGAACGAGAACGAGTACAGCGCGCTGGGGACGTCGCAGGCGGCGCCGGGGTAGGTGTTGACCCGCCAGGTACCGCCGACGTCGTCGCCGCGTTCGATCACGAGGACGTCGGCGGCGGGGTCGTCGCGCAGGAGTGTCGCGGCCATCCCGATACCACCGAACCCCGCACCGACGACGAGAACGCGGACGTGGGCGGGTAGCGGCGTCGCAGTCACTTCATCACCGAGGCCTTCCATATCGGGAGGAGATGCTCCCGGAGTTCACGGTCGGATTCGGGTGTGCGCATCAGCGCCGACACCGCGAGGCCGCGCGCCAGTTCGATGCTGAGGGCGATGGCGTCCGGGGACATCCGTTCGCCCATGATCTCGGCGGCACCGCGAGTCAGGGCGTCGGACACCTTCCGTTCCAGTGGGATCAGCGCCTCGTGGAGCGCGGGCTCGGTGCGCGCGGCAACCCACAGTTCCAGTGCGGCGTGGAAGAGCGGTCCGGAGAACGCATCCATCAGCGTCTCGACGCCGCACTCGGGGTCGGGGCGCGCCTCCACGATCTCGGCGAGTCGTTTGTCGACGAGGTGCCCCACCGCTGCGACCACCAGGGATTCCTTGGTCGGGAAATGGTGGAGTTGAGCACCCCGCGAGACGCCTGCCCGGTGCGCGATGCCCTGGGTGCTGGTGCGGGCGTAGCCGAGGTCGACGAGGGATTCGATCGCGGCGTCGAGCAACTTGGCGCGCGTCGCGGCGGTGCGCTGCGCCTGGGTCCGTCGGGTACCGGACGCGACGCCGACGGTGTCGTGGGTCACGTCACGGATCGTAATCCCGAACTTACAAACAGTCCAGACTGTTCGTAACAAGGTGTCCATGTGTACGACATTCGAGACGACATCGAGACCCAACCGGCACAACCCGAGCCCGATCACGAGCAGAATTCCATACGCGCGCTCAGGAACCGAGCCCACAGGAGGGTCCATGACGTCCGCCGAAACCACCACCGGAACCCATGTCGCCGATCTTGCCGAACTCGCAGCTCACGTCGGTGAACCCCTCGGGCTCAGCTCGTGGATCACGATCGGGCAAGGCCGCATCGACACCTTCGCCGATGCCACCGACGATCACCAGTGGATCCACGTCGATCCCGATCGCGCCGCCGCGGAGAGCCCGTTCGGCGGTCCCATCGCCCACGGCTACCTGACACTCTCGCTCATCATCCCGATGTGGTACGAGGTGCTGAAGGTCGACAGCGTGACGCTCGCGCTGAACTACGGGATCAACAAGGTGCGGTTCACGAATCCGGTGCCCGCAGGCGGCCGTGTCCGGCTCGACGCGACCCTCGCGTCGCTCGACGAGCTGCCGGGCGGTGGCGTGCAGATCGTCGTCGACGGAAAGATCGAACTCGAGGGCAGCGACCGTCCGGCCGTGGTCGTCGAGGCCGTCTACCGTCTGTACGAGTGACGTCCACCCCCACATGAGCGAACGGTACCTTCGATCGATCCGTTCGATCGAAGGTACCGTTCGCTCGGTGGAAGCAGGGGTGTCTAGACGAGGAGTTCCGCGATCTGGATGGTGTTCAACGCCGCGCCCTTGCGCAGGTTGTCACCCGCCACGAACAGGGCGAGACCGCGACCCTCGGGCACACCCGGGTCCTGACGGATACGACCCACCTGCGACAGGTCCTTACCGGCTGCCGCGAGCGGGGTCGGGACGTCGACGAGCTGGACGCCGGGGGCGTTCGCGAGCAGCTCCTGCGCGCGCTCGACCGACAGCGGACGGTCGAACTCTGCGTTGATGGACAGCGAGTGACCGGTCACGACCGGAACACGCACGCACGTGCCCGACACGAGCAGATCCGGCAGGCCCAGGATCTTGCGCGACTCGTTGCGCAGCTTCTGGTCCTCGTCGGTCTCACCCGAGCCGTCGTCGACGAGCGCTCCCGCCAGCGGAAGCACATTGAACGCGATGGGCGCGACGTACTTGTCGGGCGCCGGGAAGTCCACGGCGCTGCCGTCGTGGACGAGCTTGTCGGCATCGCCGATCACGGCCCGGACCTGACCGAGCAGCTCGTCGACACCGGCGACGCCGCTACCGGAGACGGCCTGGTAGCTGGACACGATGAGGCGGCGCAGACCTGCCTCGTCGTGCAGCGCCTTCAGCACCGGCATCGCAGCCATCGTCGTGCAGTTGGGGTTGGCGATGATGCCCTTGGGCGGATTCTTCGCGTCCTCCGGGTTCACCTCGCTGACCACGAGGGGGACCTCGGGATCCTTGCGCCACGCGGACGAGTTGTCGACGACGGTCGCGCCGGCCGCGGCGAAGCGCGGGGCCTGCTCCCGCGACAGCGTCCCCCCCGCCGAGAACAACGCGATGTCGATGCCCGCCAGATCCTCGTCGGAGGTCGCGGAGGCGTCCTCGACGACGATCTCCTCGCCCCGGAACGGCAGCTTCTTGCCGGCCGAGCGGGCCGACGCGAAGAACCTCACCTTGTCGGCGGGGAAGTTGCGCTCCTCGAGAAGCGTGCGCATGACGATGCCGACCTGGCCGGTGGCACCTACGACTGCGATGGTGGTCATGTCTCTACCGTCCCGTTCCGGCGTGGACGACGGCTTCTTCTTCGCCGCCGAGGTCGAACGCGGCGTGCAGGGCACGCACCGCGTCGTCGAGTTCGGTGTCGTCGACCAGCACCGAGATGCGGATCTCGGAGGTCGAGATGAGGTCGATGTTGATTCCGGCGTCGGCGAGTGCCTCGCAGAACTTCGCGGTCACGCCGGGGTGGCTCTTCATGCCGGCACCGACGAGGGAGACCTTGCCGATGTGGTCGTCGAACAACACCTGGGTGAAGCCGATCTCGTCCTGCTGCTTGGTGAGCAGTTCGACGGCGCGCGGACCGTCGGACGTCGGCAGCGTGAACGTGATGTCGGTCTTGCCGGTCTCCACCTTGGAGATGTTCTGCAGGACCATGTCGATGTTGATCTCGGCCTCGGCGACGGCGCGGAACACCTTCGCCGCGTAGCCGGGCGTGTCGGGCAGGCCGACGACGGTGATCTTCGCTTCGCTGCGGTCGTGAGCAACGCCGGTGATCAGGGCCTCTTCCACGGGGATGTCCTCCATCGATCCGGTCACCACTGTGCCGGGCTTGGTGGTGTACGACGAACGAACGTGCACGGGCACGTTGTAGCGGCGTGCGTACTCGACGCAGCGCAGCATCAGGACCTTCGCGCCGCACGCGGCGAGTTCGAGCATCTCCTCGAACGACACCTTGTCGAGCCGCTGCGCGTCCTTGACGATGCGCGGGTCGGCGGTGAACACGCCGTCGACGTCGGTGTAGATCTCGCAGACGTCGGCGTTCAGTGCCGCGGCGAGCGCGACGGCCGTCGTGTCGGAACCGCCGCGACCGAGCGTCGTGATGTCCTTGCTGTCCTGGCTCACGCCCTGGAATCCGGCGACGAGCACGATGTTGCCCTCGTCGAGTGCCGCGCGGACGCGGCCCGGGGTGACATCGATGATCTTCGCCTTGCCGTGGCTTCCGGTCGTGATGACTCCGGCCTGGGAGCCGGTGAACGACCGGGCCTGCGCGCCGAG
>Ga0209313_1001340_pt1 | contig 15751 bp, 10 predicted proteins | sample BioC13SIPDNA_3_FD_185748 | JGI IMG/M metagenome (GOLD analysis project Ga0209313, IMG submission 185748) | Anaerobic biogas reactor microbial communites from Washington, USA - Biogas_R2_B C13 SIP DNA (SPAdes) (version 2) | ecosystem: Engineered > Bioreactor > Anaerobic > Unclassified | place... | reverse complement strand
GCTCTTCGCCCCGGTAGCTGGTGGCCGCGGCAAGCACAAGGGTCACGGCATGGGCCCCGTCGATCCGCATCGCGCCGCCTTCGTTGTGCAGTTGGCCGCCCTCGAGGCGCGCCGCGAGACGGCCCGTGAAGCTCAGGCCGGCCGGTTCGCCGGTTTCATGATGGCGGATACCGAGCCGCCCGGTGAGCACGAGCTGGTCCGGGCCGTCGCTCACGCACTCGGCGTCCTGCGGGCGGGTCAGCGTAATGCCGCAGGAGACCGCGGCAGGTTTATCGGCTTCGATGCGCACCACGATCACGTTGTGGGGCGCCGAGGCGAACACGTCTCGCGTGTACGTCACGCCGTCCACGGTGTACCGCGTCGAGGCCACGCCGGAATCGAGGTTGAGGCTCCGGCGGTAGCCGGCGGTCTGCCCGGGCGGGGCAAACGACAGGACAAGGTCGCCCAGGGTCTGATACGACTTGATCCGCTGCGGCTCGCCCATCATGTTCTCGGCAAGGGTGGTGGCTTCGGCGTTCTTGCCCTCGAACAGCAGGCGGCGCACTTCCGGCAGGACTTCCAGCGCTTTCGGATTGGTGGTGTCGCGCGCGTAGCCCTCCCACACGGTCTCTTCGTTGAGCTGGATGCGTTCGTCGCCGGTGCGTCCGAACACCATCGCGCCGAGGCGTCCGTTGCCGACGGGCAGGGCCTCGGTCCATTCCTGCGCGGGCTGCGCGTACCACAGACACCACGCGTCGTCGGGCGGCAGCCCGGTCTCCGGGGCCGCCAGCGCCGCTGATGCCACAAATATGCTCTTCAAAACCAGGACACCATGTCGCATAAAGCCTCTCCCGTTGGCGTTCGTTTCACCGAATGGCGGCGTCCCCGATATTCACGCATGCGGGCGGTCCCGCGCAAGCCGGCCGCCGGACGCGGGCTTCCAGACGCATATCCTGCTCATGGCGGTACGCTCAGTCCAGCGAAGGCCAGACCAGCTCGCCACGGGCCTGGGCTTCCGGATTTTCGTAGGCGCCGTAAAACTCGGAATTGCAGTCCAGCCAGAGGGTGACGCGGTGAAATTCCTCCTCGGTCAGTCGCGTCCCGTAATGGTCCTCGCCCAGGTAGGGGAGCAGGGCCGAGGCCCGTGCGCCGAATTTGCCGGCCACGGTCCGGCTGCCGCCGTGTTCTTTGGACCCAATGGAGCCCTTGTTCGAATCGAAATAAAACCCGTACGTTTTGGCGAGATTGGCGTACGAGCGGGTCCAGCCGTGTTCGCCGTCGACGGCGCCGCTGAGTTCCAGGGCGTCTTCGCGCTGGTGGCACGCGACGCAGTGGCGGTCAAGCACGGGCTGCACCAGACGCACATAGCTGAAGGGACGCGACCCTTCCGGTTCGGGCTGGAGGGGCGAAGGGGCCCGGCGCAACGCGAGCGGCACGCGCCCCTTGGCCGGAGCAGAGGGCGTGGCCCGGTACTTCGATTCATGACATCCCAGGCACGTGAGCTGTTCGCCCGGATGCACATAGGTGCCGGAACGCATCGACTGCACCGCCATGCCCGTTTCGTCCAGCGCCTGAAAGTAGATGAGCTTGCCCACGGGCGCCTCGAAAAAGGCCGAACCGTCCGGTTCCACGGGAACCGTGCCCAGCACGGCGCGGGCATTGGTCTGACCGGCTACGCCGATCCGGGGTTTGTTGCTCGGCGGCGTGGTTTTCGGCAGCACGTGGATGATGCGCAACGCACGGATCTGCACGTCTCCGGGCCATTCGAAGTCGCTGTTGTAGACATTCATGACGGCGATGGTCGCAGGCCGTGGTTCGCTGTCCGCCGTCTGCGTGGTGCCATCCGGGACGACGGGGGGCGCGGGCCGCGGACGCAACGGAATGGGGCTCAGACAGGAGATCGCGGGATCGCGGTAGATCAATTCGCGGTTGCCGAAACGGTCGAGCCAGTAGATGCCGCGGGTCGCGCCGTTCGCGCCATACACGCACAGATAATCGTCCTCGCTTAAAGGCCACGGGGTGCCGTACGCCATGTGTTCGCGGATGGCCTTGACCGGGGTCTCGGCTTCGGGAAGCGGGGCCTCGGGCGTCAGGCGCGTCAATTGCGCCATGGCGCCATCGTCTTCGATGTGCGGGTCGATGAGCACGAGCGAGCCGAACGCATGGCCGTGGTGCGCGGCGGCCGTCGCCACGAACCGGTGCGAGCCGGGGATGGCCCGGATGCTCATCTCCATCCAGGGCCGGCTTTCGCGCGCGAGGGGGTAGTTGCCGTGAAACGCGCGCGGGTCGCGGCCGTCGGGATAGCACGTCCAGATGTGGTGCGCGATGTTCGTATCGCGATCCACGTAGTCCCAGCGGGTGTACACCAGCATGCCGTCGTGCGTCACGCTCGGATGCCATTCGTGCGTTTCGTGAAAGCTCAGGCAGACGACGTCCGTCCCGTCCGGAGCCATCGAGTGGAGGGTGTAGGTGGGAGAATCGAGCGGGGGCGCCGAACCGCCGCACCGCAGATAGCCTCCGCGGCGTTCCGAGACGAACACGATGCGTCCGCCGGGCAGAAAACACGGATCAAAATCGTTGGTGGCGCCGTCCGTGAGCTGGGTCAGCCCCGTCCCGTCGCGGTTGACCTTGAAAATGTGGTAGCTGCTGCGCGGAGACCATTCGGGATAGTCGCCGAGGGCCTGCGTGTAGGCGAACAACACCGTGTCGCCGTCGAACGACAGCTCGGGCGACAGGAACGAGCCGGGAATGAGGGGCTGGCCCGCGAGACGGCCGTTTTCGACCACGGCCTCCGCGAGCAGATCGCGCACGTGCGGATGCGGCACGAATGGCTCTTCCAGCACGAACAGCCCGCCGCCGGGCACGGCCGTGAATCCATAGTATTGGTGGCACATGTGGAACAGCCCGCCGGGGTCGTGCCGCTTGATGAACAGGAGCCGGTCAAAGCCGAGCAACGGGTTCTCGAAGGCGATGGCCCGCAACAGGCGGCGGCACTCGAAATAGAAGGCCTTCCGGGCATCGAGCCCGGATTCCTCCGAGGCTTCCAGCTGATCCAGAAGCGCGGCCAGATCATCGCGTCTGGCCTGAAACAGTTCCAGCGCGCCCGCCGCCTCCGCTTCGCCACACGCATCAGCATGTGCGGCAAGACGCTGGGCCAGCGCGCCCGCCCGGTCCAGGATCGCCGCGCTGTGGGCCAGGGAAAACCGGTCCTCCTCGGAAACCTCCGAGACCGCATCGTCGTGCGGCGCATCCTGCGCCTCCGCGAGCGAGTACGGGCCGACGCTTTTCTGGTCGGCGGGACGGTGCAGCGCGAGATTGGTCTCGGGCGCGTCCGCCGCGTACACCTCGACCTCATCGAGCGCGAACGAGCAGGCGCCGGGCACCAGCAACCGTACCACCCGCGCCCGGATGCCTTTACCGCGCAGGTCCACGACGAGCGGCGCGCCCTCGTTGACCCCGAAAAACGGCCGTCCATCGTGTTGATAGATTTCGGCAAAATCCCAGCGGTCGCTTTCGCGGGAGACGTCAGCGCCGCTCCGTTCGGTGGCTGTCAGGACGCGGAGCTTGCGGGTGCGCGGGGCGTTGCCGCCGTCGGTCCGGTTAAACACGACCACGCGGTCCAGTTCGACGGCCTTGCCCAGGTCGACCTGCCACCAGGGATCGGTCTCGCCGCTGGCGGTGTGAAACCCGAGCTTGCCGTTCTTGATCCCGTCGCATCCCCCCGCGGCATCCTGCGCGCTCGTCACCCCCGCGTCGTTGGTGGGAAGAGCGTCGCCGTCCGCGGAAAGCGCTTCCCTGCCCGCGAGCGCATATCGAACGTCCTGTTCTATCCAGTCTGCCTCGATCAGCGCACGCAGGGATTCGGCCCGTGCCGGTTCCGGGCATACACCAAGCGCACACGCCGCGACCACCATCGCGGCACACAGACTCCGGCCCCGTAACCCGTCGAACCGACGATCCCGGCATCGCGAATGGAACATACCTGCGCTCCCCTTGCTGACCGGCAGGTTCCGGCGATCGGCCGGTCCGCCACAGAATATACCCCATTTTCAGGCGGCAATCGACCCCGCGGCAGGGGTTTGGTTGACAGTGTCCGGCAGGGGGGATAGAATCCTTTCAGGCGCGGAAACGGCGCAGAATCAGGGGCAATGAAGCGGTTCAGTTTCAATACTTTTCTCGAGGCGGACGGCAATCGCGCGGCGTTCAGCATCTGCAAACGGATTGCGGAGCTCGAGCCCGTCGCGCCGATGCCGGTCCTGCTGCTCGGTGAAGAAGGGTGCGGGAAGACCCATCTCCTGTATTCGATCTGGAAACGCGTCAAGGCGACCTCGCCGCGCACGTCGCTTGCGGTGGTGACCGCCCGCGAATTCCGCCGGGAAGTGCGCGACCTGATTGGGGATCCGTCGCCTGTCGAGAAGGCCGACTCGGCCATTCTGCTGATCGACCAGCTCGAGCTTTTCGACGATTTGCTCGAAGAACTCGAGGCGGTCGTTCGTATTTTTATCGATAACAACCAGTACGTCCTGCTGGCCAGCAATGTGCATCCGCGGCGTCTCAAGGCCCTGCCGCCGGGCTTGCGCGACATGATCGCCGCGGGCCAGACCGTCGAAATCCGCTTGCGCGAGGGCGAGACGCAGCTCGAAGTTCTCCGGCGCGAGTTGCGGCGCGAGAGCGAGGCCGTCATTGAGAAACAGCAGGTCGAGATTGACCGGTTGCGGGGATTGCTGGAACGCGTGGGCGCGACCGCCGGCGGGAGTGACGCCTCCGCGGCCGTCCGGGACGCCCTGGAACAGGCCCAGGCCCGAAACGCCGAATTGACCCGCCAACTCGATGCGGCGACCCGGTTCGGGCTCGGTCTTCAGGAAGAGCTGGAATCGGTGAAGTTGCGGCTCGACGCCACCGGGACCGGGCCGGGCGCTCTGCCGTCCGGAGCGGCTGCATCGGACGAGAGCGCGCCGGTTCAAGCCGAATTGGCCGAAGCGCGCGGCGAACTCGACACCCTCCGCCGGGAATTGGCCCGCCAACGGGACACAGAGGAGGAAATCGAGCATCTCCGGGCGGCCCTGGAGGCCGCGCAGACCGAGAAGACGCGTTCCCTGGCCGAAACCACCGCCGCGCACGAAGCCGAGCGCCGGCGGCTCGAGGAGGAAATCGCCACCCTGGCGCAGCAGGTGGAGGCCGCGCGGAACGAATCCGCGCAGGCGCGGCATGAAGCCAACATGCTCGTCGAACGCGCCGAACGGCTCGTTTCGCAGATCGAGGGGAACCAGATCCGTTTTCGGGAGACCGAGCAGGAGCAGCGCCGCCAGATCGAGGAGCTGGAAACCCTGCTCGCCATGCGGGGCCCCGCCGAGATGCAGGAGGAACGCCTGGCCAGCCTGCAGCAGCAACTGGAGGCGTCGGAAGAGCGCGCCCGGACGCTCCAGCAGGACGTCGACCGCGAGCGGCGCGAATTGATCGGGCGCATGGAACAGAGCGAGCAGCACATGCAGGACGAGCTCTCCCAGGCGCGCGAGGCGGCCACGGCGGCCCAGGCGGCGATGGAGGCGTTGACGGAGGAACGCGACCAACTGCGCGACGCCCTCAAGGGCGCCGACACCGAGCGCGAATCGCTGCGGGTCCAGCTCGAGAATCTCGAACAGGAGCGCGCGCAACTCGACGCCGCCCTGAATACCAGCCGCGCCGAACGGGCCACCATCGAATCGGCGTTGCAGGAAACGCGCGAGGCCAGGGAACGCCTCGAGTCCGCCCTGGACGAAAGCCGCATCGAACGGGACAGCCTGCGCGAGGAGCGCGAGCGGGCCGTGCGCGAAAGCCAGCGCCTGCAATCCGCCCTCGACGAATCCGTGAGCCGCCTCGAGACGGTTCAGGCGCAGGCGGCGCAGCTGGAAGCGCGCCTGGCCGAACAGGCCGCCGATATGGAGGCCTTGCGCCGCGATGCCGCCGAACAGGTGGCCCGTGCCAATGCCCAGGCGGGCGAGCTCGAAGGTCAAATCTCCCTGTTGAAGGCCCAGCTTGGCCGGGCCGGCGAAGCCCGGCGGGAAGCCGCCCGCCGCATCGAGGAGATGCGGGCGAATCTGGCGGCCTCCGCGAACGCCCTCGGTGAATGGCATACCAGGCTGGCCGCCGACGAAGAGGATTCCAAACCCGCCGGCGCGACTCCGGAAGGCGACTCCTGGGAGCCGGCCAGGGCCTCTCATGAAGGGGATGCGCAGGACCTGCCCCCGCGGGAAGACCAGCCCATGCCGGAGGTGGATGAAGACGAACAATTCGATGACGACCGGATGGTCTTGCCGCCCGCCCCGGATGAAGAAGACATCGACCCCGGCGCAACCTACGGAAACGAATCCGGACCAGGCACAAAGGACTGGGCCGATTCGGACGCGCCGGGAGATTTCGACATGCCGGCAGCCCCTCTGGAGCCGATCAAGGACCTTAGCCCCCTCGAAGACGAGCGCGAATAACCGGGCGCACGCGTCGCCCTGCCTGCGAACACCCCGCGCGAACAGCGCTACTGATGAAACGGGCCGCATGGCGCAAGGGGGGACCGTTCTGGCATACTCCCCCCATGGACAGTCTTGAATCGCGCATGATCCGCCTGCTGGCCGACATCCATCCGCTTGACCGCATCCCGCGCGCGGGTTACGTGCTGCGCGGCGTGCCCGAACCGGAATCCGTGGCGGCCCACAGCCATTTCGTCGCGCTGCTGACCCTGCTTGTATGCGACGCATGTCCCGGCCAGTTTGACCGCGACAAGGCATTGACCATGGCCATCATGCACGATCTGGCCGAGGCCCGGCTCATGGACATCCCCATGCCCGTCGGCGACGCCTATCTCAAAGACGCCAAACGCGACGCAGAACAAGCCATCTTCGACGACCTGCTCGCGGGGTTCCCGGCACGCTACGCGGAGTACCACCGCGAACTGCTCGATGCCGCGTCCCCCGAGGCCCGGCTCATTCGCGGCCTCGATAAGGCCCAAATGATGATTAAAATTGTCATGTATCAGAAGGAGGGCCGGGGACGTCTCGACGAATTCTGGAACAACCCGCGGAACTTCGCCGATTTCGGTATCGAGCCCGTGGCGCGCCTCTTCGACGCGATCTGCGCCCATGCGGGCAAGACCCGGCCGGGGTAGTCACGCCGGGGTACATTTGTTGTTCATTCTTGACAACTATCGATTTCCTTGTGTAGAAGCCTGTGGATGCATTATGGTTTTAAGTGAAATGCGCATGCCGGACAGCGGCTTAATCGGGATAAAACTAATCCGGAGGGGTTGGCGCGAGATCTGCGTGTCAATTGACACCAGAATTCTGCCCGATCGAGCGGCGAATTGTCGGATGCGTACTGCGGACTGAGGTGCCGGGCGTGGGTCGCAGGTTCATCATCATCTCAGGAGCGGGCGCTCCGGGTGTGTCTGGGGGAGTCTGATGCATCGAAGCCGTGCAAGATCCGGCGGCGAAGATTCCGCAAAAAAGACGGCGGTGGCCCATGCGCGAGTGCATCTGAACGGGGTTCGGGCGTTAGCGTGCAACGGGCTGGAACAACTGAACCTGGTTGAACTGCACCTCATCGCGCTGGAAACAAACCCCAGTGATATGCAGAAGCTCGGCGCGGTGGTGCGCGCCCTGGGGAATGTCCGTCGGGCGGCGCACCGTCTCAAGCTCCGCGATTTGTACTACTACGTCGAGGAGCAGGAACGCCGGGCGCGCGAGGCGCTCGAAGCGGGCCTGATTCCGGAGACGACCATCGATTCCTGCCTCGATGTGATCGACGTGTTGAAACGGTACCTGGTATACGTGGAGGAATCGCTGCGCACGGGGCAGCCGCTGCCGTCGCCGCGGATGTTGCCGGCGTTGCGGCGCAGCGTGGAATCCCTGAGCGTTCCCATGCGGGCCGTGCCGGCCGTCACGCCGCGCGACGCGCAAAAGCGGCTCGGCGAACTGCTCATGGAATCCGGCGATGTCACCGAGGGCGATCTTCAGCGCATCCTGTTCGAGTGCGAGGAGGCCGGACCCCACCAGCCCATCGGCGAACTGCTGCTGGAGGAACTGCGGATTTCGCGCGAGCAGCTCAACCGTGCGCTTGCGGAACAGGCGCGCGATCCCCAGCATCCCCTGCTGGGAGAGATTCTGGTGCACATGGGCGCCGTGTCGCGCCGGGGCCTGAACAAGACCCTGGAACGGCAGCGCCATCCGAAGACGCGCCGGCTCGGCGAGACGCTCGTCCGGGCGGGGCTGGTGCCCGCGAAACGGGTGGTGCTGGCCCTGCGCAGCCAGGGCATCATCCGCGACGCGGTCCGGCACGGCCTGGCCTCGCTGGCGGCCCGGTTCGCCGCGCGCGCCACCGAAACAGGCCCTCCGCAGCAGCGCAACCGGTTGTCCGCGGATGAACACGCCGCGCTGGCCCGGTTCCAGGACGAGGCGCGCAACCTCTTGAACGCGGCGGACCGCAACCTGCTCGCGCTCGAGTCGGACGCCGCGGACCCCCACGCCCTGGAATCGGTCCGCCGGTCGATCCATGCCCTTGCCCGGTTCGCGAGCTATCTCGGCCTGGCCGACATCGGCCGCTTTGCCCGGGCGTTCTCGGGATATCTCGCCCGCGCTTCGGACAGCGCATTCCCGCTCCGGGGTCCGCACCTGGACGTGGCCTTTGACTGCGTCGAGGTATTGCGGCGCCACGTGGGCTATGTCGATGAAGCCCTCAAGACCAAAGGCCGGATCCATCGTGAAAAACAGCTGCCCGAGTACATCGCGTTCCTGCGCGCGCTGAGCGCCGGCCGGCACAAGAACCTGCGCGTCACCCGCTTGCAGCCTCCGGCAGAGGGGCAGCGGCTGGGCGACATCCTGGTAGCGTCCGGCATGATCTCGCGCGAAGCGCTCGACGCCGTTCTGGCCGCCCAGGCCCAGACGCGGGAAACCGCGATGCTGGGCGAACTGCTGGTCGATGAGGCGCTGGTTTCGCGCGATCAGGTGGACGCCGCCCTGGCCGCACAGCAGAGGAACCCGTCCATCGGACGCCTGGGCGATATCCTGGTCCAATGGGGGCTGGTTGACCGGGCGGACATCGAGGCGGCGATTACGCGGCAACGCGCACAGGGCCGGCCCCGAATCGGCGAACTCCTCGTGCGGACGGGGGCGGTGCCCGCCAAGGCCGTGGCCCACGCGTTGCGGTGTCAACGCGCGGGCCTTGCCGGCACCGCGGCCGCCACGCTCGTGGCATCCTCCATCCTCGCACCCGCTCCGCCCGCGGACGCAACCGCCGTCCATTCGGCCGGCGATGCCGCCATCGTGTGGGTCATGGACCGGGGACTCGCGCCCGATACGGACGGGGACGGACTGAGCGATGCCGTCGAGGCCGCGCTCGGCACCCATCCCCTCGCGCCGGACACCGACCGGGACGGCATGCTCGACGGCTGGGAGGTCTGGAACGCCCTGAACCCCAGGAATGCCGCCGACGCGGCCGAAGACGCCGATAACGACTTTCTCACCAACGGTGACGAAGCCGGGCTCGGGTCGCAACCGTTCGCGGTGGATTCCGACGGGGACGAATACTGGGATTTCATCGAGGCGGAACGCGGCACCGATCCCGCGTCGTCCGCCAGCCACCCCGTGTCGCGCGTGTACGGCGACACCAACGCCGATGACAAGGTCAACGCCTCGGACATCCAGTACGTCATCAACGCGGCCCTGGGCCTGGACACGCCGGTGCCCACCAACATCAACCGGGTCGGAGCGGTGGATGCGTTGGATATTCAGGGCATCATCAATGCGGCGCTGGGCATCGCGCCCCGCGCCTGACGCCCCGCGGCCAGGGCGCCCGCCCCGGGCCGCTGTTCTGTCTATTCGCCGATGATTTTGACGAGCACGCGTTTCCGGCGCTTGCCGTCGAGCTCGTAGTAGAAGATCTGTTCCCAGGGGCCGAAATCGAGTTTGCCGTCCGTGATCGCCACCACGACCTCGCGCCCCATGATGGTGCGTTTCAGATGGGCGTCGGCGTTGTCCTCATACCCATTGTGGGCATACTGGTCGTAGGGTGTTTCGGGTGCGAGTCTTTCCAGCCAGCGCTCGAAATCGGCGTGCAGGCCGGACTCGTTGTCGTTAATGAACACGCTCGCGGTGATATGCATCGCGTTGACGAGGACCAGGCCCTCTTTCACGCCGCTCTCCCGGAGGCATTCCTCGATCTGCGGCGTGATATGAATGATCTGCCGGCGCTGCGACGCATTGAACCACAGTTCCTTTCGGTAACTTCTCATCGCGACGATCTCCTTCCGCGGGCGAAAACGCTCGTGGCGCCTCCGGGCAAACGGCCCTCAGGACCGCCCGAGCACCTCGAGCACGTGGTCGAGTTCGGCTTCGGTGTTGTAAAAGTGCGGCGAGAAACGTAGAAACGCCTCGCCCGCGCGGTTGTGCCGTAGCGAAACGACGATGTCCGCCGCCTGCAGACGGCGCGCGACCTCGGGCAGGTCCTTTTCGGGATGGGACACGCTGATGATGCCCGAGAGGTCTGCCCCGGCGGTATCGGGCGGCCGGCCGTACGCCTCGAGGCAGTGACGGTACCCCAGGGTGCGCAGACGGTCCAGAAACCCGCGGCGCAGCTCGAGAATCCGCGCACTGATGGCGTCGATGCCGAGCGAGAGGAGGAGTTCGAGCGACGCAGCCATCCCGACTATCCCCGGCAGATTCAGCATGCCGGGTTCGTAGCGCCGCGCGCCCTCGTAGAAGGCGATGGTGTCCTGGGCGATGAACTGTGGCGACACCACATTCCATGAACCGAGGAGGGCGGGTTGCAGGATGTCGAATGTGTCGCGGCTCACGTACAGGATGCCCGCGCCCGCCGGGCCAAGCAGCCATTTGTGCGAGTCCGCGCTGAGAAAATCGACGTGCTCGACGCGCAACGGAAACGCGCCCAGCGTCTGGATCGCGTCCAGGCAGAAGAGCACGCCGCGCTCGTGCAGCTTGCGGCCGATGCCATCCACGTCGATGCGGTATCCGGTGAGGAAATGGGCCGTCGCCAGCGACACCAGCCGCGTGCGTTCGGTAAGCGCCGCCTCGAGCAGGTCCCAGGTGATCACGCCGGGCGCGCCGGGCCGGAGCGCCACGGGCGTCACGCCGCGCGCGCGGAGCGCGGCCCATGGATACACGTTGGCGGGATAGTCGTCGGGGTAATAGACGACCTCATCGCCCGGACGCCACGGGAGGCCCGCGGCGACCAGGTTCAGGCCCAGGGCGGTGGGCCCGAGCAGCGCGATCTCGCCGGGCTCCGCGCCCAGCAACTCGGCGGCAAACCTGCGGGAGGCCTCGACCCACGTCTCGGTCCAGGCGTCCTCCTGCCTATGGTGCGAAGCCCGGTCGAGGAATTCGCGCATGAGGTCCGCGGTCGCCCGAGGCAGCGGCGCCACGCCCGCATGGCCGAGGAATACGCATTGCCCGGTCACCGGAAAGGCCTTGCGCCGCGTCACTTCGTCCTGGATGAATGCTTGCAGATCCATGCGGAGAGTGTACCGGTTTGCGGCGCGGTTTGCCAGACAGCGACGCGAACGATCGTTTGACCCGATGGACACGATTCACCAGAGGGGCCTGTCGCGTCATGGCTATCCCGGCCGGGAATGGAATACTCGCCAAGACCTTGCTGTATAAGGATTTGCGCCATTCTCTCGCGCCCCTTTCCTTGACAGCGGCGGGTGGGGATGGGATAATTTTAATTGATTATGTATCCCGAATACGGGGAGCAGATGGGGCGAATGCCATGGAATTGACCATAGGCAACATATCCGACCCGCTCCAGACCCGGCGCATCGAGGCGTCACCGGATTCGATCGGGCGGCTGCCAGAAGAGACCGCGCCATCGTCCGAGACGGGTTTTCGCGGGGACGAGGACCGGGTTCGCGCGGGCTTCGGCGAGAATACCATCTCGATCCCGGCGATCACGGCCCACACAGTGGACCGCAGTTTCGAAGAAGCCCGGAAGATGGTCCCCACCCTTGAAGAGCTCCGGCAGGAGCAGCAGGCGCGGGCCGAAGAACGGCGTGCCGAGGCCCTGGACCGCCTCGACGCCCGGCGGGAAACGCCGGGCAAGAACACTCAGGAGCCGATGATCCGGATCGATTTCCAGCGGGCGGAATCGCAGGCGCGCGCGCAGACCCGACCGGCCGTGGACTCCCCGAGTCCATCTGCTGCACAGCCCGGCGCCGGCGCGACGGCGCAGGGTTTCGGGGCGTCCGTGCAGGCGGCGCGCCAGGCGTTCACGTTCGCACCGCTCGCTGCGGCCCGCTTTGACGTCCGGGGATAGGATTCGAAGGGGACCCGTTGTCGCGCCGGGCGCAGCGCCTGGAATTTGACCCCGTTCCCGCCGGCCCGGGGAACCCGGCCCGAAACACGGCCTGGGGGGCATTCTGGCCCGCGTGTGAACCGGCGTCTGCCGCGCATCGCCGTTCCTCCGCGGTGTCAGCCTCCTGTCGCGGCGCCGGCCTGCTGGACGTCCTGCGGGTGGATTCCGGTCTGGGTGACCAGAATGAGCCGCCACGCCCCGTCGAATGCGGCGGGCGTGACGACGAGCGGGGTCGTCCGCCACGGCACGCGCTTCTCTTCGCTCTCGCTGTGCCAGTGGCCGAACATCAGGAAGTCGAGCGGGTCGTCAACGAACAGCACCAGCTGGCTGCGCATGCTCATGGCCGGATCATAGCGGTGGGTCGCGCCGATGGACCAGCGCAACGGTTTGATCGCGCGCCGCAGGCGCTGGAGCTCGCCCACCTGCGTGTCGAGGGCGTCGGCGATCACAAAATCCTTCGTGTCAAAGACCAGATACCCGTCAGGGCCATAGCGGAAACTGTAGACCAGCGGGCCGAAGGTCTTCTCGTAGTTCAGGGCGGTGCGGTCGTGATTGCCCGCGGAGACGAAGGTAGGAAGCACGCAGGTGTCGAGCGCCTCGAGAAACCTGCGAAATTCTTCCGGCTTGCCATCCTGGGTCAGGTCGCCGGTGATCAGCACAAAGGCCGCCCGGATGCCGTTGATCTGCTCGAGCAGGCGGCGGAATACGGCCTCGGGGGCGGGGTCGCGGTTCGGCCTGCCGATATGCACGTCGGAGAGGTGCACCACGGGATAATCCGGCATGGGGTGCGTGACAAACACCGCCCGGGCGTTGGTGTCGGTCCGCCCCTCCGCGACGGCCTCCAGCGCATAGGTGCCGGTGGCGAGCTTCCCGGACGTCGGGCAGGTGGCGCGGTGCATCCCGCCGGGAAGCGCGGTCCAGTCCGGGTCGAGGTCCAGGGTCCTGCCTTCCGCGCTGACGAGCCGCAAGGCGCCGCGGCGGGCGAGCGTGGCCTCGAACGGTTCGCCGGGAGCGATGATCACCGGCACCCCGTTGTTGGGCGTGATGATGAGATCCAGGGTGCCGTCGGCGTGGCGCGCGTGGGCGGCCGCGCCCAGCACCAATACCGGCCAGATCCAGAGCAGGCGTCTCATGGCGCGGGCCTCCAGGCGGGCGCCAGAGCGAAGCGGCTGCCCGTGGTCACCTGGCGGGTATCTCCGGTCTCGATCTCGGTGACGAATAGCTGGGGCGTGCCGTCGCGGTCGGACACATACGCCAGGAACGCGCCGTCGGGCGACCAGGCGGGGTGCCAGTTGTCGTACTCCGCCGCGACCGCCACCGGAACCACGCGGATGGTGTTCGGGAAGACGCGGTAGATGCCCCGGCGCCCCGACCGGAAAGACTCGAACGCCAGCCAGAGCCCGGCGGGCTGCCACACGGGGTTCCAGTCCGCGGCCCGGTGGTTCGACACGTCCGTCGAACCCCGTTTGAACGACAGCACGAACACCTCGCGGTCGCCGCCATCGTTGGATTCGTACGCGAGCAGGTTTTCCCGGACATTGACTTCGGCGGCCCACTCGACATACTGGCCCGCGGACGGCATGGCGATGGCCGGCAACGGGTTCACGGCGCTTGGCGTCACGATAAAAATGTCGCTCGACAGGCGTTTCTCCCCGGGGATTACGCCGATAGCAATCACGGTCCCGGCGTTCATCCATACCGGACGGTACAGGCTCACGGTGTCCGTGCCCCAGGCCTCCTCGGTGTTCGCCTCCATGTTGTAGACCATGACCGACGCCGCCCCCGCGAGCGATTCGGGCCGGATGTTGTCCGCTTCCTTCGCGCCCGTATACGCGAGCAGGCGCCCGTCGGGAGACCAGCGGGGCACATCGTTCCAGGGATGCTTGTGGGGAATCTCGCGCGTCTCGGAACCGTCGGCGCGCATCACCCGGATACGCATGCCGCCGGGTCCGGCCGTCGGAAAGGCGAGCCACTGCCCGTCCGGCGACCAGGCCGGAGCGCCGTCGTGGGCGCCGGGGCCCACGGGCGTGACGGCGCCCGTGGCAAGGTCCACGAGTTCAACGCGCCGGTCTTCCTGTTCGGTGCCGGCCACACACGCGAGCTGGCCCGCGGGCTCCGCGCCCAGGACCGCCGCGCACATCATCAGAAATGCGGTTATCACGGCGCGGATTGTAGCATATCGGCAACGTCCCGGGCCTCTTGCACGGCGCCTATTGTCAGGCCGCGGGGAGGGGTTCGCAGAGGGCGCGGAGGTTTTCGAGCGGAGTGGCCGCGGGGATTTCGCAGCCCGCATTGACGAAATAGGGGTTGCCCACGGTTTCGTAGACCTCGCGCAGGGCGTCGCGGATGGCTTGAGGATTGGAATCCATGACGGCCCGGACCGGGTCGAGGTTGCCGGTGAGGACGACCCCGTTGCCAAGGGCGTCGCGGGCGGCGGCCATGTCCACCATCGAATCGCAATCGAGAATGTCGACGTTCAGCATGGCGATCTCGGGGAGGAGATGGTTGATGTCGCCGCAGATGTGGAGGCGCACCAGTCCGCCCGCCGCGTGGATGGCGTCGACGATCTGTTTTTCGCGGGGGAACACGAATCGCTCGTACAATTCGGGCGACAACTGGCTCGCAATGGCGTCTCCGATGCCGATGGTGTCGGCGCCCTCGTCGACCTGCGCCAGGGCGAACGCGATGGCGTTCGCGACGCAGCGGTCCATCAGGTCGCAGGCGAAGCCCTCCTCGGTCATGAGATCCATGAGGAAGTTGGTGACGCCGCGAAGGTCGGCCGCTTCGGCGGCGGGGCCCTCGACCCATCCCGTGATGGAATACCGGTGGTGCCCGAATTCCTTGTAGAGGGCGAGTGCGCGCAGGGCATTGCGCATCCGTTCGGACGTGCGCGGGTCGGGGTTCTGGAGCACACCCAGATCCCGGGAATCCGCGAGGGGGTGGCGGGTACACTTCGGCACGGCGTCGTCCTGGTACTGGATCGTCCCCCCGAAATCGACGGTTTCCCGCCAGGGATCCGACATGATGTCGAGCTGCTCAAACCCGAAGTCTTCGACCAGCTTTCTGTTGACTGCCACGAGGATTGCGCCGTCGCGCGCGAAATCGCCGTAGGTCACCCCCGCAAAACGCGCCGCAAAATGCATCAGGATGGGCACGCGCGGCACAAAATCCACCTTCTCGCCCTTCACCATGCCCATGTACCGTTCGTAACTGTTCATGCAGCGGTCCCTTTCCCGAATCTCGTGCCCGCGGTTAAACATACATTGCGCTCCTGCCGCCGCGCAACCGTTCGCCGGCACCCGCGACCGGTTGACGGGGCCGACGCTCCCGCCCCGGCGAACGGCCCCGCAGGCGCCGGATGTGGGCCGCGGGTGCTACCCCCGGATCGGGCGCGGGCTGAAGGCAATCGCACTAAAACCAGATGGAAACAAGCAGTTCG
>Ga0209313_1001318_pt1 | contig 16001 bp, 11 predicted proteins | sample BioC13SIPDNA_3_FD_185748 | JGI IMG/M metagenome (GOLD analysis project Ga0209313, IMG submission 185748) | Anaerobic biogas reactor microbial communites from Washington, USA - Biogas_R2_B C13 SIP DNA (SPAdes) (version 2) | ecosystem: Engineered > Bioreactor > Anaerobic > Unclassified | place... | reverse complement strand
CAGGTTCCGAAGTCGCCACCATCAGGTGTCGTGACAAATTCACACCTGGAACTATCTGAATTCGGCCGAATGAAGGCAGCCGAGATATAGATATGCAGATTTTAATATACTGAGAAAGTCGCCGTCTGGTGGTTTACGTATATAGCCAGACGTATCTATGGAGATCGCGTTAATGCTTGGACAACGAACGCCACAGCTAATGACTTCAACTGTGACGAGGCATCGGGATTCTTCGCGAGCCTGAACATTCTGCCCAAGAAGGGTTTCGCCACGACTAAGGTGCTGCTGAATTATGCCCGCCACAACGGAATCGAACACGGGCTCGGAACGAGCGTCAGTTTCTTCCACCTGGACCCTCTCTCCAGCGAGGTCCGTCTGAATGCAGATTTGGATACGGTGCTGACGGTCGTCGCCAACGGGTGCTGCTGCTGGCTGGCGTCTCGCCTGCACGGTTTCGAGAAGGTCAAGCCGAAGCGGTTGTTCCGGAAGTTCGTGAAGACAGCCGGAGCAGTTGAAATCGAGCGTGGCCGTCGAATCATGGTCTACTTCGACCGGTGCAGCCACAACCCGATCCTCTGCGAAGCCAAGATAGACAAAGACTGCCCGCCGATCCCTTGACTCTACAGCTGTCGGCTAGGATCGACTAGCTGGTCTTCATGAAACATAATACGTATCACGTCAATTCAATTCAGGCCGCGAAAATCAGCGATCAACGAAGGCGACCTCAGCGAGCGCAAAGTGTAGCAAGGTGTAGTTAATTGCCGCCAACTTCCCCTTATGCGCGCCAATTCCCAACACTCCGGCGATACGGTCAATTTCCGCAAGCTGCTGGAATTTTTCCGCATTTTTGACGTCTTTCGCCGCGACAACTAATACTTATCATCGGCGAGGATCAAAACGACGTTGGGTGGCGGGGCCGCGGCGTTGGACGGCAGGGCGAGAACAAAGACGATGAGTCCGGCGCCGAGTAACCATTTCGCGTTCATTTTTCCTGCTCCTTGAGGTCATCGAGCAATGAACTATCGCTGGATCGTGACAAACGCCACCGCGTGAGGTGGCAGCACGGTGGTCAGTTCCTGGCCCTGGATGGCGACGGACAATTCCCGGACCAGGTCTTCGCGGCGTTCGAGGAACGGATCGCCATCGGGGTCGGAATGGGAGAGTACGACTCCCGTGCCGCTGCGCGGCAGGAAGCCCCGCAGCGTCACCCGAACCGGCACGGTCTTGTCCCAAGAGCCGTTGGCCAATATGAGGTAGAGCTGTTGTTCGTCGTGACTCAGGGTCGCCACGACCGGAGTCAACGGCCCACGGTACGTGCGTCCGCCCGCCGAACCTTCGTGATAGGGGGCGGTGCCGTCAAGCGGCAGCACCCAGCGGCCGGCATGGCGGTTGAAGTAGTAGTACAGCCAGTAGTTCATGGACCGCCGCTGCGGAGCGTCCTGCGCCAGAAAGCCGAAGCCGGGGGAGCGCTGGTAGGTGAACATCTCCCAGGAACTTGCCCCTCTCAGCAAGTCCTCGCGCAGGTAGTGGATCAGCCGTACCGCCCGGTGCATCATGCCCCAGATGTTGGCGTTGCGGCGGACGTAGTCCGCTCGTTCCCCTTGCGGGCCGGAACTGTGCAGGCCCCATTCCGTGTCGTACTGGTACACGTCGCGTCCGGGGTTGTACAGACGCAGCAGCGCATCGGTCTGGCGGATTTCGTCGAGGATCTGGTAGTTGCCGGTCAGGACCACGTCCTCAAACGAGCTGCGTTGGACGTTCGGGAAGCTGTAGTAGTGTCCCACGACGAAGTCGTACTGGCCGGCTGCCCGTTTCAGCAGGTAATTCCCCCAGGCCGGACTGCGATGCGCGATGGCCATGCCGATCTGAGCCTCGGCATGTACGGAGCGGATCGCCCGGCTGACGGCCAGAAAGTGCTCCAGGTACGAATCGGCCGTCGGAAAGGCCCGTCCCGCGTGGCCCACGTAGGGTTCGTTCGTGACTTCCCAGTGGCGGAACCGATAGCCGCGGTCCAGGCTGTGGCGGACGCCGCGCGCCCAGACTTCGGGCGGCAGCTTGCTGGTCGCTCCTTGGATCTCGAACTCCAGCGGCGTCGTGGCTTGATCGACGCCGATCCGGTCCAGGAGCCCGGCCGCCTTGTCGATCGCCGTTTCCAGCCCAAACGGTTCGTCGCCCACGGCGTAGAACCGCGTCATCGGTAATCGCATCTGGCGAACCGCCTCCTCCAACTCCGCAGGCAGAACGTATTGGCCCTGCTTGTCAAAAGGCAGTCTCGCCCAGCCGGCGACCCGATGGAACGAAACTCCGCCCACTTCGCGGCGCGTCTGGCGCAGTCGCTTATCTGCGTCGATCGTGACCAAAAGTTGCTCGCCCGGCTGCAAGCGGTGTTCCAACGGCTGGTAGGTCAAGGTGGCGGGATTGACCAAGCGACCCTCCCGGGGCGACGGCTGCTCGGTGACCTCCACGTCGTCAATCCACAAGGTCTGCTCCTCGTCCGGTTTGCCTGTGGCCCGAAACGTCAGCAGCAGATGCCGGCAGTCTTCGGCGAAGAAATCCCAGCCCTCGTGAAGCACGAAACGAAAATGCTTCCACTGCCGCTCGACGGCCAGCGGGGAGAATCCGGGTGACGGGGCATCGACGAACGGCTTGACTTGGCGGTAGGCCGTCCAACCGAAGACCGCCTCACCCGCCCGCTCGGCCCGAGCCCAGAAGGACGCTGTGTACATCTTGCGCGGCTGAGGATGAATGGCCGCCTCCGGCGCCGAGACGACATAGCCCTCGGTGCGGGCGGGATGGTGGATGCGGAAACTCGCGGCGCCGCCGTGCGCTTGCTGCGTGTCGCGGGTGAAGTTGGCGGGGTCTTTGTATTTCGGTGCGCCCCACAGCGACCAGCCGGCAGGCGGCGCGGCCGGAGTCGGTGCCTCGAAGTCGGCTCGAAAGACCACCGTTTCCGCGCCGACAGCGAAGTTGAACAGCAGGGGACTCAGGATCAGGAACGCCCCCAAGCGTCGTTGTGTCTTCTGAGCGAGATTCATGTTCATCGTTCACTTCCGTTCGACCACGTGTTTCACGGCCTTCAAGTAGGCTCCCTCGGGGTCGCCCTTGGTGGGCGCGAGGTAGCCACCTTCACCGAACTCATTCCAGGCGTAGAGCAGCACGATGCGCTCGGCGGTCGTCTGCTCCGGGTGCTGGTCCATCCAGGCGATGGCCGACTCCAGCCCTCCGGCCAACTGCTCGGGCGTGCGGTCAGGGAAGTACCAGCCGGGCTTCTGCCCAAGCCCACGATCACCTTCCCAGGGCCGCTTGTCCCAGCCCACGCTCAACGTGGGCATGTACGGCAGTTCGCGAGTGCCGCGCCACGCACGCTGATGGGCCTGGACCAGTTCGGCGAACTTATGGGGCTCGGACCCGCTGGCGTAGCCCGGCACGATGTTGTAGTGCGTCGTGTGGGTGAACCCCCGCTTTGCGTCCCCGCTGCCGCAACCGGCAATCGCCACGCCGGGCAGTCCGGCCTTGCGGGCGATGTCCTGCACTCGGGCGAGACCATCCTGATCGCCGTTGCCCGGATTGAAGATGATCACCAGCGGCTTGCCGCCTACGGTCAGATGCTGTGGATGTTTGAGGTAGGGCAGCCACCCCTTGGCCGCCTGCTCCCACTCGTCAGCGTCTCGGAACAGGAATCCGGCGTGGTTGGCCACCAGCAGGCAGAACTTCAACCGGTGGTGGTTCTTCGCTCTCAGGAACAACTGCAAGCCGGCGTGCTTCGGGTCCTGGGCGACCTTCTGCGGGTCCGCGTTCCAGTACCAGCAGATGGCAAAGAAAGCGATGCCGTGGTCGGCCGCCAGGTCGATCTGCCGTTCCATGATCGTCAGCGAATCGTCTCGCCAACCCCAGATCGGCTCCCGATCGGCGAACTCGTCGAGCATCCGTTTGGTGAGATGCGTGGGTGGATTGAGCGCGGCCCACGTAGCGTCGTCCTTCCATCGGTCGCTCTTGCCCGCCCAGCCGTCGAAGTAGTAGGCGCCCACGGTCGCCCGAGGGTTGGCTGCTTGCCGAGTTTTCACGGCGGCGCCGTTTTTCGGAACGGCAGGCGACTGCTCGGCCCCGCTGCCAGTCGCGACGGCAAGTACCAACAGGCAGGCCGTAAACAACTTCAACGCCTTCATCGTCGGGTGTGCAGGCATTACAGAATCTCCGTGTAAGGGATCTCGGCCGGTCATGGGCGTGTTCATTTTAGCGTCATTTGACCACGCCAGGAATCATCGCGGGAGTGGGCCGCAGGCGGTAAAATCCGCGGACCGACGGTACGTTCCAGCCCACAAATTGGAGTCGCCATGCACGTTCTCCGATCTGTTGGGCATCGCCAACAGCCGCATGAAAGACTTCTACGACCTGTGGGTCATTGCCCGCCAGTTTGAGTTCGAGGGACCCCTGCTCAGCCAAGCGATCCGGGCCACCTTCGCGAGACGACGGACGGCAGTCCCCGCGGCGGTCCCCGTAACTCTGTCGTCCGAGTTCGTCCAAGACCGTGCGAAGCAGACGCAGTGGCGGGCGTTCATTGCCAAGAGCAGGCTGGACACTGGCGGAGCGGGACTGGAGGAAGTCGTCGACGCGCTGCGCACGTTTCTCATGCCGCTCGCAGAGGCTGTGGCGCACGGGCGGTTGCTGGACATTACATGGCCTGCCGCAGGGCCGTGGCTGCGTCGTGAACCTGATTCGACGGGGTGATGCATCCCGCCCGTCCACCCCGCCATCGAGCGCAAGTCGCTGTCGCTGCTCGGCGTCAGAACCCGTTTGACGGACGCGGATTTGGCGGGGGCCGTTTTCGCGGATTTGGACGAGCCGGGGTTGCGGCGGGGGTGGTTCAGGCAGGGCGGTGTGGCAGGTTGCGGATTGGGGAGAGCAGGGGCGGAGCGAGGTGCAGGCGGCAGCAGAGATTGAGGCTGGCTGGTTTGAGAGGCAACTTGACGGCCTCGGCCCAGAGGTCCAGTTGATTGCCTCCGCGATGGCAGCGTTGGCAGTAGAAGACGTGCTTGCGGACGTTGACACAGAAGCAGGGGCCCGTCACCGATCGTCGCCTCGCCGACATGCCGAAAGAAACCCCTCCGCGGAACCCTTCGGCTCGATCTGCTACTTCTTCTCCGCTGGCCCTCCGTGACAGTCTCCCAGGTTAAGCCCTCTTCAGCTTCGGTCTATAATGAGCACGGATCTTCCTCGCTTTCGCCTTCCGGCAGACGATCCACGAAGCATTCCCGCGGACACCCCGCACAACCCGGCTGCCAACGTGCATCCAACATCCGAACACGCCGCATCACTTGGCGGCACAACGGGCTACAGAAGCCCTGAAGAGGAGAACGAGGGGTCGGCACGAAGCGGTTGTAGCAACCCGGCCGACGGCAACAGATTTTTCGGCCCCCCAGGCGGATGCTGATGACCCTCGCGCGCCCTCGCGGGACAGCCTCCAACGGCTTTTTCAGCTACCCCGGTCCTCTGGCGGCAACGCTCCCGGTAACGCCGCGACTGCTCCCGCCGACAAGCACGCCCCGGTTCGCTGGCACGATATTTCTCTTGCGCTTGCTGCTGCGACCACACCCGTCCCGTCCAATCCCGGACCGCGACGCCCATCCCCACCTTCATCCTTCCGCCTAATCTCCCTCCGTGATCAACCGCTCGCGGATTGGTCCCCGTGGCCCCGTCCGACTGGCCCCCGCCCAAACCGCCGCCGACACCCAGACACTCCTGCTCCACTTCGGCGATCGTCACCCGTTGGCGGCCGCCAACACGCCTGCCCAGCTGCTGATGGCGGAGCCAGTTGTACAGAAAACGGTCGAGGGCCGTCAGGAGAAACGTACGGAATTTCCCCAAGGCCCGGTCGGCCTGCGCAAACAGGTTCTTCTCCAAGACCTTCTGGGCGACGAACTCCTGCAAGACGTCGTCCTGTTCCGGGACAAGGCCCTTGCGGTACACCAGATGCGCACGCAGGGCCGGCAGGTACGCGACGACGAGTTCTCCCAATGCCTGACGCCGGGCCTCAAGTTCCTCGTCCCCGGCCCGTGCGACCAAGGACCAACGGGTCGTCGGAAACTGATTCGGCCGGTGGTCTTGGTGACGCGACATCGCGTTCGGCTCGTCCGTGTCCATCGTCGCCCTTCTTGGGGTCATCATGTGGGTGCGTCAAACCGTGAGAGCAAGCCGCGCCCCGCACCAGCGTTTCGGCCGACTACTTGTCTGGTACGTTGTACGCGATGCGAAATCCGCATGTGTTGGTGGACCACGTGGGCGTATGCTTGATGCGAAAGGAGGAGCTACACAACTCGGGATGCGTGTTCCAGCCGCCACCTCGCTGGACACGCTCCGAACCGGCCTCCGGCCCGGAGGGATCATCGACCGGCGATGGTCCCAAAGGGGCGAACCAGTCGTAGCACATCTCCCAGAGATTACCGTGCATGTCGTGAAGCCCAAACGCGTTCGGCCGAAACGATCCCACCGGTGCTGTGAAGGGATAGCCGTCGTTCCAGGGGCACGATTGCGCAGCCGAGGGAAAATGGTTGGGCTGTACCGAGGCGTCGCACAGGTTGGCGAACTCTTGCAGTGAACGTCGCCCGTCGCCGCATGACCAGATCGTCCTGGTCCCTGCACGGCACGCGTACTCCCACTCCGCCTCCGTCGGAAGCCGATACGCTCGCCCTTCCTTTTGGACCAGCCAACGGCAAAACGCATCTGCGTCGTTCCAACTGACGCGGAGCACGGGATGTTCATCGCCGGTGCGCTCCCCCGGCGTTTTCCAGGTTATTCCGGGCTGATTAGCGTACGCATTAGCACCGGTGAACCGAACTCGCGGATCGAAGATCCTTCCGTCCGCACCTCGCTCCGCGTCGGTTCGGTGGCCCGTTGCGTTGACGAACTCGCGGAATTGAGCGACCGTGACCTCGAAGACGCCCATGTAGAATGGCTTCGTAATCCTCACGGTTCGACCGGTTGGCTCGCCCTCGGTCATCCCCATGTCGAACTGGCCCGGCGGGATGAGCATCAGCTTCATGCCGAGCGAATTCGTTGTCTCGACCGGCACGCTCAAGTGCTCCGCCCACGCAGCTTGATGCTCCTTGGCTTTGACCGCGTCATAGGGAGCGATGGCCACCGGGGGCGCGCGAAGCGCACCGCCTGTGGCAGCCGCTGCCGCTGTGCCCGTACGGGGAGTTTCCATCAGTTCGCTAATCCAGATGTCTCTGAATTCCACCTTCATGTCGGAAAAACCTAACTGGGGCCGACGCATGATTTGAAATCCGATGACGCCCGCTTTTGCCGCAGGTCGCTCTTCGACAAAGTCGACTGCCGTATAGCCGTTCAATTCGAGCGTGATCTGCGGGCCTCGGCACGTGATCACGTACTCGTTCCAGTCTTGATCCTTCACGTGTTGCAGTAGCTGGCGGCGATCCGTCCATATCGACTCCCGTTGCTGGCTCTGGAAAAACAGACCGATCGCTGAGCTCGGTCTGTTGGGCGCCGTTGGCCAGCCGATTTCGGCCTGGTATCCAGCAGCTTGGTAGTCAGGAAGTTGCTCGCTGCGGAATTGGATGCCCGAGTTGCCCTCGTGCAATCTGAACTTCGCTTTCAGGATGAAATCGCGGTAGGTTCTTCTGGTACAGAGGTAAGAAGCGACATCGAAATCGACTCCCTTGGTGTTGCCGACGATGACGCCATCGATCACGCGCCAGAGCCGCGTGTCGCCATGCCAGCCATCGAGGGTGCTGCCGTCGAAGAGGCTGACGAAGGCTCGTTCGAGCGGTGTCGTGCGTGACGAATCAGCGCCATCAGGCGTGGGCTCTGTTGCGCGTCCCGCCGCGATAGCATCGGTTTCGACAGCGATCCGCAAGGCGGGGTTGTCACCCTTCAGTACGGTGAACTCGCGAGCCACGATGACTTCCTCGCCTCGGCGGATCTCGTAGCCGTGCTCGCCGGGCTTCAATTGGATCGTCTCGCCCAAGCCCGCGATTTCCATCTGTTTGCCGTCCAACCACACGGTCACTTCGGCGTCGCGGATCAAGGCCGGGTCGATCTCGACGCGGACGGTCTGATCGCCGTCGCGCAGCAGGAATACGATCGCCAACAACAAGCCCGCAACGGCCAAGACGCCTAAGCCGATGGCCAGCGGAACCCACGGCAGATCGGAGCCGCTGCCGGAGCCGCGCGCCGATTCGCCCGGCCGCCGGGTACGCGGGCGGGCGGCAGTGGCCCGGCGGCGGGTCAGCCGCTGGTAGACCAAGCGGGCCAAGCGGTCGGCCCAGCCCTGCCGCAAGTCCGCGGGCAAGAGCGTGCCGTCCTTGTCAAACCGCAACGGCTCGCCGGGACTGTACGTGCCCAAGTGTTCGTACAGGTCGCGGGCCGTCAAGTTGCCCGGCTCGATTTCCAGAAGCCGCGCCAGTACGTTTTCGCGCAAGCCACCGTACTGCCGATCGCGCACCGCGCCGTTCATCCGTGCGTTCAACTGCTCCACTTCCGCCTGGAGATCCCGCGCTTGCTTCAACAGCTGTTCCGCTTCCGCCGATCGTTGCTCCGCCGGGACGGCGCCCAGCAACTCAATCACCCCTGCGTAGTCCTGGCGGGCCAGCCGCTGGATCGCTTCCGAGACCAGAGGGGCTGTGGCCGGTCTCCGGACCGAGCCACTAGGCCGACCGCAGGTCTCCGGGATCGCGGGAGACCTGCGGTCGGCGGGATCGGAGACCCGCGCCGAGCGCGCCTCGTGCGGGGTCACCACCGGGCGGTTCAGACTGATCTCGGGCGTCTCGCCCGTCGCCGTGTCCGCCACATGGTCCGCAGTGACACTTTGCGTTTCAGCCAACGGCGCCACGGGGCGGGGAAGCGGCGGCGGACCGGCATGTGCCGTGACGCCAAAACGACTCAGCTGGGCGACGACCTGTGCCATCGACGCTTGCCGCTGGCCGGGATCCTTGGCCAGCATCTGGCGGAACGCCGCGTCCAAGGCTGCGGGCACGTCCGGGCGCGACTCGCACAGCGACGGGACAGGCTCTTGGCGATGGGCCAGGATCTTCTTCGTCATCGTGTCGCCGCCGTAGGGCGGACGGCCGGTCAGCAGGTAGTACAGCGTGCAGCCCAGACTGTAGATGTCCGTCCGCCCGTCCACGTGCCGCGTGTCCAGCGCCTGTTCCGGCGACATGAAGTCCAGCGTGCCCATCACTTGGCCCGTGTGCGTCAACGCGTCCTCGCCCGCCGTCAGGCTTTCGACTCGTGCCAAGCCCATGTCCAGGACCTTGACGGTCCCCTCGCCATCCACCAAGACGTTCGACGGCTTGATGTCCCGATGGACGACGCCTTGGCGATGCGAGTATTCCAGGCCTCGGGCGGCTTGCAGCACATAGTCCACGGCCGTCGCTATGCTCAGCGGTCCCTGCCCCTTGACCAAAGAACCCAAGTCCTGGCCTTCGACGTATTCCATCACCAGGAAGTGGACCCCGCCGGCCTCGTCCGCATCATGCGCCGTGACGATGTTCGGGTGAGACAGTTTGGCCGCCGCCTTGGCTTCGCGCTGAAAGCGTTTCACGGCTTCGGGCATGCGAGCCATTGCGGCGGGCAGCATCTTCAACGCCACCACGCGTTCCATGCGGCGATGATAAGCCTTGAACACCTGCCCCATGCCGCCGCGGCCCAGCTTGTCCAGGATCACATAGTTGCCCAGGACCAGCCCTCGCGTCTTGCCTTGATACACGGCCCGGGCCTGGAAACGCGTCAAGCGGCCTTGGCGGTGCAGCAGTTCGGCCAATTCGTCACCGGTCTGCGGCTGCTGGTTCGGAGGTTGCTCGTCGAGGACCGTCTGCACCTGATCCTCGGTCATCAGCCCCGACGCGACCAGATTCTGCACGAACTGAGCGAGCGTGGCGTGGTGGCCCGTTTTTTTCCCGTGTTCCCGTTGAATCGTCTCCAATTCGCGCCGCAGTTGGCCGCGTTGCGGTTCGGGTGTATCGCCCAAGTAGGCATCAATTGGGGGTGGGTTCCCGGCCTTCAGCTCTGCCTCAAACTGCCGGCAGATCTTGTCGATCGCCAACAAGGCCGAAACGGAAAGCGCATCGTCGGAAACCTGAGGCGGCACGGTCATCGCAAAAACCTCCCGTCGCAGAATCTGTCTCGCGTCTCAGTGGGCAAGCCGCTCCCATTCTACCGGCCCCGCAAGAAGAATGGAACCGATTCTGACGCCGAGCAGCGATTCAGACGCAAGCGAGTGGCGACTCGCTTTAGAGTGCGGTGATTCATCACCGCTTTCTTTTTCGTTCCAAGCCTGCATGCGGAACTGACGCCGACCGAAGGAAAAGGCGGTGATGAATCACCGCACTCCAAAGGTCCACGGGTTGCAAGTTGCGCGTCGCGATGGGAAAACTAGACGGTTCTCAAGATTCGCCGACAGTCTTCCACGGGGTGTCCTCCTGCCATGCCTTGGCCCTTGGCTACCGACTTCAGTGCCATCGTCCAGCATCCGCGCCTGGCTTTTCGCGATCCGGTGCTGCAGGGTTGCCGCATCGAACGCAACCGGCTGAACCAGCCGCGGGTCTGGTCGGGTTCGTTTGCAGTGGTTTTCAAAGGGATTGACACCCAAGGAAAGGCCTGGGCGATTCGTGCGTTCACCTCCGAGTCTCGCGAGCGGCGGGAGCATTACGAACACATTAGCGCCCATCTGAAATCCCACGCGCCGGAATGCCTGATCGATTTCGAGTACCGGGACGCGGCCATCCGCTCGGCGAGCGACGGCAAGTGGTATCCGCTGGTCGTGATGGACTGGGTCGAGGGCACGACGCTGTGGGCGTGGGCTCGAACCAAGTGCCGCAAGGGCAAGGGGCCGTCGTTGGCCAAGGGGGCGCGGCATTGGCTGAACTTGATCGCGGCACTGAGCGCAGCCGAAATCGCACACGGCGACCTGCAGCACGCCAATGTCCTGGTGACCCCCGCAGGACGCTTGAAACTGGTCGATTACGACGGCATGTGTGTGCCGGCGCTGGCCGGGCGGCGGAACCTGGAAACAGGCCTCCGGCCTTACCAACATCCGCAGCGCGACGAATCGACGTTGCTCGCGGCCGGCCTGGACAACTTCTCGGCCTTGTTGATCTACGTCGCTTTGCGAGCCTTGGCGGCCGACACGTCGCTGTGGGCCCAATTCGTGGAACAGCCGGGTTACGACAAGCTGCTGTTCCGCAGCGAGGACTTCGCGGATCGAGAACAGTCGGCCCTGTACCACGCCCTGATGGACTCGCCGGAGGCGGAGGTCCGGACGCTGGCCGCCCAGTTGTTTTCGTTCGCCCGCGGCAGCCTGGACGGCGTCCCGCCGCTGACGGACTTGGTCGCCGCCGAGTCCGGACGCGGAAGGCCGGCGCGGGAAGCGGCACCCGGCCTGCCCTGGCAGGGTGCCGTTCCGGAGGCAGCCCCGCCGGCCGAGAAGCCGGCCGCGCGGGTGGTGCTGGAAGTCGTAGCCGGCCCGCTCCAGGGCCAAACGTTTTGCCTGGACCGGCATGACACCTTGCTCGTCGGCCGCGGCGCCGACTGCCACCTACGCCTGGCGGACGATCGCCGCATTTCGCGGCATCAGTTCCTGCTGGAGGTCGTCCCGCCGCACGCGCGGCTGCGCGAGTTGGGCAGCCGTAATGGGACGTACGTCAATGGGGTCAAGTACGGCGGTCGGGCGACCGACAAGGGAAAGGCGGCGGTGGGGGACGCTGAGGGCGGTCCCGAAGTGGAACTGAAACATGGCGATCAGATCACCGCGGGGCGTTCGGTCATCCTCCTGCGCGTCGAAGGAGCGCCGCCTCCGCCCAGCGCCCATGTAGCTCCCGCGCAACCCGCTGCCCAGCCCGCCGCGCCGGTCGACACGCCCCGGCGGCTGATCGATCAATTGGCCGTCGGCGCAGAAATCGGCAAGGGCGCGTTGGGCACCGTCTACCAAGCGGAGTGCCGGGAGGATGGGCGGACGGTGGCCGTGAAGATCGTCCAGCCGAAGGTCGAGATCGGCGCCGCAGAACGCCGCCGCGTGCTGGAGGAAATGCAGCAGTTCCAGCAACTTCGCCATGCGAACATCGTGACCTTGCTGGAACTGGGAACGCTGCGCCGGTCGTTTTACTTCGTAATGGAATTCTGTGACGGCGGCAGTCTGGATCAATGGCTCGCAGATCAGGGCGGCAAGCTGACGCTTGGCCAAGCGCGCCCGCTGATGTTCCAGTGCCTGGACGGCTTGGACGGTGCCCATCGCCAAGGGCTGGTGCATGGCGACCTGAAACCGCAGAACGTTCTTCTGCATCGTCAGGGCGGTAAACGAACGGCTCGCATCGCGGACTTCGGCCTGGCTCGCATCCTGGAACAAGCCGGTTGCTCCGGCATGACGGCCACCGGGCACGTTCCGGTCAACTACCATTTCCTGCCCCGCGAACGCGTCGTCGATTTCCGCGAGGTACGTCCCGTGAGTGACCTGTGGAGCGTGGCGGCCGTGTTCTATCTCATGCTGTCAGGGCAGTTTCCCCGCGACTTTACAGGCCGGGATGCGTTGGCGGCCGTCCTGCACTCGGAATCCGTGCCACTTCGCGAGCGCAACCCTCAAGTCCCGAAGCCGGTGGCGCACGTGATCGACAAGACGCTCGCGTCCGATCCGGGAAAACGACTGCAAAGTGCCGCTGAGATCAAGGCCCATCTTGAACGCGCCTTCCGGCAAGTCAGGGGAGAGTGAGAACGCAATCGCTACTTGTGGGACGTGAGCCGCAATCGCCGGGACGCCCCGAAACGGCCGCGACGCTTCGCGTCTGTCGCGTCCTCTGCGGCTGTTGGCCCCCTGGGGCCAGATCGGCGTGCGGACGCGACGTGACCCAACGTGGGCGAACTGTGGGAACAACGTGGGAACCGAACGGCCGTTACAGAAGATCGCGCCCCCCTCATACCCTTTCCACCTCCGCCCACATCTCCCGCTGCCTCCCCCAGCCCACCTCCGCCGCAATCGGCCGCAGATCCCGCTCCTTCACCAGATCGCGGCCACTCTCAGTCGGCCCCATCGTCAAGATCGCCTCCTGAATGTCCGGCGCCAAATTCAGGAACGCCATGATCTGCGTCAGCCTCGCCCGCGTCACGTGCCCCAGCTTGGCCAGTTCCGCCTGATCTTTGACCACCCCGTCCCGGATCAATCGGTCGAACCGGATCGCCAAAGCCATCAGCTTGGCCACACGCGGGACCCGCTCGCCCACGACGGACGCCCGGCCTTCGCGCATCACCGGCGCACCACAGCGCCCGTCGTTTCGGACGTGAAACGTACGATGTACTGTCAACCCAATCATGCAGCCTCCTCCGCCAGCGTCTTGATCCCCGCCGGCCGGAACGTGATCGCCAGGTCGCCAGCGGCGCCGTCGAAGCCCACGGACTCAATGAGCAAATCAAGCACGCGTTCCTGTTCGCGGGGCTTCAGGGCGTCCCAGACACCGTCGAAAGCTGCCAGTGCGGCCGCGACCTCGTCGTCGCTCACCACCTCGCGTTGCAGGCCGCCCAGCTCATCCCGGGTTTCCGAAGGTCGGCGCTCGGCCACGCCAATGCGTTCGTTGGCGTCGGCCATGCGGGACGTCCGTTCCTTGCACCGCGACTTGGCCAGACGTGTCAACTCCCCGTGGTCCCGACCCATCTGCCGGCGAAGCTTCACGCGTTCCTGCTCCAGTTGGGCGATCCCCACCTCGACCTCCGCCCGTACGGCCCGCAGCGTTTCCGTCACCAGCCCCGGATCGCGGCCAGGCGGCTGACGCTCACAGGCGGTGCCGGCCGGATGTCCCAATAGCTTGTCGATCAATGCGTCCGACAAGCTACTCGGCGGGGCGGCTTCGTCGCGATCCATGTGGGCCAGTACCTGCCGGATCGAGGCCAGATAGCTGACGCTCACAGGCGGGGCCGATCGCGTGGGCATCCGGCTGCCGGATCGCAGCCAGGCTACGCCCCAGGGTGGGTATCGACAATGCGGTCGGACACCGACAGCTTCCGCAGCATGGCCCGCTTCTTGGTCTGGTGGGTCTGCATGCGGGTCATCACGTTGTCCAAGAACCGCACAGCGTTCAGCACGTGCGGGCCCTTGTTGAGCATGACGCACTCGGCGCGGCCGCTCATGGCCGCGTCGGTCACCTCGGCCCGCGAGGGCAGGCCCTTCTTGGCCAGCGACTCCAGCACCTGCGTGGCCCAGATCACCGGTACGTGCGCCGCTTCGCACAGCCACAGGATCTGCTCCTGCACTTCGGCCAGCCGCTCGAAACCCAGCTCAACCGCCAGGTCCCCGCGGGCCACCATCACACCGACCGGCGGGGACCGCAGCGCGGTCAGCAACAGGTTCGGCAGCTGTTCAAAGGCCGCTCGCGTCTCGACCTTCAGGACGATGCCCAAATGGGCTCCGTTGCGGCGGTCCAGTTCGCGCTCCAGATTGAGCACATCTTCGGGCGATCGCACGAACGACAGGCCGACCATGTCCGCACAGGCGACGGCGAAATCCAGTTGTGCCAAGTCCTGCTCGCTGAGCGACGCGGCGTGCAGGCTGCTGTCGGGGAGGTTGATCCCCTTGTCGGCCCGGAGTTTCTCACCGCCGGCACGGGCTTTCGTGATGCGGACCCGCAGGCGATCACCAGCCGCCTCCTCGATCAAGCCCCCGATCTTGCCGTCGTCGAAGAGGATGCGCTGGCCGGCAGTTACGTCGGCGAACACCTGCGGCAGCGTACAAGGGATGCACGCCGGTGTCAGGACCAAACCGTCGGCGGAGCAGACCGCCGGACGGCCCGGCGGCCCCACCCCGGTCAGTACCAGGATGTCGCCCTGTCGCAGGACCAGCGGCTGGTCGCAAGCCGGCAGATCCCCGATCCGTCCGGCGACCGTGCCATCGATTGCGGCGGCCTGGGACGGGTGCGCCGGCTGCCAGTGGACCGCCGCGCCGGACTCGACGTACGCCGTCGAACGGCTCTCGGTCAGCACCCCCCGAGCGTCCACCGCCACGACCCGCAAGCGGCGATTCATGCCGCGGCAGTCGGCCAGCAGAAGATCGTCGCCGGGTTGCACCTGTCCCAGCCAGGGGGCGTTTACGGGCAACAGGACGTCCTGGTCGAGCAGCGGTGGACCGGGGGAAGCGGCAGGCACCAGCCGCACCCTGACGGGACGGAGCAACTGACCGCGCAGGCCCCGTCGCGGGCTCCAATGGACCACCGCAGGCCCGGGCTCCACCGGTCCGGTCCGCAACTTCGGTCCCTGCAGGTCGAACAGGACGCGGCAGGGCCTGCCCACTTCGGCAGTCGCCCGTCGCAGGTGCTCGGTCATCCTCCGCCAGGCCGCCGGCTCGTCGTGGGCGCTGTTGATGCGCATGATGTCCATGCCCGCCAAGAGGAGGTCGCGGACCAAGTCGTAGGAATCCGCGGCCTCCGACGGCATGGTGACCATGATCCGAACCTCGCGGCCGGAGGGCGCCGGTCCCAGGAGGAACTCCGTATGCTCCGCTAGCGCCTGTGGCCCGGTGAAGAAGTCCACGGGCAACTCGAAGCCGTCGGGACGTTCCATGGTCCGTGCCGTCAGCTTATGCAGGGCGGCCAGCACGGCATCGACGCCCGCCAGCGCGTGCGCCTCGGTCCGGCCTAGCGACGAGAGCCCCAAGGACGACAAATCCCGCTGCAGCGGCCACAGGTCGAGTTGCCGCAGCGCCAGGTAATGCAGCAGGTTGAGGGCGCTGGGCCGGTAGGCGGGCGGGACCTGTTCGAGTTCTTGGGCCCAGGACCGGGCCAACGTGACCTGCTGGTCGCGGAGTTGGCTTAAGGCTTCGATGGCAGCGGCGGTTTTCTCCGCGGTGAATCGGGTAGGCATGAGACATCCTTCCAGGGAGGTTGAACGGGACTGGAATCCCACTGCTGTCCACATCTTCGGCTAGGCTTTGGCGGCGGCAAGTCGGGCGTCGCGAATGACGCGGTAGACCGACGTGTGGCCGCCTTTCGGGTACTTTTTCTTTGGATGCG
>Ga0209313_1001316_pt1 | contig 16006 bp, 21 predicted proteins | sample BioC13SIPDNA_3_FD_185748 | JGI IMG/M metagenome (GOLD analysis project Ga0209313, IMG submission 185748) | Anaerobic biogas reactor microbial communites from Washington, USA - Biogas_R2_B C13 SIP DNA (SPAdes) (version 2) | ecosystem: Engineered > Bioreactor > Anaerobic > Unclassified | place... | reverse complement strand
GCTTGACGCCTTCTTCGAGGGGGCCGTGAGCCCCGCGGATGTGAAGAAAGACCTGAAACTGACGATGTGGAACCAGGCCGGGATCTTCCGGAGCGCTCCCGACCTCCGGACGGCTCTCGGGCATATCCGGCGGCTCGCCGATCGGCGTCTCTTCGCCGCGTCGGCCGCAAACCTCCTTGACTGCTGCACGGTCCGGAACATGTGCACCACGGCATCCCTTATCGTCCGGTGCGCACTTCTCCGGCCGGAGAACCGGGGAGCCCACGTCCGGCGGGACGCCGAGGTCGCGACCGAGCCGGCGACGTCGCCGTTTGGGCATACCTACGTCTCCCTCGCCCGCGAAGGGATCGAGCAGCGGGAGGTGCCGGTATGAAGACGATGACTATTCAGGTCTCTCGTTACGATCCGGTCCGCGACGCGGAGCCGCACTTCGAGGAGTATACGGTCCGGGTCAACGAAGGCGCCCGGGTGCTCCACGCTCTCCACGCGATCCGCGATGAGCATGACCCGACGCTCGCCTACCGCTACTGTTGTGGGTCGGGGCAGTGCGGGAGCTGCGCCGTCAGGGTGGACGGGACGCCCGTCCTTGCCTGCATGGCGGAGGCCCGCGACGGCATGACGGTCGAGCCGCTGGACCTCCCGGTCTTGAAAGACCTGACGGTGGAGATGACCCCGGTGATAGCAAAGATCGCCCGGATCTGCCCGGCACCGGATGCGCACCTTCCGGCACGGGAGGAGATCGAGGCGATCAAACCGCTCCGGGACTGCATCGAGTGCCTCTGCTGCGTCTCGGCCTGCCCGGCGCTCCAGGTGACGGAGTTTGCGGGACCGACGGTGCTCCGGCAGGAGATGCGCCTCGCCCTCGACCCCCGGGACTCGGGGGACCGGATAGGCGACGCGATCGAGAAGGGGCTCTTCTACTGCACGACCTGCAGGCGCTGCCTGGAGGTCTGCCCGAAGGAGATCGATGTCCCGGGCAAAGCCATCGAGAAGCTCCGGGAACTTGCGAACCGGCGCGGGCTGACCCTCCCCCGCCACCAGGAGGTGGCGCGGCTGGTCAGGGAGACGGGCCGGAGCGTCGAGCGGACAAAAGCCACCTTCTTAGAGCAGGTGCCGGAGGTGATCGAGCCCGACGGCCCCGTCCGCGGCGAGGTGGGGTTCTTCGTCGGGTGCATGTTCAACGGCCGGGTGCCGCAGACGGCCCTCGATGCGATGGAGGTCATGAAGCGCAACGGTATCCGGGTGATCGTCCCCCACGATCAGGTCTGCTGCGGCTCGCCCCTGATCCGGACGGGGCAGACGGCGTTCATCGACGACCTGAGGCGGAAGAACATCGAGGCCTTCGCCCGGAGGGGGATTGCGACCGTGATGACGATCTGCGCCGGGTGCGGGGCAACGCTGAAGAACGATTACGAGACGCCGTTTGCGGTCAAAGACGTCACCGAGGTCCTGACTGAGTACGGGATCGAGCTCCCGGCAAAGCTCGATATTCGGGCGACCTACCACGACCCCTGCCACCTCCTCCGGGGCCAGGGTATCAGCAAGGAACCGCGGGCGCTCCTCCGCGAGGGTGTCAGGGAGTTCGTGGAGATGCCCTCGCAGTGCTGTGGGGCCGGCGGCGGTGTCCGGTCGGGTGTACCGGAGGAAGCGAAGGCCCTCGGGGCGAAGCGCAACGATGCCGTGCAGGCGACGGGTGCCGATGTGGTGGTGACGGTCTGCCCGTTCTGCGAGTTCCATATTGCGGACTGCACGGATGTGCCGGTGAAGAACCTGGTGACGGTACTGCTCGAGGGCTACCGGAAAAAAGACGCGGAGGGGAAGGGTTCAGCCTGAACCTGCGCGGTAGAAGCGGCACACCATGGGAGAGCCCCGGCTCTGACGTATCAGGCCGGGGACCCGGGCGAAGCGGCTCACTGGATCTTTCGATAGGGATAGCGATCCCTTATGTGCCGGGCGATGTAGTCCCGGTGGGAGGGGGCGGCCAGCAGCCCCTGGTAGACCGTTTCAGGCGTGTCCAGGTACTGGTAGACCGAACCGTTCGCGAACTCGATCTCCAGGATACCGAGTCGGGGGTCGTATCCGACCGACCGGAGGCTGCTGGAGTTGACGGGTTGGCGTATCATGAGAGGAGCTAGTGTCATCCGAGTATATATAGTATTTCACCCGCTTTTTCATGATATCCGCAATATTTCTGCCCGGATCGTAATTACAGGGAAATATTACATACGCTGCCGGAATCGCTCGGTGAGGCAGCGCTCGTTACCTGCACAAAGGTTGCCGCGCGCGACCCGGGGTGCCCCGCCGGGGCCTTCCCCGGGCGGCCGGCAAGGAGCGGAGGCTCTACGCTCTCGGGTGTGCGGGCGAGGGGGAACGAAAGGGCGATTGCAGGCACCGGGCAGGAGCAGCACTTCGCTTGCCTTAGCACCCGGCTGCGATGCGGTCTTTCGCGGCGCCTCGGCCCGGGGTTGGCACGCACCCACAACACCGGGCTCCACGGCCTCGCGCTCAACGCGAAAGATCGTTTCATCACATATGTTCCTGAGCTCACGCGTTGAGCGCAAAGAACGCGAAAGTCGGCAGATGGGCACCTGAAACTCCCCTTTGCATCTTCGCGCTCAACGCACGAGGCCATATCGCTATTGGCACCTGCCAGCTCGCGCGAGGCCGTTTCATTGCCCATGTACGGCCAAGATCTCGCGAAGTCACGGAAGTTCACGAGGGGAAGCCGGCGGCTCGACCTTCAGGGGGGCTTTTTGGGAACGTGAGCGGAGTGCCGGGGTGAAGGGGTGCCAGGACGACTTTGCAATCCGCGCGTATTTCGAAACGGAGATCGCGTTCACCGGTCAGATCTCAAAAGAAAACTCGTATATGAAACCACACGAAAGAAACATGTCATCACCTTCCGGAGAGATGAACCATGCAGATACCCATCGCCCAACCCTCCCTCGGGAACGAGGAGAGCGAGGCCGTCCTCGCCGTCCTTGCCTCCGGCATGATCGCCCAGGGTCCGGTCACCGCCGCCTTTGAAGAGGAGTTCGCCGCCTACTGCGGCGTTCCCCACGCTGTTGCCGTCAGCAACGGCACCACCGCCCTCCACGCGGCGCTGCTCGCCGCCGGCGTCGGGCCGGGGGACGAGGTGATCGTCCCGGCCTTCACGTTCTTTGCGACCGCTTCAGCGGTCTCGATGTGCGGGGCGGTGCCGGTCTTTGCCGACATCGATGCCGCGACCGCCACGATCGAGCCTGCCGATGCCCTCATAAAGGTCACCGAGAAGACGAAGGCCGTGATCGGCGTCCACCTCTACGGCCAGCCCTGCGACGTTCCGGCGATCAAGAAGATCTGCAGCAACGAGGACCTCGTCTTCATCGAGGACGCCGCCCAGGCCCACGGGGCCACCTACCGGGGGAAGAAGATCGGGAGCCTCGGCGACCTCGCCTGCTTCTCCTTCTACGCGACGAAGAACATGGCAACCGGGGAAGGCGGGATGGTGACGACGGGATCGGGCGAGTATGACGAGCACCTCCGCCGGCTCATCAACCACGGCCAGAGCGAGAAGTACCTTCATTCCGAGCTCGGCTACAACTACCGCATGACCGACATCAACGCCGCGATCGGCCGGGCGCAGCTTGCAAAGCTCGACGGCTTCAACCGCCGCCGGCAGGAGAACGCCGCGTATTATGATAGTCATATCACAGCGCCGGGGCTCATACTGCCGGCGGTCGCGCCCGGCCGGACCCACGTCTGGCACCAGTACTCCCTCCGGGTCACCGGGAGGTTCCCTCTCCCGCGGGATGAACTCATGGCCTATCTCCGCGAGCACAGGATCGGCTGCGCCGTCCACTATCCGATCGCCCTCACCCGGCAGCCCCTCTACGCCGGGGTTTCGCACTGCCCGGTCGCGGAATCGCTCGCGGCATCGGTCCTCTCGATCCCGGTCCACCCGAACGTCACGGACGAAGGGCGGGAGTATATCGCCGATACGATCAACGGGGTGATCTAAGTGGACGCAGGCGTCATCGGCACGGGAACGATGGGCAGGAACCACGTCCGGGTCTACTCCGAGCAGAAAGAGGTCGGGACGACCTACATCTACGACCTGAACGCGGATACCGCCGGGGAGGTCGCCGCCGCGACCGGGGCGGAGGTCTGCCGCTCGATGGAGGAACTCCTCCGGAAGGCCGAATGCGTCTCAGTCTGTGTGCCGGCCCCCTACCGCTTCACGGCCATCGAGCAGGTTCTCGCCGCCGGGGTGCATCTCCTGATCGAAAAACCCCTCTGTCTCACGTCGCGCGAGTGCGAGGAGGTTCTCAAACGGATCCCGGAGGGATTGGCGGTCGGCGTCGGGCATATCGAGCGGTTCAACCCGGTCGTCGCCGAGATCGCGCGGGTCGTGCGGGACCCCGTCTACGTCTCCTTCCACCGGCACAACCCGGCCTCATCGAGGGTGAGCGGGAGTTCCGTCGTCGAGGACCTGATGATCCACGACATCGACATCGCCTTCAACGTCCTCTTTCCCGGCCGGGAGTGCATCCTCCACGCGAGCGGTACCGGGGACGTCGCCGCGGCGCTCGCGGCCTTCGGCCGGACGCCGGTCTACCTCTCGGCCTCCCGGAAGGCCTCAAAGAAGGTCCGGTCGGTCTACATCGAGGAGGAGGACCGGACGATCGAGGGCGACTTCATGACCCAGGAGGTCTACGTCTACAAAAAGCCCGAAGCCTACGGCCAGCACGGCGGCCTCTACCGCCAGGAGAACATCATCGAGAAGCTCCTGGTGAACAAGGTCGAGCCCTTGAAGATCGAGCTTGCGGCGTTCGTCCGGGCCGCCCGCGACGGGAAACCCTTCCCGGTGACGCCGGAGCAGGGGCTTGCAAACATCCGGATCTGCGAGGAGATATACCGAAGCCTTGCAGCATAATCCTCCCGGCCGCCGGGGAAGGTGGAGGGGGGGCGCAGGGGGCCCGGGGGGATAACCTCTCTTCCAGCGGAAGGCTCACCGCACGTATGTAGCGGCCTTGAAGTCTCAAGAGAGCCGGCGGCGGGGGGCGCGTCATGCCACCCGGTATCCCGCTCCCTTTCTCCGGATCATACCCATCTTTCGCATATCATCGAGCAGCCCCTGCACGAAGTCGACGTCGAGCTCCAGGATGACCTCCTCGATCCTGCCGGGTATATCAAAGGCGTCGCCCTGCAGGAGAGCAAAGATCTCCTCGGCCGGAACGGTCCCGCGTCCTTTGAGAAGAGCCATCACCCGGGAGGCGACGGTCCACTTGGCATAGACGCTGTCACGGAACGCATTATACACGTCGGGATCGATATCCGTCCCGTTGACGAGGTCGTCCAGATCCGGGAGCTGGAGCATGCCGATCGCCTCCGCGCTGAACTCCAGGTGGAATTCGGGGGCGGAGGTGATCGCCATGCTGGTCCTGACGGCATGTTTCTTCAGGGTTTTTAGTCCGACCTCATCGATGATCTCCCCGGAGAGTTCGGTGACCAGGTCGCCGGATTCGGGGTGCCCCTGCAGGGTTGCCTCCCCGTCATCGGTCACCTGGATCTGCCCGCTCCGTGCGAGCAGCATGAAGACTTTGCGGTCCTTGAGGTACTCTGCGACCACTTTCTTCGCCTCTTCCACATCGGTTCCCTCCATCCAGAGCGATCGGTAGAGGTCGGGCAGGCTCTTCTTCGGCATGATCGCGGTGACCGTCTCGCCGGGAGAATGCTGCTGCAGGAAGGCTGCAACTGCATCTTCTTCCTCTTGCAGCGAGGCGAGAACTCTCTTGAGCCACGGCCGGGCATCATCGTCCTCCTCGCCCCGCGCGATCCTCTCCTCGATGGCGGCCTTGATATCCCGGATCCTGCCGATAATGACGACCGACCGTATCAGGGTGTCCTTGCGCGCGACGCGGACCGGTATCCCCCCTTTCCGGAGGGCGCCGGCAACCTCCCTGGCCTCGTCCTGATTGTAGAGCGCCAGCGTCTCTTCAAGCACCATGCATGCTCCTGATCATCAACCCTGATAATGAGGCTATCTATTCAGATGGGTACTGGTCTGCCGGCGCAACCGGGCACAGCATCTTTACCAATGGGGAGACGCTCGAAGAACTGCTTGAGAACGTCGAAGAGGCCGTGCGGTTATACTTCGAAGATGAGAGAGGAACCGGCGGACAGATCGCGAACCGAGTTTGAGAGTACTCGCCGGATGCATCTCGTTGCTCCATCATCCGGCTGTGAACAGCACAGGTAGAGCCGGAGCCCCGGACGAGCCCGGATAACCTTTCTCCGCCATGAGGCGGTGTGTCACAACTCCACGAACGTATTGCGCGCCATGACTTCCTCGACATCATCCGCGAGCCGCTGTTTCTTTACCGCCTCCACCAGCCTTGCGAGCGTACCGTCGAGTGTCTCGCCCGGGCGCCTGAGGTCCAGGATCGCAGCATAGGTCTCTTTCAAGATGGGGATCTTCTTCGTAGCCGGCATCGAGACCAGATCGGTGCCGGCAACGGATATATCTTATTCAGCCGGGGGTGCGAAGACCGCAACGGCAGGTTCCCGGCAAGGGTGCTCCCCCCATTGTTAGTGCTCTACGAAACGACTGACACTGGGAGCACTCCCACCGTGCGATTGTTCTGTCATGAACACGGGTTGTTGCGCCGGCGTAATCTGGTGGGATCCCCCGAAATCAATTACCAGGTATATGCTGGAACCGGATCGGGAGGCACCAGCACATTCTCCCACAAACTATAAAATAGTACACTCTATAGTATACTACTTATGAGTGTCTTCCTTAACCGGGGCCGGGAACTCTCTCACCTTCTTGAGCGGTACGAGAACGACAGCGCAGAATTCGTCGTGCTCTATGGCCGGCGGCGGGTCGGAAAAAGTGAACTTATCGACCAGTTCCTTCATAGCGCCACGGGAATACATCTCGTCGCACGGGAAGAGTCGAAACATCTGCAGCTCCGGAGATTTTCTGCAGACCTGAGTGCCTATTTCAAAGATCCGTTCCTTCAGAAAAATGGTTTCTCTGACTGGGACAGCTTTTTCGAGTACCTTATCCAGCACGCAACCGATCGTGTCGTGATCGCCATCGATGAATTCCCCTACCTGGTCAAGGAGGACACCTCGCTTCCCTCGATGCTTCAGGAATACTGGGACAGGCGGTTGAAGAAGACCCGAATATATCTCATTCTGTCGGGATCGAGCATATCGACGATGGAATCCGCGACCATGGAGTATGGGAGTCCTCTTTTTGGCAGGAGAACGGGGCAGATCCTCCTGCACCCCCTCCGGTTCATCCATGTTCTCGACTATATAGGGGATATGAAGAAGGCAGTCGAGCTCTACGCGGTCTTCGGAGGGACGCCGGCATACATCATGGCCGCCGATCCGGAATGGGATATCCTGAAGAATATCGAGGAGAAAGTGATGAGGGAAGATTCGTTTCTCTTCAGGGACGTGGAGTTCGTGCTCAGGGCCGAACTTGTCGAACCGAGGTATTACTTCTCCATCCTCTTCTCCCTTGCAGGGGGAAACCACCGGATCGGACTCATCTGCAACGATACCGGCCTTTCTAAGAGTATCGTCAACAAGTATCTCTCGATCCTTATCGACCTGAAGCTGGTGCACCGGTGCATCCCCGTGACTGAAGGCCACAAGAGCAGACAAGGACTCTATTTCCTCTCAGACAACCTCTTCGACTTCTGGTTCTCCTTCGTCAATCCCCATCTTGATATGCTCGAACGCGGCAACGCCCCGCTGGTCATGGACCAGTCCGTGCGGCCGCAATTCGCGCGGTATGTCGGAAAACACTTCGAGGCGATGGTGATGGATCTCTTCGATCATATCAACGGAGATGGTATTCTGCCGTTCGTATTCACCAGGATCGGGAGCTGGTGGCACCGCGGGGAAGAGATCGATATTGTCTGTCTCGCTGAGAATCCGTACCGGATCCTGTTCTGCGAGTGTAAGTGGCAGGATGGGGTCGATGCCGCAGAGGTCTATGCGGGGTTGCGGCGGAAAGCACCCCTCGTCTCCTGGCACAACGATCAGCGGAGCGAGTACTTCTGCGTCGTTGCACGGTCGTTCTCGCGCAGGGCCGAAGGGGAGGGAATCTGTCTCGATCTCGATGATTGTACGGCATTCATGAGGCATGGGCGGAGAGGCAGCAAGGTTAACGGAGATCGAATCTATTCCCCGGTGAAAAGGGACTCTTCAGATCGATAGAGGGAGGGAGAACAGGGTGCTATTCCCTTAACATACGCTTACTTCTGTCGCTCCGGGCGAGGGAGGGAGACAGGGCAATGATGCGCGATACATGCGTGATATCGATCTTCCCGGGATCAGCCGGAACCCCCGGCCAAACCGCGGCGGCTTACCTTTCGCCCGGGGGATGACTCCCTGTTTGAGCATCCATCTCCCGATGGCTGAACTCCTGGGTTCGGGGCAGGTTATCCAGGATGGTTATGATGGCGATACTTCGGTAGCCTCGCTATCATCTAGCATAACCTACACTTGAGCCCCGGGTCCTCAGGAAGTAACAGCCGCAATCATCATGCTGGACCCGGACACCGTATCCTGCGCCGACATGACTACCGAATCTTCAGGACACTCAATTTGTGTTATCGATGTAGTCTCCACCGGCCATACACGTGTACCCGTTCGCCGTCATGAAAGCCTTCATTAAAGTATCTGTTCGCCGGAGCGATCTGTCAGGTGCTCCTTTCAGGGGCACGATCCCGTGAGCACGTTCTTTACAGGTTTGCGATTCTATCTCTCCCGGAGTGACGGAGGAACCGGCCATAACGGGCTCGACGGCGAGAGCCCCGGCAAGTGATATTGACACACGTTCAGATCGACGTTCTCGGTATCCGCATGCGTGGCGAGGAACGCTGCCTGGCCCGGGGTGGACGACGGATCGAAGGGCGGGAGTTCGAACACCTCAAAGTGCGAGAGCGGAGGGTTTCGACGCTTGGTGCTCGCGGGCCGGCGGGGTCGTGGGCGGGGTAGTTCACTCGCAAGAAGAACCGGCAGGAGCGGCTGGGCTTTGTCCGGAGACATGCCCTCCGGGTCAGGGAAGTCCCGACCGAAGTCTGGAGGCGAGAGAGGCCGATCTGATCGACGCGTTTTTTGAGAATGCCGAAGATTTCGCTCTTTCCCGGTCAGAGTATCTCCGGATGCACCGGGCCCGACGGCGCCGTCCTGAGGCGATGCACAGGTAACTCCTGGCCGGGCAGGCGGAGTGGTGAGTGTATCCGTTCCGGCTCGGGGCATGAGCCCCGGGTCGACGCACTCCCGCCACCTCATAGGCGGACCCCGGTAACGAGCATGTGGTTTTCGAGGACGCTCGCGGCAAACGGGTCGCCCTCCTCTTTCATCTGCTCCCACCGGCAGTAGGGGACGGCCGTCAACTGCACCTCTCGATCGGTCTTTGCTTCCGGTGCCGGCGCCCGGCCGTGATCGACCCAGGCCTCGTCGCCGATGATCAGGACGTCGATCTCGCTCTGCCCATCGGAGGTCCCCGTAGCCCATTGTGGCATATATGCACAATCTGGCAAATATGCACATCGATAAATAGCATGCCAACCTACAGAGGTGTATGTCTTCTGCCACGAACGATCCCGGCAGCCAGATCAAGCGCATCCCCGTGAAAGAGCCCACCTGGAAGGACCTCCACGACCTCAAGGAGGCGGGGGAGAGTTACGATGAACTGATCGCCAGAATGATCCGGCGCGAGCGGGACTACCGCGACTGGAAGATGATCGTCGAGCTCGAGGAGACCGGCGAGTTCGTAGCCTTTGACCCGGACGAGATCCTGCAGGGCGACTGAGGCACCGGGGAGAGTGGAGCGTGTTCGCCATTCTGATCGAGAAACGAGCACGGGAGTTCCTGAAAAAGCTCCCCCAGAAAGCCCGGCGCATCGTCGTCGAGAAGATCCAGGGGCTCGCGGAGGACCCGTTTCCCGGAGGGAACAAGGAGAAACTTGTGTATCCCCATCTTCCTGCGGTCTATCGCCTCCACATCGGCAGGTCGTTCACGGTCTTTTATATCATCGAGCACGAGGAGAACGTCGTCAAGATCGTAAAGATCATGACGATCGAAAGGGCTCATAAGGACTACTCGCGCAGGTAGGCTCTCTTACACAGCCTTTTTCCCCCTCTACCCGGTATGTGAGGCTGCTGTCCGTATATGCCCCCGAGGCCCGGATCAGCTATTCCAACGGGCTCCTCTGGCCGGGGTCGGCGGCCACTGCCTGACGAAGGACACCTACCACCTGGAGCGTGGGGTGCAGGTGCTCGGGCGTGGGAAGCTGGACTTTCCGGCCGGCCGGGAGTCCCTCTACACCCTCGCCCGCGGCATCAACGACTTCATGCCCGAGCATATGTTGCATCTGACGGAGTCGGCGCTCGGCGAGGTGGGGAAGAGTCTCGCGGGTTCAAGGATTGCGCTCTCAGGCTCGGGCGTTCATCAACGACTCGGATGATGCGAGGAACACGCCGGCTGAGCCGTTCCGGGATGCGGCCGGCGCGGAGGTTCGCGTACACGACCCGTGGGTGGACCTGGCAACGTCGCCGGACGCGCTGCCGGGGCTCTCGCGGGACCTTGAGGGGGTGCTTGCCGGTGCAGACGCGGTGGTGGTCTTTGCCGGGCACCGGGAGGACCGGGGGCTCATGCCCGGCAAAGTACGGCGGCGCTGTGGGTCTGGATGTGCGGGCTGCGACGGGGTCGGTGGCGAGGTGGTGGTGATTGCGAGGCGGCCCGGCACGCGTTCTCCTGGACCCGTACAGGAGCCCAGACAGACCGGATACTCCGGTTCAATTCAGAAAGCCCTAAACCGCCCCCCGCCATAGATTCTTCATGCGCTCCATCGTCACCGGCGGGGCCGGCCTGGCTCGAACCTTGCAGACACCTTATCGCAAAACCATGACGTCATGATCATCGACAACCTCGCGACCGTGCCCGGCCGGGCGAAGATCGAGCACCTCCTCGACCACCCCCGGGTGACGTTCGTCGAGGGGAGCATCACCGACCTCGACCTCCTGATGGAGGCCTTCCCCGGTACGGCTGGCATCTTCGGCGGCCATCCCCTCCATGCCCCGGTCGGTGAAGGACCCCCTCGCCTCGAACGAGGCGAGCGTGACCGGCACCGTCAAGGCGCTCGTCGCGGCGAAAGACGACTGCGGGGTGCCGGCCGTGGTTGCGGCATCCTCCTCCTCGGTCTACGGCGACACCCACGGCTCCGGGGTCATCCCCACCCCCCACTCGACGCTGATCATATAGTGGTGGTTTCATGTCTGTCGGACGATGATCTTCCGAAGCGTCCGCTCCTCGGGTATGGGATCGAAGAATCCTGCTTTCCGGGGCAATAGAACATTCTGACCGAGAGGTAATTCTGCGGCGCCTCAACTCACCGCCACGTTTATCGGTTCTCCCCCCTATCTTTTATTCATCAGGTGAAACCAGCTATGTCCGATGTCACCATCAGGGTTCCCCGAGATATCGTCCAGGCACTTCGGCTCCCTCCCGATGTCGTTGCCGTCGAGTTGCAACGGGAGCTTGCCGTGGCGCTCTACCAGCGGGGCATCCTCTCTTCCGGGAAGGCGGCGGCTCTTGCAGGGATGAACCGGTGGGAGTGGGAGGAATTACTCGGAGCACGGAAGATCTCCCGGCACTATGCCGAAGAAGACCTCGACCAGGACATTGGCTATGCCGATTGCGGAGAGTAAATTCTTCGCCGCTGATTCACCTCTCGATGGTCGGGCATATCGACCTTCTTCGCCGCTTTTCATCAGTGTGCATCCCTCCCGCGGTCTGGCAGGAGGTCGTAGAGTTGGGCGGCGGCCGCCCGGGGGCCATCGAGATCCGGGAAGCCCGTAAGTCGGGGTGGCTGCGTGTGGTCGAGCCCTCCGACAAGGCTCTGGTGCGCCTGCTTGAGCAGGAACTCCACGCGGGCGAAGCAGAGAGTATTGCCCTTGCTCTTGAGATCCGGCCCGATGTGCTGCTCCTCGATGAGACCGAGGCCCGCCGCGTAGCGGGGCTCTACGGTCTTCCAGTCACCGGCATCATCGGACTATTGATTCAAGCGAGGCATGAAGGGCGGGTTTCTTCACTTGCAGAGGAGATGGACCGGTTACGGGAAGAGGGCGGCTTCTGGATTCAGGATGCCCTCTACCGGCGCGTTCTTGAAATGGAGAATGACGAGTAAGCCGAAATTTTCGATCAGGAATGGGGCCAGTCAGTTCCGTCGCATGTAGGTGGAACGATAAAGAGGACAAGAGCCCCCTCACTCCAGCGCGCCGACGGCGTCGGCCCAGGTCTCGACCGCGTCCTTGATGGCGTCGTCCTGGTAGGACGAGATCTGGACGGCCCGGTTGGTGAAGGTGACATAGTAGTCGTCACCGGACGGATCGTGGCACTTGAGCTGACAGTAGTAGGTCTCGTTCTCGAAGAGGCGCTCGGCATAGCCGGCAAACGCGGTTGCGAGGGCGGTGTTCGCGAGGACCTCCGCGGCGTTCGCGTTGAAGGTGGCGATCGAGGGGGATTGCAGGGAGGCGGTCCCGATGCGCTTCCCCTCACCGTCGATGAAGTCCACCTTCGCGGTGTAGTGCTCGCGGTTCCGGACGACCGCCGGAACGGGGACACCGTCAGATCCGGTATACCCAACGCACCCGGAGGGGTTGTCGTCGATGACGCTCTCGACGAGGTTGTTAAAGGCGTTACGGTGGCGATCGGGACAGCAAAGTTCCGGATCGTCGTTTTGTTTACGGTCTTCTGCACGAAGTCTGCCGTGGTTTTTTCTCCTGAGGCACAACGCTTCCTGGTTGTGCCTGATGGCCTGCATCCTCCCGGGACTATGACAGGCAACTATTGGATGGACGGGGGGATTAGCCTGACTTTATCGGGGGCGGTGCGGGGTAGATTGCACGGGAAAGGCGCCGTATAATAAGCGAAGGGGGCCTTTTCCGTGACGGGCTGCCGGCTGGAAATGTTTTAGTGCATCGGTGATAGAACTGTTAAGGAAGGGAAAAGATGAATCGCGGCAGGGATGAGATCGCCGAACTGGTGGATCGGGATTCAGTGATTATTTCGCACCACGCCCGGGTCAGGATGTTCGAGCGTAACATCTCCACCGACGCTCTCCTCTCAGTGATCAGGGTGGGGGAGATCATCGAATCATATCCCGACGATGAGCCCTGCCCCTCAGTGCTCATACTCGGCTTTATCCGTGCCGATGCATACCATGTAGTACTCGGGATCTGTGACGATCATCTCCGGGTCATCACCGCTTACATGCCAGACGTTGAAGATTGGATCGATACGCGAACGAGGAGGGGAAGAGAATGATTCCAGAAAGATGTACGTTCTGTAAAGGAACCCTGCAGGAAGGGAAGACCGAGTTCATCGCACGGGTCGGGGACGGGATCATCGTCATCAGGGATGTCCCGGCGCTCGTCTGCGACCGGTGCGGCGAGGCATACTACAGCACAGAGGTTTCAAGGAAGATCGACGCCGTGATGGCGGATGCCCACAGCGGCAGGCTCTGCTGCCGGCCTCTCGCGGCGGGCGAGGTTGAACTCACCGGATAAGGAAAGGGGCGGACGGCCGTTCCCGTCGTGAAGGCTGCCCTCTATGCCGCAATTTTAGCGATGCGGTCACCAGGGGCAAATTTATATCTCCAGTTTCCGATAAGACTGATTGGAATAGCCATGTCCGTCACGCACGATCTGATCCAGAAGAAGCGTTCCAGGATTCTCGCAATAGCCGGACGGCACGGCGCCACGAACCTGCGGATCTTCGGGTCTGTCGCCCGCGGCGAGGCGGGGCCGGAGAGCGACCTGGATCTCCCGGTGGACCTGGAGCCGGGCAGGAGCCTCCTCGATCACATCGCGCTCATCCAGGACCTGGAGGAGGCTCTCGGGTGCCGGGTGGACGTGGTGACGGAGACTGCGCTCAAAGAACGCTACAAAAAGAGGATTCTCAAAGAGGCAGTGCCGTTATGAGGGACGGGAACGAGCGGCTCCTCGACATCCTGGAAGCGATCGAAGAGATGAGCGATATGGATCCGGGGCAGGGATGCGTTTTTTCAGGACGAACTGGTGCAGGTCTGGATGGTGCATCATCTCCAGATCATCGGGGAAGCAGCCGCCCGTCTCCCTGATGACCTTTGATGCGTTTCTCCCGGCGTTCCCTGGAAACAGGTGATAGGTCTTCGGAATGTTCTGGTTCACGCATACTTCCGCGTGGACCCTGATGAGATCTGGGTGGTCGTGGACCGCGATATCCCCGCACCCAGGGAGGAGGTCGTGGCGCTCCTTTCTACACTCCTGGGCGCAGAAGACGCCGAACAACACCCTTTTTGGACTTTCTGAAGCGAAAAAAGCGCGATTTCCCCCGCGACAACCTTTACGGTCAGGCTTTTTCCTTTCTGCGTCGTCGTGTCTCCCGGGAGGGTTACCAGGATGACCAACGAGAAGACCACCCGGGAACCCGGTCTTACGAGACGAACCGGGACGTGAAGTGGATCTGCCGGGCGCTCCAGCGGATGGAGGCGCAGGACGAGGAGTTTGAGGCGCGGATCGATAGCGTAACGAAGTTTCTGTAAAATTGAAATGGCCCTGGACCCAACCTAGATTTGCAGAAAGGAGGAACAGGGCCATGGATCCCTTAGACTTTATTGCGGATTATCTTTCCGATCACGAGGAAGGCATGAAGAATCTCATTGCTGCTTTCCTCAATAAGGTAATGATTATAGAAGCACTCCAGCAGGCAGGAGCCATCCCGTATGAGCGCACCGATGCACGGAAGGCGTATCGGAACGGTTACAAGAACCGATCCCTCAAGACCCGCTACGGTGAACTGACCCTCCAGAAGCCACAGTTTCGGGAGTTTCCGTTTGAGACACAGGTTTTTGGACGGTATGCTCGAGTGGAAAAGGCTCTTGTGAATGCCGTGGTGGAATCCTACCTGCAGGGTGTCTCGACCCGGCGCGTTCAGGAGATCGTTGCTCATCTGGGCATCGAACACCTTTCTCCGGCCTCGGTTTCCCGGATGGCCAAGGATCTCGATGAACAGGTTCAGGCATTCCTCTTGCGGCCGATAGAGCAAGCAACCCCGTATCTCTTCGTAGATGCATCATACTACAGGGTGCGTGAAGGGGTACGCTACGTCACCAAAGCGGTCCTGGTGGTCGCCGGGGTACGGGAGGATGGTTACCGGGAGATCCTGGGTGCGCGAATCACGGACTGTGAGAATGAGGCATTCTGGTCGGGACTGTTCGAGGACCTCAAAGAGCGCGGCCTCACCGGGGTCCAGCTGGTCGTCTCTGATGGTCACACGGGCATCCAGAAGGCGGCTGAGGCCGCCTTCCTCGGTGCATCCTGGCAGATGTGCCAGGTCCATTGCACGCGGGCGGTTCTGAAGAATATCGCCAAGAAAGACCAGAGCGAGGTCGCTGAATGGCTGCGGGAGGCGTATGGCAGCGAGCAGAACCTCCAGAAGGTTGCGGATCATCTGAATGCCCGGGGATACCGGAAAGCAGCCAATACCATCGAGCGGTTCCTCCCAGGGCTCATGAGTTATACAGCGTTCCCCAAAAAGCACTGGAAACGGCTCAGAACCACCAATATGGTAGAGCGGGTCAACAAGGAATTGAAGCGAAGGACTAAGGTCGCGGAGATATTCCCGAATGATGAATCACTTCTCCGAGTGGTTGGATCCATCCTGATGGACATCAACGAAGAGTGGGTCGCCGGCAGAAAGTATTTGACTATGGGAGAGGAATGATCTGGCAAGGAGACAGGGCTCAGACAAATTACAGAAAACCTGAGACGCTACCTTCACCGATGAGGTGAGACTATGAGCGCTCTGGTCTACGAGCGGGTGCACGACAATCTGAACCGCCTGAAATTGGCGATGATCGAGGCACTCCTGGATAACTATCTCGAGATCGCCGCAAAGGAGGAACGATCGACCCTGGAGGTTCTCGATTATCTTCTGGATCAGGAAGTGAAGA
>Ga0209313_1001310_pt1 | contig 16078 bp, 2 predicted proteins | sample BioC13SIPDNA_3_FD_185748 | JGI IMG/M metagenome (GOLD analysis project Ga0209313, IMG submission 185748) | Anaerobic biogas reactor microbial communites from Washington, USA - Biogas_R2_B C13 SIP DNA (SPAdes) (version 2) | ecosystem: Engineered > Bioreactor > Anaerobic > Unclassified | place... | reverse complement strand
GATAACGATTATCAACGCTACCCGTACGCGCTATCGAAGCCCCGAATCGTCGATCAGCTCTCCTCTGACCCCGCCACCCCCTCAACTAGCCCGTTGCAGAACCACTCGATTTATGCAACAGTTGGGTACATGGCGGAAATCGACGCCGGGTATCCGGTGATCATCCACACCTATGGACACATGATGACGGGCGTCGGCTACGACCAAGCGACGCAGACCGTGTACCTCCACAATACCTGGGACAACACGCTGGCCAGCATGACCTGGGGCGGAACATACGCATCCAAAAGCATGCGAATGGTCAGCGTGATCCATCTCGAGCCGCCCGACGCCACCTACGACTGGGGCGACGCGCCCGACCCCGGATATCCCACGCTAGCCGCCTCGGGCGGCGCCAAACACTTGAGGGTCCCGACGGGGCCGTTCCTCGGCACCGTGCCCGACGCAGAATCCGATGGGCAACTCAATGACGACCTGGACGGTCACGACGACGAGGACGGTGTGAGGTTCATGACGCCGCTGGCCGCAGGAGCTGCGGCGAGTGTGAACGTGATCGCCAGCGACCCAGGTTTCCTCAACGCCTGGCTGGACTTCAACGACGACGGCGACTGGACCGATCCGGGCGAGCAGATCCTCACGGACGCCGTCGTGACGGTGGGCGCTAACGCACTCAGTTTTTCCGTTCCTTCAACGGCAACGGCCACCGGCGAGACGTTTGCGCGATTCCGCCTCAGCACTGCAACGGGGCTCGGTCCCGGCGGCACGGCGCCAGACGGTGAGGTAGAAGACTACGCGGTCTCGATCAGCGACCAGCTCGGAACGATCGAGGGCACCCAGTGGCTCGATCTCGACGCCGACGGCGTCCATGACGCGGAGGAACCCGGGCTTGCCGGCGTGCAGATCTTTCTCGACGCCAACGACAACGGCGCCTACGATTCGGGCGAGCGGATCACGACCACCGGCTCGGACGGGAGCTACTGCTTCACCGGCGTGGCACCGGGAGTCCAGATCGTGCGAGAGGTGGTGTCGGCCGGCGCAACACAGACCTATCCCGGTCCCGATGCAGGAAGCTATATCGGCACGGCCTATCGGAGCGGAACAGGCAGCGTGGAAGTCACCCGCGTCGACGCCGCCACGGGACAGGTCACGCGATCGGGTGTGCTCCTCAACGTACTGCTGCAAGGCATGGTAGTCACCAACGACGGTCGGATCTTCGGCCTCAACGTGGACAACGACAATCTTTACGAGGTGGATCCGCAAACGCTGCAGGTGAACCTCGTCGGCCGGACGAGATGTCATCTCCATCAGGCAATGGCGTACGATCGCCAGACCGACACGATTTATGGCATCGGACGGACCGTGACCGGCGGTCGCAGGTTCCTGTTCATTTACGATCGCGAGACAGGTGTCCCCATTCCACTCGATGACGGCAGTTCGATCGTGGCGGGGATCCACGCAGCCGCCTGGGACGAAGCCAATCAGAGGATGATCGGCTTCGACGACGACGTTGACAAATTCTATGCGTTCGATTCGGCGGGCGTCGCCACGTATCTATCGACGTCGGCGATTGCTATCAAGGGCCGTTCCATGGCCCACAACGGCACGAGCGTGGTGATGCAGCCCACCGGAGCCGACGGCAACACGACGCTTGCGTTCTTCGACCCCGACACGGGCACGGAAGTAGCCCCGCGATTGGTGATGTCGGAAGCGGCCGCCATGGAGAGCCTCGAATTCCTGCCCGGCACGCCTTACGGGCATCGCGTGTACGTTGAGGCGGGCGAGACGGAGAGCGGGCTGGATTTCGGCGTCGACGCCCCCGGCACGGGTGAGATTCGCGGCACCAAGTGGCATGACCTCAATGAAAACGACGCACAGGATCCGGATGAGCCGGGTTTGGAGGGCTGGACCGTCTTCCTCGACACCAACAACAACGGATTGTTCGACGTGGGCGAACTGTCTGCAGTGACGGACGCAAACGGTGATTATCTGTTTGCCGGTCTTCCGCAAGGGGCACAGTATCGAGTGGTCGAGATGGCCCAACCCGGCTGGTACCAGACCTCACCCGAGATTCCGCTGGAAGCCCCGGCCCAGGCGATCGCCTTGGAGGCCAACGACCTGGTCTTCGATCCGTACCGAAACATCCTCTACGGCACCGCCAACGGTCATGTGCTCCGATACGATCTGAGAGCGCAGACGTTGCTGTCCCCGCTCACGGTCGGCAACCAGGAGATCTTCGGCGCCGATATCACGCCAGACGGACAATACTTGTATGTGGCGGGCGGTGTCGACGCCGAGTGCCAGATTGCCAAGATCCATCTCGATACAGGAATCGTTACTCCCATCCCCTATACGCCGCAGTCCGCTGAAGGCCGTCCATGGGATATCGTTGTAACGTCGGCAGGTTACGCGATCTTCACAACACGGTTCGGCTCTTCAGGGTGGAATCCCTTGCGGCACGTCAGTCTGACGGATGATTCGGTAGTTGTCGTGGACGCCGAACTGGGCAGCGCAAACGGCATGGTCCGCCAGGACACGCGACTCGTACGAAGCGAGGATTACGATGTCGTCTATTTCGCTGAGGCGAACATCTCTTCCGGCCCCACGTTCGTCTACGACGCGTTTGCCGACAAGTATGTCGGCCAGCGCAACTTGAACTCGTTTGTTACCGGGCTTCCCATTGCCCTTGATCGCGACGGAGAACTTGCGGCCGTCAACACAAATGCCGCTCAGATCTACGATAGTGCGTTGCTTCCCGTTCATGCCAACCTGGGCAGTCCGTTGTGGGACGGAGGCATCGCTTTTGATCCGGTTCGCGATCGATTCTACTATGTCGATGAAGATGCAGACTGCATCCGCGCGTACGACTCGAACACATGGATCGAGCTCTTCCAGCGTACCGGCTTCAGCGACGGTTCCATCGACGTCTACCAGAACTGGAACACGGGCCTGTTTGCGTTCAGTACGGACGGCCGCTTCCTGTTCGTTAGCGACGATGGACACGTCGACGCATTTCGGATGTTCGCTTCCCACCAGGTGACGGTGACTGCGGGAACGACGGCCGATCTCGATTTCGGCAGCCGGTACAACGACTTCCACGTCATGGAAACTGTCCCGCCGGAGGGTTCTTACCTCGTCCGCCATAGCTTCACGATCGACGTGCGTCTCAACGAAGACGTCGACGCAGCCACGGTGATCCCCGCCGATGCACGGGTCGGGGCCCTCCCTGCCACCTCGGTCTCCGTCACCGACAACAAGATCTCCTTCCTGTTCACTGACGTTCCGAATGCCGCGTACGAGTTCGTCATCGAAGCCGGAGCCATCCGGAGTGTTGCGGGCGAACCCGTTGCCTCGTTTTCTCAGCCAATCATCGTCCTTGCCGATGACGCCGTCGGCTTCACTTCCGGCACGCTGCTTGTCGTCGATTTCCCGGCCGACGGAGAAGATCAGATCAGCGAGTACACGCTCGAAGGTGCCCTCGTTCAGAATATCGCGATTGCTCACGGCGGCGATAGTCTGATGCGAGATATCGTCGTCAGCGACGATCGTCGAATCCAGGGATTTGCCGGGACAGCCAATCCGGTCCTGATGACCATGCAGGTCGCCATGGAAACGTCCGAAGACCACTCCTTTGCCGGCTGGAGCGCATTCCCCTCCGCCTCGAACGGCGGAATCGCCGCCCTGCGCGAGTTCGTGTTTGTCACCGACATGGGCAATTCGAGTGATCCGGACGGCATCGTGCGATTCGATACAAGCGACTTCTCCGCAACACGCTTCGGCGTCGGCGACGACTACATCGACTTGACCGTCGGTCACGATGGGTTGCTGTATGCCCTGGAAAATGTGACCGTTCACGTGTACGACCCCTACAGTCTTGCTGAACTCAAGACGCTGGCACTGAACGTTGTGCCCGGATACCGAGCTCTTGCCGTCGACTACAGGGGCCACCTCTTCTGCGCCGCGTGGAACGGCACCGTCGACCACATCGATCCTTCGGGCAATGTCGTCAACAGCTTGGCAACTGGGACAAACAACTTGTTCGACATCGACCTTCGTCCTGACGGCACAATCGCGCTGACGTCGCGGCTCGGGACCGTCCTGGTAACCAACACCGCACTTGCGAGTGTTGCGTCTTCGTTCTCGGTGCCGATCGCCGATGTCAATAAGCCCTTCGTTGCTTTTTCAGCACCGTTGGAATTCTCAACCCCGGGCCTGACCGTAACCGTCGTCGAGGAGCAGATTGCCGAGACTGGCGGCAGTTCGCTGGTCACGGTGACTCGAAACACTGATCCGACGTCGGATCTGATCGTCTCTCTGTCTGCCGACCCGACTGGAGAATCGACGATCCCGGCATCCGTCATCATCCCTGCCGGGCACGTCTCGGCAACCTTCATTCTGACGGCGGTCGACGACACGGTCCACGACGGAGACTCAACCGTGACTGTGACCGCCGCAGCCGACGGGCACGCCGGCGGCGGCGATTCGATCGATATTCTCGACAACGATCCGCAAGTGTTCGTGACTCTGAACGCCCTCCCGACAAGTGTCCAGGAAAATGGTGGGGTGGCAACAATCACTGCCACTCTATCCGCGGCGGTGAGCGTGCCGGTAACTGTGGATCTCGCCCTCGGCGGTACGGCGACGCCTGTTGACGATTACACGCTCAGCAGCACTCAGATCGTGATCCCGCCGCTGTCCCTGACTGGATCCGTCACCCTGTCGGCCCTCGATGACGCTGATCCCGAACCATCGGAAACGGTTCTCGTCGAGATCCTCAGTGTCACGAATGCCGTCGAATCGGGTGAACAGGATGTGACCATCGTGATCACCGACAACGATGGAACGATCCGACTCTTTGGCTCCGATTCCAACGATACTGCTTGCGTCTGGCCCGGCACCCCTGGGGGGACGTTCCATCGGGTCAGCGTCAACGGCACGGTGACGACTTATGATCCGGTCGTCTACGACGCGATCTGCATCGATGCCCTTACCGGCAACGACACGATCACCGTCTACGGAACCGACGGCAGTGAATCGGCCACGCTCCGCCCGGGGTCGGTCGACGTGTCCGGGCCCGGCTACACAATCCACGCCGTGAACGTTGAGACGATCACTGTCGACGCCGGTTTGGGTAACGATCAGGTCACCATGGCCGGTTCGACCGCCTCGAACCGGCTCTACAGCTACGCCGACTACAGCCGGCTGACCGATTCGACGAGAAGCTTCTCCCACCGCGTCGAGGGCTTTGAAACGCTGACAGTCGACGTGTCGGGAGGTAGCACGGATAGTGCGTACCTCTACGATACTCCCGATGACGACGAGTTGACTGCTGAGCCGGGACTTGCCACCTTCACTCGCTCTGCCGGCAGCACCGCAGAAACCACGACCACCGCCATCGGGTTCCAGCAGGTCTACACCTATGCCACCGAAGGCGAAGACACGGCCGCATGGACCGCCTCCGACGCCACGCAGAACCGGTTCTACGGCTATGCTGACTACGCTCTGTTCACCGAAGCAAGGCGTTCGTTCTACTTCTACGCCCGCGGGTTCGATGATGTGACGGCGACGTCTCCCGCATCGCTACCCGCCTACGCCTACCTCTACGACAGCCCGGAGGTCGACGCGTTCATCGCGTCGACCACTTCGGCCACGATGAACCGGGATGATTCATGGTCCGACACGACCGCGACGGGCTTTGCCAGGATCTACGCCTACTCGACCCGCGGCGGGGCCGACACGGCCGTGCTGAACGGATCTTCCACCGGCGGCAACAACTATCGCGGCTACCCGGCCTACAGCACGCTGTACGACAGCACCCAGTCGTTCTACCACTACGTTCGCGGCTTCCATTCGGTGACGGCCGCCGGTTCCAAGAACGCCCCGTCGCGCGATCGGGCCTACTTGTACGATTCGCCCGGCGCCGACACGTTCGACGAGGCGTTTTGGGAAGAGGACAAGTACCAGGGGGGCTCCCTGACCGACACGGGCGACAGCTACGAACTCTGGATCAAGTACTTTGACTACGTCTACGCCCGCTCGACGGACAGCGGCCCCGGCGACACGATCGCCGTGGAGAACGAAGGAATTCTGGCCTATCGGTTGCTGCGGATGGGGACGTGGTGAGATGCGAAGCCCGAAGTCCAAGAATATTGACATCGGGAATCTGGCAGATTAGAGTCGTCTCCACAGTCGCTTCGCCCCCGCAATGCGGGGGCACGAACCCTACAACCCCGGGCGCAGCACACTTTTCTCACAACGGACGGGTCCATGTTCTTTCGCAGATTCTTACGGCTCGCTTCTCGAACCACCACAAGCACCGACAAATCGCGGCCGGCCTACGCCCGCCCGCTCCGCTGCGAGCCGCTGGAGGATCGGCGCCTGTTGTCGCTTTCCGGCGGCCTGGCACTGGCGCTGGACGGCGCGGTCGCGGGGGTGGGGGATGCGGACCCTGCATCAACCGGCATCCTCTATGTCGACGACGATTCCTCGGCCGACAGTCCCGATGGTAGTTCGTGGACTTCGGCGTTCGCCAATCTGGAAAACGCCCTTGCCCGAGCGAGTTGTCACAGGCCCGACACAGTGCGTCCGCATTTCGGGTTCGCCAATCTGGAAACTGCCCTTGCCCGAGCGAGGACGATCAACACCGACGCGAGCAACGACGTGGCTGGGATCCGCCTGGCTGCCGGAACCTACGTTCCCACGCCCCTATCGGATGCGGACCCTACACCAACCGGCATCCTTCACGTCGACGATGATTCCTCGGCCGGCAGTCCCGACGGTAGTTCGTGGACTTCGGCGTTCGCCAATCTGGAGGATGCCCTTGCTCGAGCGCGGACGATCAACGGCGACGCCGACCCCGCCAACAACGTCGCTGAGATCCGCTTGGCCGCCGGGGCCTACATCCCCACAGCCCTATCGGATGCCGACCTCAACGGCGAGATCGACGCCGACCCTCGCAGCGCCGCCTTCTCCCTGGTCGACGGCGTGTCGCTCTACGGCGGGTACGCCGGGCTCGCGCCCGAAACGGGCGACGGTCCCGACACCCGCGACACCACGAGGTACGTTACCACGCTCAGCGGCGACCTCAATGGCGACGACGCCGCGGATATCGCCGTGGCCGACCTTCCGGCGCACATCAGCCGCGGCGAGAACGCCTACACGGTCGTCTTGGGCATCGACGCGGCGGCGACGCTGGATGGCTTAGTCGTTTGCGCTGGGAATGCCACGCAGACTGGCATTGATGTGAACCCCAAGCAGTCCGGAGGAGGCGTTTATCTGACCGGAGCAACAACGCACGTTTGCCTGATCGACGTGACTATTCGGGGCAATTCGGCCCACGGCCGGGGCGGTGGGATTTACAGCGAGGACACGACGTTGAGTGTAAGCAACTCGACCATCTCGGGCAATTCGGCGAACGGCGACGGCGGTGGGATTTCCAACTCCTTCTCCGCGACGTTGACGGTGAACGACTCGATGATCGTGGGCAATTTGGCCTCCGACGGTGGCGGGATCTACAACGAGGACGCGACGTTGGCCGTTGGGAACTCGACGATCTCGGGCAATTCAGCCGCCTCCTGGGGCGGTGGGATCTTCAACTACTCTTCCGCGACGTTGACTGTCGACAACTCGACGATCTCGGACAATTCGGCCCACGACGGCGGCGGGATCTTCAACTTCGATTCCGCGACGTCGACGGTGAACACCTCGACCATATCGGGAAATTCGGTCAGCGAGTACGGCGGCGGGATCGTCAACTACTCCACGATGTCGACGGTAAGCAACTCGACGATCTCGGGAAATTCGGCTTACTACGGCGGCGGGATCTACAACGAGGACGCGTCGTTGACCGTCGGCAACTCGACGATCTCGGGAAATTCGGCCGACGGCTACGGCGGCACCGGCGCCGGCATCCACAACATCTGTGCGACGTTGACGGTGAACGATTCGACCATATCGGACAATTTGGCCAGCGGCGCCCGCGGCACCGGCGGCGGGATCACCAACGACTACGAAGCGACGTTGACGGTCAACAATTCGACCATCTCGGACAATTCGGGCGGCTACTCCGGCGGCGGGATCCTCAACACCAGCTACGCCATTAGGTTGACGCTGAACGGCTCGACCGTCTCCGACAATATAGCCGCCTACGGCGGCGGGATCGGCAACGGCGCGATATTGACGGTGAACGACTCGACCATCTCCGACAATTTGGCCCACGGCGGCGGCGGCGAAGGCGGCGGGATCAACAACTCCGGGACGTTGACTGTGGACAGCTCGACCATTTCGGGAAACTCGACCTTCTACTACGGCGGAGGGATCAACAACAGGGGGACGTTGACCGTCGATAACTCGACAATCTCGGGAAATTCCGTCTACCGCGAAGGCGGCGGGATCTACAACGGCGGGACGGCGAGCGTAAGCAACTCGACCATCTCGGGCAATTCGACGGATGAGCGGAGGGGCGCCGGGATCTACAACAGCGGGACGTTGACGGTGAACGACGCGACCATCTCCGGCAATTCGGCCCGCAGCTATGGCGGCGGGATCCTGAACAGCGGGACGGCGACCATCGGCAACTCGACGATCTCGGGAAATTCGGCCCGCAGCTATGGCGGCGGGATTTACAACTTCGACGCGACGTTGACTGTCGGCAACTCGACGATCTCGGGCAATTCGGCCGGTGTCAGCGGCGGCGGGATCTACAGGGTGTCGGGTTCGCGTACGGCGCGCTTGCGAAATTCGATCCTCGCCGGCAACCTGCTTGGCGGGGCCGCGACCGCCGCTTGCGACGTCTCCGGCGAGTTCGACGCCGCCAGTTCCCACAACCTGGTCGGCGTCATCGAGGGTTCCTCGGGTCTCGACGGCGCCGGCGCCCTCTACGGCACGGCCGGCGCCCCGCTCGACCCCCGGCTCGGCGCCCTGGCCGACAACGGCGGTCCGACTCTGACTCACGCCCTCTTGCGTGGCAGCCCGGCCATCGACGCCGGCAACGATTCGCTTCTCCCGCCCAACACCCCCTACGACCAGCGCGGCCCGGGCTTCGCTCGCATCCTCGGCCCACGCGTCGATATCGGGGCCTACGAATTCCACGGCCTCTCGGAAATCACCCTCACCGGCACCGAGAATGCCGACACGATCTCAATCGAAATCGGTGCCACCCAGTTCGTGGTCACCCTTAACGGCGACGCAACCAGCTACAACCTGGCCGACTACGACACAATCTACTTCGACGGCGGTGAGGATCTCAACGGCAACGACCAAATCACCGTCCTCTGTACCGCTCAAGACGATATCGTCGTCCTCGAGCCCGGCTTGCTCGACGTCGACGGTCAGACCTACGAAATCCATGCCAGCAATGTTGAAGTGATCACGATTAACGCCGGCTCAGGCGGCACAGACCAAGTCACCATGACCGGTTCGACCGGCTCGAACCGACTCTATAGTTATGCCGACTATGCCCGGATGACCGACTCGACAAGGAGCTTCTCCCACCGCGTCGAGGGCTTTGAAACACTGACGGTCGACGTGTCGGGAGGTAGCACGGATAGTGCGTACCTCTACGATACTCCCGATAACGATGAGTTGACTGCCGAGCCGGGACTTGCCACCTTCACCCGGTCTGCCGGCACAGCCACAGAAACCACAACCATCGCCATCGGGTTCCAGCAGGTCTACACCTATGCCACCGAAGGCGAAGACACGGCCGCATGGACCGCCTCCGACGCCACGCAGAACCGGTTCTACGGCTATGCTGACTACGCTCTGTTCACCGAAGCAAGGCGTTCGTTCTACTTCTACGCCCGCGGGTTCGATGATGTGACGGCGACGTCTCCCGCATCGCTACCCGCCTACGCCTACCTCTACGACAGCCCGGAGGTCGACGCGTTCATCGCGTCGACCACTTCGGCCACGATGAACCGGGATGATTCATGGTCCGACACGACCGCGACGGGCTTTGCCAGGATCTACGCCTACTCGACCCGCGGCGGGGCCGACACGGCCGTGCTGAACGGATCTTCCACCGGCGGCAACAACTATCGCGGCTACCCGGCCTACAGCACGCTGTACGACAGCACCCAGTCGTTCTACCACTACGTTCGCGGCTTCCATTCGGTGACGGCCGCCGGTTCCAAGAACGCCCCGTCGCGCGATCGGGCCTACTTGTACGATTCGCCCGGCGCCGACACGTTCGACGAGGCGTTTTGGGAAGAGGACAAGTACCAGGGGGGCTCCCTGACCGACACGGGCGACAGCTACGAACTCTGGATCAAGTACTTTGACTACGTCTACGCCCGCTCGACGGACAGCGGCCCCGGCGACACGATCGCCGTGGAGAACGAAGGAATTCTGGCCTATCGGTTGCTGCGGATGGGGACGTGGTGAGATGCGAAGCCCGAAGTCCAAGAATATTGACATCGGGAATCTGGCAGATTAGAGTCGTCTCCACAGTCGCTTCGCCCCCGCAATGCGGGGGCACGAACCCTACAACCCCGGGCGCAGCACACTTTTCTCACAACGGACGGGTCCATGTTCTTTCGCAGATTCTTACGGCTCGCTTCTCGAACCACCACAAGCACCGACAAATCGCGGCCGGCCTACGCCCGCCCGCTCCGCTGCGAGCCGCTGGAGGATCGGCGCCTGTTGTCGCTTTCCGGCGGCCTGGCACTGGCGCTGGACGGCGCGGTCGCGGGGGTGGGGGATGCGGACCCTGCATCAACCGGCATCCTCTATGTCGACGACGATTCCTCGGCCGACAGTCCCGATGGTAGTTCGTGGACTTCGGCGTTCGCCAATCTGGAAAACGCCCTTGCCCGAGCGAGTTGTCACAGGCCCGACACAGTGCGTCCGCATTTCGGGTTCGCCAATCTGGAAACTGCCCTTGCCCGAGCGAGGACGATCAACACCGACGCGAGCAACGACGTGGCTGGGATCCGCCTGGCTGCCGGAACCTACGTTCCCACGCCCCTATCGGATGCGGACCCTACACCAACCGGCATCCTTCACGTCGACGATGATTCCTCGGCCGGCAGTCCCGACGGTAGTTCGTGGACTTCGGCGTTCGCCAATCTGGAGGATGCCCTTGCTCGAGCGCGGACGATCAACGGCGACGCCGACCCCGCCAACAACGTCGCTGAGATCCGCTTGGCCGCCGGGGCCTACATCCCCACAGCCCTATCGGATGCCGACCTCAACGGCGAGATCGACGCCGACCCTCGCAGCGCCGCCTTCTCCCTGGTCGACGGCGTGTCGCTCTACGGCGGGTACGCCGGGCTCGCGCCCGAAACGGGCGACGGTCCCGACACCCGCGACACCACGAGGTACGTTACCACGCTCAGCGGCGACCTCAATGGCGACGACGCCGCGGATATCGCCGTGGCCGACCTTCCGGCGCACATCAGCCGCGGCGAGAACGCCTACACGGTCGTCTTGGGCATCGACGCGGCGGCGACGCTGGATGGCTTAGTCGTTTGCGCTGGGAATGCCACGCAGACTGGCATTGATGTGAACCCCAAGCAGTCCGGAGGAGGCGTTTATCTGACCGGAGCAACAACGCACGTTTGCCTGATCGACGTGACTATTCGGGGCAATTCGGCCCACGGCCGGGGCGGTGGGATTTACAGCGAGGACACGACGTTGAGTGTAAGCAACTCGACCATCTCGGGCAATTCGGCGAACGGCGACGGCGGTGGGATTTCCAACTCCTTCTCCGCGACGTTGACGGTGAACGACTCGATGATCGTGGGCAATTTGGCCTCCGACGGTGGCGGGATCTACAACGAGGACGCGACGTTGGCCGTTGGGAACTCGACGATCTCGGGCAATTCAGCCGCCTCCTGGGGCGGTGGGATCTTCAACTACTCTTCCGCGACGTTGACTGTCGACAACTCGACGATCTCGGACAATTCGGCCCACGACGGCGGCGGGATCTTCAACTTCGATTCCGCGACGTCGACGGTGAACACCTCGACCATATCGGGAAATTCGGTCAGCGAGTACGGCGGCGGGATCGTCAACTACTCCACGATGTCGACGGTAAGCAACTCGACGATCTCGGGAAATTCGGCTTACTACGGCGGCGGGATCTACAACGAGGACGCGTCGTTGACCGTCGGCAACTCGACGATCTCGGGAAATTCGGCCGACGGCTACGGCGGCACCGGCGCCGGCATCCACAACATCTGTGCGACGTTGACGGTGAACGATTCGACCATATCGGACAATTTGGCCAGCGGCGCCCGCGGCACCGGCGGCGGGATCACCAACGACTACGAAGCGACGTTGACGGTCAACAATTCGACCATCTCGGACAATTCGGGCGGCTACTCCGGCGGCGGGATCCTCAACACCAGCTACGCCATTAGGTTGACGCTGAACGGCTCGACCGTCTCCGACAATATAGCCGCCTACGGCGGCGGGATCGGCAACGGCGCGATATTGACGGTGAACGACTCGACCATCTCCGACAATTTGGCCCACGGCGGCGGCGGCGAAGGCGGCGGGATCAACAACTCCGGGACGTTGACTGTGGACAGCTCGACCATTTCGGGAAACTCGACCTTCTACTACGGCGGAGGGATCAACAACAGGGGGACGTTGACCGTCGATAACTCGACAATCTCGGGAAATTCCGTCTACCGCGAAGGCGGCGGGATCTACAACGGCGGGACGGCGAGCGTAAGCAACTCGACCATCTCGGGCAATTCGACGGATGAGCGGAGGGGCGCCGGGATCTACAACAGCGGGACGTTGACGGTGAACGACGCGACCATCTCCGGCAATTCGGCCCGCAGCTATGGCGGCGGGATCCTGAACAGCGGGACGGCGACCATCGGCAACTCGACGATCTCGGGAAATTCGGCCCGCAGCTATGGCGGCGGGATTTACAACTTCGACGCGACGTTGACTGTCGGCAACTCGACGATCTCGGGCAATTCGGCCGGTGTCAGCGGCGGCGGGATCTACAGGGTGTCGGGTTCGCGTACGGCGCGCTTGCGAAATTCGATCCTCGCCGGCAACCTGCTTGGCGGGGCCGCGACCGCCGCTTGCGACGTCTCCGGCGAGTTCGACGCCGCCAGTTCCCACAACCTGGTCGGCGTCATCGAGGGTTCCTCGGGTCTCGACGGCGCCGGCGCCCTCTACGGCACGGCCGGCGCCCCGCTCGACCCCCGGCTCGGCGCCCTGGCCGACAACGGCGGTCCGACTCTGACTCACGCCCTCTTGCGTGGCAGCCCGGCCATCGACGCCGGCAACGATTCGCTTCTCCCGCCCAACACCCCCTACGACCAGCGCGGCCCGGGCTTCGCTCGCATCCTCGGCCCACGCGTCGATATCGGGGCCTACGAATTCCACGGCCTCTCGGAAATCACCCTCACCGGCACCGAGAATGCCGACACGATCTCAATCGAAATCGGTGCCACCCAGTTCGTGGTCACCCTTAACGGCGACGCAACCAGCTACAACCTGGCCGACTACGACACAATCTACTTCGACGGCGGTGAGGATCTCAACGGCAACGACCAAATCACCGTCCTCTGTACCGCTCAAGACGATATCGTCGTCCTCGAGCCCGGCTTGCTCGACGTCGACGGTCAGACCTACGAAATCCATGCCAGCAATGTTGAAGTGATCACGATTAACGCCGGCTCAGGCGGCACAGACCAAGTCACCATGACCGGTTCGACCGGCTCGAACCGACTCTATAGTTATGCCGACTATGCCCGGATGACCGACTCGACAAGGAGCTTCTCCCACCGCGTCGAGGGCTTTGAAACACTGACGGTCGACGTGTCGGGAGGTAGCACGGATAGTGCGTACCTCTACGATACTCCCGATAACGATGAGTTGACTGCCGAGCCGGGACTTGCCACCTTCACCCGGTCTGCCGGCACAGCCACAGAAACCACAACCATCGCCATCGGGTTCCAGCAGGTCTACACCTATGCCACCGAAGGCGAAGACACGGCCGCATGGACCGCCTCCGACGCCACGCAGAACCGGTTCTACGGCTACGCCGACTACAGCCTGTTCACCGAAGCGAGGCGCTCGTTCTACTTCTACGCCCGCGGGTTCGACGATGTGACGGCGACGTCTCCCGCATCGCTACCCGCCTACGCCTACCTCTACGACAGCCCGGAGGTCGACGCGTTCATCGCGTCGACCACTTCGGCCACGATGGACCGAGAAGGTCCATGTTCCGACACGACCGCGACGGGCTTTGCCAGGGTCTACGCCTACTCGACCCGCGGCGGGGCGGATACGGCCGTACTGAACGGGTCTTCCACCGGCGGCAACAATTATCGCGGCTACCCGGCCTACAGCACGTTGTACGACAGCACCCAGTCGTTCTACCACTACGTTCGCGGCTTCCATTCGGTAACGGCCGCCGGTTCCAAGGACCACCCGTCGCGCGATCGGGCCTACTTGTACGATTCGCCCGGCGCCGACACGTTCGACGAGGCGTTTTGGGAAGAGAACAAGTACCAGGGGGGCTCCCTGACCGACACGGGCAACAGCTACGAACTCTGGATCAAGTACTTTGACTACGTCTACGCCCGCTCGACGGACAGCGGCACGGACGACACGATCGCCGTGGAGAACGAGACGCTGCTGGCCTATCGGCTGCTGCGGATGGGGACGTGGTAGGCAACCAAGGAGGGCGGCGACTCGTCGCCGTTTTCCCCCGGAGGTGGGCGAACGTGCCCCCTGAGGTCGGCCGGTGCGCCAGTGAAAAGTTCTCGACGGGGTCTATTCCCACGTCAAGAAAAACTATCCGCCGCGGGGGTCTGCCGCGGCGGGTTGATTTGGGGCCGGCGATCTATCTGAGGCCCAACGAGCAGGCGCATCGAGCTTCATTTTGGATGAAGGTCTTAGCTTGCTGTTGGGGTCGAGATTATGGGCCGACTGAGAAACAGCTCACCAGGTTCCCCCCCTCACATTGGTCTTTCCCGCAAACGGGACGGATCAATGGGTGACGCCGTTTCTCAGTCGCCCCTTTGTTGAGCCGCTGGCAGGATGATTCGTCGGGCCCCTCGATCTCCGAGGCAAACCCTCCGTTCTGCCAGAGCCCCAAGCTGTCGTTTGGAACGACGGCCGATCGCGCTAACGATCAGACGAGTTCCTTCTTCGCTCCGATGAGCGTGCGAAGCCGTTCGGCGAGCAGGGCCGCATCGAATGGCTTCCTGAACGTTTCATTGATGCTCGAACGATCGAAGCTCGTGGAGCTTCCGTCGTCGGGCAGCAAGGCGATCAAGATCACCTCGGTAAACTCGCTGTTTCGGCGCAGGTTCTGACAGATCTGCAGAGCTTCGGTTCGACCGATCGAGAAGTCCACGATGATGCAATCCGGGTGGAAGCTCTCCGCCTGGATTCCGGCATCGAAACCGCTCGAGGCGACGGCGACTTTGAACGATCGCTCCATCGGCAACTCACGTTTCAGGTTCTCGGTGAGAACCTGATCCTGAGCGACGATGAGCACCTTCGCCATCGCTTCGTCTTCGAGATCGCCCAAGGGCATTCCGTGTTCCTTGAGGAACTTGATCAGATACTCTCGCGGAATGCGACGGTCCTGGGAACCGGGAATCCGGTAGCCCTTCAGACGTCCCGAGTCGAACCACTTGCTCACGGTGCGCGGGGCCACCTTGCAGATCTTGGCGACCTGACCTGTAGTGAAAACCTTCATTGCAGGCTCTCCGATATCTCACTCGCTAAGTTTCGTAGTGCCTTCGGCGCGACTCTGAGTCGCCCGAGGCTTTCAAGCCCCATGCCTGCAGACAAACGGTCGTAGGTCGTTCCTTCGTGTCGGCTGCTAAACCGATCGACCATCTACAAACAGCTGGGTCGGGGCCTAACGTTACTCGCTTCCAGTTTCTGGCTGTGGTTCAGCTCCCTCTGATCCGCGCCGTACTTACTTCATCGGCAACCCTGGCATCCGGAAGTCAGTGAAAATCCGTAAAATAGGGAAGGCATCTTTCAACCATCCCATCAAGAATCACCGGCTCGGGACGTAGGGCGACCGCAACCGTCCCACAATCTTGGAGAAACCTGCAGAAGAGGCGCATCCGGACCGCACGCGGCCGACGAC
>Ga0209313_1001302_pt1 | contig 16151 bp, 18 predicted proteins | sample BioC13SIPDNA_3_FD_185748 | JGI IMG/M metagenome (GOLD analysis project Ga0209313, IMG submission 185748) | Anaerobic biogas reactor microbial communites from Washington, USA - Biogas_R2_B C13 SIP DNA (SPAdes) (version 2) | ecosystem: Engineered > Bioreactor > Anaerobic > Unclassified | place... | reverse complement strand
GAGCCATACTACTTCTTTTTGGGCTTTTTGTTCAGCTTCAGCGCGATATTTCGCTTTTCTGCCATGGTGTTAAACCGGCTGGCTGCCAGTTTGGCTTTATCTTTTAAAGTCAGCTCATCTGATCCTGTTTCCGATGCGATTTGCTCCAGGACCATTTTTAAATCCTGCAGTTCCAGAAGATTGACCGCCAGGCAGAAGAAACTCTTGCGCCGTCCGTCATTATAATTTGCCAAAAGATACTTTAGGATCTCCGTTTTTTCAGCCAGTTCAGCCTGATAGGCGTCTATTCCTATTGTCTGGGCTTTTTGAAAATCCTTTAACTGATGGCGATGGGTGATAAAGGAGTCATAGGCATCGATCCCATCGTATTTTTCACAGGGATACTCGTCACACAAATAGCAGTATTCCATGCCGCCCCGCTGCTGGCTGCATCTGGCGATGACACATGGCTGATTCCCGGGTCCGCCCCCGCAGCCCGGACAGTAATGGTCCAGGTGCATCGAACACAGCCCGCAGTTTAAACCGCAAAGGGAAAATAAAAGATCGCATCTGTTAAAATTCTTCATATGTGTATCTCTCCGCTGAATTCCTGTTTCATTGTTCATCCCGCGCATTTCAAATAAAAATACTGCGGGAGGTTAGCCCTCTTCCCTGAAAAACTCAACAGCTATGATTACCAGGCCAATTGCTAAAATGAGGAGGGAGGCAGCAAACGGGAAAACCATTTCCGTTTCCGCCACACTGGTTAAAAACCGGCCCGGAGGCGTACCCCAGCCTGAAACCAGATTATTGCCCACAAATATCATCACGGCTAAATAGCCTAACGCCCCAACGATTGAAAGTGTGCACCCGATCAGTGTTTTCTTCATTTATCTATTCTCCTTTGTAACGGTATGATTTTAAGCTCCCCATTCCAGGCTGCCCAGCCCTTCTTCTGCAGCGGATCCAGCAGACTACGCCGGAAGTTCCTCACTGGTACATAATCCTTTCTCGATGGCAGATTGCCGGAGTACAGCGTATAACTCAGCATTTGTGGCATTGATATAGGGCAGCACGAACAGAACGCCCACAAACAGAGCCAGGAATCCCAGCAGGAGCCAGCCTAAAAATGACAGATCCAGCAAAAAGATATGGAACTTATGTCCCCCGGTCATCTGCACACTTAATTTTACCGCCCGCTTATAGCCTATATTGGGATTATTGGCCAGGATGAAGGGAACCATTCTATAGGCATAGAACGCAATGATACCGGGGATGATCAGCAGCAAAAACCACAGAAAATTTAAAACCGCCCGCCATAACATGGCTTTTACAATGTCCAGATACCTGGTTTTATTGAACGCAAAGCCCAGGTGATTCAAATCGAAGATCTTCTTCTGCCCTTCGATAAAGTATTTCCACACCCCAACTTCCAGAGGATAGCCAAGCAGGACACGAAAAGCCAGGGCGAACAGAACTCCCAGCAATACCGCGACAGCAATCAAAGCAATTAAATACGGGGGGATTGCGGACCCCGCTTCCAAAAATCCTTCAGGGATATCAGAGCTATTCAAATTCCAGTTCACAGAAGCGCCGCCGCTGCCGCCGACCATTACCAGGAGCAGACTGGCCAGAAACGCCTGCCAGTAGTTCTGCTTTAAACCCGCCCAGGCATTTGTCTTAAGGTTTTTGATCGTCCACATTTTTTATACCCCTTCCCTGTGATATACCAAAAAATTCTCCATAACTATTTTTTCACCTGTTTATTTACCATAAAGCTTCATAACTTCATGCTAAGCAGATGGGCAGCGCTAAAAATATAAATTAGTCAAAAAATATATGATAAATGAACATTAAATCTTTCATAGCCGAAGACAGGTTAAATGAAATAGCATGAAAGACGACAGAAAAAACAATATAATTATTTTAGTAATTATTTATGAGATCGTGATTATAATAATGATTGTGATTATGAGATGATGGATTGCGCTATTGACGAATTTTAAAGTGGTATCAATTGGTATAATATAAGAATGTAATCCGAATTACTTTTAAAAGGAGCTGGAAAAGATGCCAATGGTAACGTCAACTGAAATGTTTAAAAAGGCTTATGAAGGCGGCTATGCAATCGGAGCATTTAATGTCAATAATATGGAGATCATTCAGGGGATCACTGAAGCTGCTAAAGAAGAGAATGCGCCGCTGATTTTGCAAGTTTCTGCCGGGGCCAGGAAATACGCCAATCATACCTACCTGATGAAGCTGGTCGAGGCTGCTGTAATAGAAACCGGACTGCCGATTTGCCTGCACCTGGATCACGGCGACACCTTTGAACTGTGTAAATCATGTATCGATGGCGGTTTTACTTCCGTAATGATAGACGGCTCACATTTCTCCTTTGCGGAAAACATCAAGCTCACCAGGCAGGTGGTTGATTATGCCCATGACAAGGGTGTAGTGGTGGAAGGAGAGCTGGGAAGACTGGCAGGTGTAGAAGATGCGGTAAACGTATCTGCCAAGGACTCTTCCTATACCGACCCGGACGAGGTCCAGGAGTTTGTTGCCAAAACAGGTGTGGACTCTCTGGCCATTGCCATTGGAACCAGTCACGGTGCATTTAAATTCAAAGGTGAGGCGAGCCTGCGGTTTGACATTTTAGAAGAAGTGCAAAGAAGACTGCCGGGCTTTCCCATCGTTCTTCACGGTGCTTCCTCAGTTATTCCTGAATTTGTAGATATGATAAACAACTATGGCGGCAAAATGTCCGGAGCCCAGGGAGTGCCTGAAGACATGCTCAGGAAAGCCGCATCCATGGCCGTGTGCAAGATCAACATCGATTCCGATTTACGGCTGGCTATGACCGGAACTGTCAGAAAGTATTTAGCCGAAGACCCGGCAGAATTTGATCCTCGCAAGTTTTTGGGACCGGCCAGAGAGGCCATAAAGCAGCTGGTCAAAAACAAAATTGTCAATGTATTGGGCTGCAACGGAAAGGCATAGTGAACATACGCGAAGAGGATTATTTCCTCACAGCATATTCATATGATAAATAAAAGGCTCTCCGGAGATTTGTCCCCCGGCGAGCCTTTTACTATCCCGGTTTGAATAAAAACGATCACACGATCTGCAAGCACCCTGCTAAGAACGCAGTCATTCCTGCATTATACTCACATGGTATTCAAATAAAATTTATCACACGGAGTAATAGTTAATGAGGCTTCCCTTCAGGATGATATCCCGTTCATCAGCGGACAGTTTCTTTAGAAACAGGTCGATCTCCCGCACGCCCTGGCTGCCTATGATCTGAGCCCTGACGATTTCCTCTCCGTTTTGTAATTTCTCTTTAATATCCGGGATAAAAACCAGGTCACCCGCTTCGAAGCTTACATCTTTGTCAACGGTGAACGGAAGCATTCCCCAATTTATCAGATTACTGCGGTATCTTTTGGTGGCGTATTCCACCGCAATGTTCGCCCAGGCTCCCAGCACCTTCTGGCATGAGGCCGCCTGCTCCCGTGCAGAACCATCACCTGGCTTTACAGCGTATACCACGCTGCCGATTTCGATGGTTTTCAGCAGTTCAGGTACACTGGCAAATTGACTATTGTGAGAAATCACCCTGGTGCCGATTGTCTTGAGCTCGTCTGACATGACCGGTACTTTTTCCGGATCATCCGCCATATTGCGCCGCTCCAGCTCCAGGGCTCTTATGGCCTTGGCTTTGCCCACATAAGACGGATCCTTTCTTGACAGTGTAAATTCAGCTAATCGCTGCGGATTGGACCGGAAGGAAGAGGTCTCCCCGGAAGGGATCAACTCATCTGTGGTCGTGACCGGATCAGTAATTACCGTGGCCACTTTCAGCACCAGGTTCTGGGGCAGGACACTCATAGCCGGCCAGTCAGCGATGTTGGGGCCAAATTTCAGGGACTCCTCAACAGCAGACTTCTTAAAGCCATTATATACCCGGTTGGCATAGATTTCCGGATTGAAAGTATACCTTACCCGGGCAGGCGTAAGATCCATCTCGGTTGCCGGAGTCAGGATCCCGCCATTTATAGCGGTCGCGGCAATGGATCTGGCATCCATCAGGGCCACCGAGGAAATCTGGCCTTCACCAGGTTTCGAACCTTCCCGGTTGGGGAAGTTGCGGGTCGAATGCCGGATGCTCAAGCCTCGATTGGCCGGTACATCACCGGCGCCGAAACAGGGACCGCAGAAGGCAGTTTTAATCGTTATACCAGCTGCCAGCATTTTGGCGGCAGCGTTGTTTCTCATCAACTCGTAGTAAATCGGCTGGCTGGCAGGGTATACACTGAAAGCCAATTCCCCGCAGCCGATGGAACGTTTGTCCACCATGGCCGCGATTTCGTACAAATTCTCAAAGGAACCGCCGGCACAGCCAGCTACCACCGCCTGGTCCACCTTCATCCTGCCGTTGACGATCTTATCAGTCAATGTAAACTGTATGTCGGAATTCTCGATTTGTCTTTGACCCTCCGCCTCCACGCTGTGTAAAATGTCATAGGCATTCCGGTTTAGCTCGGCAATGGTAAACACGTTACTGGGATGAAAAGGCAGGGCAATCATAGGTTCGATCTTATCCAGGTCAACCATGATAAGGCCATCGTAATAGGCGGTTTTTCCCGGCTGCAGCTTGGTATAACCTTCGGGACGGCCGTGGGTTTTGTAGTAGGCTTTCACCTTGTCGTCAGTAGCCCAGATGGAGCTTAAACAGGTAGTCTCAGTGGTCATTACGTCAATGCCGCTGCGGTAATCCACTGATAATTCGCTGATGCCGGGGCCGACGAATTCCAGGACCTTGTTATTGACAAAACCATTGCCAAACACTGCCCCGATGATCGCCAAAGCCACATCCTGCGGGCCTACACCCGGTTTGGGCTTGCCCGTTAGGTAGACAGCGACCACATCCGGGTAGGCTACGTCATAAGTCTTTTGCAGGAGCTGTTTCACCAGTTCGGGTCCGCCTTCGCCAATTCCCATGGTACCCAGGGCGCCATAACGGGTATGACTGTCGGAGCCCAGGATCATATTGCCGCAGCAGCTCATCATTTCCCGCATATACTGATGGATCACCGCCTGATGGGCCGGGACATAGATCCCGCCATACTTCTGCGCCGCGGACAGGCCAAAAACGTGGTCGTCTTCATTGATCGTTCCGCCCACCGCACAAAGGCTGTTATGGCAGTTGGTCAAAACATAAGGAACCGGAAATTCCTGCAGCCCGCTGGCCCGCGAAGTCTGAATGATCCCCACGTAGGTAATATCATGCGAGGCCAGGGCATCAAAGCGGATCTTCAGATCGTTCATATCGCCGGAAGTATTATGTTTGGACAAAATACCATAAGTAATCGTATTCTTCCTGGCCCGGTCACGATCCAATTTGCCAATGCCGGGAGGCAGGGCTGCACCGTCATTTAAAAAATGAGCCCTGTCACCTTGAAGCTGTAAAAGAGCTCTCCCATTCAATAAAAATACCCCGTTATTTATTAAGCGAACCAAAACAGCACCTCCAAATAAAGTTGACACGGGGATACCCCTCCGGGCATACCCTATAGGGCACAGGCAGGCAGGCGCGGGCGGGTGTTGTCAACTTCCCCTTGTCACATATATTGACTATTATAACCTAATGAATAATAATTTTTGCGCCATTCTTATTGCTTTTTTTCAATGTAAGACTTGACAGACAAGTTTACGAAATCATAATATATTAACAATAATAGTAAATTTAAAGATTACAGTTAACTTACTGGGTGGGAGTGATACCTTTGGAAACAATGAAAGAATGTACTTCGAAAAAGCGCACTCAGCTTATTGAAACTGCAAAGGAATTGTTTTTTAAGCATGGAGTTCAAAGAATAACGGTCGAAGAAATATGTAAAAAGTCTAATGTAAGCAAGGTTACCTTTTACAAGAATTTTACCAACAAGGATGAGTTAGTGCGGTATATAAGAGATGAATTGATCAGGCAGGGATTTTCAAAGTTTGATGAAATCAATGAACTCGATATAAGTTTTCCGGAAAAGGTGGAGTTAATAACTCAGTGGCGAATCGACTTTTTCTCAAATATAAAAAGCGAGTTTATCGAAGATATTTTATCAGTAGAAGAAACGATCGAAGAAATGAAGAAGAGATATCTGAAGAATATCGAAGCTGCCCAAATAAAGGGAGAGGTCAGAAATGATTTGTCACCTGAGTTGATCTGGCTGGTAACGGAAAAACTTAATGAACTTGTCCGGGATGGAAGCTGGAAGGAAGTTTTTAGTGATTACAGTGAATTTCAAAAACAATTAAGAAAAATATATTTTTATGGACTGTTGGATCATGTGCAGAAGCCTTAAGACTTTTTGTTTGTGAATATCTGAAAGGGGAGGGTGTTCTGGTGGGAATTCAGATTTTTGTAATGGCTCTAGTGTTGATACTATGTTACCTGGCTGTAGTAATTTTTAGTCCGTTTTTATCAGTAGAAGCTGAGGTCATCAACAAGGGAAAAAAAGACAAAACGACTCCGATATGCCGCCAAAATATCAGTATTCCAATAGAAGATACATTTATCAGCGGGTGGCTGTATCTGCCGGAAGATATAATGAAACCGGTCTCATGCGTAATTCTCAGTAACGGATTTTGCGGAACAAAGGATGCTGTTTTGGAAGATTATGCCCTTAGATTTGTAGATATTGGTGTGGCTGCCATTACTTATGATTATCGTTATTTTGGGGAAAGCGGCGGAGAACCCAGGCAGCTTATTAACGGAATCAAACAGATGGAAGATCTGAGAGCTGTGATCGATTATGCCAGAAACCTGGAAAAAATAGATGAAAACAAAATTGTTTTATGGAGCACTTCAGCGGCAGGAAGATATGGAATCATTGTTGCTGCAGAAGATGAGAAAATAGCAGGGGTCATATCCCAGTGTCCCAGTCTGGACCATGGCAAAGATGACAAGTTGATCTTTCAAAGAGAGGGCATTGGTTATTTTCTTAAGATCTTTATCCATGCGCAGAGGGACAAAGGACGTTCCAGGTTTGGATTATCTACTCACTTCATCCCTGCAGTTGGCAGGCCGGGCTCCTTTGCGCTGCTGAATGCTCCGGGAGCATTTGAGGGTTACCAAAGCTTGATGTCGGAATCAGAGCATTTCATCAATAAAATCTGCGGCAGAAGTATGCTCATGATGCAGGGACCTGATGTGGCCAAGGTGGCTCAAGATGTCAAATGCCCGGTACTAATTATAGTGTGTGAGAAAGATACTACAGTTTCTCAGGATTCTTATAAGAAAGTAGCGGAAATCCTGGGAGAAAAAGCAACTGTAATCAAATACCCCGTTGGTCACTTTGATATTTACAGGGGGGAGTTTTTTAGTAAGGCTGTTGACGAACAATTAAATTTTTTGAAACGAGTACTATAAGAGTGAAAGGGTTTTAAATATGGAAATCACAGAAGTTACAGGAAACAAAAAAGAATATATAGACCTGCTGCTGCTGGCAGATGAGCAGGAGGACATGGTAGACAGATATATTGGGCATGGTCAAATGTTTGTCCTGGATGACGGCGGTGTAAAGGCCCAATGCGTAGTTACAAAAGAAGGCGATGGTATTTACGAGCTGAAAAACATAGCGGTTCTGCCTGCTTTTCAGAGAAAAGGCTATGGAAAAGCGCTGATAGATTTTGTTTTCTCCTGTTATCCTGATTGCAAAACTATGTTTGTGGGAACAGGCGATATCCCTTCAATTCTGAATTTTTACGAGAAGTGCGGCTTTACAAGATCCCATCGTATCAAGAATTTCTTTACCGATAATTATGACCATCCGATGTATGAAGACGGCATACAGCTGGTTGATATGGTTTATCTGAAAAGGGAATGATACTGATTCATCGTCGTACCGGTTGAGCCTGTGGAATATCGGGCAGGATTTGCCGTAATTCTGTAGAATATAGAAAATTATGGTGTTAATGGATAGTGCTTTTACATATTTAAACTTTATATGCTAATTAAAAAATATAAAGCAGAGTAATGGTGAAATATAATAACTTATGAGTAATTAAATATAAATTATTGTATTGAATAAATAACTTATGGGTAATATAATGTTGGTGAGGGAAGTTGTATGAGGCACCCTGGAAAAATACTGTATCCTGAAGCATTTAAGACTAAACGGATTTTAGTGCACCAGGAGTTTGAAAATGATTTAAGGAACATTCTTGAAAAAAGCGGACATACAGCTGAATTCTTTGGCAAGTATAAACAGAGGCTGAACTTGTTGGATGATATGCAAAAGCGTTGTATATTAAAAAATGACTGGTTTGAAGAGCTAAGATATGCAGATGGCATTTATTCTATGAAATTTAATAGATCTCAGAAAAATATACGCATACTTTTTGCTTTCTTAGATAATAACTGCGCATTATTACTTTCTGCTTTTGAAGAAAAAAATAATAAAAAAACGAGCCAGGATAGCTATAAGAAGCACATTCCTCTGGCTCAAAAACGTCTTAAGGAGGTTATTGCTGATGACTGACTTCAGGAACCTGTCTGATGCCTGGGAAGTGGCTGAGCATCTGGGTGGTAAAGAAGCCTGTGCAAAAGAAGAACTGTATGATATTTACTATAAAATTTCGATTGCGCTGTTCGAATATCGTATTAAACATGGTTTATCGCAAAAGAAACTGGCAGAAAAATTAGGTGTAACGCAGCCTATGATAGCAAAATTGGAAAGTGGTGACTATAACTATACCATCGAACAGCTCTGGAAGATTGCTGGAAAACTGGAATTTAAATTTAATATCGAATTTAAGGAAGATATCCAGGAAACTTCTGTAATTTCCAGTCCTGACGCTAAGGATGATATGGTTGATTACTTTTGGGAAGAATTGGCGGTGGGATCATGAACAGCAATGTTGTATTAGCTGATTTTCAATTTTTGGGCAGCAGGGTTGCAGGGATGCGATTGGAAACCAGGCGTATCAATGCAAGAGGCCAGGCTGAATTATTTATTGATTTTGATTACAAAATAGGCGAAATTGAAGAAGAGAATAATTGCTTTCGCGGCAGTCTCACCTTTTTAGTTCAGGCTAAGGCAAAAGTTAAAAACAGAATCCTTTACAAGATTGACTTGGAGATAGAAGGAACCTTTGCAGGCAGCATTGAAAAATTATCCCAAGAAAAGTTTATTCAAATGTTGGAAATGAACGGACTGATTACTCTATTGCATATTTCCAGGGCTTACCTGATCAGTGTCACAGCTCAATCTGGTATTCAGCCACCATTGCGGATACCAATGGTTAATGTATTGAAAATGCGTGAAAATAAAAACAAATGATAAAAATAAAGAGGCCCGAGGCCTCTTTATCATTGACAATCATTATAAAATTATTTGAATTAACTTAAGTCAAAGGTACAATACTATCTCTGAGCATAACCGCTGACTGAATCACTCAAACTAATCTGTTTTTTCCTCCTTCGGCTGCTCGGCCTGCTGTTTTCGCCGACTGCACTTCAGCGATCACCTTCATGGATTCTGCGATTGATTCATGGGCCTTCATTACTCTCCAGGCGGCCAGTATAAAGAATACCACTGCGGCCATACAGCCAAAAATTAAGACCATATAAAAGATTAAGAGTAGGATACTGAATCCCTGAGCCATCATCATATACACCTCTCTCCATTTCTTTCTTATACGATTCTTTGAAAGGGAAGGACATTCCTGCATGTTCAGGCATTAAGCATTGGCTGCCTACGGGGAAATGAAATCAGCGAGGAGGGTAATATGAATATTATTTGATATGCTGCTTATGTGCAATAGCATGGATAATGCGAAGCTTGTTGATGTCTAACGCCTCTTAATTGTTTACTGAGAACTGCTGCGCTTTCCATTGAACTGCGACAAATTACCACAATTTCATATGATATAATGAAGTGAAATCCGAAAAGGAGGTATTGGGATAAATGAAGTCTAATGACAAACGAAAAAGTTATCTGATTATATTCCTGACCTTCGTTTTCTGTAGTATATGCAAGGAATTGGGGGAGTTTATTATCAAGGGCGAAACACAAATTCAAACGTCCTCTTATTCTGTTGTTATCGGAGCTGGTATTGGTTATTTTATTTTAATGATCTTCAGCAAGAAAAGCTGACCGCAAAACGATTCCTGCAATAGTAATAATTATATGTGCAAATATAATCACCGCGCATTATAATTGGTATGTGCAGTAGAGTAAGCTGCAAATCATTTACCGAAGGGAATCGGCATGCAGAGGATTAGTAAAAATCGTATTCTGATGGGATTGCTCTTGTGTACCTTGTTGTTAACAGGGTATATAAGTGTCTTCAATCCTGCCGGCATGCTCCCAGCGGGTGTCAATGTCTCAGCCCCTGTCTCCTTGAGCGGAGGAAGCAGCGGCTCTTCCATGAACGGCGCTGCCAGCATCGGGCATTTTGCTTATTTGGCTGCCGAAACTTCTATGGATTCTTTCATATCTTTATTGAAGCAATCACGAGGGCTCTTCATTAAATCCATTTTTGTCCTTCTGACCGCAGTGATGGCTGCGCGGATCACCACTTTTATCTGTTCTTCAAGACTAGCTGCGCAAACTTGCGCACCCTTCAACGCTATCCAAATAACCTGGTTTCTCCATAAAAAAGACGGTATGAAATGATATGATCAGGCTTCCGGCCGGGACTAAAAAGTCCGGTAACGGTTAAGTGCGCTCAAAATGTGCTTATCCGTGATATTTTATCCGTCTGGCTGTGCTTCCTGTAAAGGAGTAAGAGGCCATGACGGCACATAATTGGAGGAATGATCAATGAATTCTAAACGGGGATTCTTTATAACCGTTTTGCTCACGGCTGTTTTGCTGTGCATTGCAGTGTTCGGGGTCAAAATCGGTAACTTTGAAATCAAAGGCGCAGACCAAATGCGCTATGGCATAGATATACGCGGCGGGGTGGAAGCCACCTATGAGCCCAAGGACCTGGGCCGGGCGGCCACGGAAAATGAACTGGAAGCGGCCCGGACCATTATCGAAACCAGAATGGACGCGAAAAACATCACTGACCGGGACGTGACCATAGACAAGGGGAATGGCAAGATCATCGTCCGTTTTCCCTGGAAATCGGATGAAGCAGATTTCGATCCCCAGAAGGCGGTATCGGAGCTGGGCGAGACAGCCAGGCTGACCTTCAGGGACCCGGACGGCAATATAATCCTGGAAGGTACGGACGTGACCAAGAGTAAAGCCCAATTGAGTCCTCAGGACGGGACACCGGTAGTCACTCTGGAACTGTCCAAAGAGGGGGGCGAAAAGTTCGCAGAGGCCACCGGCCGGCTGATCGGGCAGGAGATCTCCATATATATGGATGAAACCCTGATCCGTTCACCCATTGTGGGGAGCAGGATCACCGGCGGTAAAGCGGAGATCACCAATCTGTCCAGCACCGAAGATGCTGCAGCATTGGCCAGTAAGATCAATTCCGGATCACTGCCCTTTTCATTGGTGGTGAAAAACTGCAATATCATTAGTCCTACTCTGGGCAGCAGCGCCCTGGCCGTAATGGTTATGGCCGGGAAAGTGGCCTTTGTACTGGTTTGTTTGTTTATTCTTTTCTATTACCGCCTGCCGGGGCTGGTGGCATGCATTGCCCTGATTTTACAGGTCACCGGACAGTTATTGGCCCTGTCGGTTCCCCAGTTTACCCTGACCCTGCCGGGGATCGCCGGTTTGATCCTATCGGTGGGGATGGGCGTGGATGCGAATATTATAGTAGCCGAACGGATCAAGGAAGAGATCAATACCGGCAAGACTTTGCTGCGGGCTGTCGAGGCCGGCTTTGAAAGGGCCTTTTCTGCGGTTTTCGATGGCAATATCACGGTCATCATCATCGCCATTATTTTGATCATTTTTGGCTCCGGTTCCATGCTGTCTTTCGGTTATACGCTGATATGCGGTGTGATCATGAACTTTATTGCCGGTGTTACGGCATCCCGGGTGATGATACGTTCACTGGGCAATTACAAATTATTCCGCAAGCCCCAATATTATGGCGCAAGGAGGCAGGTCAATGATCAGGTTTTATAAACACAGATTTATTTACTTCACCATTTCCATTTGTCTGATCCTGTGTGGTGTGGTGTTTGCTTTTATCAACGGCATCCAGCTGGATATACAGTTTAAGGGAGGTTCCATCCTCAAATACACCTATAGCGATACCATCAATGCCGAAGAGGCGGAGAAATTTATAGAACAGGCAGTGGGGAGGACTACCAACTGCCAGCTGCAGACGAATATGGCCAAAGATGAAAAGAAACTGGTGGTGAGCCTGGCCGGCAATGAAGCACTGACCTCTCAGGAGCAGGAAACCGTAACGGCTGCACTGACCAAAGCCTATCCAAATGCGAAGCTCACTTTGTCCGAGTCCCTTACTGTTGAGCCCTTTATCGGCAAGCAGTTCTTCACCAATGGCATGATCGCCATCGTGCTATCATTCCTGCTGGTTTTGGCTTATGTAGGGTGGCGCTTCAAGCGCATCGGCGGGCTGTCGGCGGGGACCATGGCCATCGTTGCATTAATTCATGATGCTCTGATCGTCACCGCAGTTTTTATCGTCTTTAAAATCCCTTTGAACGACTCTTTTATTGCGGCCGTCCTTACCATTATCGGTTTCTCCATCAATGATACCATCGTGATCTACGACCGCATCCGGGAGAATGAACGGCTGATGGGCAAAAAAACTTCGGTGGAGGAATTGGTGGACACAAGCATCAATCAATCGATGATGCGTTCCATCAATACCAATATTGCTGTGTTTTTAAGCATTACTGTGGTATATATTTTTGCCCAGATCTATGATATCAGCTCCATCCGGGCCTTTGCTCTGCCCATGATGTTCGGCACCATTTCCGGCTGCTACTCCACCATCTGCATCGCAGGCCCCCTGTGGACCATGTGGCAGAAGCGCAAGGAAAAAAATCCTGCAGCATCAGCCAGTGCCTGAATAAAGCGGCTAAGAGCCGGCAGAAGGATCTTCCTCTGCCGGCTCTTTTTATCGGGGTTTATTAAGTGCGCAGCCTGAAAGGATGCGCATAAAACAAAGAGGCCCGAAGGCCTCATCTGTATTTTCACAGGGATAAAACAGAGCTTTTCCTTTTAATAACGACCCTTGGTGATCATTCCCACAGCCATTACTGCGGCAAAAATTATCAAATAGTAAAAAACTGCCTGCCCATGGGCGTAATATGCGGCGATCACCATAAAGATGCAGGCGCAGATGGCCAGTGACGGCATGATGAAGCGTTTGAAAGTACTTAGGGATCGTTCTTTTTTCATCATCATTATAAAGATAGGGATATACATGGCATAGATCGTAACGATGGGAAGCTCAGAACTGTCGAAGCTAAAGGGCCCAAACCAGGAAACAGGGGTTAAATTGGCTCCATAGAAGTACAACAGCCATATACCGCTTAACAGGACACCTAAAATAGCAGCATTTGCCGGCATGTTGGTTTTGGAATCGATGGATTGATAGGTTTCCGGCTGTGGCCCCATATTTCTGGCTGCCAGAGAGTAAAAACCGCGGGTACATCCCATCATTAAACCATTTAAAGTCCCCAGGCAGGAGATTACCACTACCACAAACAAGATGGTTCCGCCCAGATTGGAAAATAACGTGGCAAATGCGATCTTTGCCCCGGTCTCGCCGCCCTGCATCACAACACTGTTGGGGACTGCACCGGCCAGTCCGATATAGTAGAAAATATAGATCAGCGCGATGAACATGGTCCCGAAAGTCAGGGCAAGGGGCAGATTCCGCTTGGCATCCCTTAATTCGGCATTGATACTGGTGGCAATGATCCATCCTTCATAAGCAAAAGCGGTGGCAACAAGAGCCGTGAACAGCGGATTGCCGCTGACATCAGCGATGACTCCGCCGGTAAAATTCGTGATCAGTACGCCGTTCAACAATCCGGCAATCGTTCCCACGACTGCCATAAGAGCGAGGGGGATCAGTTTGATGATGGTGGTAGATACCTGGAATTTGCCTGCCAGTTTGGGGGACAGGGCATTTAAGCCGAAGATCCCGATCAGATAAAACCCGGATAATGCCATGGCTTCACCGCCTGTGATATCCCAGCCCAGCAGGACACAGGTGTATCGGGCTGAAACCCAGGCCAGCACAGAACACAAAGTGGGATAATAAATGGCGGCCATAAACCAGCCTACAAAATAGCCGTAATTCACACCTACCGTCGCTTCAGCATAATCCACGACGCCATTCACTTTTTCATATTGGGTGGCCATGGTAGCGAAGACAAAGGCACAGATGATCATGATGACCCCGCCTAAAGCCCAGGCCAGGATTCCCTGGGGAAGATTACCGCCGGTAGCCACTAAAACCTTTTCAGCTTTGAAAAATACACCGGCACCTATGACGATTCCAACAACCATTGCGATCGCAGTTAAAAGACCGTACTTTTTCTGCAGCCCGTTTTCCATACATCAGTCTCCCCGCATTATTTTATTTTAGTCGATTAAATTATACCTGTGACAGGGGTGTAGGGGAAGAGTCACATTTTGGCTGATCAGACCATGTGGCAGAAGCGCAAAGAAAAAAGTCATGCAGCATCGGCCAGTGCATAGTTAAAACAGCTAAGCGCCGGCAGAAGGATCTTCTTCTGCCGGCGCCCTTTTTATAGGGTCAGTCCAGTTTAGGCAGCCTATCCCAGCATGGCCGCCACATATTCCCCAATAGCCAGACTGGCAGTGAGGCCGGGGGATTCGATGCCGATCAGGTTGATCCAGCCGGGGAGGCCCAGCCGGCCTTCCTCCTGGATGATAAAGTCTTTCATCGGTTCTCCCGGCGCCTGCAGTTTGGGGCGGATACCGGCAAAATCCGGCAGCAGATCTGTTTCATGCAGGGCGGGGATATAGCGGCTGGCGGCGCGGAAGAATTCCTCCGCATGGCTTTCATCAACATCATAATTCAACTCGTCTACATAAAAGGCATTGGGTCCCAGGCGCAGGCCGCCTCCCTGGTCCATGCTCAGGTGGATGCCCAGGCTTCTCACTGTGGGGACCGAGTATATCAGATGTTGGATGTTCATTTTGCGCCTGATTTTAAAGTATTCGCCTTTGCAGGGGTGAAGCCGGTACCCTTGTTTCTCAGTATCGATGCCGATCATCCCGGCGATCTCCTCAGCCCCCAGGCCGGCGCAGTTGATCACCTGCTGTGCATGAATGGTCTCCTGCCCGGTGACGATTTCATAGTCAAGGCCGTTATATATAGCTGCTTTGACTGCGGTGCCAAACAGATAAACGACTCCCGCTGCCTGACCTTCATAGTATAAAGCCTGCATGTATTCGTGGGCGTTTATAATGCCGCTTTCCGGAAAGTAAAGCCCTGATATGCCGGCGATCTCCGGTTCCATTTCTTCCAACTGCTTTTTGGTCAGGCGCCGGACGGAAACCTGATTAGCCAGGGCATTCTCATACAAACGATCCAGCTCTGCCTCTTCCTTCTGATCGAGAGCAGAGAGGATCTTTCCGATTTTACCGTGTGAAACCGGCCGGGGGGCAAGAAACTCATACAACATCGGGTTGCCGCGGACGCAGAGACGGCTTTTCAGCATTTCCGGCGAATAGTAAAACCCGGAATGGATGACTTCGCTGTTGCGGCTGGATATTTCCTGACCAAACCGGTGGTTTTTTTCCAAAACGACTATGGTAAGCCCTTTCCTTTCGGCTGCCTTCAGCGCCACGCTCAGCCCTACTGCTCCGGCGCCGATCACTGCTATATCTACTTTGGTCATGTTCTTCTCCCTGTTCTTTCCAATATAAAAGTAATAACAGTATAAACGTCCTATGCCAGATGAACAAGACAAGGAGTCAGGCGTGAGGCGTGAGGGAACCAGCAGACGACTTTGTCTGCCCAGGTATCAGTGCGGTAAAGTTGTAATGTTCGGTTAGTGGTAGGGGCAGACGACTCTGTCTGCCCAGGTATCAGTGCGGTAAAGTTGTAATGTTCGGCCAGTGGTAGGGGCAGACGACTCTGTCTGCCCAGGTATCAGTGCGGTAAAGTTGTAATGTTCGGCCAGTGGTAGGGGCAGACGACTCTGTCTGCCCAGGTATCAGTGCGGTAAAGTTGTAATGTTCGGC
>Ga0209313_1001274_pt1 | contig 16506 bp, 10 predicted proteins | sample BioC13SIPDNA_3_FD_185748 | JGI IMG/M metagenome (GOLD analysis project Ga0209313, IMG submission 185748) | Anaerobic biogas reactor microbial communites from Washington, USA - Biogas_R2_B C13 SIP DNA (SPAdes) (version 2) | ecosystem: Engineered > Bioreactor > Anaerobic > Unclassified | place... | reverse complement strand
CGGGTCGTCAGGCCTGATCTGGAATGGCAAGTACCGCACACACTTTCCCGCGGTTTGCCTGGTATATGGGGTTCCTGCTCGCCAAGATGCCTCCAGAATGGATTATACAGCAGTTGCGGATTCTTGCGAACCAGTTTGCGGTCTCGCGCGGCAAGCAGTTGTCCCGACAGCGACGAATCGAAAGGCTCGTCGTTGTAGTCCCCCATGAGGATTGTGCTTGGTTGCCGTTCGTAGAGTCCGCTAACTTCTTCCACAGCATCGCGCAGTCGTATGCCAAGAAGGTGCCTGTTGGCGCCGTTTTCCTCACACCACAGGCGGCTGGGCCAGTGGGAGACAAACAGATGCAGAGGGGAACGAGAGTCTGGTGCGAGCAGGTCGACTCTGTTTGCCACTTTGAGACTGTGATTTCCCCGTTTGGTGACAATCGACAATGAATGCAGGACGCGCAGTTTTGTGAGTCTGTAGATAAGGCCGGTGTCAAATTGGAGCCGCCCAAACCGGAGGGTGCCGTCATGGTAAGCGTAGTCTCGAAGTCCGCTTTCTTGGAGGAGATCGCCAAGGTCGGCCGCCGTCACTTCGCCAAGTGCCAGGCAATCGACCCCCAGGGCTTCCGTAAGGAAACGGACTACCTGTACGGCAAAGGCCTTCTCCTGCTCCGTCGCGCGGGGCTTCCCCAAGGGTGACAGGCTGGTGTTCCACCAGGCAAGAGAGATTTGCATACTGGCACGCAAGTGTTAGGGCATTGAATCACAGTATTCCAGCAAATTGTCGCCTTGCTGATGGGGGAATCGTAGCACATCAGTCGCATGACCACAACCATGCACCCTCCGCCTTGTCGGTTTTGGGGCCCGCCAGTCGAAGGCGCGATTCTGTCACCCACGGTGTCACTCATTGGGCAGACTCATGGCGAGGCCTGCCGGCGGTGCTGAAGCGGGTGGATGGCGACCTTCTCTCCGGGCTGGAGCCCCTCTCGGATCACCGTCAGTTTCCCGTCGCTCGGACCGGCAACGACCGGGCGGAGCTTCCAACGGCTTCCGCTGCGGACGAGGCAGTACTCGGCGTCGTTTTCGTTGAAGACGGACGTCTTGGGCACTTGGATCGCGCGGTCCAGTTCGGCCAGCGTCAGCACGACTTCGGCGGTGAGGCCGGGCCGAAGCGTTCCGGACGGGTTGTCGATCGCCACGTGAACTTCATACTTCTTCGTGGCCGTGGTGCCGCGAGTCTCCTGGGTCGGGTACGGATGGATTTTGGAGACGTGCCCGTCGAACACCGAGTCGGGCATCGTGTCGACGTGGATCACCGCAGGCATACCGGTCTGCAGTTGGGCGATCTCGGATTCGGCCACCTCGGTGCACACGCTCAACTGGTCCAGTTGGGCGATCCGCAGGATGACTTGTTGGCGTCGGACGGGAACGCCTTCGCCGATGAGAATCTCGTCGTCTTCGGTCCGGCCGGGTGCGTTGGCGTAGAAGACCACGCCCGCCACCGGGGCGGTGATAGTGCAGTCGGCAATCTGCTTCTCGATCTTGGCCAGTCGCTCGCGATGCAGCGAAAGCTCGGTTTCCTTGGCTCGCGCGGCCGCCTCGGCCGATTGAACGGCGCCCTCCAACTGCTTGAGGCGCAGCGGCTTGGTAAGGGTGTCGAGAACCGAGAGTCGCGTCTTGGCCCCTTCCACGTCGCGTTTGGCCATCTCCACCTCGAATCGCAAGGTATCCACGTCGTCGGCCGGGTTCTCTTCCGACTTGGTGCCGCTCTGGACCGCCTCCAGTTGGTGAGTGGCCCGCTTGAGCCTTTGTTCGGCGGCGAAGAGCTCGTTTTCGACGGCCTTCTGTTCCTCGGGATACAGTCCTTGCTGATACTCGATCAGCGAGAGCTGCGCCTTTTCGCGCTCGCCGGCAGCGGCGGCCAAGGCCGCTTCGAGGCCGTTGCAGAAAATCTGTTGCTGGAGCAATTCTTCCTTGAATGCCGAGACGTCAAGCTGAACCAGCCGATCGCCTGGTTGGACCGACGCGCCTTCGGCGATAATCTCCAGGATCACAGTGCCATCGGGGCTGGAGCCGTCGACTTCGCAACGAATCTCGGTGCCGCCCTGGCTGAAGACGTCGCCTCGCGAAGAGAGTTCATGCACAAACTTCCCCTGCCGGGCCGTGAAGACAACCGAGTCGCCGGACTGGACCTGGCAGCCCGCGACGAAAAACACTGCGAGCAGGGGCAGGCTGTTTTTCATGGGTATTACTGTAATCGGACGAGTGACAAGTACGGGCCAGATCGCGGAGACTCCGCTGTTCCCACATGAAAAGGCTCTACTGCTCATCGTATCGTCAACTGAACGGGATACAAGGGAAGGGCGTCTGAGAACCATGGGAGGGGGGCGGACAAGAGCGCGTGTTGATTCCTCGTTTCCTGGCAGGCCGGAAGCGGGCGGAGATCAGCAGACGATGAGCGTGACGGCGGTCCAGCAGACGGCGGCCAGCAAGGCGGCGATGGATGCCTGAGGAAGCTGGGTGCGGACGTGGTCCATCAGATCGCAGCCCGTGCACATGGAACTGAGGACCGTCGTATCGGAAATGGGCGAGCATTGGTCGCCGTAGACGCTGCCGTTCATGACCGCGGCGAAGCAGACGGCCATGAAGAACTGGGGGTGAGCCATCTGATTGTCGACGGCGACGGCGTAGGCCAGCGGCATGGCCAAGGGGAAAGAGACGGCGTAGGTGCCCCAACTGGTACCGGTCGAGAAGGCGATGATCGTCGTCATCAATTGAAGCATGACCGGCAGGGCCCAATAGGGAATATGGCCCCCAATCAGGTCGACGAGAAACTTGCCGCCGCCGGCGTCTTTGCTGACGTCTCCGATCGTCACGGCCAGGAGCAGGATGACCGAGCCGAGCACGACGCCCTTGAATCCGTCACTAATGCCCTCCATCAGGTCCTTCAATCGCATTCCGCGAATCAGGGCCTGCGCCATGGCCAACAGCAGAGCGACTCCGAAGGCCCAGCGCACTTTGGGAGTGCCCGAGATGACGAACGTGCCGATCGCAATGCCGATCAAGACGAACAACGGAAGGAAGAAGTCGATGCTGTGGGGGGTGTAGCCTTCGGGAACGCAACTGGTCTGGAGTTCCTTGGCGCTGAGCGGTTCGGAGCCAGGTGCGTCGAGTTGGCCAGTCTCGCGCGCCCTGCGAACAGCCTCGTGCATCCTGCGGCCCACGAAAGGCATCCAGTCAATGCTTAGCAGAAATGTGAAACCAACGGCAAAGATGGCGTAGAAACACAAAGGAATGCTCTTGAAGAAAAACGCGACTCGGTCTCCTTCGGTGGCCAGCCACGGCACTCCCGCCACGAAGATGAACGCCTGGACGTAGCCGGGCCAGGCGTTGAAGGCCAGCAGCGAGGCGATCGGCGAGGCCGTCGAATCGACGATGTAGGCCAACTCCTCGTGGCTTACCCGCTCGCGGTCGGCCAAGGGCTTGACGGTCGTGCCCACCAGGACGGTGCTCACGGTTCCGCCCTGGAAGAAGATGACGCCCAGAGACCAGGCGACGAGTTTGGCCGAACGCGGGCCGCGCACGAACTTCTCGGTCATCAGATCGGCAAAGGCCTGGGCCGCGCCGGTCCGGTTCAAGACCCCGAGCAGTCCGCCCAGGAGCCAGAGGTAGAGAAGCAGGACTCCGGCGGCGTTCTCGGTAGCCAGGCTGTCGACAAGCACGCTGTCGGCGATATCGTAGATGCCGAGCAGAAAGGCTCCCACGACAATCCCGCCGAACAGCGATATGAGCGGTTCGCGCGTGATCCAGCAGAGGGCGACGGCCACGGCGGCCGGCAGGAGAGACCACCATCCCCAGTGACGCTTGGCGGTCAGTTCGAAGTGGACGGTGGCGGGCTTCCCATCGATCGTGCGCTCGGCCGACACGAACTGCTGCATGAGTTCCGGGGTGGTGCCTTGGGCGTTGTGACGGGCCACCTGCGCCGGCCGGAGCGCCGATTGCTCATACGGAACGATGTCCTCCACGTGGAAGGGCGCCCCCCTTCGAACGATGAAGATCCGTCCCTGTTTGTCTTCGGTGACGTCGAGGCTGATTTCCTCGACGGTCCAGGTGGGCGATCCGCGTCTCCCCACCACGAAAGCGCAAGCGATCGCGACAAGAAATACGACCAGCGCCGGATTGGCATAGCGCCGGTACTTGCCCAGCCGTCGATTTGCGCCGGTGGAGGAGGTCGATTCGCTCACGCGGAACTTTCTGAACGAGGGGCGTTATTCCCGAATCAGTTCGCGAACCGTCGCTCCCGACGGAATCATCGGCAGCACGTGCTCTTGGTAGGGGACGGCGACGTCAAGCAGATAGGGGCCCGGCGAGTCGATCATCTCCTGGATCGCATCGGTCAGTTCCGATTTGTCGATCACATGGCGGGCTGTCCACCCGAAACCCTTGGCGACGGCCACGAAATCGGGATACCGGTCCGCCGGACCGATCCCCTTTCCCTTGCCGATCGCCTCGGGGTTGTCGATGGGGCCGAGATAGGTGTGGGCTCGATTGGCGTCGTGGAAACGATCTTCCCATTGCACCACCATCCCCAGATGCTGATTGTTGAGCAGCAGCACCTTGACGGGGATTTTTTCGCAGAAGCAGGTGGCAAATTCCTGAATGTTCATCAGCAGCGACCCGTCGCCGTCGATGTCGACCACGAGCTTATCGGGATGAGCGACTTTTGCCCCCACGGCGGCGGGAAGGCCGAAACCCATGGTTCCCAAGCCGGCGCTGGACAGCCAGGTGCGCGGCTTGTCGAACAGATAGAACTGGGCCGACCACATCTGGTGTTGCCCCACGCCGGTGGCAATGATCGTATCGCGATCCTTGGTCAGTCTCCACAATTCGTGAATCGCCTGCTGCGGAAGAATCGATTCGGCGTCGTCTCTGTACTTGAACGGATCCGCCTTCTTCCAGCCGTTGATCTTTTCGACCCAGGGCGCCAGGTCGGCGGACGCCTTGACGACCTTGTTCAACTCGCTGAGTGCGTACTTCAAGTCGCTCACGGCGGCGAAATCGGCGCCCTTGATCTTGTTGATCTCCGACGCATCGATGTCGATATGCACAATTTTGCCGTGCTTGGCGAATTCCGAGACCTTGCCCGTCACGCGATCGTCGAAACGCACGCCGAAAGCCAGCAGCAGATCGGCCTCGCTGACGGCGAGATTCGCGTACACGCTGCCGTGCATTCCCAGCATGTGGAGAGCCAGGGGATGCGTTCCCGGGAATCCGCCGATTCCCATCAGTGTCGTGGTCACCGGAATGCCGGTCTTTTCAACCAACTCCAGCAACTCGCGCGAGGCGTTTGCCGAAACGATGCCTCCGCCCGCGTAGATCAGGGGACGGCGAGACTCCGCAATCAGTCTCGCGATCGTTGCAATCTCGTCCTTACCGGCCATCGGCGTCACTGCGTTATAGCCGGGCAGATCCATCGGGTCGTCGTAGTTGGGAACGACCTGGGCCATCTGCACGTTCTTCGGCAGATCGATCAGAACGGGACCGGGACGACCGGTGCCGGCAATATGGAAGGCCTCGCGCACGACCCGTGCCAAGTCGTTCGGGTCGGTAACCAGGTAGTGATGCTTCGTCACGCTGCGGCAGACCTCAACGATCGGCGTTTCCTGGAAGGCGTCGCAGCCGATCACGGATGTGCCAACCTGGCCGGTGATGGCCAACATCGGAACGCTGTCCAGCTTGGCGTCGGCAATCGACGTGACCAGATTCGTTGCGCCGGGACCGCTGGTTGCCATGCACACGCCGACCTTGCCCGTCGAGCGCGCATAGCCCTGGGCGGCAAAGCCGCCGCCCTGCTCGTGACGTGGCAGCACCACGCGGATCTTGTCGCGAAACCGGGTCAAGGCCTGATGGAGGGGCATGCTGGCTCCGCCCGGGTAGGCAAAGACCGTGTCGACCCCGTGATTGACGAGAGTCTGTACGACGACGTCGGCCCCGCTGGTCGGTTGCGTCGGGCTGGCGGGCAGGACTCTCGCTGGTTTCTCCACGGTGGACACGGAGCATTCCTCCAATTTGGACACGGACAAAAGGTGAACTCGCCCGAACTGGCGGGCACGAAATAGGTGTTCTTCAGACCAGGCACGGCCACGTCGCTACGTGCCTCGGCGGGGTCTTCCCGAAGCAGTGTAGTATATACCCCGAGAGGGTCGGGTCCAAGGTAGCCGACCGGCTCTTCACCCACCCCTTGGGTGGGTGTTGCGATTACGGCGGTAGAATCCGGCCCTTCCTGGGACGGCGGCCCCGGTCGAAAGGTTCGCGTCCTCGCGCACGGCACGGCGACTGAGGTTTCCCATCAGGGGCCGGGCGTGCCCCTGGAGTTGCGAGCGTCCTTCGGGGCGGCCCGGGGGACGTCGGGCCCTCATCTGCGGCCTCTGGAGCGACCGTCTGCACGCGGTGAGGTGCGTCTGGTGATCCAGACCATGGCGGCCACGGCAGGTAGCAATACCGTCATGAGCGCGGCAAGAAACAGGAATGCCAGGAACAAGAGACCGACGAGATAGACGCCTAGTTGCTGAGTTGGTCGGAGACGGGCTATTTCCGGTTCTGCCATCGCACGGAGAACAGTGCAGATCCCGTCCCACCAAAGGCTGTCGAGCGGCGTGCAAACGGCGACCAAGGCGACGATGCCGGCGCAGATGGCGGCAAACACCAGACACGTGAAGACATTCCACCGCTCCGTGCGTGCTGAAATCCGAAACGGACCGAGGCTCATGCTGACAAACCTGACAAAAAGAAAGGGGTTGCCGCGTGTCCCGTGAGAGAGGCAGCCAACACAAGTGATTCGCCCAGATTCTGAGATTCTTGACCCCTCCGGGACCCCTCCAGGCAGTCGGAAATCGGGCTTTGCCAATGTGGGCGGATCGGGTAAATAGTGGCGGTCTCCTTTCAAGTCATGGAGGACCACCGCCGATGTCGCAGCTCACCCCCCGGTTGCGCGTTCACGCCACCAGCCAAATCGTTATTCCGGCTCGACTTGCATCCACGCGGTTGCCCCGCAAGCTGTTGCTCGACGAAACAGGCCGGACGCTCATCGAGCACACCTACCACGCGGCCGAGAGGGCGCGGCGTCCTGAGGGCGTGTGTGTTGCCTGCGACCACCAGGAGATCTTCGATGCCGTTTGTGCGTTCGGCGGTCGCGCCGTGATGACCGATCCGGACGCCCCCAGCGGCACCGACCGGGTCGCCGAGGTGGCACGGCAGATGGAGGGGACCGACATCATCGTCAACGTGCAAGGAGACGAGCCCGATCTGGCCGGCGAGTCGATCGATCTGGTGATCGGGTTGCTGGAAGAGCAGCCGGACGCGGTCATGTCGACGCTGGCCACGCCGATTCGCAGCCGCGAACAGCTCCTGGATCCGGCCTGCGTCAAGGTGGTATTCGACGGGCGGAATCGGGCGATGTACTTTAGCCGCAGCCCAATCCCGTGTGCCCGCGAGTGGGACGATTCGCTGCTGGCGGCCGATCCGCCGCTGTTCCACCAGCACGTGGGGCTCTACGCCTATCGGCGCGACTTTCTTCTGCGGCTGGCCCAGATGCCGCCCGCACGAATCGAACAAACCGAGCGGCTCGAACAGTTGCGCGTATTGGCAGCCGGGCACACGATCGTGGTCGGAGTGGTCGACGAGCCGACGTTTGGGATTGACACGCCGGCCGACTATCGCCGGTTCGTGGAGCGGCGGCGGTCGGCATAGTCTCCCCGCCATGGTGGTGGTTTGTGGAAGTCCTGACTGCTCGGTAGAATGCATTGCTTGGTTCGAGCTGCCGCCTGCCCGGCGGGCACGCTTCATCGCGACACAAGTCGTGCCGTGGTGGGGTGTTAGGAGAAGGCGGCGGGCTCCCGCCAGTGGTCTCGGCATTTCTCCCATCTGCTTCAGCCAGCACGGTGTTTTGATGACCAAGCACATCTTTGTTACCGGCGGGGTCGTCAGCTCCCTCGGTAAGGGGCTTACCAGCGCTTCCATCGGCATGCTTCTGGAAAACCGCGGACTCTCAGTCCGCATGCAGAAGCTGGACCCCTACATCAACGTCGATCCCGGGACGATGAGCCCTTACCAACACGGTGAGGTTTACGTGCTCGATGACGGGAGCGAGACGGATCTCGATCTGGGGCACTACGAGCGATTCACCAATAGCCCCCTGACTCGCGACAGCAATTACACGACGGGGAAGATTTATCAATCGGTCATCGTCAAGGAGCGGCAGGGGGCCTACCTGGGCCAGACGGTCCAGGTCATTCCGCACATCACCAACGAGATCAAGAGCTGCATCAGCAAGCTGGCGTCGGACGACGTCGACGTAGTGATTACGGAGATCGGCGGCACGGTGGGCGACATCGAGAGCCAGCCCTTTCTCGAGGCCATCCGCCAATTCTCGTTGGACATCGGTTCGGAGAACTGCCTCTACATTCACTTGACGTTGATTCCTTACCTGAAAGCGGCGGCAGAACTGAAGACAAAGCCGACCCAGCATTCCGTGGGCCAGTTGCGAGAAATCGGTATCCAACCCGACATTCTGATCTGCCGAACGGAGCGTTCTTTAGGGAAGGAAGAGTGCGCCAAGATCGCCCTGTTCTGCAACGTGCCGGTCGAGGCCGTGATCGAGGAGAAGGACAAGGATTTCTCGATCTACGAGGTGCCGCTGAGTCTGGTCGAACACAAGCTCGACCAGTTGATCGTCAAGAAGTTGGGCCTCAGGGCGGGGGAACTCGATCTGACGATATGGCGAGATCTGATTCATCGTCTGCGCAACCCGGACTACGAGATCAGCATCGCCGTGGTGGGCAAGTATGCGGAGCATCGCGACGCCTACAAATCGATCTACGAGTCCTTAGACCATGCCGGCATTTCCAATAAGGCCACGGTGAGAGTGCAGCGGATCCACAGTGAAGCCGTCGAGAGGGAAGGGGCCGAACGGCTGCTGGCGGGAGTCGACGGGATCCTGGTGCCGGGCGGTTTCGGCGAGCGAGGAATTGAAGGCAAGGTGGATGCCGTCCGTTTCGCACGAGAGCGGGGCATCCCGTTCTTCGGCATCTGCCTCGGAATGCAGTGTGCCGTGGTCGAGTTTGCACGAAACGTGTGCGGAATGGACAACGCCAATTCGACGGAGTTTTTCAAGGACACTCCGCATCCGGTCATCTGCCTGTTGGATGAGCAGAAGAGGATCACCGACAAGGGGGGAACCATGCGATTGGGAGCCCAGCCGACGCGGCTCTCTACAACCGGCAAGGCATTTGGGTGTTATGGGACGGAGAGCATCTCGGAACGGCACCGCCACCGATACGAATTCAATAACGAGTACCGCGACCTGTTCACCGAAAAGGGCCTGCATGTCACCGGTACGAGTCCGGACGGCGCGCTGGTGGAGGTCGTTGAACTAACGGATCACCCCTGGTTCGTGGCGGTCCAGTATCACCCTGAATTCAAGTCGCAGCCCACGAAGTCTCACCCTCTCTTCCACGGTTTCATTCAGGCGGCCGTTGCCAGGCGTGCGGAGCGGCCGGAGCGGATATCGAAGACGGAGGAAACGGCATGAGCGACCCATCGCAAGAGAAGAAGATCATCATCGACGAGGACTGGAAATCGCGCGTTCAGGCAGAGAAGGAGACCGTCAAACACTCCCCCGCCGAGAAACCGGATGAAGACGGTGCCGCCGGCGCGGCGGAGGACGTCCCTTTCCCGCCGGCATCCCTTGAGATTCTTGTCGGTTCGTTGGCGACCCAAGTGATGGTCTCGTTGGGAATCATTCCCAATCCGTTCACGAAGAAGCCCCAACGGCTTCTTAACCAGGCGAAGCACCTGATTGACATGTTGCAGGTGTTGCAGGAGAAGACCGAAGGAAATCGGACGACTGACGAGTCGGCCCTGCTCGACGACACATTGCACCAACTCCGCATGGCCTACGTGCAGATCTCCCAGGCTCCAGGCGAGTCTGGGAGCTAGCCGGTTCCATAGCTGGACAGATTGCCTATCTTCCCTGTTTGTCGCCCGCAGCCTCTCACTTTCTGGCTGCTGCGTTTTGGGGCAGTATCGACAACATCCTCTCTGGACTCAAAGGGGGTTGGTTGCTACATTCCGCCGCGGGCGGCCAAGTCGACGCAAGGTGGCGTCTGCCGGTCGCAACGAGTGCCGTCAACCGTGCTGTACCTCGGTAGCTCCACATGGATGTGCATCCCTCTCAAACGCCGGACTCCAGCGACCCGATTGTGATCACCGGCATCGGCATGATTGCCTCGGTCGGCGATGACCGGGAATCTGTCTGGGAGGCAGTGCGAGGCGGCGTGAGCGGCGTGCGATTGGTCGGTCCCGAAGACGGCATGCCCGAGTGCTTGAGGATCGCGGCCCCCGTCTTCCACGAGCCCGAAGAACCCGGCCGCTTGAAAGTGATCTCTCTGGCCCTGCACGCCGCTGCCGAAGCTCTGGACGACGCCCGGGTGTATCACTCGGGCATTGATTTCGACCGGTTCTGCTGTGCGATGAGCGCCCACATGTGCGAGATTGGGACCGGCTGGTTCGGTGCAAAGCCTCACGACCCCGACGAGGGGTGGGTCGACTGGCGTTCTCAGTGCCTGCCGAACAGCGGCTGCTCGATTGTGGCCAACCGTTTCGGACTGTACGGTCCGCGAATTTGCCATTCGTCGGCCTGTGCCAGCGGAATGGTCGACATTCTGTCGGCCGTTCGGGCCATCCGGGACGGGCAGTGCGACATCGCCCTGGCGGGCAGTTCCGAGGCGATCGATCCGCTCTTTGCCGCAGGTTTCAGCAAGATGCGGGTTCTGGCGGAGCACGAGGACCCGGCTCAGGCAGCCCGGCCGTTTGACAGTGGTCGAAACGGCTTCGTCATGGGCGAGGGGGCCGCCATGTTCGTGCTCGAAACGCTCAGTCATGCCCGGCGACGCGACGCAAACGTCTATGCGGAAGTGATCGGCGCCCGGATGGTCGCAGACGCCTATCACGTGACCGGAATCGACGCCGAAAGCCCAACCTTGGCCTACCTGTTGAAGGCCACGCTCAAACAGGCCCGGCTGACGCCCTGCGACATCGGCTACATCAACGCCCACGGCACGGGGACCCAATCCAACGATATTGCCGAAACGCGAGGAATCCGCAGCGCGATGGGCTCGGCAGCCGACTCGACGCTCGTCAGTTCCACCAAGTCGATGCTCGGTCACCTGGTGAATGCGGCAGGAAGCGTTGAATTGGCTGTCACAGCGTTGGCCTTGCGCGACGGCTTCGCCCCCCCCACCGTCAACCTGACCAATCCCGATCCGGACTGCAATCTCGACTGCATACCGCTGGTGGGACGATCGGGCCAATTCGAACACGCCGTCAAGGTCTCGATCGCTTTTGGTGGCACGATGGCGGCAATCGCTCTTCGACGGTGGCCGGAAGCACAAAGCTCCTTCGGCCAGTTGCGGCGAGAGGCCGCGTAAGCGACCCCGGAGAGAACTCTTCCCTTGTGCGTCTCCCGCAAGTGGGTTGCAGGTTCAGAGGTCCCACTGGCTCGATGTTTGACGAGACAGGGCGCGAGACTTCTCCAACCACGGTGTCCCACTCCTGCTCCCAGAGGTCTTCCAGGAATCGTCTGTCGCCGTCGTGGTCTCCTTGCGACCGGCTATGCGTGGAACGGCAGGCCGATGACGGCCAGCGAAATACGGCACGGGGACGAAGAAATCCCTCCTCGGGCTATTACCCAGGCCTGCAAGACAATGGCACAGCATGGCCCCATGGATCGGGATATTTCCTAGATTGACATTCTGTATATTTGGGAGGTTTGTATGGATATTTCCTGTCAGGAAAACCTTAACGATTATAGGTGAGATGTCCGATATAGCAGAGCGTATCGCGAGAGCATGTACTTGCGGTACCTATTTCAGGGGAACACGTCCGTTCAAGAAAAGGAATGTGGGGATGTTTCGCCGCAATCGGGCAATCGCAGCTTTGCTTATAACCTTGATTGGCCTCAGCGTCCCCGCTACGGCCCAGACACCGGCGACCGCGACGCCAGACACGGCCTATCGCCAGAAGGGAAAATGGGTCGGCTATGTTCCCTCCTATCAGAAGTACTCGCAGCCAAAGAGTGACGGGGTGTTCCGTTCGTCTCTGCCCGACGTCACTTCGTTCTTGACTCGCAGCACGGACAGGCAAGTGAAGGCTGCCACGGCAGAGGAACCGTTGAAAGAATCGGCGGAACTCTTCGAGGGCGCACTGCTGGACAACGAGGAGACGGGAGCGCAGCCGCGAGTTCTGGCCGTTGGCTTCGATGAACCGACGCCGGCCCTCGATCCGGCCGTCGACGCCGCGCCTATGTATGATCCCGGAGCAGACATGTATGATTCCGGAGCCGAGTTGATCGGGGACGCATGTTCGACCGGGTGCGGGCCCTGCGCCGCGTCTCCGGCGGCCTGCTGTCCGCCGCCGCGGTTCTACGGCACTGCCGACTATCTGCTATGGTGGACCGACAGCATGAACGCGCCGCCCCTGGTCTCAACGGGCATCCTGAACCAGGCCGGCACCTCGATTCTCTTCGGCGGTTCCGGGTTGGAAGCCGACGCCGTTTCCGGCGGTCGGTTCACCCTTGGCATGTGGCTCGATCCGTGCCAGATGCAGGGAGTGGAGGCCTCCTACTTCATGCTCGGAACGCGGACGGCGTCGTTTGGGGCCTCCGACGCGGATTACGCGATCCTAGGCCGTCCTTTCTACAACACGGTCCAGGAGCAGGAAGACGTCCGTTGGATCGTCAGCCCCGGCCTGGTCACCGGTGCCGTTGCCGTTACTGCGTCGACCAAGTTCGACGGCGGAGAACTCTTGTTCCGGCAGGCGGTTCAACGAGAGTGCTGGGCCGAGATCGATCTGCTCGTCGGCTATCGCTGGCTGCAACTGGAAGAGGGGCTGCTGATTGAGGAGAACACCGAATCGGTGCCTGCGGGCACCACCTACGATCTGTTCGACGAATTCGACACGCGCAACAGCTTTCATGGAAGTGAGGTGGGGATGGCAATTCGCCGGCAGATCGGCTATTGCTGGTCTCTCGAATTGCTTGCGAAAGCGGCCCTCGGGAACGTCAGTTCGACGGTTGCGATCGACGGTCAGACGACCATAACGACCACGGCGCCCCCGGGATTCACGGTGAACGACGAAGGACTCCTCACGCAATACACGAACATTGGGCGTTACGAGCGCGACAAACTCGCCGCAGCCACGGAACTGGGGGTCAAACTGAGACGCGCTTTCGGAAACGGGATCGATCTGACGATCGGCTACACATTTCTGTACTTGAGCGACGTGCTTCGCCCCGGCGACCAGATCGATGTGGCGGTCGACGAACGGCAGCTTTCCCCCGAGTCGCTCCGGGAAGGCGTACGCTACCCGCAATTCAGCTTCCGTTCCGACGGATTCTGGGCTCAGGGTTTGAGCCTTGGAATTGAAGGACGCTTCTAAGGGCGCTAGGTCCAATCCTCCTCGCCGGCCAGCGCCTCATCGGCCGCTTGCGTGCCGACGGTCAGCGAGACCGTGGCGGCGAGCGAATCCACCGTTCCGTCGTCAACCGTGTAGGTGAACGAATCGGGGCCTTCGTAGTCTTGGTTGGGCGTGTAGGTGAAGGAACCGTCGGCATTCATGAGCAGAGTGCCGTGGGCCGGTCCCTGCAGGAGCGTTACCTCCAGCGAATCATCGTCCGCGTCGCTATCGTTGGCCAGAACGCCGGATGCGGCATCCACACTCAGTACGACGTTGGGAGTCACGTCGTAGGAGTCGTCGGCGACCACGGGGGCGTCGTTGACCGGGTTGACGGTAATCGTCACCGTCGCTGCGGCCGAATTGCCGAATCCGTCGTTCACCACGTAGGTGAAGGTGTCCGTGCCGTGGAAGTCGGCTTCGGGTTTGTACTCGAAGGAACCGTCGGTGTTCAGGGTCAGCGTGCCGTGGCTCGGCCCGGTTGCCAGTGCGACGCTGAGCGTATCGCCGTCCACGTCGCTGTCGTTCGTCAGCACGCCGTTTTCGGCGTCGACGGTCAGGGTGCCGTCTTCAGCGATCGTGTACGCGTCGTTGACGGTGTTGGCGAGGGTATTCACGTCGATCGTCACCGTGGCGACGGCCGAATCGACCGTTCCGTCGTTGACGGTGTAGGTGAAGGTATCGGTACCGTGGAAGTCGGCATTGGGCGTGTAGGTGAAGGAGCCGTCGGCGTTGAGCGTCAGTTGGCCGTTGGAGGGCCCGGTCGCCACGGAGACCGTGAGCGAATCGCCGTCAGCGTCCGTATCGTTGGCCGCGACCCCCGAGGAAGCCTGCACGGTCAGGGTGCCGCCCACCGGAACGCTGTAGGAATCGTCGTTTGCCACCGGAACGTCGTTGATTGAGCTGACGGTAATCGTCACCGTCGCTGCGGCCGAATCGCCGAATCCGTCGTTCACCACGTAGGTGAAGGTGTCCGTGCCGTGGAAGTCGGCTTCGGGTTTGTACTCGAAGGAACCGTCGGTGTTCAGGGTCAGCGTGCCGTGGCTCGGACCGGTTGCCAGTGCGACGCTGAGCGTATCGCCGTCCACGTCGCCGTCGTTCTTCAGCACGCCGTTGTCGGCGTCGACGGTCAGGGTGCCGTCTTCATCGATCGTGTAGGCGTCGTTGACGGTGTTGGCAAGGGTATTCACGTCGATCGTCACCGTGGCGACGGCCGAATCGACCGTTCCGTCGTTGACGGTGTAGGTGAAGGTGTCGGTGCCGTGGAAGCTGGCGTTCGGCGTGTAGGTGAAGGAACCGTCGGCGTTGAGCGTCAGTTGGCCGTTGGAGGGCCCGGTCGCCACGGAGACCGTGAGCGAATTGCCGTCGGCGTCCGTATCGTTGGCGGCGACCCCCGAGGAGGCCTGCACGGTCAACGAACCGCCCACCGGAACGCTGTAGGAATCGTCGTTCACCGACGGGACGTCGTTGACCGAGTTGACGGTAATCGTCACGGTCGCTTCGGCGGATTCGGCGGTTCCGTCATTTGCCTTGTAGGTGAAGGTGTCGGTGCCGTGGTAATCGGCCGCCGGCGTGTAGGTGAAGGAACCGTCATTGGCCAGCGACAAGGTCCCGTGGGCGGGTAGCGTGACGATGGCGGCCGTAACCGTGGTGCTGTCCACATCGCTGTCGTTGTCGAGGACGCCCGATGCTGCGTCCACCGTCAGCACATTGTCTTCGTCGACGGAGTAGGCGTCGGCGGCAGCCACCGGCGCGTCGTTGACCGGGGCAACCGTGATCGTCACCGTTGCATCGGCGGAGTCGGCGGTTCCGTCGTTCACCTTGTAGGTGAAGCTGTCCGTACCATGGTAGTTGGCCGCCGGAGTGTAGGTGAACGTGCCGTTGGCGTTCATGGAGACCGTACCGTGAGCGGGTTGGGTCACCACGGTCGGTGTCAACGTGTCGCTGTCGGCGTCGGTGTCGTTGACGAGCACCCCGTTGGCGACGGACACGGTCAAAACGGCGTCTTCATTGACGGAGAAGCTGTCACCGGCCGCCACCGGGACGGCATTGACCTTGATGGTCACGGTCGCGGCGGCGGAATTGACGTTTCCGTCGTTCGCCTTGTAGGTGAAACTGTCGGTGCCGCGATAACCGGCCGTCGGCGTGTAAGTAAACGTACCGTTCGTATTGAAGGTCAAGGTGCCGTGCGTCGGCTGGGTGACGACCGCGGCGGTGAGCGCGTTGCCGTCGGCGTCGGTGTCGTTGGCCAGTACGCCGTTGGTCGTGGTCGTCGTCAGGGTTCCACCGACGTTCACCGTGTAGGAATCGGCGACAGCCAGGGGCGCATCGTTGATCGAGTTGATCGTAATGGTTACCGTGGCCGCGGCGGAATCGGTGGTTCCGTCGTTCGCCTTGTAGGTAAAGGTGTCGGTGCCGTGGTAGTTGGCTTGCGGCGTGTAGGTGAACGAGCCGTTGGGGTTCATGGAGAGGGTGCCGTGAGTCGGCTGGCTCGCGACGACGGCGGTCAGCGTATCGCTGTCGGCGTCGGTGTCGTTGGCAAGCACGCCGTTCGCCTGGGTTACGGTCAAGACGGCGTCCTCGTTGACCGAGTAGCTGTTATTGACGGCGGCCGGAACGGCGTTGACCTTGATGGTCACGGTCGCCTCGGCCGAATTGGTGGTTCCGTCGTTGGCCTTGTAGGTGAAGCTGTCGGTGCCGCGATAACCGGCCGTCGGCGTGTAAGTAAACGTACCGTTCGGGTTGAAGTTCAGCGTGCCGTGCGTCGGCTGGGTGACGACCGCGGCGGTCAGGGTGTCGCCGTCGGCGTCGGTGTCGTTGGCGAGCACGCCGGTGGTCGTGGTCGTCGTCAGCGTTCCACCCACGTTCACGGTGTAAGAATCGGCGACGGCCACCGGCGCGTCGTTGATCGAGTTGATCGTAATGGTTACCGTGGCCGCGGCGGAATCGGTGGTTCCGTCGTTCGCCTTGTAGGTAAAGGTGTCGGTGCCGTGGTAGTTGGCTTGCGGCGTGT
>Ga0209313_1001270_pt1 | contig 16526 bp, 11 predicted proteins | sample BioC13SIPDNA_3_FD_185748 | JGI IMG/M metagenome (GOLD analysis project Ga0209313, IMG submission 185748) | Anaerobic biogas reactor microbial communites from Washington, USA - Biogas_R2_B C13 SIP DNA (SPAdes) (version 2) | ecosystem: Engineered > Bioreactor > Anaerobic > Unclassified | place... | reverse complement strand
CTCCTGCGCGGCCTCGATGAGCGGCTCGGACGACTTGCCGCCGAGGAGGCCGCACCTGACCTGATGCTCGAGCGGGTCGCCCAGCTCGGTGACGAGCACGAGCAGGGCGAGCTGCGGCGGCTCGTCGCGGCCCACCCCGCACCGGGCGCGGTCGTGACGTTCGCCCGACCGAGGCACACCGAGTCGGAGCTGCGCGCCGCGCATGAGCGCACCCTGCGGACCCTGGCCGACCCCACGGTCGAGGTCGTCTCCCAGGCGACTGTCTTCGACGGGAGCTTCGTCGGGCACATCGACTTCCTCGAGCGCGTGCCGGTGGGCGACTCGACCGGCTGGATCGTCAGCGACACCAAGCTCGCCCGGTCCGCATCCGTGCCGGCCCTGCTCCAGGTCGCGGGATACGCCGACATCCTGCAGCAGGCCGGCGTGCCGCTCGCTCCGGTGGCCCGGCTCGTTCTCGGCAGCGGCGTGAGCGAGGACTTCCGCCTCGACGAGATCATCCCGGTCTACCGCGCCCGGCGACACCGGCTCGAGGAGATCGTGCGGGAGCACCTTGCCGCCGCGGGGCCGGTGGCGTGGGGAGACGACCGCTTCATGGCGTGCGGCCGGTGCGACGTCTGCGACGTCGAGGTCGAGCGGCACGATGACCTGCTCCTCGTCGCCGGGATGCGCCGTCCGACCCGCAGGCACCTCCTCGACGCCGGGATCACGACGATGACCGAGCTCGCCGCATTCGAGGGCGAGATGGACGACATCAACCCCGCCCGCCTGGACAAGCTGCGCGCTCAGGCACCGCCTGGACAAGCTCCGCGCTCAGGCCCGGCTCCAGGTCGAGGGCCGTGAGAAGGGCGCGTTGACCTATGAGGTCATCGACCAGGACGTGCTCGCCCGCATGCCCGCCCCCAGCCCCGGAGACATCTTCTTCGACTTCGAGGGCGACCCTCTCTGGATCGAGCCCGGCGACACGACGTGGGGGCTGGAGTACCTCTTCGGACTCATCGAGGTCGACCAGTACTCCCCCACGGCGGAGGACCCGGCGGCCGGCACACGGTTCCGTGCCTTCTGGGCCCACGACCGGGCCGAGGAGCGCCAGGCGCTCATCGACTTCGTCTCTTACGTCACTGAGCGGCGCAAGCGCTGGCCCGACCTGCACATCTACCACTACGCCCCCTACGAGACGGCGGCCCTCACCCGGCTCGCCGCTCGGCACGGCGTGTGTGAGGACGAGATCGACCAGTTCCTCCGCGACGGACTGTTCATCGATCTGTATGCCGTGGTCCGTGGGGCCGTTCGGGTCTCGGACCGCTCCTACTCGCTGAAGAAGCTCGAGCCTCTCTACATGGCGGCCCGCGACGCCGAGGTGACCAACGCCGCCGACTCGATCGTCGTGTACCACCAGTACATGGCGGCCCGGGATGCCGGTCGGGAGGAGGAAGCGGGGAGACTCCTCGACGACATCACCGCATACAACCGGGACGACTGCGTCTCGACGATGCTCCTCGCAGGCTGGCTGCGCGGCCTGCGGGACGACTCGCCGGTCTCCGACAGTGAGCCGCTCGAGAGTGAGCCGTCCCGGGGACCGAGCGAGAGGACGCTCTCGCACATCGCTCTGGAGTCCTCCGTCCGGAATCTCATCGCGAGCATCAAGCCGGCTGAACGCACTGCCGACGACCGCGCCGTCGCGCTCGCCGCCTCGGCCATCCTCTTCCACGCCCGTGAGGCCAAGCCGTTCTGGCAGCGGTACTTCGATCGGCTCCGGCACCCGGCGCGCGAGTGGCGGGGCAGCCGGGACCATCCTCTTCCACGCCCGTGAGGCCAAGCCGTTCTGGCAGCGGTACTTCGATCGGCTCCGGCACCCGGCGCGCGAGTGGCGGGGCAGCCGGGACGAGCCGGTCTTCGTCGTCGACTCCGGCGAGGCCCTGCGCGGCTGGGCCAAGGAGGGCCGCCAGCGCAAGCCACGCCGGCTGCTCAGGCTCACCGGCGAGACACTCGGCGGCGAGTCCCTCGGGCCGGGCGCACGGGGGCTCAGGGCCGTGTATGCGGTGCCCACCCCGACCGGCATCGCACTGACCCCGGATGCCTGCTACGGCGTCGGGTCGGGGACCACGGTGATCGAGGCCTCGGAGGAGGTCGTCGGCTCGCGGCGGGTGCGCCAGACGCTCATCGTCGAGGAGTCATGCCCGAGTGAGGCAGGGCACGACGACCTGCCTGCCGCGCTCGTCGGCGGTGAGCAGATCCGCGCCGACTCGATCACCGACGCGCTCGCCGAGATCGCCGAGGAGATCCGTTCGGGCCACCCCAGCCTTCCGGCGCGGGCCGGGATCGACGTGCTGCGCAGGATTCCGCCTCGGCTGAGGGACGGAGGCCGACTCCCCCAACCTGGCGAGGGTCCGAACCGCTACATCGACGCCATCCGCGACGCCCTGCTCGGGATGGATGACTCGTACGTGGCGGTGCAAGGTCCTCCCGGGACGGGGAAGACCTACGTCGGAGGTCACGTCATCGCCGACCTCGTCCTGAAGCACGGCTGGAAGGTCGGAGTCTGCTCGCAGAGCCACCAGGCCATCGAGAACATCCTGTCCGCGGTCATCAAGGCAGGTGTGCCCCGCGATCTCGTCGCCAAGGACACCAAGTGCATCGACGATCCCCCGTGGACCGACCTCGAGAAGGCCGACCACCTGCGCCGGTTCATCGACGAGCGCGCGGTGAGCCGTCCCGGCTCCGGCCTCGTCATCGGTGGCACGGCCTGGGACCTGACGAACACCAAGCGGATCCAGCGCGGAGAGCTCGACCTCGTCGTCATCGACGAGGCCGGCCAGTACTCCCTCGCCAACACTCTCGCTGCCTCGATCGCCGGGGCGCGGCTCCTCCTGCTCGGCGACCCCGCGCAGCTGCCCCAGGTCTCCACGGGCACGCACCCGGATCCGGTCGATGCCTCGGCGCTGGGGTGGCTGCTGCCCGAGGACGCTGCCGAGGGCCGCACCCTGCCGCCCGAGCTCGGCTACTTCCTCGAGCGCACATGGCGTCTGCATCCAGCGCTCGTCGCACCACTGTCCGTGCTCGCCTATGACGGCGGGCTTCTCGCCCAGCCGGGTGCCGGCGATGCGCGGCACCTCGACGGGCTGGCGCCCGGACTGCACGAGTGCCTCGTCGACCACCACGACAACTCCACCGCGTCGCCGGAGGAGGCGGCCGCTGTCGTCGACCTCGTGCGCCGGCTCCTCGGGTCGACCTGGCACGACCCCTCCGAGGGTGGCGGACCCCGCCCACTGGATCAGGGCGACGTCATCGTCGTCACGCCCTACAACCACCAGGTGCGCGTGCTGGAGAACACGTTGGCGGCCGCCGGGCTGGACCAGGTCGCGGTCGGCACGGTGGACAAGTTCCAGGGCCAGGAGGCGCCGGTGGCGATCCTCTCGATGGCCGCCTCGTCGCACACCGACGTCAGCCGTGGCATGGGATTCCTGCTCAGCCGCAACCGGATCAACGTCGCCCTCTCCCGCGGCAAGTGGGCAGCCATCATCGTCCGCTCACCCGTGCTCACTGATTTCGCGCCCCGGTCCACGGACGAGCTCGTCGCCCTGGGCGCCTTCCTCACGCTCTGCGAGGCGGCTCACCGGATCGAGCTCGCCTAGCCCTTCGGGCGCCTTGGTCGAGTGCGCGGACTCACTCCCCCAGCCGGTCCAGTACGCCTGGTCCTCCGCCCGACCACCCCCGACCGACCTTGAGTGCCTCCCGATAGGTTGAGCGGTATGCGCACTCTCAACGGAATCGATGACCTCGAGGCCCTCGTCGGCCAGCACCTCGGCACCAGCGACTGGGTGGAGATCACCCAGGAGCGCATCAATCTCTTCGCCGAGGCCACCGGTGACCACCAGTGGATCCACGTGGACACCGAGAAGGCCGCGCAGGGTCCGTTCGGCACGACCATCGCCCACGGGTACCTCACGCTCAGCCTGCTGCCGCTCTTCTACCAGTCGGTCTACAGCGTCGAGGGCGTGAAGATGGGGATCAACTACGGCGCCAACAAGGTGCGGTTCCTCAACCCGGTCCCGGTCGGCTCCCGGCTGCGCGCCTCGATCGAGGTTGCCGAGGTCAAGCGGCTGCCGAATGACGGCGCCCAGGTGACGTGGAACGTCACGGTCGAGCTCGAGGGCTCGTCGAAGCCGGCCTGCTTCGCCGAGACCATCTCAGTCTTCTACCTCTGACCGGCATGACCGAGACCACGACCCTGCAGTCCGAGCTGCCCGGTGCTGATCTCGGCGCCCTCGCTCGCTGGCTCCATGAGCAGCACCCCGGGCTGATCACAGGTCAGCTCGTCGGGTTCCTCGTCCCGGGCGGCAAGTCCAACCTCACCTATATCGTCACCGACGAGGTGGGCCAGGAGCTCGTCCTGCGCAGGCCGCCCCTGGGGCACGTGCTGGCCACCGCCCACGACATGGGCCGCGAGGCACGGGTGATGGCAGCGCTCGAGGGCTCGGCCGTTCCCGTCCCGCGCGTCCTTGCCCGCTCCAGCGAGGACGACGTGCTTGGGGCGCCGTTCTACCTGATGACCCGGGCACACGGCATCGCCTACCGGACGAAGGAGGAGCTCGAGGAGCTCGGCGAAGCCCGCACCGCCTCGATCATCGACTCGATGATGACCGTGCTCGCCGACCTGCACTCCATCGATCCCGACACCGTCGGGCTGGGCGACTTCGGTCGCGCGGAGGGCTTCCTGGCGCGTCAGGTCAAGCGGTGGCGGATGCAGTTCGAGTCCTCTCGCAGCCGTGAGCTGCCGAGCGAGACAGTGCTTTTCGAAGCCCTGTCCCAGGAGGTACCCGAGCAGGGTCCGGCCGGGATCGTCCACGGTGACTACCGGCTGGACAACCTCCTTGTGGACTCCAGCGTCGAGGGCGACCCGATCACCGCGGTGCTGGACTGGGAGATGTCGACGATCGGTGACCCGCTGACGGATCTCGCGCTGCTCCTCGTGTACTCCGATCTCGGCCGGCACCCCAGCTGGGGCAAGGCAGTGACCACGGCGCCACAGGCCAGTGGCTACCCGTCGAACGAGCAGCTCGTCGAGCGGTATGCCGCCACGAGCGGGCGCGACCTCACCCATCTCGGGTGGTACGTCGCGCTGGCGAACTACAAGCTCGCCGGTGTCATGGAGGGGATCCACTACCGCTTCGTCCAGGGCAAGACGGTCGGTTCCGGCTTCGCCCATGCCGGGGAGGGTGTGGAGATGCTCCTGCAGAACGGGATCGCAGCGCTGGAGGACTGACCGTTCGGTCGGCTCTGGGCCCACCCAAACGTTTCCCGTGCGAGTCACTCAGGAACAGACCTCGCCCCTGATACGTTCGGTTGCCAGGAGCTCTCGCTCCCGCATCCCACGTCGGTCGTGGCCGGCCTACTGTGGCCGTCCTCGCGTACCCGAGGAGGTTCGATGACCGTTGATGGTCTTCCCTTGCACCCGCTCGTGGTCCACTTCACCATCGTGTTCCTCCTCCTGGTGGCCGGTGCCCAGGTGCTCGCTGTCCTCCTCCCGAGATTCCGCGCCTGGATCGGTTGGGGACTGCCGCTCGGTGGGCTCGTCACCGCGTTCCTCGTGTGGATCACGGCGGCCTCCGGTGACGTGCTGAGCGACACCCACGACACCCCGCTCGTCGAGAAGCACGAGGACTGGGGCGAGCTCCTCCGCACCTTCGGCATCACCCTCGGCGTCGCCACGGTCGTGTACTGGCTCATCACCTCTCCGTGGGGACGCGAGAAGCTCGGCGATCGCCTTCCCTCCTGGCTCGTCACCGTCCTCGGAATCGCGGCCGCTCTCATCGCAGCGGCCACGATCGTCATCACGATCCTCACCGGCCACTCCGGCGCCACAGCCGTCTGGTCGTAGTCGCCCCGCCCCCTCCTGACGTCGCTGCCCCCGCACGGCCGGGCACCCACAAGAAGGCTCGTCACGCAACGGGCGTCAGAGCGCGCACTCGAACGCACGATGCAGCACCCACAAGAAGGCTCGTCACGCAACGGGCGCCCCCGCGCGCGGTCACACGTCAGAGCGGCGGCGTGACCTCGGCGTTCGCGCCAGGAGTGAACACGACGCGCCCCACGGTCTTCCCGTCCGCGAGCGCCTGGAGCCCCTCGGGCACCTCGTCGAGCCCACGGGTCTCGCCGATGAGCGGCTTGACGACGCCCTCGTCGGCGAGGCGGGTGAGCTCCTCGTGGCAGGCCAGGATGGCAGCAGGGTCGTACTTGGCGTACAGACCCCAGTGCAGGCCGACGATCGAGTAGTTCTTGATGAGCGCGTGGTTGAGCGCCGCCTGCTGGATCTCCCCGCCGGCGAAGCCGATGATGAGGATCCGCCCCTCGAAGGCGATGCACTTCGTCGACCGCTGGTAGGTCGAGCCGCCGACCGGATCGTAGATGACGTCGGCGCCCCGACCCCCGGTGACCTCGTTGACGACCTCGACGAAGTCCTCGGTGTGGCGGTCGACGACGACGTCCGCGCCGAGGGCCCGCGCATACTCGGCCTTGGCCTCCCCACCGACGACTCCGATGACCCGTGCGCCGGCCGCCTTGCCGAGCTGGATCGCAGCCGACCCCACGCCTCCTGCCGCCGCGTGGATGAGGAGGGTCTCTCCCGGCTGCAGGTGGGCGCGCCGGTGCAGGGCGAACCAGCCGGTCTGGTAGCCGATGAACAGCGCCGAGGCCTCTTCGTTCGTCAGCGAGTCGGGCGCCGGGAGGACGGCGTCGCCCTCGACCAGCGCATACTCCGCGAAGGCTCCGTGCGGGAGGGTCGGGCCGCCGATGACCCGGTCACCGACGGACCACCGCGTGTTCGTGGGGCCGACCTCGACCACCTCGAAGCAGCCTTCGACCCCGGGGGTGAAGGGCAGGTCGGGCTTGACCTGGTAGAGCCCTCGGCACATGAGGACATCGGGGAAGTTCGCCGCCGCTGCGAGGGTGCGGACCCTGAGCTGGGAGCCGGTGAGCTCCGGGAGCTCGATGTCGACCTCGGAGAGGACGTCCGCTGGTTCGCCGAGTTCTGTGACCTGCCATGCACGCATGGACCGACCCTACGATGGATCGATGGACGAGTCAGTGGCGACGCGAGTGGAGCACGACACGTTGGGACCGATCGAGGTCCCGGCCGACCGGCTGTGGGGCGCTCAGACCGAGCGTTCCTTCGAGAACTTCGATATCTCCGGCGAGCGGCAGCCCGCCGAGATCATCCGGGCGCTGGCGATCGTCAAGCGATCCAGCGCCATCGTCAACGCCAGGCTGGGGGTCCTCGCAGAGGCCACCGCCGACGCCATCGTCGAGGCAGCCGACGAGGTGCTCGCAGGGCATCACCCCGACGAGTTCCCGCTCGTCGTCTGGCAGACGGGGTCCGGCACGCAGAGCAACATGAACATGAACGAGGTGCTCGCGAACCGTGCCAGCGAGATCCTCGGCGGCAGAAGGGGATCGGACCGCCGGGTCCACCCCAACGACGATGTCAACAAGAGTCAGTCGAGCAACGACGTCTACCCGACGGCGATGCACATCGCGGCAGTCGAAGGGGTGGAGCACAGCCTCCTCCCCGCTCTCGACCAGCTGCGGAACACGTTGCACGCCAAGGCGACTGAGTTCGAGGACGTCGTCAAGATCGGCCGGACGCACCTCATGGACGCCACTCCCCTCACGCTGGGCCAGGAGATGAGCGGGTATGTGGCGCAGCTGGACCACTCCCGACGTCACCTCGTCGACGCGCTCGCTCATGTCCGGGAGCTCGCCCTCGGCGGCACCGCCGTCGGCACCGGGCTGAATGCTCCCCACGGCTACGACCGGCTCGTCGCCGCGGAGATCAGCACCTACACCGGGCTGGAGTTCGTCACCGCTCCGAACAAGTTCGAGGCGCTGGCCACCTGTGATGCGCTCGTGCAGCTGCACGGGGTTCTCAAGGGCCTTGCCGCGTCACTCATGAAGATCGCGAACGACGTCCGGTGGCTCGCGAGCGGTCCGCGATCGGGCCTCGGTGAGATCACCATCCCCGCCAACGAGCCCGGCTCCTCGATCATGCCCGGCAAGGTCAACCCCACCCAGAGCGAGGCCCTGACCATGGCCTGCGCCCAGGTGATGGGCAACGACGTCGCGGTCGGGATCGGTGGCGCATCAGGCAATTTCGAGCTCAACGTGTTCCGCCCGATGATCGCCTACAACGTCTGCCAGTCGATCCGGCTCCTCGCCGACGGGATGCGCAGCTTCGACGAGAACTGCGCGCAGGGCATCGAGCCGAACCACCAGCGGATCACCCAGCTGCTCGAGCAGTCACTCATGCTCGTCACTGCGCTCAACCCGCACATCGGCTACGACAAGGCCGCCGAGATCGCCAAGCGCGCGCACGCGGAGGGCACCACCCTGCGCGAGGCAGCCATCGCGACCGGGCACCTCAGCGCCGAGGACTTCGACCGCTGGGTCGTCCCTGGCAACATGACCGGAACCAAGGAGTCGAAGGACGCCTCGAGAAGGGACGCGTGACGACCATGCTCGATGCAGCCGAGGAACGGTCGCTGGCCGTAGACCTGTTCAACCACACCTGGACCCTCCTGCGGAAGGAGGAGCCGACAGAGGTCGACCGCGAGGCCGCCGTCCACTGCGCACACGCGAGCGCCTGGCACTGGTCCCAGGTCGGCAACGCGCAGAACCGCGCCATCAGCGAGTGGCAGGTCTCGCGCGTCTACTCCACCCTCGGCCGCGGCGAGCCAGCCGTCCATCACGCCCGTCTGGCCCTGGCCTTCGCCGAGACCGTGGCGGACGCGCCGTGGGTCCTGGCCAGCGCATACGAGGGGCTGGCGAGAGCGTATGCGGTATCCGGCCAGAGCGACATCGCCCTGGACTGGCGTGACCGGGCGGTCGAGGCTCTCGAGAGCATCGACGATCCCCAGGACCGCGCCGTGGTCGAGGAGGACATCGAGACCCTGCCGCTGTGACTCCTCGCTGGTGGGCCTCTCGCTGAAAACGCTTCGGTCCGTTGCAGGAACCTCATGGTGCCACCGCTGCCGAGCACCCTCTCGAGGCGACACACCCCATCTCGTCCGGCCACACAACGCATACCCACCCCGCGTGATCAAGCACCATGGTGCCCATGACTGCACGATTCTTCCGGCGGAAGTGGGACCTGCCGCGGACCGACCAGTGGGCGAGCTGGGGTGCCTCCTGGTGGTTCTTCGAGACCGACGCGGACGGCATGGTCCAGCGCCAGATCCAGGTCTACGAGAACGGTCCGGTGCTGCGCTACGGCCCCGGCCACGCGAGCGACGAGTACGGCGGCCTGGCCGTCGGCCGCTCCATCTGGGCGGACGAGGACTGGTCGAGGTGGGAGATCGACCGCGCGACCTTCGAGGACGTCTGGCAGGCCTGACAGCTGGCCAGCCTTCCGCCTTTCCCGGAGCAGGGTCGCAACTCTCTGAATTCTCTTAACCACCAACGGAACACGCCCACGAGACCGGTGAGCCGACCAGCCTCGACACACCCCGCCCAGTGGCGCCTCCGAAGGCAAGGCTTGACTTCCGAGACAGGTCTCACACTGTCCTGAGTGGAACCCGCGGAGACCGCAGGAGGAGACTGAAGGAGTCCACAGCGAGGCCACGCACCCTGGCCTCCGGATGGCTCCTCGGCTGTCCTCTGACAGGTCACGGACCTGACCCCGCTCACGGTGGCGATGAAGCGGAGAGTGCCATGAGCCAGACCACCAGCCCGAAGGTCCCCTTCGATCAGCCGTCCATCGCATTCGCGACCGGGATGAGCGAGAGCGCGGAGGTGCGGTAGGAGACCGCGGCGAGGTCGGCCGCCTCCTGCGGGTTGGAACCGACGATGATCGTGTACCCCGAGACCGGGGCCAACCCGCGGCTCCTGCCCGAGGACGCCCTGCGGATCCGCTTCCACTCGGTCGGCGGCTACGGCACGATCGCGACCGGCAAGCTCCTCACCGACATCCTCGTGGGCGTGCTCGGCATGCACTCCAAGTCCGCCCCGAAGTACGGCTCGGAGAAGTCCGGCGCCCCGACGAACTACTACATCACCCTCAGCCCCGAGCCGATCCTCCTCACGAACGCCGAGCTCGAGGAGGTCGAGGTCGTCATCGCGCCCGACCACAAGGCCTTCATCCACACCAACCCGCTCAAGGGCCTGGCCGACGGCGGCACCTTCATCCTCCAGACGAACCTCACCCCGGGGCAGCTCTGGCGGGAGCTGCCCAAGTATGCGCGGCGCACCATCCGCGACAAGGCGATCCGCTTCTTCACGATTGATGCCTTCGAGGTCGCCCGCCGGCATGCCCCGACCCCCGACCTCGAGACCCGGATGATGGGCATCGCGTTCATCGGCTCGGTCGCGGCGAACGTCGACCGGGTCGCCCACGGCGCCGCCCGCGAGGACATCCTCGACAAGGTCCGCGCCCAGCTCGAGAAGAAGTTCGGCCGCAAGGGCGCCGAGATCGTCGAGAGCAACATGGCCGTCGTGGCCGACGGCATCGCCGCGACCACGCGCATCGACTACGACGACCCGGCGCTCGTCGCGATCGACGAGGCCCCGGTGCAGCGGGCGCCGCTCCTCACCGTCGCGCTGTCGGCCTCGATGTGCCCGAGCACGACGGCCGAGCGCACGAGCGGGCTCTTCGACCCGGCCTACTACGAGGACCTCATGGCCCGTCCGTTCCGCGAGGGCACGATCGGTGAGGCGCCGGTCCTCCCGGGCGCGGGGCTCTTCATGCCGCCCGGCACTGGCGCGAGCAAGGACAAGGGCCTGTTCCGGCGCACCGTCCCGCAGTTCGATCCCACGATCTGCACGGGCTGCCTCGACTGCGCGCTCGTCTGCCCGGACGCGGCGATCCCGAACACCGTCCACGAGGTCGTCGACCGGCTCGTCGCGACCCTCGCCACCTACCCGGTGGCCCGGACCCGGCCGTTCTTCGACTCCCCCGAGAGGGACGAGCCCGGCACCGGTGGCCTCTTCGCCGCGACGGTCGACCCGTGGAAGTGCACCGGATGCCTCGAGTGCGTCGAGGTCTGCGGGCCGGGCGCCCTCACGGCGATCGACCAGGAAGAGGACGTCCTCGGCACGCTCCAGGAGAGGTTCGCCTTCATGACGGCGCTGCCGAACACCCCCGAGCGGTTCGTCGAGGGTTCCGATGAGCCGGACGGCGACATCAAGCGGCTCATGCTCGATCACGACAACTTCTATGCCACGACCGGTGGCCACGGTGGCTGCCGCGGCTGCGGCGAGGTCACCGCGATCCGGCTCGTGACCTCGACGTCGCACGCCCTCGGCGAGCGCAGGCGCCGGGGTCAGCTGAACGAGCTCATGGCCCTCGTCGACCGGCTCTACGCCAAGCGCGCGCTGGTCGACGACGAGGCTCGCAAGGCCCGCCTCACCGAGACGATCACGACGCTCGAGCGCCGGCTCTACCTGCTCGAGGGCGGCCCGACCGGCAACGGTCCGGCCTCCACCGTCATCGCCAACTCGACCGGCTGCAGCAGCGTCTATGCGTCGACGATGCCGTTCACGAACTACCTCGACCCGTGGGTGAACAGCCTCTTCCAGGACGCCCAGCCGCTGGCCAAGGGCATCTTCGAGGGCCTCGCCGCCCAGCACGTCGAGGACGTCCGAGCACTGCGGACGGCCGAGCTCGAGCTGGCCGACGCATACGATCCTGCGGTGCACGACGCCCAGCTGAACCGACTCAGCTGGGGCGCCTTCAGCGACGCCGAGATGCGGCTGCTGCCAACGGTCCTCACTATCGGTGGGGACGGCGCGAGCTACGACATCGGCTTCGGCGCGATGTCGAGGATCCTCGCCAGCGACACCCCGATCCACGTCCTCGTCCTCAACTCCGGCGTGTACTCCAACACCGGCGGTCAGGGCTCGACGGCGAGCCTCACTGCTCAGGACTCCGACCTGGCGCGCTTCGGCGCGGCGCACGACGGCAAGCACGAGTCGAAGAAGGAGCTCGCCCTCCTCGCGTCGTTCCACCCGAACACCTATGTCGCGGCCACGAGCACGGCGATCCAGGGGCACTTCCTCAAGGCGACGATGGAGTTCCTCCAGTACCAGGACGCCGCGTCGGTGCTCGACGTCTACACCCCCTGCGGCTCCGAGCACGGCATCCCCGAGGATGCCTCGGCCAACCGCGCGCGACTCGCGGTCGAGAGCAGGATGAACCCGGTCTTCGTCCACGACCCGCGCCGCGGCGCCACGCTGCACGACTGGTTCAACCTCGAGGGCAACCCCGAGCCGACGCAGACGTGGGCGAGGACCGACCTCGCCTACCGCGACGACGACGGCAACCTCCAGCTCATGCGGCTCCCCGTGACCCCTGCCGAGTTCGCGCTGGGTGAGACCCGCTTCCGCAAGCAGTTCCACCGGCTGCCGACCGATCTCGAGTCCGTCGCCGTCCCCATGGACGAGTACGTCGAGCTCAGCGCCGAGGAGCGGGCGGACAAGGTGCCGTTCATCTACGCCACCGACGACGAGCAGCAGCTCATCAAGGTCCGGTGCTCGCCCGCGATCGTCGCGCTCGTCGAGGACCGGCGCCGCTACTGGCAGACGCTGCAGTACCTGTCCGGCATCCACGAGGCGTCGCTCACGGCGCTTCACAAGAGCGACCTCGATGAGCTCAAGGCCAAGTACGAGCAGGCACTGCGTGAGCGCGAGTCCTCGATCGACGACATCGCCAACGCGATGTCGACCCTGGCAACGTCGAGCCGGGCGCCGGTTGGGCTCGGGTCGGCTCTCCCGGTCCGCGCAGCAGGAGGTATGCCGGGCGCACCCGCCGCGTCCGCCGCACCTGCCGCTCCGGCCGGGTCTGCCGAACCCATGGTCGGAGCCACGGGTGAGGCGCCCGCTGGAGCGCCGATCTGGTTGGCGGAGAGCGACATTCCCAAGTGCAATGACTGCGGCACCTGCTACCAGGAGCTGCCGCAGCTGTTCGAGTCGACGACGATGGTCATCGACGGGGTGGCGCAGAAGGTCGCCCGGATGATCCCCGGCGCACTCGAGACGGTCGAGATGACGCCCGAGCTCCTCAAGCGGGCCGACCGGGTGAAGAAGACCTGCGACGCGGAGATCATCCAGTGACGACCTCCGTCAGCCCCACTGTCGCCGCCGGTGAGGGGGCCGCGCCCACTGTGCCCGCGCATACGGACTCCCTCACCGAGCGGCAGGTCGAGCTGCTCCGCCGGCGGCTCGAGACCCAGCCGCAGGCGTTCCGTGAGATGTTCATCGAGGACGGGATGGCCGCCGTCGCGTGGGAGTTCTCCCGGCCCGAGCTCGGCGCCGAGTTCATCCAGACGATGTGGGACGTGCTGCTGCGTGAGGACGACTCGAGCCGCCTGCTCATGCGCTTCGTCTGGAGCCTGCCGCTCGGGCGCAAGCGGAAGCTCATCCGCGCGATCGACGCCCACCTCTCCGACCGCTACCCGATGTTCAAGGGCCTCTCGCAGGACTGGCCGGCGGGCAGCTCGATCCCGCCGTACATCCGCGGGCCAGAGGAGCGCGGGCACGACTTCGGGCTCGTCAACCAGGGCTACCACGGCTACCTGAACGTGGGGCTCACCCGACGTGAGGTCGACCTCCTCGTATGGCTCGAGGCCCTGCGCGACAAGCAGTGCGAGGAGAAGCCGTGCGAGCTCGGCATCGTCATCGCCGGACGCCCCGAGCCCAAGGGCGGCTGCCCGGTCAAGATCCACATCCCCCAAGTGCTCCAGCTCGTCGGGACCGGCCGCTTCCACGAGGCGCTCGAGCTCATCGAGTCGGCGAACCCGCTGCCCGACGTCACCGGGCGGGTCTGCCCGCAGGAGCTGCAGTGCCAGAGCGGCTGCATCTTCAAGAAGACGCCGGTCGCGTTCGGCCAGGTCGAGTGGTTCCTGCCAGAGCGGGCCAAGCTCGTCGAGCCCGACGCCGATGCGATCCGCTTCGGCGGCCGGCCCGACCCGTGGGAGGTCGCCGACAAGCCCCCGGTGGCGATTGTCGGCTCCGGCCCCTCAGGGTTCATCAATGCGTATCTCCTTGCGGCTGAAGGATTCCCCGTCACGGTGTTCGAGGCGTTCCACGCCCTGGGCGGGGTGCTGCGGTACGGGATCCCCGAGTTCCGCCTGCCGAACGAGCTCATCGACGACGTCGTGGGCAAGATCCGGCTGCTCGGGGGACGCTTCGTGCCCAACTTCGTCGTCGGCAAGACGGCGACGATCGATGATCTGCGGGAGGCCGGATTCTGGCGTGTCTTCGTCGGAACGGGTGCCGGCCTCCCGCGCTTCATGGACGTGCCGGGTGAGCACTACCTCAACGTCATGTCCGCGAACGAGTTCCTCACCCGGGTCAACCTCATGCAGGGTCTGCGTGAGGAGTACGAGACCCCGCTGCCCGTGACCGAGGGCAAGGAGGTGCTGGTCATCGGCGGTGGCAACACCGCGATGGACGCCGCCCGCACCGCTCACCGCCTCGGCGGGCGGGTGACGATCGTCTACCGCCGGACGCAGGCCGAGATGCCGGCCCGGGTCGAGGAGCTCGAGCACGCGCTCGAGGAGGGCATCGCGCTCAAGGTGCTGCGCTCCCCGCGCGAGTTCCTCGGCGACGACGCAACGGGATTCGTCAAGGCGACCACCCTCGAAGTCATGGAGCTCGGCGAGCCGGACGCCTCCGGCCGCCGCCGCCCGGTCGCGACGGGCGAGACCGAGACGATGCACGCCGACCTCGTCATCATGGCGCTCGGCAACGCCTCGAACCCGATCATCAAGGACTCCGAGCCCGATCTCCACACGACGAAGTGGGGCACGATCGACCTCGAGCACGCGGGCTCGCAGGAGACCTCGCTGCCCGGTGTCTACTCCGGCGGCGACGCCGCCCGCGGCGGCTCGACCGCGATCAACGCGGCCGGCGACGGCCAGGCCGCGGCGCGCGAGATCATCGGCCACGTCGACGTGCCCGCGACCGAGGTCGGGGCCATGGTGCGGTCGGCCCGCGAGTTCACCGAGCGCGCCTCGACCGCTCAGCGGATCCTCGCCAAGGCCCACCTGGCCGACGGCATCGAGGAGATCACGGTCCACTCACCCGTCATCGCAGCGGCCGCGAAGGCCGGGCAGTTCGTCCGTGTGCTGCCGTGGGAGGACGGCGAGCTCATCCCGCTGACCCTGGCGGACTGGGACGAGGACGCCGGCACGATCTCCCTCGTCGTCCAGGGCGTCGGCACCTCGAGCATCGAGATCAACAGGATGGCGGTCGGTGACTCGTTCGCCGGCATCGCCGGCCCGCTCGGTCGCCCGAGCGAGATCACCCGGTATGCGCCGGACCAGACCGTCGTCTTCACTGCCGGCGGCCTCGGGTTGCCGCCTGTCTACCCGATCGCCCGCGAGCACCTGCGCGCCGGCAACCACGTCACCCTCATCGCCGGCTTCCGCAGCGCCGGGCTGCTGTTCTGGACCGGCGAGGACGAGCGGATCGAGGCTCTGCAGCGTGAGTTCGGCGAACAGCTCGACGTCGTCTACACGACCAACGACGGCACCTTCGGCATGGCGGGTTTCGTCACGACACCGCTCGAGGCGATGCTCGACGCTGCCACTGCCGGCGCAGGGCGCCGTATCGTCGAGGTCGTCGCGATCGGCCCGCCCGTCATGATGCGGGCAGTCTCCGAGCTCACCCGCCGCTACGGCGTGCACACGGTTGCCAGCCTGAACTCGATCATGGTCGACGCCACCGGCATGTGCGGCGCGTGCATGGTGCCCGTGACGATCGAGGGGAGGACCGTCCGCAAGCACGCCTGCATCGACGGCCCCGAGATCGACGCCCACATCATCGACTGGGAGAGGTTCCTCCCCCGCTTCGGCCAGTTCCGCGCCCAGGAGCAGGAGAGCCGCGTCCGCCACGGGCTGGCCTGAGGAGAAGGCGGGCGGCAGGCAAGCTCGATGAACACGTAGGGACCGCCGCGGAGCGTGTCGGTCCCTACGTGCGTTGCTGATCGAGGGGCAGTGATCTTGCCCTGGTAGTCCTGCGGGCCATGGGACCGGCACTATGAGGCGCCGCCATCGGCAGCTGTCTCGGGATCTACCTGACCGCCCGCCTCGGAGCAGCTCCGCCGTGGGAGTTCACCTGCCGAACGGTCGTTCTCGCCCTTCTCGCAGCGGCCACCGCCGCCGCCCCGTCCGCGCTCTACGCGGCACCCGCGATCCCGTCCGTGTGCTACGCACCCCATGACACGGCTCACGGCTGTTGCGACTGGGGGCGCATCTCGGCTGATCCGAGCACGAGCGCGCAGGAAAGAAGCGGCGGCTCCACGGACGACGGGCTCACGTCATCTAGGCGCAGCATCGAACGACGTCGGCGTGCGTGAACGCCGAACACTACAAGGCGCAGCCCAGTCTGGGCTCATCCGGCGCCGCGACCTACGCGGCGAAGTGACTCACCCACTCTGAGCGGCCCCGACGAGCGGCTCGGGGGGAGCAGTCCGGCGGTGTTGTCAGACGTTGGTGATGGACGCCGACTCCATCGCCAAGGCGTCAGCGGGGAGGGCA
>Ga0209313_1001258_pt1 | contig 16739 bp, 15 predicted proteins | sample BioC13SIPDNA_3_FD_185748 | JGI IMG/M metagenome (GOLD analysis project Ga0209313, IMG submission 185748) | Anaerobic biogas reactor microbial communites from Washington, USA - Biogas_R2_B C13 SIP DNA (SPAdes) (version 2) | ecosystem: Engineered > Bioreactor > Anaerobic > Unclassified | place... | reverse complement strand
AGGCCTTGGCCCTGAGCGACGCCGTGACCGCTGTGGCGGACGTGTTGGTCGTCGGCGTTTGTGACCCGCAACAGACGCAGCAAATGCTGGACTTCGTCAATGCTGGCCTGATCGTCGCGCCGGAAGGAACAATGATTCCCGATGCTGAAAACCTCAGCCTGCCAGTGCTGTACATCGCACCCGACGCCGAACCAGCCAAGGTGCTCGACGCCTATCTCAAAGCGCAGACGGCCACGCAACCGCCAGCACAACCGACCACGCCAGCCCCTGCTGCTCCCGTGGCAACCACACGTCTGCCCTTTGCCCCACTTCGCCGCCAACTGCGCCTCGGCTTCTATGGCACACGCGGCGGGGTAGGCACAACGACCGCCGTAGTCACCGCCGCCAAGCTGCTGGCTGCACAGGGTAAGTGCGTGGCACTTTTTGATGCGGCACAGCGCGGCGATCCTTACCTGCTCCTGGGCCTCACGCCGTCCGACCAACCGGCGACCACCGGCACGATCACCATCTACCCCAATCTAGCCCTGGACGACGCGCGCGTCAGTTACGACGCGATCATCGTAGACGGCGGACGCGAACGGCGGGCCTTCCCCGCGCGCTGGATCGCGATGGACAAACCGTTGTCTGAAGCCGCTGTCGCCAAGTTGTTGGGCATTGACCTTGCGTCGCTCACTCAGGAGGCCAAAGGATGCTGATCCTCGTGGTGGGTGCAAAGGGCGGGCTAGGGGCGACGACGTTGGTACAACACCTGTGCCGGCAGGCCAACGCCGTCCCTCTGGATGCCGCCGACGGCACACTGGCCCTGCAAATGGCCGGCCCTGGCGCGCCGGTGCTCGACCTGATCGGGATCGTGCAGTGGACGGCTGATCAGCGGGGGCACGCGGTCGAGTACGCCGTCGAAACGCGGCAACCGTTGCTGTGGAGCGCCGCCTGTACCGTATGGCGCGCGCCGGTGATGGCCTTCGTGTGGGATGCGGCGGCATTGAGCCACGTCATTGCCGACGGTGGCACAACCCCGCCGCCCGCCCTGGTAGACCTCGCTAGCCTGGTGCTCATCGTCAGCGCCGACAACCCGGTCGCCCAATGGCACGAGCGCCGCCTCAAGCAGCAATGGCCGCAGGCCCACGCTGTCGTTGGCGATCTCAAGGCCGTGGCCCAGGCGATTGCGGAGGAAACGTTGGGCGTGAAGAAGAAGCTCTCAGCTTTCAGCTTTCAGCGATCAGCCAGCAATTCACAGAGTTAGTCCAAAGGCTGACGGCTGATGGCTGACAGCTAACAGCAAATCACTTACATCAAGGAGACAAACGAAATGCGTATTCTGAAATCCATTCAATTCTGGGTCGGCCTACTGCTTGTCGGGGGCGCGTTCGTGGGGGTGCTGCTGTTTGCGCAGATCACCACGCCGCCTACCTACGAAGTCGCCATCGCGGTGCAGGACATTCCGGCGTACACATCATTGCAAGACGCCTACACCAACGGCTACATCGCGCTGGACAAGCAGTCGTTCAGTGCATCGTTACTGCAAGTCGTGCTCACACCGGAAACCTTGCAAGCGATGCTGGCCGATGGGGTTTTCGTCGAGACGGTCCGCGCGGGCGATGTCCTCAACCGGGGGCGCATTGCCACCGGTGAGAACGCCGAGAAAGTGCGTCGTCTGGCGTTGGCCCTCACCGATCCGCAGTTGGTCATCAAGTCCATTCCAGTGGACGCCGCCAGTACACCGTACATCGCGGTCGGCGACCTGGTGGACTTGTATACCACGTTAGGCACCGTGCGCGCCACCGAGTTGGCGACCAGCACCGTGCCGCCCTTGCCCGCCGGGGTCACGCCACCCCCGCCTACACCGGAGCCGCTGCCCGACTACGAGGCGTTACTACAGCCCGTGACGGTCACGCTGCAACTGCCGGTGACCAAGCGCGTGGTGGCCGGGGCCATCGTGGTGCGCGTCAACCACGAACAGATCGCCAACCCGCAATATGGGGCGGTGACCACTGACGGGCAGCAACCCGCACCGTTTATCGCCGGGCCGGTGGTGGGCGTGGACGTGCTCGTCCCCGAAACCACCGCCGAGAGCCTGGATTGGGCGGTGTTCAACGGCAAGATGTCCCTCGCGGTGCGCCCCGCCATCTGGCGCGCGACCGTCGCCGCAGGACAGGCCTTACCGGAGACCCCGGGCTTCGCGTGGGAAGATTTCAACGCGCAGTTCTGGGCGGGGAGGGAAGTAGACAGCAGTCAGTAGACGGTAAACGGGGGAAGGGGATGACGGGGTGACGCGATAACCCGTACCCTTTCCCCCACCCCCGCCTTGTCTACTGTCTACCGTATACCGTCTACCAGGAGGAACTATGGAACGCATTAAGATTGTCATCGGCACAAAAGTATGGGACGACATGCAGCGTCTGGAACGGGCGCTGTCTGAGATACCGGAACTGCAGATCGTCGCCGGGCCGACCACGGCTTCGGGAGTGTTCAACGATGCTACCGAAATGGAAGCCGACCTGGTGCTGCTTGCGCCTACCTTGCCCGGCTTTCGCTCAGAACTGGTCAGTGAACTGCTGCACTACGACGAACGGCCCATTGCGTGCATTGGTCTGCTGTCCCCGCTGGAATCGCGGACTGACGAGTTGCTGGCCTTGGGGATGAAAGGCCACGTCTCGATGCCCCTCGACGACGCGCAGTTGCGGCGCTTGTTGGAATTGATCCCCAACGCCGTCACTCAGGCACGCGCCGAACGGGCCAGCAGCAGCTACATCCCACTGGACACCCCCACGCTCTACACTCTGGCCGAGGCCGGGTGGCGACGTATGGTGATCGCCTTGTGGGGCACGGGCGGCGGTGTGGGCAAGACCAGTCTGGCGATCAACCTTGCGGCAGCCTTGGGCGTCATCGGCCAGCGCACTACCCTGTTGATGGACCTGGATATGACCCGCGGCGCAGTTGCGCCCCGCCTGGGCCTCTCCACGCAGGAAAACATCTACGGCTTGATCAATACTTTGCTACTGGACTATCTGCGCACCAAGAACGCCAGTTGTCCCCCGCAGACGCTCCAGACGAAAGTACAACTGTGGAGCACGAAGGCGACCTCCAAGCTGCATTGCCTGAGTGGTATCGCCTCAATGGAGGTCGCGGGCCGCTCAGAGTTCCGCGACGATCCGCACCGCACACAGAGCCTCACCCGCGCCATCATCGACACCGCGCACAAGCAATATGACTTCGTGGTCATCGACCTGGGGCCGGACATCAACAACGAGGTGCATTTCGCCGCGCTGGATGCCGCCGATCTGGTGCTGGCCGTGGTCCGGCCCGATGTGGCCGACCTGCACTCCACCAGCCAGACGGTTCCGCACCTGAAACAGACCTTTGGCGAGGGCATCGGCAAGTTCGAGTTGGTCATCAACCAGTGGAGTACCGAAGCGGGCCTCAAGCTGAAGGACGTGGTCAGCACCATTGGAATGAAAAAGTTCGCCCAAGTGCCCTACGATCCACAGTTCACCTACGCGAATAACCACAAGCTGCCCTTCGTGCTGGACAAGCCGAATCCTACCTCCGATGCGATTGTCTCAATGGCCGTGCGTTTCTTTCCGCCGTTAGCCAACACCTGGGTTACCCGGGGCGGGCAGATCGAGGGCGACGCGACAGCGTTCAAGCCACCGGAACGCCGCAAGGAGCCAGGACTGTGGCAGCAGGTGCAGAGTGTGTTTGTGGGGAAGTAAGGCAAAGAAGCAAGAGGCAAGAGGCAAGAGGCAAGAAGCAGGATACAGGAAGCTTGATCCAGCAACGAGCCACCACCAACAACCAACAAGGAGAGAGGAACAATGAAGGAAAGTATCTTTTTGGAACGCGAAGCAGATCACGCGCGGCGTCTCGGATTGTCGGAGCGCCGTACCGGGATGTTGCGCCGGGCTTTGGCGCTGAAACGGGAAGGATGTACGCCTGAACACATCCGCATACAAATGGGCGCGGATAATGTCGCCTGGGCTGTCGCCTCGAGTCCCCAAGACAAGTTAGAACAGGAATTAGGCGTGGCGTGGGAAGATGGAATTTACGTCCCTGATAGTCCCGCAGTTCCCACAGCCCACGCGCAGGCTGTGGCTGAGGCCGGACGTGAACAGGCGCGGGGCGGCAACAAGCACCTCCGCGCCCAGTACGGCCTACACAATGGCAGCACCGCGCCCTACGGCTACACTTTCGGCCCGGACATCACCGTCAAGACCAGCGACGGCCAAGCCCTGACCGGGCATAGCCTGGTGTGTGACGAACAGCAAGCCGCTGTGGTAGAGGACATCTTCGCACAGTTCATCGGTGGGGCGTCACCGTATGCCATCGCCGCCGACCTGAACCGGCGCGGCATCGGCAGTCCCAGTGGCGGACGTTGGGGCGAGGCCAATGTGCGCGACATCGTGCGCCGCACCCCGCTGTACTCCGGGTACGTTGTCTACCACGACGTGGCCCACAAGCAGGCGCGCTGGACGGGGATGCTGTACCCCGGCCAACACGAAGCCTTGATCGATTGGGAAACCACCCTGGCGGTCTTGGCCGTGACCGGACGGACGCTGCAATGGACGTTCGGTCCCACACGGGAAGCATAGCAATCATAAAACAACACAACAAGGAGACAGGAACAATGAAAGTAAAGCTATTTTTGGAAAGCGCAGCCGCACACGCGAAACGCATCGGCTTGCCGAAGGATCGCACCAAGATGCTGCGGCGGGCGTTGACACTGAAACGGGCCGGTTACCCCCCTGAGGCCCTCTTTGTGCAGATGAGCGCAAATCATACGACTTGGTCGGTGGCAACCAGCACGCCGGACGAACTGGAACACGAATTGAGGGTGGTCTGGGAGGATGACTGCTATATCCCTGATGACTGCGCCGCACCCGTCCAGGCCGACACGGAGCGACCAGGTAGCCAAAAGCTACTCGTGGCACAACGTGGTCTGTACCAGGATAAGCAACCGCCGTACGGCTATCTCGTCGACTGCGAAGTTAGCGTCAAGATCATTGATAGGCATGTCGGGAGCGGGTATTGCTTGATGCCTGATCTAGCCAAGGTGTCCATCGTGGGTGACATCTTCGCGCAATTCATTGATGGCATATCGCCCGCTGAAATCGCCGCTGGACTGAATAGTTGCGGCGTGGTCAGCCCCGAGGGGCAAGACTGGGATGATAACCAGGTGCGCGACATCGTGCACCAAGCGCCATTGTATGCCGGATTCATCGCCTATCCCGACGGTAAACATCAATCGTTCCACAGCACAAGGATACTGTATCCAGGCTGCCATGCAGCTCTAATCGACCTAAAAACCACCCTGGCGGTCTTAGCCATCACCGGACGGACGCTGCAATGGGCGTTCGGCCTGACATGGGAAACCCAGGCTGCGGCAACAGAGGTGGCCTAATGGCAGCGCCCTCGACCTTTGCCCAACGGGTCGCCGCGCACGCGACCGCGGAGTACCCCGATCCCTACACGGGCTTGCTCGCTGCCGCCCGTGACCGCCTGACCGGCCAGTTCAGCCTGGAAGCCTTGCGCACGCCCACCGCCCACGTCGAACGCGAGGCCGAGACGCTGCTACGCGCCCTGGTCGACGAACACGCGAACGCCGCGCTGCAACACGGGCGGCCTTTTACCGAATCGCTGGAAGAGTTGGTCGCGCGCTTGCAGTACGACATCTTCGGCTACGGCGTCATCACCCCGTATCTGAATATGCCGACCGTGGAAGAGATCATGATCAACGGCCCGGACGTGATCTGGGTGGACGATGCCGAACGAGGAATGTACCGCGCCAGTATTCGTTTCGAGAGTGCGCGCGAGGTGCAGAAGCTCGTTGACCGCATCGCGGCACGGCACGGACGGCGCTTCGACCGCTCGAATCCACGGGTCAACGCCAAGATGCCCGACGGCAGCCGCCTCAACGCCGTGATGGAACCGCTGGTGGACAACGTGCCCGTCGCGGTGACGATTCGCCGCCACCGCCTGGTCGCCCGCACGCTGGATGACCTGGTACGGCTGGGGACACTCACTGCCGACATTGCGGGTTTCTTGCGTGACTGTGTGCTGGGGCGGCTCAACCTCATCGTCACCGGCGGGACAGGGTCAGGCAAGACCAACACCCTCAACGCATTGTGCGCGGTACTGCCACCGGAAGAACGGGTAGTCACCGTGGAAGATACGCCCGAACTGCAACTGGGTCTCGACAACTGGATTGCGATGGTCACCACGGAAGAAACCGAGGAAGGACAACGCGCTATCACCCTGGACGACCTGGTGATCAACGCCTTGCGGATGCGCCCGGACCGCATTGTCACCGGCGAGGCGCGCGGGGCGGAGATTCGCTCTGTGCTGATGGCGGCCAACACCGGCCACGATGGGCAACTGCTGACCTTGCACTCCAACGGCGTCCACGAGATCGCCAACCGCGTGGTGCAGATGTGGCAACTGGCCGATTCCGCGATGGCCCCCGGCGTGATCACCCGTTACCTGGTGGACGCTTTCGACCTGGTGCTCTACATCGAGCGCGTCACGGTCAACGGGCAGCGTCGCCGCATCGTGCGCGAGGTGGCCGAACTTTTGCCCTCGCGTCAGATGGAAGGCGATATTCCGGCCATCAATGTGCTGTGGCAGGACACCGGCAACGGCTTACAGTGGACGGGCCTGTACCCGCAGACGCTGGAAGAGAGCATCTACCTGCGCACCGGACAACAGGTCAGCCTGCACCGCTACTTCAAACGGGGGTGAGGACGATGCGTTTTCTATGGGGAACACAAGCCGAAGCCGATGTCAGTATGGCGCTGGTCGCGGGGCTGGTCCTGGTCTGCCTTGTAGTGTTTGTGGCGTGTGCCGCGATGTGCGCGCCGCTGGGATCTGTGTAGTGAGTCAAGGGACACCCGCCGTCACACTCGTGCCTGCCCTGGTCGGCCTCTGGCTGGCCGGGTTGAGCTACGGCGACCTACGGACGCGCACTGTCCCGGCCTGGGCCACGGCCTTGCCGCTGGCAGTGTTGGGACTGCTGCGTGTTGCTGTGATCCCACCGGATGGCAAGGTATTGCCCGGCGGCGTTGCTGTGGGGTTCGCCCTGCTGATGCTCCTGCTATCCGACACGCCGTCAGTGGTGTTTCCTGCCGGGGCCGCCGCGTTCTGCGCCGGACTCTCCGGGGAGCAAGCGCAAGTCCTGGTGGGCAGTTGGATCGCGGCGTTGGTGCTCACTGACCTGAACATCTGGGGCGCAGGGGATGGCAAAGTGTTGGCCGTGCTGACGGCGCTGTATCCCGATGTGCGGCTCGTCGTGGCCTTGGGCATCGCTTTGCTCGCGGGCGGTGTGGTGACCTTGTTACGGAAACGCCCGCGCACTGGTGAACGTCGTACCTTCCCCGCCATCCCCTGGTTGGCAGTGGGCACGGCGTTGTATTTAGTGCTGTCAGCCATCAGCGGTCAGCTATCAGCTTCAGGCACTCAGCTTCCAGCATCGAGTATCCAGCATTCACTCCCAAGCGCAAGGACTTCGGACTTTCGACTTTGGACTTGGAACTACATTCGAGGAGGTTCACATTGAATACACCGACTTTACTTTTCGCCGCCCTGGCCGCCGCCGGGGTGCTCCTGGCCTGGATCGGGGCAACGACGCGCGCTTACGTGCGCCTCGTGCCCATCGATCAGCGGGGACTACTGGCGCAGTTGAACACGCGCTTGCAGGCCGCCGACATCCCCTTGTCCGCCCGTGAGTTCCTGCTCACGGGTCTAGGGATCGGCGCGGCGCTGGCCGGGGGCGCGCTGGTCATCCTGGGGCCGACGGTTCTGGCCGCGGTCGTCATCTGCCTCGGACCCATTATCTACTGGCAGGTATGGGCCGCCAAGCAAGAACGTTTCAGGCGCGAGTACGTCAATGCGCTCAGCCAGGCCATCGAGACCTTGCTGAGGGCTTACAGCGCCAATCCCAACCTGACCGCTGCCCTACACGAAGCCACGCCCTATATGCGTGAACCGGTGCGCGGCGACTTCGTGCAGGTGGTCACATCCTTGCAGACCCGCGCAACGCTCAGCGACGCCATCTACCAGGTGGCCGAACGCCGTCACAATCCCTACTTCAATATGCTGGCCGAGGCGCTCGTCGTGCGCGAGCAGCAGGGCGGCAAACTCAAGACTGTGCTTGAAGGGCTGCAAAGCCTGCTGCGCGGTGTGATCCAGATTCAGAACGAGGTGCGCGCCCGGCAGACGCAGCCCAAACTGGAAGGCACGATTGTCGCCATTGCGCCCTTCGTCTTTCTGGCCTTGCTCAAGCTGGCGCTGCGCGACTACGAGGGCGGTTTCTACGCCACGCTCGACGGGCAGATCGTGCTGGCGGTGGCCATCGTTTTCTCCGGCGTCGCTTACCTGCTCTCGCAGAAGATCGCCAAGGCGGGACTCGACCTGGAAGCCCAAGGAGGTGCGCGATGACGTATAGCCTGTGGTTTGCCTTCCTGGGTGGTCTGGGGACATTCCTGGCGCTCAATGCCAGCCAACGCCGCGCCCCACGCACCTTACGGGTACGCCTGGGCCTGGAACAGGTGCAGGCGCGGCGGCCCCTGGTGGATCGCCTGTTTGGCACGTGGGCAGAGACGCTGTTACAGCGCCGTGATGCGACCGATGTGGAAACGCGGCTCAAGCAGGCCGGGTTCTGGCAACGGGTCGGGGCGCTGTATCCCGATGTGCGCACCTTCTACGCCTACAAGGTGGCCAGCGCCACACTGTTAGCCGTGCTGGGCTTGGGCGCAGGGCTGATCCTGGCCTCTCTCGGAGGTTTTAGCCCTGCCACGAGCCTGGCTGTCGCTGCGGCGACCGGGATACTCGGCTTCTTCTTGCCCGATATGGACTTGAAGGGCAAGGTTTCCCGCCGCGATGATCAAATGCTTGCCGATATGGCCTCAGCCTTGGATCGGCTGGCGAACTTCCTGGCGGCGGGATATCCCCTGGCGCAAGCGGTGCAGCAGTTGGCGGAGCGCCCCGGTGGGGTGTTCGTGGCTGAACTGCGGCCCGTCGCCGCGCACTACAACGTCAGCGGCGATCTGGCGGCGGGCGTGGAAGCCTTGTTGGAAAACAACGGCAACCTGCCGCCGCTGATCCCATTCGTGACGCTGCTACGCACGGCGGCGCGGATGGGCGGTGGCGTGAGCGAACAGTTACGCGATTTGGCCGCAGAGCTACGGACGGAGTTGACCCAGCGCATTACGGCGCGGGGCTACCGCAACACGGTCTTGATGATCGTCCCGGCCTTCTTCGCTATCCTCGCCACGCTGTTGGTGCTGGCCGCGCCCGGCGCATTGCGCGCCTTTGCCAGCCTGGGGACGGGCGGCTTTCTGTGAGTCGCTTGCTCCCAGTGCAACGAAAGGAGGTGATGCCTATTGAATGACGACAACTAACCCATATCGGTCCCGCACGCCTGGGTGGGCGCTCGATGAGTGACCCAAAGTGGCGTCAGAGTACACCTATCTGGGGACGCAGTGCGGCCCACTGCGTCCCCCACATAACCAGAAAGGTTTTCATATCAATCACTTCAGGAGGAGGAAAGATAAGTCTATGAACATCGTGCAACGCACAACCAACACTTTGACCTTGACCTACCTGCGGGTCAGCCAGCGTCTCGCGGCGCATCCCGTCGCGCGGCGACTCAGCGCCTTGCAGCGTGGGCGAGTCAAGCAGGCTTTGGCCCGCGAAGAGGGGCAAGGCTTGCTGGAGTACATCATCGGCATCGCCGGCGTCTTCGTCGTCGCCGCAGCGGTGTTGGCGCTGTACCGTGCCATCCGTGGCAAGTACGGCGAAGCGACCAACAGCGTCAATTCGCTGACCATCACCGCGCCTTAGAGCGTGCGCTGGGGAAGGCGCGCGGTCGGCCCACGTGGGTACGCCGCCTTCCCCGGCCTGAAAGGAGTCACACAGATGAACCAAGTGACACAACACCAAAAAGAGCAAGGCCAGGCCCTCATCGAGATGCTGCTGGTTCTGCCGGTCTTTCTGTTCCTGACCGGCGCGGTCATCGGCGTCGGCTGGGCTTACTGGGTACGTCTGAACCACGTCGCATATGCCCAAGACGCCACCACGATGGCGGGCAAGGCCAACGCCGTGGATGCGGGGCAGGCGTGGGCCGCGCGCTTTATCCAGGGGTCCAACGTGGACTTCGGGGAACACACCAGTATCAGTTCCCTTACGCTGCAACGCGGCGTCCAGGCGACGGCTCGTTACCAGGCTCCCGCCCTGCTCTTGTGGGACTTGGCCGCACCGGAAGTCACCGCCGGAGCGTTCACCCGCTGGGAGCAGTTCTACCCCGGCCCACCCGCGCCGGGTGCATTTGAATGACGGTGACACTTTATACCACCATATCACAAGGAAAAGGAATACAGACTATGAAACCTAAACGAATCTTGACGCTTGTACTACTGGGCATTCTCATCATTTCCAACGTCGTGCGCGCCGTGGCTGCCCCGGCTGTCCCGGTTGCGCCGTCCCGCCTCTTGACCTACCAGGGGCACTTACTGGACGCTACCGGGTTGCCGGTGGTTGATGGCGCATATCCAATGGCCTTCAGCTTGTGGGATGCCGCGACAGACGGCGCACAGCTTTGGGGACCGGAAGCGCATACCGTGACCGTCGCTGACGGCTACTTTTCACTACTACTGGGCACTGAGATGCCTCTCGATCCGGCCCACTTCACCGGCGACACCTACCTGGAGATCGCCGTGGGCGGCGAGACGCTCATCCCCCGCCAGCCATTGGGGGCTGTGGCGTATGCGATGGGCGCATCCCAGGCCGAACACGCGACGACCGCCGACGATGCGGCGCTGTTTGGCGGAGCTGCGCCGGAGGTCTACCACGACTGGCGCAACCTCACCCACGTGCCAGACGGCTTTGCCGATGGCATCGACAATGACACACTCTACACCGACAACGATGCTCTCGCTGCGGTCAGTGCCGCCGGGTATCTCACCGCGACCGGTGTCATCGACGTGTTGAGCACGACGCACACGCTGACCGTCACCGTAGCCCACGCCCTGACCGCGAATGACGCGGAAACGCTCAACGGGCAGACCGGGGACTACTACCTGGACTGGCGCAATTTCACCCATATCCCCGACGACTTTGCTGACGGGGTGGACAACGACACGCTCTACAACGCTGGCTTTGGCCTAAACCTTGAGGACAGTACCTTCAGCGTCACCGGCGCGCCGTGGTCAGGCTTGGTCGGTATCCCGGCGGGCTTTGCTGACGGCGTGGACAACGACACGATCTACACCGATGCAGAGGCAGTGGCGGCTGTGGAAGCCGCCGGATATGTTACGTCCAGCGAGGTCGTCTCGGTCGTCAACCAGGCCGGCTATGTGACCGACGTGCAAGTATTGACCCTCATCACCAACACTACGTCGCATACTTCGACGTATGCCTACACCGCTGGTGACGCCGATCTGCTCGACGGTCAAGACAGCGACTACTACCTGGACTGGCACAACTTCACCAATGTGCCGGATGGATTCAGCGATGGCGTGGACAACGACACAACCTACGCGGCTGGCTTCGGTCTGAACTTGGACGATACGACGTTCAGCGTCACCGGCGCGCCCTGGTCTGGCTTGGTTGGCACCCCGGCAGGCTTTGCTGATGGCATCGACAACGACACGGTTTACACCGATGAAGACGCACTGTTGGCTGTGCAAGCCGCTGGTTACGTCACCTCAAGCGAAGTCATCTCTATCGTCAACCAGGCCGGCTATGTCACTGATGTGCAAGTGCTGACCCTCATCACCAACACGACATCGCACACATCGACGTATGCCTACACCGCAGGCGACGCCGCAACTCTTAATGGACAGGCCGGGGACTACTACATCGATTGGCGCAACTTCAGCCATATCCCTGACGACTTCGCTGACGGCGTGGACAACGATACGACCTACAACGCGGGTTCCGGGTTGCGCCTGGACGGGACAACGTTCAGTGTCACCGGCGCGCCGTGGTCAGGATTGACCGGCGTGCCTACAGGGTTTGCCGACGGCGTAGACAATGACTCGACCTACACGGCAGGTACTGGAATCACCCAGAGTGGGACACAGTTCAGCGTTGCTGCGCCCTATCGCCTCCCACAGGCTTGCTCTGCCGGACAAATCGCTGAATGGAACGGGACGACCTGGGTATGCGCGGCTGACAATGACAGCGGCGGCGACATCACCGCCGTCACCGCAGGGACAGGCTTGACCGGTGGCGGAACAACGGGGAGCGTCACACTGGCGGCGGACACGGCATATCTCCAACGCCGCGTCAGCAGCACGTGCGCGGTGGGTAGCAGCATCCGCGCTATCAATGCTGATGGTACGGTGACGTGTGAGGCCGATGACAACACCACCTACACTGCCGGAACCGGTCTCGCCTTGATCGGCACACAGTTCAGCCTGTCCACACCTTACCAGCTTCCCCAAACGTGCGCCAACGGTCAGATGCCACAATGGAACAGTACGGCGTGGGACTGTGGCAGTCCCGTTGCGCCGGGCTACGCTCGTACCCTGGTTGTCGCTGCGAGCGGCGGGGACTTCACCACGGTGCAAGCCGCCGTCAACAGCATCACCGACGCCAGTGCGACCAATCCGTATCTCATCTGGATCGCGCCCGGTGTGTACGCTGAGACGGTGACGCTCAAGCCCTACGTCCACTTGCAAGGCGCGGGCCGCGATGTCACCGTGCTACAAGTCAACATCACCGACGACAATGGCAGTCCGACGGACAAAGCGACGCTGATCCTGGACAGCAATACCAGCGTGCGTGACCTGTCGGTGAACAATGTCGGCAGCGAGGGACAGACCCGCGTGGGCATCCTCGTGCCAATGGGGAAAAGCAATGTGCGCGTGGCCAATGTCACTGTGAGCAGTGGGGGGACAGCACGTAGCAGTTTCGCGCTCTGGGTCGCCGGACGCGCCACGTTGGAAAACGTCATTGCCACGGCCAGCGGCGGCACGGTCATCAACGCCGCGCTGATGCTCAAGGCGCAGACGGTTTCGCCGCCCTTCCCCTCCGAAGCAACGCTCTACGGCGGGACATACAGCGCCAGCGGGACGAGTGCGTTTGGTATCAAGGTGGAAGACCTCAACAGTCGCCTGTCCGTCAACGCCACGCGCGTAACCTCCAGCGGTGAAGCCCTGGACAGCGATGGTTGGATCGAGGTCTATCACAGCATCCTGGAAGCACCCACCTATGTGCTGGTCAACACGCAGGCCGGGCAACCGGAGCGGGCGCTGGTCAAGTACACGGAGTTCGTCGGCGCGGGGGGCATCTTCAACGCCATCACCTGTGTGGCGGTGAGCCGCGGCGCAGCGTTCGGGGCGACGACGTGTCCGTAAGGGAGGCTAATGATGCGACGTATACTGTTACTCCTGCTCCTTCTGAGTTGCTTGCTGGTTGCCCCCGTGGCAGCGCAAGCCCCCGGCCCGCAGCACATCACGGCGGACACGGCCAACGCCGCCGCCGGTGGCACGCTGACCAACGGGCGCTACACCTTGCACGGCACGTTGGGCCAGACCAGCGTCACCACCTCGCGCAACACGCACGGCGTCGTCACCGGCGGCATCTGGTCCGGCATCAACGCCGCTGAGGTGTTGGTGCTCGAAAAGACCTACCGCGACATCACTCCCGCGCGTACCGAAGTGGGCGAGACGCTGACCTTCATCGTCGCCGTGACCAACAACGGGGTGCGCCCGCAGACCACCATCGTGATTAGCGACACGTTACCGGTGGGCCTGACCTTGTTGCCGCAGAGTGTCACGGCGGACAAGGGCACGGTCACGGTGGGTGACAATGCCCTCACGCTGCATCTGGCAACATTGAGCCACGAGGAAATCGCGGTGCTCACCTATCGCGCCACGGTGGATGCGGGGACGGAAGGTGTGTCGCTCACGAACACGGCGACTGCGCAAAGTGACAGCCACGGGCCGGTCAGTGCGTCGGCGACGGTGCGAGTTTACCGTCCAACACGCATCTTTCTGCCGTTGGTGATGCGTGGCTATCCCCCTGCGCCACCCGTGGTGCAGATCGGGGATGCGCCAGGCACGTGTCCGGGCTTGAGCATTGCGCTGGACACGTTCTACCGGGACAGCTTCGACGGCGAAAATGACAACGACTGGTTTGCGTTCACCGCCATCGCCGGACAAACCTACGTGCTGGAAACGAGCGACCTGGGACCGCGCGCGGACACCCTGTTGGCCCTGTACGCGGCGACCGACTGTGAGACGCCACTGGCGGAGAACGACGACATCAACTACCCGCACGACATCGCTTCGCGCATTGTATGGACGGCGCCGGCAGACGGCATCTACAGTGCTTTAGTGCGCAGCTACGACTGGCGCGTGTATGGGCCGGGCACGGAGTACACGTTCCGGGTGACGCGCGGAGTACCGGCGTTACCGCAGAGTGTGCCGCCGACCAGTGACAAGCCCGCGTCACCGCCTACGCCGACGGCATTGCCGGACACCGATGCCCATGTCTCACGGCGCGTACCAGGTTTAGCCGCGTATGTCGCCGAGAAGCCGACCCCGCCGCCTACGCCGGTCAAACCGCCGGTTGTCCCAACGCCGACCGGCTTAGTGACACCGGAGGCAACCCCTGTGCAGACGCAGATCGTGTTGTTGCCGGAGACGGGGCACGCGGGACGCCTCAGTGGAGCCGGCCTGGTACTGACCGTGTTGGGCGCTGCCACACTGTGGCGCAAGCGGAGGATCGCGGCGTGATGCGCCGAGTTCTCGCGCTTATCGTGCTAGGGTTGGTGGTGTGGGCCGCGCCGGTGGCGGCGCAGAAACCCACACCGCCACCCACGCCCGCGCCGGTTGCGCCGCCGGTCGAGGAACCGTCCGCTGCGCCGACCAAAGCACCGGAGCCGCCAACGCCGACGCCAGAGCCGCTGCCCACCGCAATGCTGGAGCCGTTGTTACCGACAGCGACAGCCGTGTGGCCCACGGCGACGGCTACAACGATGGTAACGCTGGCAGCGCCCACTGAGATGCCAGGTACACCAGCAGCGACCTTGCCGCAGCCGACCGCGACGCAACCGATGACGCCCACGGCGCTGCCCACTGTGCTACCTGGGGCAACGCCGAGCGTGGACACCGCCGCCACACCCGCCCAATGGCCGACGTTGCCGGGCTGGGTGTGGCCGGTGGCAGGCGGCGTGGGCCTCCTGATCCTGTGGCTTGTCGTGCGCTTCGTGGGCTATACCCGGCAAGACCTGGCGATGAAGCGCCGGATGATCGCTGAAGATACGGCGGCGCGCGTGGCAGCTCACCGCCGTGACGTGACCGCGCAGCTACAGGAGACTGACGCCTGGCGGCACGTGCTCGGCCAGATCGCTACCGATGCGTTGGGCCAACCGGTGCGCATCGTTGGGGACACCTTGCCGTACATCAACGCCGACGACCTGGCTTTTACCGCACTGGATGCTCAAGGGCTGAGCTACTGCTTCACCGTGACTGCACCACGTAAGGCGCAGCCGCAGAGCGCGGTCTACCGCCTGGACAACCCGGAGACGCAAGCCGAGGTGTCTGCCGTGTGGCACTACCTGGCGGCGCAACGGCTACAGGGCGCGCTCCCTGCCGTCCCGCGCCAGGCGACGTGGGTCTTGGTCGTGCAACGGCCTGTCACCCCGCAGGTACGCCGGCGCGCTAACCGGCGCTGGTGGCTGGGTGTGGCGCTCGGCGTCCTCTTGCTGATCGCGGCAAGCACCCTGGTTGGCGCACGGCTGGTGCAAGCGCATCTGGCGACGCCGACGCCCGTGGTAGCCACTGTCACCCTGGTCAACACCACCGGCGAAACGGTGAGCCTGTGGACAGTGGAAGAAGACCCGATGTGCATGGTCTGCCCGGAAGCGGCCTTGTCGCCCCAGGAGAGTCGCACGCTGGACGTCACACCCGGCCCAGTGCTCTGGGAAGTCGTCCGCGCACCTTTCGGCGATTTCTACACCGCTTACCGTATCGGCCTGGTCGAGACCTATGTCGCGCCCGGCGAAACCGCGCGGGACACGGTGATCACCCTTACCAAAATGCCATTTACCAATGGGAGGTAGAACAATGCAAACACATAAAGAACAAGGCCAGGCGCTCATCGAAATGCTCATCGCCTTGCCGCTGCTGCTCCTGATCCTGGCCGCCGTCATTGGCTTTGGGCGCGTGCTCTTTGTCGCCCTCGCCGTCGACCAGGCCGCCTTCACCGGTGGGCGCTACGCTGCCGAAAGCCTGAATCCCTACCAGGCCGCGTACCAGGCGTACCGCGCCACGGCAATGAACCTGACCGCTAACGGGATCGACGCTGCGCCAATGGCCTGGCAACTCGACGCCGCCGGCTGGCAACGCGGCGGAACGGTGACCAACTATGCTGGTGTCGCTGTACCGGTCAATGACATCCCGCTGGCCCCGCTGCTCTTCGGCAGCGACCGCGTGACACTCTGGCAAGGTGCAACGTTCCGCATCGAAAGGTGGAAGTCGAAATGGCAGTGAGAGGGAGGAGTAGGAAGTATGGAGTAGGGAGTAAGGGGCGCTGGCGTAGTCCTGACGAACAGGGGCAAGTGCTGGTGTGGGTGTTGGTACTTCTGCCTTTGCTCTTGCTGATGGCGGCGCTGCTCATCGAGGGCGGCTTGATGTACCGCACCTACCGGCTGGCGCAGATGGCGGCGGATGCGGCGGCGCACGCGGCGGCCCAGGAACTCGACGTGGCGTTGTATATGCGCACCGGGCGCGTGGCAT